>LNAP01001376.1_pt1 | contig 25914 bp, 24 predicted proteins | sample 602601 | NCBI WGS metagenome assembly LNAP01 (sample SAMN02440304, study PRJNA202911) | soil metagenome | biome: Subtropical and temperate rainforests or woodlands; isolation source: soil samples (1 kg each in a 20% v/v slurry with milli Q water) were... ...
GTCGCTACGCGCTTCGACAAACTCGCTAGAAACTTCCTCGCCGCTGTTCTGCTGGCATCAACGAGACTTTGGCTCCGAGCTTATGAGTCCACGACCTAGGGCCGGGACCATAATAAGGTGTGGCGGGAGTGGGCTCCGCCCGGTGGTATTTTGCCCCTCCGGGCGGTTGAAATGCCGCGCCGCTCCCTATAGACCGGCTGCGACCAAAGGGAATCCGCGGGTGCCAGTTCTTCCGCGAATTCCCGGTCGCCAGTTGGGGCGTAGCCAAGCGGTAAGGCAGCGGATTTTGATTCCGCCATTCGGAGGTTCGATCCCTCCCGCCCCAGCCAGATGCTCCGCTTCCCCTGAAATTCCTCACGAAACCGGCCTGGCTGGGGAGCTGCTGCACAGCTCTGCGACACATCACTGCTGCACAGGTGTCGTGATCCCATGGCTGCGCATATTTTCCGGAGGAATGCTGTGGGCGCCGCCGTCCACCGCGGCCGCTTGCCAGTTTCTTTTCTTGTCCGCATCTTTTTCTGAGCTGGAAGACGACCAGCCGCGCGACGGAGCGGCGCCTGGCCGTTCAACTCGACCTGATCGTGGAAGACGCAGCGATGCTCGCTGAACGCGACACTCTCGATCTGTCTTCGTCTCAAAGTGAGACAATGCTGCGTGCCGTGGTGACCAACCATTTGGGCAAGCTGGAGCGCGTTGCCACTGCGGCCAAATGCGCCCCCGATTTCGACGTCCGACGGGCGCGTCTGGATGACAAGAAGGCCTTCTGGACCTACGCCCTCCTGGATGCGCAAGGCCCGGGTGCCTACCTACGGCGGGAGGATTACGATCAGATGGTCGCAGACGGGTTCAGCGCGTCTGATATCAACGATGTGCGGCAGCACCTCTGTTTGCTGCGAACTAACAAGCTGGTCCCGACTAAGCCGCATGTGCTGCGTCGACTGGTCGGAGACGTTGAGGCGGTACCGACGGCCATGAACCTCGGCATTGCCCAGGGCATCTACTACCGCGGTTTGAAGCTCGCTCTTGCTAGCATCGACCGCCGGTATGGCGGCAATCGGGTCGAGGACGCCGGTTTGGTCGACCGGATGATCCGTGCGCAAAACGATCCACCGGCGCCGCGCCCGGCTATGGGAGTGATGCACGACAACGATCCACCCCGCGATCCACCGAAGAAGGAGACCTTGCTGGCGAGCGCTAGCCTCCCGATGGCGATCTTCGAGGAGTTTACCGAAAAGCTCATCACCGCAAACGCCAAGCAGGAGCATTGGGACGGCAAGACGCAGCGGCAGGTCCGCAACATCAGCAAGCTGTTCATCAAGTTCATGCTGCAGGATCAGCACGTGGAGGATCTACAATCAGTGGATAGGCGCATGTGGCAGCCTTCGTCGACTTCCTGAATCTCGAAATCTACGTGAACTACGGCAAATCATCCGCGGATGAAGGCCGCAGCATCGAAGAGCTGCGTGAGGTTGCCCTGACGCATGACAAGAGCAAGCGCGGAATTAGCGGCGATACCCTCAATCGGCATATGGGAAATCTGGGGCAGGTCTTCACTTTTGCCGCGGCGCGCGGCGCGACGGCCCTTGCAGGGATCGATCTGACCAAGCTTCGCGCTAAGGGCAAGAAGGGGCGCGCTCGGAACGCACGAGCCAAACTCCCTCTGGAGAAGGCGGCGGCGATCTTTCATGCGCCCGAGTTCAACAATTGCGCGGCCTGGGACGCGTTGGATACGCCGGGGACTGAGGGGCAGAGCCTGATTTTTCATTGCGCGCTGTACTTCGTTCCGATGCTCATCTTTTACACGGGGTGCCGCCGGGAGGAGTTGTGCGGCTTGATGGTCGACGATGTCGTTATCGATAACGGCGATATTCCTTATCTTCATATCGCGAAGAATGAGCAGAGGCGGATCAAGAACCCCCAATCCCAACGCAACATACCGCTCCACCCGGAGGTGTTGCGGCTGAATTTTCTGGCCTACGTCAAGGCCATAAAGGCGCTCGGCTATCGGCTTCTGTTTCCAGATCTCTTCTCGCCTTTCGACCAAATCTCCGAGGGGCGATCGATTCTACAAGGATTTTAAGCCCGTCCTTGAGACGACTGGCGTGACCGAGGAGGGATTAGGAGCGCATGCCGTGCGGCACGCGTTCGACGCGCAGATCAAGAAGAAGTTGGTGGCGAAGGAGGATCGCGCCGACCTTCTTGGACGCGGCGGCGACAGCGAGACCGACGAGCGGTATTGCGAGCCGCATGAAGTGGCGACCTTGCTGAAGTTTGTAATGATGCGTCCGGTAGTGACGGAGCACTTGCCGCCGCACGAAGTGCGCTTGCTCCCGTGGGTCTTGAAGAAGGAAGTCGCGCCGTTTTCGCAGCCTTCGCGAGCAAAGCGTTCGACCTAAATTGGAAGTGTCAGCGGCCGAGACTTGGATCTGTAATAGCTTTCGCCGGGAATCCCGGAGGACGCCCGGCGATCTCAACGTCCGGAATCAGCAAGTCTTAGATGGTCTGTCCGCCGGATACTTCGATGCGTTGAGCCGTCAGCCACCGGTTGTCGGGACCGAGCAGGCTCGCGATCATCGGTCCGATATCGTCGGGAACGCCCACGCGGCCGAGGGCGGTCATCCCGGCAAATTGCTTGTTGAGGTCAGGGATGTCACGAACCGCTCCACCGAGGAAATCGGTCGCGATCGCTCCGGGCGCGACCGTGTTCACGGTGATCCCGCGGCTGCCCAACTCCTTTGCCAAGCAGATCGTCAGAACTTCCACCGCGCCCTTGGCGGCCGAGTAGGCCGAGAAGCCGGGGAAAGAGACACGGGTAAGACCCGAGGAGAGATTCACTATTCGGCCTCCGTCGTGAAGCAGCGGAAGAAGAGCCTGGGTCAGGAAGAAAACGCCCTTCACGTGCACATTGAAGAGAGAATCGAATTGAGCTTCCGTTGTCTCGGAGAAGGGCGCCATCTCGCCATGGCCGGCGTTGTTGACGAGATGGTCGAACGTCTCTCGGCCCCAGTTCCTTCTCAACGTCGCTTGCACTTCATCGGCGAATTTCTTGAAGGAGGACACTTTGCTGACATCCAACGGCAGCGCGACCGCCTTCCGTCCCAGCGCCTTCATCTCTTGGACCGTCGTTTCGGCCTCGGCTGCGCCGCTGCGATAGGTCAGAATGACGTCGCCGCCGTGGCGGCCGATGCCAAGAGCGGTGTTACGACCAAGGCCGCGGGTACCGCCGGTGACGATAGAGATTGTGGTCATCTTAGTCTCCTTGTTGATGTCGATACGACGGGACCAGTAATCAGATCGTTCGGTATTGAGGTTGCCAGATACTCGGAAACGTTTGCCTGTTTCTCGGAGTTACCAACGCCCACACGGCCCGATAGCGGAAAAGCATCGGCGATTTCTGGGCACAAAGATCCAAGTCGGCTAGAATGTCTTGCCTGAAAGCAGATCAAATTTGCCTGATACTCCAGGCGGCTTGTGCCCCGAAGCCAGTCCCGCTAGGTTGCACCGTATGAACGATCTGCTGGATGCGGTTCGCCGCTACGCTGAGCACCATTCCGACTGCAATGGAATCGGTACTCCGCCGATCACTGGATTAACCACCATCCGCGCGGTGGCCCCGAGCGTGCTGCAATACGCGATTTCGCGGCCGTTGATCGCTCTCGTGCTTCAAGGCAGCAAGCGAGTGACAATGGGAAACCGGACGTTCGATTTCGGTGCCGGTGAATCATTGCTTATCGCCGCCGATGTTCCGACAGTCAGCCAGATCACGCGAGCCTGTCCGGGTACGCCTTATCTCTCGCTTGTTCTAGATCTCGACCCCACTGTGATAGCCGATCTCACTTTGGATATGGACGGCGCGCCCGACCAGGAAAATGTCCAGGTTCATGTGGGCCCTACCGAGATTGAGATCGCCGACGCAGCGCTCCGCCTTCTGCGACTGCTGGATAGGCCCTCGGCATTACCCATACTGCAGAGGCAAATGGTCCGTGAAATTCATTACTGGCTTCTCGTCGGTCGGCATGGAGCCCGTATTCGCAGCCTTGGCGTTGCGGACAGCCACGCTCATCGGGTTGCCCGTGCCGTTGCGACGATCCGATCGGACTACGCGCAGCCTTTGCGCATAGAGCGTCTCGCGGATGCGGCCGGCATGAGTCCATCTTCATTCCATGAACACTTCCGGTCGATCACGTCGCTGACGCCTTTGCAGTTTCAGAAGCAGCTACGTCTCATCGAGGCGAGACGCATGATGCTCTCGGAGGGCGCGATGATCAGTGCCGCGGCTCACGCCGTTGGATACGAGAGCGTACAGCAGTTCACGCGCGAGTACGGTCGATTGTTCGGTATGCCGCCTGCAAAGGACATGAAGGCCACCAAGGCGAAGGGGCGAGTCGAAGCGGCAGCGTGATCGAGTCCAGAAAGACGTTTGTGTCGGTAGCATTGAGTGAAGACGGGGACGGAGCTCATCCGCGCGGGACGATATCGTGACTACTTTCCGCCCGAAGGGCCTGGCTTCTTACCTCAAGGAGATCTTATTCCTGTTTCCGGGCGGTAGTCCGGCTCGCTCCACAGGCTATCCCTTGAACCCCTCCGTTCGAGTTCGTTCCTAGCTCGAGGATGTTCCTCGCCGCGCTTTCGTCGACGTCGAACCTTGGGGAGAGACCGTTGTGCAGTCGCCAGGCGCTTGCGTACCGAGGAGCGCATGCTCTCGTTGGAGAGAAGGATCGCCTGGCGCTTCGGAGGTCGATGCCGACGGCTGGTCGGCCGTCGCTCCGGACCGTGCCTCCTGCTCCGTCGGCGCCGACGCCAGCCCATTTCGAGACGTTTGATCTTTCACTCGATCGGGCGGTGCAGCACCGCATGTACACGACCTCGGCAGGAAGACCGGGCTTTGAAGAAGTTGCCGAACACTTGCAGGCGATCAATCGGGCGCTTTGCCGGTTATATTGGAAGGTCGCCCGGAAACGGCTAACTGGCTACATATTTATTCTTCTTTAGGAGAATCGCTCTACTAATTTTGTCGCAATGATGATCTTCAAATAACGAATTAACGGGGGATGCATGCTTCTCGATAGGTTGTCCATTCGTGCGAAGCTGCTTTGCCTCACCTCGGTGATGATCTTGTCGCTCGGCGTTTCGATCGGTATCGCGCTCCAACTCTCTTACTTGAGGATGCGAAGCGACCGCATCGCGGAGATCAAGGCTGCTACAGATATGGGCATCGGTCTGGCGAGGTCTCTCGATCGGGATGTGGCGGAGGGCAAGTTGTCCAAGGAACAAGCCATCGAGGATCTGCGAAAACGCCTTCATACGATGATGTATCGCGACGGGCAGGTCTATACGTTCGCGTCCTCGATGGAGGGAGTTTCCGTGGCGAACGGAGGAAATCCGGCGCTCGTGGGCAAAAATATCCTGGATGTGGTGGATGAGAACGGCGTGCGTCCCGTTCGTTTGATGCGCGATGGGGTGCGCGACAAGGGTGAGGCCATCGTGGAGTACATGTGGCCAAAGCCTGGCGTCGACGGTGTCGTAAGCAAGCTGACTTACGTCAAGGCGTTCGCGCCCTGGGATATCTTCATAGGGACGGGTGACTACATCGACGATATCAAGGCGGCCTTCTGGGAGACAGGAAAGGCGTTGGCGATAACGGTTGCCAGTTTGCTCGCGGTCAGCCTTGTCCTGACCTACCTGATCAGCCGAAATATCGGTAACGCACTGTCGTCGCTTTCGAAGACCATGCGGACCATCGCGATTGGCGAGACCGACGTCGAATTGATCGGAACCGATCGCCGCGACGAGATCGGAGAAATGGCCTCAGCCGTCGAAGTGTTTCGAAGGAACGCCATCGAGAACAAGTCTCTTCACAAATCCAAGGAGACCGAGAGAGCGGCCTTCGCCGATGAAAGACGGCAAGATCTGATGCGACTGGCGGGTGCTTTCGAAGCTGACGTCAAGGCCGTCGTCGATGCTGTGGCCGCCGGAATTCTGCAGATGGGAGCCTCGTCGGAGAAGATGACGGCGATAGCCGAAGTTACCGAAGCCAAAACGACGACTGTCGCCTCCGACATGAGAGAGGCTTCAACGAACGTAACGATCGTCGCATCCGCCTCGGAGGAACTGAGAACTTCCATCCAGGAGATCTCGCGTCAGGCCAATCTTGCGCAAACCGTCGTGGGGCGCGCGGTCCTCGCGTCGGAACGTTCGGGCGCTACGGTGCAGACGCTGGAGGCGGCCGGACTCGAGATCGGCGAAGTCGTCAAACTGATCGCTACGATCGCCAGTCAGACGAACCTATTGGCCTTGAACGCCACTATCGAGGCCGCGCGTGCTGGCGAGGCGGGGAGGGGATTTGCGATCGTCGCGTCGGAAGTGAAAGGACTCGCGACCCAGACCGCTCAGGCCACGCAACGGATTTCCGATCAGATCTCGACCATGCAGAGCGCGGCTTCGGATACGGCGGGCGCGCTTCATGAATTGCGCGGCGTGATCAACGAAGTGAACGAGGCCGCGATCTCGATTAGTGCTGCGGTGGAAGAGCAGACCGCGGCAACCAGCGAGATTGGGCGCAATATCATGGAAGCAGCAGGCCGGACCGAGGCCGTCACGAGGAGTATCGTCGATGTGACGGAGGGAGCCAGGGAAACCGGGGCAGCGGCACGCTCGGTCTTCGACATTTCGTGCGATCTAACGCACCAGTCGTCTGCGCTGTCCAGGAAGGTAAACAGCTTCGTCAGCGGCTTGCGAAATGCGTCCTGAAGCTGAAAATCCAGATCCGATGGCCTCCGAGGCTCGCGCTCTGGCGGTTGGATTCCTGATCGAGAATGCCTAGGCGATTTCCACTTGCTGCCGCGTGAGCCGCATAGAATAGCTGTAGCGATCCGCCGGATGTATGCTGAGCGATACTTCTGCCATCTCGTTCGAACTGAAAAGATACTGGCGTCGAATCGAAAGGGCGTAGGCACCCGGCACTGCCTTCAACGGCTCAGCAAGATCTGCTGATACGCCGACCGCGCTGATGTCCTGACGGATCTCACCAAAGCGACGTCCTGATATGTTCTCCACCAATGTCCCGAAGATATCGCGATGGCTGTCCATTCGCGTCCGGACCTCGCGGGCGAACGTAGCGTCGATATAGACATCGGTCCAGCAGATGGGCGTCTTCGTTGCATCTCCCGGAATCATGCGCAAGCTTGAAATCCGCAACCAGCGACGCCCGGGCTGGCAGCCCAGAGCGCGAGCGAGCTGTTCGTCGGTTACGACCTCGGCGACCCGCTGGACGTGGCGTTCGGTCTCGACGCCGAATTGCTGGACCGCTTCGATAGAACCGAGCGATTGCGAAAAGCCGCCGCCGCTATGCAAGGGCGCGACCGCTTCGACCCTAGTGCCGGCATTTCTTTTTCGGCTCACGATCCCCGATGCCTGCAACTCCCGCATCGCGGCCCGGATTGTTGATCGGCTGACGGTGAACTGCTCGGCGAGCTCGAACTCGTTGGGCAGCAACGAACCGACCGGATGGCGGCCGTCGGCGATCGCCTGCATTAGAGCGCGAGCCACGTAGGCGTAACGGGTTACCACCGAAATCCCCCCTGAAGAGTCCTCATGAAAGCCTGGTTGGCCGGCGTCAAGCGGCACCTATTGACCCGGCTAATATGTCCGGACATATTAATATGTACGAACATATTAACTAGGGGAGCGCGATGGGAAGCACGGTATTTGACTCGGACCTATTTCGCGACATGTTCGGGACATCCGAAATGCGTGCGATCTTCGCCGATGACGGATTAGTCGGTCGCTATATCGAGGCCGAGGTCGCACTGGCCCGTGCTCAGGCGCGCATTGGGGTGGTGCCCAAAGCTGCAGCCGAGGCGATTGCAGCCGCGGCGCGTTCCATCAAGATCGACTTCGAAAAGCTGCGCCGCGAGACCGAGATCGTGGGCTATCCGATCCTCCCGCTCGTGCATCAGCTGGCGGAAGCTGCGGGCGAAGCCGGTCGCTTCGTGCACTGGGGCGCGACGACCCAAGACATCATGGATACCGCCAACGTCCTACAGATCCGCGCCGCGTTGCAGATCGTGGCGCGCGACCTTCGAGAGGTGCGCGACATCCTGACTGTGATGGCGCGCAAGTATCGCAACACGCCGATGGCCGGCCGAACCCATCTGCAGCAGGCGCTTCCGGTGACGTTCGGTTACAAGGCCGCGGTCTGGCTATCCTCGATCGACCGTCATATCGAGCGCGTCGATCAGGCGCTTCCGCGCATCCTCGTCGGCGAATTCTCAGGCGCCGCAGGCACGCTCGCTTCCGTCGGCGACGGGGGCCTCGAAATGCAAAGGCTGTTCTGCGAAGAACTCGGACTGCATCAGCCGTCGATCACTTGGCATGTCGCTCGCGACGGTATCGCCGAGTCGGTGACGTTGCTCGGTCTGATCACCGGTACCTTGGGTAAGATCGCGACCGACGTGATGCTGATGTCAGCGTCGGAATTCGGCGAGGTCTCAGAACCGTTTGTGCATGGACGTGGTGCATCGTCGACAATGCCGCAGAAGCGCAATCCGATCTCCAGCGAGCTGATGCTCGCCGCGGCAAAGTCCGTGCGCCAGCACGTCGCCGCGATGCTCGACGGCATGATCCACGATTTCGAACGCGCCACCGGTCCATGGCATCTGGAATGGGTGTCACTGCCGGAAAGCTTCCTGCTGACCGCCGCGTCACTGGCCAACGCCAAATTCATGCTGGCCGGGCTCGTCGTGCACGAGCATCGGATGCTGCAAAACCTCGATCTCACCCGCGGTCTGATCGTGGCGGAGGCGGTGATGATGGCGGCGGCGCCGAAGCTCGGCCGGCAGAAGGCCCACGATGTCGTCTACGACGCCTGCCGCAAGGCGATCGAAGGCGGCGGCCAGCTTGCCGACATTCTCGCCGGCGTGCCCGAGATCACCGAAGCCGTTGGAGGCGAGGACGTGATCCGGCGTCACTGTGATCCCGCCAACTATCTCGGCCTCTGCGGTCCGATGGTCGATCGCGTTCTCCAGATTTCAGCCGCCGGAGCCCAGCGACCCGCGCAGGTGCACGGCACCCGATCTCCCTAATGCGCCGGAGAGCGCAGCCAACAACGATTGACGATCTTCGGAGGATACATTGCCACGATGGCGACAACACCGCGCGACGACGTTGCGCTCGAACGGCCCGCCAAGCCGGCGCGAAAGCCCTATGGAAGAACCTCGGCCTGCAAGTTGCGGTCAGCATGGTTCTCGGAATCGTCGTGGGCCTCGTTTGGTCCGAGTTCGGCGCGTCGCTGAAGATCCTCGGCGATATCTTCCTGCGGCTGATCAAGACAGCGGTCGCGCCGCTGATATTCCTGACGGTCGCCGTCGGTATCGTTGCGGCCGGCGACATCAAGCGGGTCGGCAAGGTCGGGCTCATCGCCATGGTCTATTTCGAGGTCGTCTCGACGATTGCGTTGGCGCTTGGCCTGCTGTTTGGCAACCTCGTAGGTGTCGGCAAGAATCTCGGTCATATTGCAGCACCGGCTGCCGCCACCAAGGGCGCGGAAGCCGCGACCAAGGCAGCGGCCGCCTCGCATACCACGTTCGGCCAGTTTCTGATCAACGTCTTTCCGGACAATTTCATCGGCGCCTTCGCGCGCGGCGAATTGCTTCAGGTGCTCGTCATCGCCCTGATCTTCGGCTTCGGTCTGATGGCGCTTTCGCCAGAGAAGCGCGCGCCGATCGAGAGCGGATTGAACACGATGTCTACCGCGTTCTTCGAGTTCATTCACATCATCATGGCGTTGGCACCGATCGGCACGTTTGGCGCCGTCGCCTATGCGGTCGGCTCGAACGGGACGGCCGTGTTGATTTCGCTCGCCTACTTCGTGCTGACGTTCTACGCGCTGGTGATCCTGTTCATCGTGGTCGTGCTCGGCGCCGTCTGCGCCCTGCTCCGCATCAACATCTTCCATCTGCTGCACTATATCCGGGAAGAGATCATCATCATGCTCGGTACCGCTTCCTCCGAAAGCGTGCTGCCGCGCCTCTTGGAAAAATTGCCCGCCTTTGGCGCTTCGAAGCAGACCGTTGGGCTGGTGCTGCCGACCGGATATGCCTTCAACCTCGACGGCACTTCGCTTTTTATGTCGATGGGCGTGATCTTTCTCGCCAACGCCTATGGCGTGCCGCTCTCGTGGGAACAGGAGATCGGCTTTGTTGCAATCATGCTGCTGACGTCGAAGGGCGCAGCCACAGTCTCTGGCGGCTCCTTCGTCGTCTTCGCCGCGACGGTGACGGCGTCCGGAATTCTCCCCGTGGACGGTCTCGCGCTGATCTTCGGCGTCTATCGCTTTCTTTCCATCGCGCTGTCGACCTGCAACGTCATCGGCAACACGGTGGCGACCGTGGTGGTCCCAAAATTGGCCGGTGAATTCGACGAGACCGCTTGGAAGGGCGCCGAGAAGTGGTCCGGCGCCCTGGTCCGAAGCAATGGTGGAAATGAACTCATTGGAGGCGACTGAGGTGAACCAGTCAAGGCTCGAGCAGGACGCATTCGGTGCGGTCGAGGTCCCGTCCAATCGCTATTGGGGCGCCCAGACGCAGCGGGCGCTCGCGGTATTCGACGTCGGAGAAGAGCGTTTTCCGGCCTGCCTTTTCCATGCCTTCGCACTCCAAAAGATCGCGGCCGCCCGCGCGAATAGTCGGCTCGGAGCCCTCGATGAAGAATTGGCAAGGACGATCGAACTGGCTGCGTTGGAGATCCGGGAGGGGAGGTTCGATGATCATTTTCCTCTGACGGTCTGGCAAACGGGTTCCGGGACGCAGACCAATATGAACGTCAATGAGGTCATCGCCAATCGAGCCAATGAGATGCTCGGGCAACCGCTTGGGGGGAAGAAACCGGTTCATCCCAACGATCACGTCAATTGCTCGCAATCGTCCAACGACAGCTTCCCCACCGTCATGCATATCGCCGTCGCCTTGGAGATACGCGATCGCCTGCTCCCTGCCGTCCGGGCACTGCGCGATGAACTTGCGTCGAAGGCCGAGATGTTTTCGGATGTCGTGAAGATAGGTCGTACCCATCTCATGGATGCCGTGCCGATGACGATGGGCCAGGCCTTCGAGGCGTTCTGGCGACAAGTGGACAACTGCCTGGCGCGAATTGAGGATGCCAGACCGCGTCTGTATAGGCTGTCGCAGGGCGGCACGGCGGTCGGGTCCGGTCTAAATGCACCGGCCGATTTCGATGTCGTGTTTTGCGATGAACTGAACTCATTGTGCGGGCTGACGTTCGCTCCCAATCCGAGCAAGTTCGAAGGTATGGGCGCGCACGATACCTTGGTCGAAGTTTCCGGTACGTTGAACACGCTTGCCGTCACTCTGGTCAAGATCGCAAACGATATCAGGTTTCTGGGGTCTGGCCCCCGCTGCGGTCTTGGAGAGCTGATCGTGCCGCACGATGGCCTGACGTCGTCGATCATGCCGGGAAAACGGAACCCCACGATCGGCGAGGTGGTGGTGCAGACGGCCTTCCAAGCAATGGGCAATCACGCCACCGTCACCGCGGCGGGCGCGTCGGGCAATTTCGAGCTGAACGTCGCGAAGCCTGTGCTCATCTACAATCTGCTGCAATCGATTCGCGTCTTGTCCGACAGCTCGCGCATGCTGGCTATCCGCCTAGTGCGCGGATTGATGGTCGATCGAGAGCGTCTCGCAGCCAATGTGTCCAACGCGCTCCTCCTGGCAACGAGTCTGAACCCTGTCTTGGGATACGACAAGGTTGCCGAAATCACCGCACACGCTTTGGCGGATGGCGTCACGCCTCGGCAGGCGGCAATCTCCTTGGGTTTCCTGTCAGGCGACGAGTACGACCGGATCGTCGATCCGGCTCGGATGACGGGGGTGCGAAGCGCGCCTTCATCAAAGGTCTGATGCATTCCCGGCGGTGAGGACAGGCGATCTTCACCGCTTCTCGGCCGACAAAATTAAGCTTCCCACGACCGCTCATTTCTGTTATATCTTCTTTAGAAGAATAATTCTCTTTTAGAATACGTCTCATTTGAGATGAGGGATCTGATCAAGGACGCTCGAGACGTCCGGGGAAGCTGACGGAAGGAGAGGAAATAGAATGTCGATCAACGATAGGATGAGATCTGACGTGCTGACCCGGCGAGCCGCGCTCGCCGCGCTTGGAGTCGGGGCGCTGGCGTTGTCCGGACGCCGTGTGCAGGCGCAAGCTGCGAAGCCGGACGAGATCAAGGTCGGCATAGCAACGTATCTGTCCGGGCCAGCGAGCGTGTTCGGCGTGCCGGCGAGGCAAGCCGCGGAACTGCTTATCGAAGAGCTCAACGCGGCGGGAGGCATCGCCGGTGTAAAGCTCCGCCCGATCTTCTTCGATGAGGGGCCTGGCGTCGATCACTTCGTCGCCGAGTATCGTCGTCTCGTGCAAAGCGAAAAAGTCGATCTGATGTTCGCGGCGATCTCGTCCGCGGACTGTCTTGCCTGCGCGCCGATTGCCGAGGAGATGAAGCGCCCCACGCTTCTTTGGGATTGCAGCACTCAACGCATTTTCGAAGAAGCGCACTACGATTACGTGTTCCGAACCATAGGCAACAGTACCCCCGAGGTCCTGGCGCCCGTTCTCTATCTTCTTAAGTACAAGCCGAATTTCTCGACCGTCGCGGTAGTCAATCAAGACTACGTGTGGGGCCGGGACAGCTGGACGATGTTCAAGACGATCGTCGAGAGGCTGAAGCCGGGCGTTCGCGTGGTAGCCGAGATGTTTCCGCGTTTTGGCGCGACGGATTATTCGAGCGAAGTGACCCGTCTCCTCGCGACCAAGCCGGATGTGGTGTTCAACGCCTCATGGGGTGGTGATCTCGACACATTCATCCGCCAAGCGGCCGATCGAAAGCTTCTCGAGCGATCCCTCTTCGTACTGCCCCTGGGGGAATCGTCGCTCGAGCGGGTCGGCAAAAGCCTGCCGCCGGGCCACATCATCGGCGCCCGAGGCGATCACTGGTTTCTGCATCCCTCGCCCGAAGATGCGAAACGCTTGGCCGCGTTCACGGAGAACTTCCGGAAGCGAACTGGCGTCTACCCGATCTATCCGTGCTTCCACATGGCCCAGGCCGTGTTCGCGATGAAGGCCGCTTACGAAAAGGCGCTGGCGACCAAGGGCGGCGTCTGGCCGACGGATGCCGAACTTGCTGCGGCATTCAAGGGCCTTCAGTTTCCCTCGCTGACAAGCCCGGTGAAGATACGTGAGGATGGTCAGGGGCTCGCGAACATGTTGGTCGGAACGACAGTCGCGGATCCAAAATACTCGTTCCCGATCCTGGCCGACATGGTCGTTTTTCCGGGCGAGATGGTCACGACGCCCGTCGGAAAGTCGAGCTTCGAATGGCTAAAAACGCTCGAGCCGGACATTCTTTCTCGGGTCCCGCAGCCTGTGACATCGAGGGGCTGACTCGATCATGGGTTGGCTCGGCGACAACGGGATGTTGCTCGGTCTGGCGATGCTGGACGGACTGTCCTACGCGGCGGCGGTCTTTATGGTCGCGGTCGGACTGAATCTCGTCTTCGGGGTCATGCGTGTGCTCAACGTCGCGCATGGAAGCCTTTATGCGATCGGGGGCTATGCCGCGGCGTCTCTGAGCCTATTTCTGATCGCTCGGGGTATGCCGCCTTGGCTCTCGATACCGTCGCTCGTGGTTTCGTCCGTGATCGTCGGCGCGATACTTGGGCCCCCCATCGAACGCTTGCTACGGAGCGTGTCGGGACAAGAGGAGGCTCTTCAACTTCTCGTCACCTTCGCCCTCTTCATGATCCTCGAAGATCTTCAGAAGCTTGTCTGGGGGGTGCAGCCCGTCGTCTCCGATGCGCCAGTCAAATTGCTGGGTACGATCGACGTTCCCTTTGGCGGAGACGCGATTCCTTTCACGGCCTATCAACTCTTTCTATTGCCCGGCGTGGCTCTCGTGACGCTGATCGGCCTCGCTTGGTTCCTGCGTCGCACTCTCGCAGGTCGAATGATCGTTGCCGTAACGGTCGATCGGGAAGCCGCGCGGGCGATGGGCATCAATGCCGGGAAGGTGATGCTTCTGACCTTCACGGCAGGGGCCGCGCTCGCTGCCTTGGGTGGGGCGCTCGCGTCGCCTACCACCTCGCTCGTGCCCGGCATCGGTGCCTCGACCATCGTCCTGTCATTTGCGGTGGTTGCGACCGCAGGGCTTGGACAGATCGAGGGTGCGGCTCTTACCGCGCTCATGATCGGGCTCGGCCGCTCGCTTGCCGTCTATTTCGCCCCTGAATTCGAAGTGGTCGTGCCTTACTTCATCATGGTGTCGGTGCTGTTGGTTCGTCCACAGGGCTTGTTCGCCGTCCCGGAGACCCGACGCATATGAGCCGCTACGCTGATCTCGTTCTTACGCTCCTCGCGGCGGCGTTCGTCCTGGCGCTGTCCTGGGCTGTGCCATGGCTACGTTTTGTGATGACGATCGCGATTGCGAAAGGCCTGGCTGTCCTTGGTATTCTGCTGCTGCTGCGTGCGGGACAGGTGAGCTTCGGCCACGCGCTGTATCTTTCGCTCGCCGCTTATGTCGTGGCGTTTATGGCAGCCCGCATTCCGGAGGTGCTCCTTCTTCTTCCGCTGGCCGCAATCGTAGCCGCGTCAATTGGACTGTTGGTCGGGCTCTTCGTCTCTCGCTACCGCGCGATCTTCTTCGGAATGCTGAACTTGGCGCTCAGCATGGTCTTCTACTCGATGCTCGACAAGTTCTACGAGGTGACGCGCGGCGGAGACGGAATCCGGGTGCCCGTCACCAGCTTCGCGGGAACCGTACTTTCTCCGGATCAGCAGTCGTGGGCGCTTCTGATCCTCGCTTTGGTGCTCGCGATTGGTTTCGGCGCCGTCGTACGGCTCTACCTCCTGTCTCCAATGGGGAGCGCACTATCGGCCTTGAAGACACGCGAGGCCCGTCTGGAGTTCATGGGTGTTCCTGCGCGGCGCGTACTTCTGTCCGCCTATGTTCTTTCGGCTCTAATGGCAGGTTGCGGCGGTGCCCTGATCGCGTTGTCGACGCGCCATGTTACGCCGGCGTTGGCTTATTGGACGGCGTCAGGAGAATTGGTTTTCATCGCCATTCTTGGCGGAGCTGGGAGTGTCTTCGGACCGTTTCTCGGCGCGCTTGCCTACGAACTGACGCGGACCTATGCGGCGGCCCTCGTGGCGGACGCCTGGCAGATGATTCTCGGGACGGTGCTGCTGGTTGTCATACTCTTTGCTCCCGGCGGACTTTGGGGAATCGGTCGGGCTCTCGTCGTACGGGGGCGCCAAACATGATTCTGCTCTCTGCGAAAGGTTTGAAACTTGCCTTCGGCGGCGTCAAAGCCGCCGACGGCATCGACCTGGACGTTCGGAACGGCGAGTTTCTCGCCATCATTGGTCCGAATGGTGCCGGAAAAACGACGTTCATCAACATGGTGACCGGCTATCTCACCCCGCAAGCAGGCGAAATCCACTATGACGGGCAGCCGCTTCTCGGCCTAGCGCCACGCCGTCTCGTTCGCCTCGGTATTGCGCGGTCCTTTCAACTGCCCCAGCTCTTCCTGGAGCACACCGTGGCCGAGAACGTTGCGCTTGCGATTGCCGCCCGCGAGGGCCTTTGGTCTCCGAGCCGACCGTTGATGCGATCCGCTTGGCGCGGAGAGGCCGACGATATTCTAGCGCAATTCGATCTTTCGGACATCGCGGAGCGGCGGGCCGACACGCTGAACGAGGGGGCGAGGAAGCTCACAGACATCGCCATGGCGGTCGCGCTGAAGCCCCGGCTCATCTTGATGGACGAGCCGACCAGCGGCGTCGCGGCGTCGGAGAAGATAAGCATCGTCGAGACGTTGGTCCGCGTTCTGCGGACCGCGGGTGTCACGGCGGTGTTCGTCGAACATGACATGGATGTCGTTTCCCGCTTTGCCGATAGGGTCGCTGTCTGGAGTCAGGGAAAGATCGCGGCGCTCGGGCCGCCCGGCGCTGTGTTGACTGATCCCAACGTGCTCCGCGACGTGATCGGGATTGAAACAGAGGTCGGTCATGCTGCGGCTTGAGGGCATATGTGCCGAAATCGGCGGAGCGCGGGTCCTCCGTCACGTTTCGCTTACGGTACCGCCCGGCGGGCGGGTCGCGCTCATCGGTCGGAATGGTGCGGGAAAGACGACCACGTTGCGGGCGCTGATGGGCCTCGCGCCCTTGCGCGAAGGAAAAGTCTCTATCGACGGCAGAGATTGCGGCGCCGTGCCGGCTCACCGCAGGTGCGCGCTGGGCGTCGGCTATGCTCCGGAGGAGCGCAATTTGTTCGGTAGCTTTACGGTGCGCGACAACATGCTGTTGCCGGCGCAGGTTCTCGGTCTTCCGGGTCGCGAATGCCAGCGACGGCTAGAGGCGGCTTTTGAACTACTTCCGGAGCTGCGCGACCTGGCCGGACGCAAAGCGGCCGGGCTGTCTGGTGGCCAAGGAAAGATGGTGGCGCTCGGCCGAGCGCTCATGGTCGGAACGCGCGCGATCATTCTGGACGAACCGCTCCAGGGGCTGGCTCCGGCTTTGGCGCTCCGATATGTCGATGCACTCAAGCGCTTGCGTTCCGCTCTTCCGGACGTTGCTATCCTTGTCACGGAATCGAGTCCCAATCTCCTGAAATCGTTGATTGAGACGACTTTCATCATCGAGCGCGGCGAAGTGACGGAAGCCTGATCGGCTCCGGTTCACCGGGTATGAAAGTGTTTCCGCGAGTTATTTCGCCGCAGTAGAGCGGCGACCAAATAGGAGAAGCTAGATGAGACTAAAGGACCAGATCGCAATCGTCACGGGTGGCGGAAGCGGCTTCGGCGAGGCGATTGCAAGGCGATTTGCGGCGGAAGGTGCGCTGGTCGTTGTCGCTGATCTTCGCGGTGACGCGGCGACAAGAGTTGCGGCGGAGATCGGCGAGAGGGCAATTGCGGTGACGGCCGACGTCGCCCGAGCTGAGGACGTTTCTGAGGTCGTCGCAGAGACCGAAAAAAGATTGGGTGCGCCCCGAATCCTGATCAACAATGCCGGCACCACGCATCGCAATCAACCATTGCTCGAGACGGATGAAGCGTCTTTCGACCGCGTTTTCAACGTCAACGTGAAGTCGATTTACCATTTCGTGCGGGGCGTCGCGCCGAAAATGCGGGACGCGGGAGGTGGCGTGATTCTGAACGTAGGTTCGACCGCCGGCATCCGTCCACGACCAGGATTGACCTGGTACAACGCTTCGAAAGGTGCAGTGAACTTGATGTCCCGTTCCCTGGCCGTCGAGCTCGCTCCCTGGAAGATTCGCGTGAATGCTTTGTGCCCGGTAGCCGCGGAAACACCTTTGCTTGAGCCTTTGCTTGGAATGCCGGACACACCTGAGAACCGGCAGAAGTTTATCGCGAGCATTCCACTCGGCCGGCTGTGTCGTCCCTCGGACGTCGCGGCTGCCGCTGTCTACATGGCTTCCGATGAGGCGGAGTTCATTACCGGCGTGGAATTCCCGATCGACGGAGGACGGACAGTCTGACCGTAAACATGGATATTCCGTCGCTCGCGGCACCGAGGAGCAGATCTCGTCTCGATGGACGCCATGTACTGCTATTCGGAGCCGGGACTGCCAACGAGGCTGGACAAGGCTGGAGCTTGCGAGAAGTGAGCGACAGTGTCTATGGCGTCGGGAAGGCGACCGCCCTAGTCTATGCCCGACATGGCGCTGTCGTCACCTGCGTAGACGTGGACTTGGCGGCCGCCACTGCGACGGCCGAACTCATCCGCAGCGAGGGCGGAACCGCATTCGCTTTTGCTTGCGACGCAACTCGGTCCGAGGAAGTGAAGGGCACGATCGAAAGGTCGTTGGCGTTTAACGGGCGGATCGACGTGCTTCATAACAACATCGGCATCGCGAAAATGGGAGGGCCGGTGGAGTGCTCCGAGGATGACTTCGATCGGATCATCTCGGTGAATTTGAAGAGTATGTATTTGACATGCAAGTGGGCGCTGCCGGTGATGGAGCGACAGCGGAAGGGCGCGATCGTCAACATCTCGTCTTTCGCGGCGGTGAGATTTACCGTGCCTTGGATCGCGTATGCTGCATCGAAAGGCGCGGTGAATGCGCTGACGATGAGCGTGGCGGCTCAGTACGCCGCCAAAGGCGTTCGTTGCAACGCGATTGCGCCGGGCTTGCTATCGACGCCGATGGTGCAGTCCGCTCACAATAGGAATCACGCCGGCATCGAGGATATGATGAGGTCTCGCGATGACGCGGTGCCCATGCTTTGGCAAGGGGAAGGCTGGGATGTCGGAGAAGCTGCCGCATTCCTCGCATCGGACGAAGCGCGGTTCATTACCGGCCAGGTGCTTTTCGTCGACGGGGGAAGTACCGTCGTCATGCCGAGTAAGCCATGGTCGCCGAGTGGCGACGACGGGCGCTAACGCTCGTCGAAAGGCCACTCAATGCGGCCCCGCTCACCGGTCGCGGGCTCGGCGGTACGTGCCGCCAAGCCCGTCGAGGCAATCTCGTTTACCAGACGCTGACGAACTTTGTCTTTTGATAAGGAGACAAGATCTCGACACCTCCTTCGGTACCGAATCCGCTTTCTTTCCAACCTCCCAGAGGGACCTCGGGCAGGTGTGTCACGAACTCGTTCACGCCCACCGTTCCGAAGTGAAGTGCATCGGTCAAGCGACGCTGCCGTGCGGCGTCGTTCGAGAAAAGGTATGCCGAAAGACCGAACTCCAGTCCGTTGGCTCGTTTGAGCATCTGGTTCTCATCGGCGAAGGGCAGGATCGGTACGATTGGGCCGAAAGGTTCCGAATGGAGAATTTCGGCGTTCTCGGGAACGTCCGTCATAACCGTTGGCGCGTAGAAGAATCCCCTGTTGCCGATGCGAACTCCTCCGGCAGCTATCTTCGCTCCACGTTGGCGGGCGTCCTCCACGAGATGCGAGATCGCTTGGACCCGCCGCTCGTTCGCAAGAGGGCCCATCTGTGTCTTGGGATCCATTCCGTCGCCCACTCGCCAAGCCTCGGCGTGCTCGGTCATGCGAGCCGTAAAGCGCTCGAAGACGCTCTCCTCCACAAAAAAGCGCGTCGGAGACAGGCATATCTGTCCCGAATTGGCGAATTTCGCCTTTGCTAGAATGTCCGCGGCCCTCTCGGGATCGACGTCACCGCAAACGATAGTCGGGGCGTGGCCGCCCAATTCCATCGTGACGGGCTTCATGACCCTGCCGGCCGCGGCCGCTAGTTGCTTGCCGACAGGAATGGACCCAGTGAATGTTATCTTGGCGACCGCGGCCGCAGGGATGAGGTAGTTCGAAATTTCTTCAGGTCTGCCGAAGACTATCGAAATCGCGGCGGGTGGTACGCCGGCAGACAGCAACGCCTTGGCTAGGGCCAGAACGGAGCCGGGAGTTTCCTCGGACGGCTTGCAGATGATAGAGCATCCCGCGCCGAGCGCGCCGGCGAATTTTTTGGCCGCCAGAGCCATCGGAAAGTTCCACGGCGTGAAGGCGGCTACGACGCCGATCGGATGCGTTTCTATCTCGATCCGGTTGGCGGCGTCCCGACCGCGAAGGGTACGACCAGCGATGCGACGGGCCTGTTCGCCGCCCCATTCCAGGAATTCCGCAGAACGCATGACCTCGGCCTTGGCTTCGGCGAGCGGCTTGCCTTGCTCGGCGGTGATGATCCGGGCGACGGAATCGATGTCGGATCTCAAGTGGTCTGCAGCACTTTTCAGTATCGCTCCGCGTTGCCAAGGAGAAACCCCTTGCCATTCGATGAGGCCGCGAGCGGCGGCATCGAGTGCTTCGTCGAGATCCGTCGAATTGGCATGTGCGACCTTGCCGATGCTCTCGCCTGTCGCCGGATTGAGCACATCCTGGCCCAGCTTTGCTGCGCCCTCGCGCCACCTGCCGTTGATTACCAACGGGAATTCGATCGTCATAACTTTCCCCTTCTCGCGCAAGCATGCTCAGCGCCCGCCGTACGGCTCGCCGTCGGCTTCGCATTATTTGGTAGAAGAAATAATCTTCTATAGAAGATTTAATCCGCACGCAAGTTCATGCGTGGTGGCACACGCTGTCCTGGGGCGCGTACCGAGGGATCGGCCAAGAGCGTCTATCCGCCGTGAACGAGCGGAGCGATCGAGAGGCGATCGCCGAAGAGTCAGGAAGCCGTATCGTTGCGGCGGGGAAACATCTGTGCGGCGGAAATGACGAGGTAGTACTCGACAGACCGGGAGGTTTTGTTCTCGAACCAATGCTCTACGTCGGCCTCGAAATAGAGCGAGTCGCCCTCCTCGAGAATGGTCTCCACATTGTCGATTCCGACCACGATGCGGCCTTGCGAGGCGAGCACATGCTTGGTCACTCCGGCAGGGTAGGGTGGCAGCTTGCCGGTCGACACCTTAGGCGGCAAGTGGTGGAGGACGACTTCGACCGGCAACCCGGCCATGACCGGCGAGAGCAGATAGCGTTCGAAGCCTGTTTCGGCATCACGAAAGACCTGTCTTTGATTTTTCCGCACTAGCGCGAACGCACGGCGCGAGGCTCCTTCGTCACCGACCAGTGTAGAGAACGAAGTATCCAGTGCATGAGCGATGCGCTTCGCGACACCGATGGTCGGGCTTTTTTCGCCTCGCTCGACCTTCGAAAGCATTGCTCTGCTTACGCCCGAAAGCTTCGAGACTTGATCGAGAGTGAGGTCGGCCTGCTCACGCAGTAGCCGAACCCGGTCGCCAAATGCCTGGCTTACCGGATCCTGTCTGCCAATCTTCTTTACCGCCGTCCTAGCCATTCCGAATCACTCTTCAGCCGTCGCTGTCCATCGCTTTAATATTAGGCGGCAGTACCTCCAATGTCACATCCGGCCCAGACATAGCGAATTGCAGAAGATGTAGGCGTCACCCGAAAATTCTTCTATAGAATAGCATTTCTGCTATAAGAAAATAATTCTTCCAAAGAATACTATTTCTGCTATGAGAGATTAACTTTAGGAGATCGCGCGGTGATTTTGGGTCGCAATTGGGAGTCTAGACGATGGCTTCGTCCATCGACGTTCCTTGGCGGACCATCGCTCAGCCGCCCGTCCTTTAACGGGATCGTTCGGCAGACCGGGATCGCATCGCATGCGGCGTGACCTCGGAGGATGTCGACGAAGCCGTCCGGAGGCGCGTCCAGCATTCTCATATGGCTTCATGGCGGGAATGACGCCGAACGAGAAGGCAAGTGCTTCTCGTGTCGGCGAATTGTCCGCAGTCCGACTGCAGAAGAGGTCGAGAGCTAAGAAGTAACCAACGTCCGCCAGGAAGCTGCGCGCAGAGCCATCGTCTGTAACGCGCGGACCCGGATTGCTGTCAATTTTGAATAAGGGGAGCGAAACATGCCGACATATAGGGTCAGTCTACCGAACGAGCCGATCGCATCGCAGATCACCGGGAGCACACTTCAGCCCTCGGATTCCGCCGGCTCGACAGGCTTGCAAATCCGCACGATCACGGCCGCCGCGATGGGCACCGTCTTTGAGTGGTACGAATTCACGCTCTATGCTGCGATGGCGGGAGTGCTCGCGGCCAAATTCTTCAGCGGTCTCGATCCGTCTATAAGTTTCATCTTCGCATTGCTGACTTTCGGCGTCGGCTTCGTGGTGAGGCCGTTTGGTGCGATCGTATTCGGGCGACTAGGCGACCTTATCGGTCGCAAGCGCACCTTCATGATAACCATCGTCATCATGGGGTTGGCCACCTTCGCCGTGGGGCTTCTTCCGATTTACGAGACCGTGGGAATCCTTGCGCCGATCATGCTGGTCGCCCTGCGTATCCTGCAAGGCCTGGCGCTCGGGGGCGAGTACGGTGGGGCGGTCATCTACGTGACCGAGCACGTCGAGAGAAACAAAAGAGGTTTGAGCACTTCATTTATTCAGATGACGGGCACCCTCGGCTTCCTGTTGGCTCTGATCTCCATACAAGCAGTGCAGGCGTTTGCGTCGACGGCCGCATTCGACGCCTGGGCCTGGCGAATTCCGTTTCTCATTTCGATCGTCCTCCTGGGTCTATCGATTCGAGTGCGTCTGCAGATGCACGAATCGCCGGTCTTCCAGAAAATGGCCGAAGAAAAACGGCTGTCCAGTGGGCCGATCCGCGAAACGTTCGGAAGCTGGAAAAATATCCGACTACTTTGCGTCGCCTTGATCGGCATCGGGGGCGGCATGTCCGTCGTATACTACAATGCGGTTCTCTATCCTCTCTTCTTTCTGACGCGGACATTGAATGTCTCGATGCCCGTCGCCAATCTGGTCACCACGATCGCGGCGCTCTTGTCGATACCCATGATCTGGTTCTCAGGATGGCTGTCCGATCGCGTGGGTCGGAAGCCAGTGATGCTTGCGGGGTTCGCTCTCGGCCTCGCGGCGACGTTTCCGATCTTCCATCAGATCGCCGCAGTGGCCAATCCTGCCCTCGCCAAGGCCCAGGCAGAGACCGCCGTTTCGGTTCGAACCGACGCATCGGGTTGCTCCTTCATGTTCAACCCGCTCGGAAATCGCAAGTTTACGTCGCCGTGCGATATCGCGCGCCAAGTTCTGGCCGCATCGTCCGTCAATTACACGAGCGTCGATCAACCTGGTGCCGGCACGACCGAGGTGCGGATCGGCGACCGTGTGCTGATTGCAAATTCGTCTGGCGCATTCGATCAGGCGACCTTCACGCGCGAGTTGAAGGAAGGGATCAAGCAAGCGGGATTTGGTGCACCCGCGAATCCGACCGCGACCGATCAAATGAAGATCATTGCACTGCTGTTGGTGCTGCTTCTTGCGATGGCGTTGGGTTACGCGCCCGTGGGTGTGGCGATGGCGGAGATGTTCCCTGCGCGCATCCGCTATACAGCGATGTCTTTTCCGTATCATTTTTCCAGTGGCTGGATCGGCGGTCTGCTACCGACATTCGCGTTTGCCATCGCCGTCGCGCAAGGAAACATCTTCGCGGGCCTTTGGTACACCGTCGGCTGGCTTATCGTGGGACTGATTGTGACCGGATTGTTCTATCGCGAGCCCAAATCCGATGTGGAGTGAAGTACTGGGAGCCTCGCGCCGTGATGCCGCCTCGCGACTTCCATTGATGCAAGCGCTTATTCGACGAGTAAGGGCGGTGGGAGGCTTTGCTTGCCGATAGCCAAACGTACTTTTCTGAATTGTGCCGCAGTATGGGTTCTGCGCACTCCGTGGTCCCTGTTGGGACATCCTCCTGAGACTGCCGTGGCCGCATGGCCATGGCGCCCGCCGTCGCCAGACGGCGGCGGCGGGCCCTTTTTTCTTGGTGATGTGAACTAACGGATCGGGTTCGTACGGCGTGAACTCCGACAGTGCTCTGGAAAATGACAAAGATGAACTCTCGAAACGAACCGAACATTCAAGTCTCTGATCTTGACGCGCGCCTTGCCAATCTGCGTCTCGACGACGGATACGCCCTTGGCGCAGAGGTGAAGGGCGGTGTTGTAAACTTGACCGCCCTCGCGGCTGCTATAGGTCTATCGGCCCCCCGCGATATCGACGATCTCCTGCAAAATAGGCGAGCTCCTGAAGTGCGTGCCGTGCTGGACGCGATCGAAAGTCGGGGATCGGAAGTCGCCGTCACGCCGATCTCGGAAGTCCCGTTCGCGCCACTGGTGACCCGTCCCGAAAAGATCATCTGTGTCGGCTTCAATTACCGGGAACACGCCATCGAAACCAATACGCCGGTCCCCAAGGCGCCGCCGCTTTTCAACAAATTCAACAACGCTCTCAATAGCCACGGTGGAGTTGTGCATCTGCCCACGCGCGCGGCCCGGCAGTTCGATTATGAGACCGAGCTAGTCATCGTATTCGGACGAAATTGCCGGGACGTGCCGGAAGACGACGCACTTGATGTTGTTGCCGGTTACACCATCGGAAATGACGTCAGCGCGCGCGAGCTGCAGACCGCGACCTCACAATTTCTGGCCGGCAAGACTTCCGATGGCTTCGGTCCGGTCGGGCCATGGCTTGTGCCTCGCGGTATGGTTCGGGATCCTAACGCCCTGAAGCTCCAGACATGGGTCAATGGCACAATTCGCCAGGACTGGAACACGCGGGACATGATCTTCGACTGCCGCAAGCTGATCGCGTATGCATCGAGCGTCATGAGCATCAAGGCCGGCGACATAATGTTTACAGGGACGCCGCAGGGCGTGATTCTCGGAGAGAAGGCGCCTCGAGAGGAGCGTCGGTGGCTCAAAGCGGGGGACGAGGTCGTATCTTCACTGGAAGGCCTCGGCGAACTGCGCGTCAAACTTATGTAGTTACGGACACGATACGATGAGCAATCTTGCTACGGTAGAAAAGATATTCATTCTCGACGGCGGTGAAGCGCATGTCGACGACGGTTCGATCTACTCGCCGGGCCTGAACGTCGGCGTGCCGATGACGTTGAGTTGCAATGCCTATCTCGTCCGACATCGCGAGGGATGGTTCCTGTGGGACACCGGAACGCAGGACGACCTAGTTTTGGAGCCGGTTGGGCGGATCATTGCACACGGCATCCGGGGGACGGTGAGAAGGACTTTGGGAGCGCAACTGGCCGAGCTGGGCGTCGCGCCCGACCAGATAGGGACCATCGCAATCTCTCACGCGCACTACGACCACGTAGGCAATTGTCGCCTGTTTCGCAAGGCGAAGTGGATTGCACAAAAGGCCGAATACGAAGCGATGTTCGGAGCAAATCCCGAAGAGTTCGGATATTCACCTGAACTCTACGAGACCATGAGGCAGAACGAGGTCGAGCTGGTCGAAGGGGATCACGACGTTTTCGGAGACGGAGCCGTTCGCTTGATTTTCACGCCGGGGCACACGCTTGGTCACTGCTCGTTATTGATAAGGTTGCCCGAAACCGGCTCGGTCTTGCTCAGTGGGGATGTCGCTCACAATCGGGAAAACTTTCGTCTTCGTCGGGTTCCGGCCTTCAACGCCGACAAGAGTGCGTCTGTTGCTTCCATGGAGAAGGTTGACGCGCTCTTGCGCGCTGAAAGGGCGACTATGTGGATCAACCACGACACCGCTGAAAGCAAGCGGCTGCCGCACGCGCCAGCCGCGATACTATGATTCAGGCGGGTTGAAAGCACTGTATAGGTAACGATCAGGCGCTGACTCTGGACCGACGCCGGCGGCGAGGTCATCGCGGGCGCGGTGACGCCTGCGCCGGTCAATCCGCAGGATCGCATTGCGCTTGTGTCAAGCTCCACGGGGGGACTCTTCAAGGTGTTGCCCGGCATGTTCCTTGGGGCAAACAGGCACCGACCACACTGGTCCTTGCACGCGACGCGAACGGCGAGGCTTTCCTATGTCGCGTGCCCAGCGACAAGACGCGTACGAACAAGACGCGGCGGAACGTCGCCTATGAGCCGCGCGAAGATGTCGACTTCGGCGGCGTGCAATTGGCCGCGAGCGATGTCTTGCCCGCGCCGTCTTGCCTTGGTGCCGATGGCCTGATGCCGTTTGACGCGGCAATCCGTGTCCAGCAGATGATCGGCGCGATGGAGCGGTGCATGGATTATGCGCTGTCCCACGCCAATGAGCGGGTGCAGTTTGGTCGCCCGATCGCGAAATTCCAAGCGATCCAGCACATGCTGGCGATCGCGGCAGGCCACTTTGCGGCGGCGTCGGCGGCGGGTGATTCGCTGAACGGAATCGCCGATCCTCGGCGATGACGCGCTGGGTGTGGCGATCGCAAAATCGCGGTGCGGCGAATCTGCAGGGCAGGTCGCTGCGCTCTGCCATCAGGTGCATGGCGCGATGGGATTTACCCAGGAGCATCCGCTGCACTACGCGACTCGCCGTCTCTGGTCGTGGCGCGACGAATGGGGG
>LNAP01001377.1_pt1 | contig 25908 bp, 18 predicted proteins | sample 602601 | NCBI WGS metagenome assembly LNAP01 (sample SAMN02440304, study PRJNA202911) | soil metagenome | biome: Subtropical and temperate rainforests or woodlands; isolation source: soil samples (1 kg each in a 20% v/v slurry with milli Q water) were... ...
ACTTCAACGGTATCCGTATTCCTAGTCGTACTCACAGTCCTACTCCTATCTTGAAAGATAAGCGATAGACCGTGTCCTGTCATTCAAGGGGCCAGCTCACCGCGCTCGCCGCGTCCGCAAGGACCGGAACGGCGTAGCGCTGAGCCAGCAGAGCCTCATGGGTTCGTCCCTTGCGGTAGAGAGCATCGCGCACGCCATACCAAGACATCTTGGGCGTGATCTCGACATCACTTGCCGCTATAGCAGCATCAACAACTTCATCGACGCCAGGATGGTATTCATGCGGACGGCCGCGATCGTCGTCCATCAGCGCGGTGTACATCTCGTCGATGCACATACCGACCAACTCCGCGGTTCCTTCGTATGCGACCCCGAGATCGGATGGAGTGACGATCATCGTGACCAAGTCGATCAGCGCAGCGCGCTCTTCAGGCATGGGGTAGTTTCGTCCCAATTGCAGGTCGAATGGATTGAAGCAGAACTCCTCTGTGTTTCGCACACGGTAATGGCTGACATGGTGCCGCATCGCAACCGGCAGGGCATGCTTCAGCAAGCTTGCTAGGCCAGCGCTGCTTGGCCCGATGTCGATGATCGAGATGTACGGCAACTTCGTGACGCCAGGCTGTGGCGCCAAGCAACTTGCGAAATGTTGCTTGAACATTTGCATCGACTTACCCGACCCGGGGCCCCCCGTGTACAGGGAGATCCACGTCGACTGAAGAGCTGACCCAGGCTGGTAGGGCATAAGCTTGCCGTCGGGCGAGGTGAACAGCTCTGCACCAGCCGGCCAGGGCGATGCCGGCCGCGTAATTGGCAGCATACGAACCACGTCCATCAAAGGCGCAGCTGCCTGAGATGCGACCGACTTATAGGTCAGCCCCATCGCTGTCGACGTGAATCCTTCAACTGGATCGCCTGTCGCCTCACGCGTCTCCGCGCCGCCCCAGTCGATAAAGGCTTGGGACAGTCGAGCAGCCCGCTGGCGCAGCAGCTCGGTCTGCCCCACGGGGGCCCATGTGTTGAAGCAAACTTGAAAACCGACGACGGCGCCGTTTTTAGAGAAATCGGTCAGATCACGTACAGCATCCCGGATGTATCCGTTATCCGAGTTCATGACCTTGAGCACGCTTCCCAGACTGGCCTTTAACTGCTGCTTGCGAAGACCGTTTCCCGTAAGCATGAACGAAACTGTCCACGGCATCTTGGGGTCCAAGTTCATCGTCCGATCAATCAGGGCTTGAAAGGACTCAACCCGTACCGGCGGGGTCTCAACATACATCGGCGCGTGCACGCGATCGCCAATCTGAATGAAACGCCCGTCGCTGGTGGTAGCGTCGCGTGGCCAGATCTGACTCGCCAACGGTGGCCACCACACGGCGCCCACCTCTTCGTGGCGGATGGGGAAGCGAACGGGAATCCTGTCGCCAGGAAGGGTAGCCCGCCAAGCTCTCCCGAGCGACTCAGGGTCAACCGACATGCGCATCGCCCTCACGGCGTCATGCGCCTCCATTTTCTCGTTCAGCAGACCGAGTTGAGTAAGCTCCGAGGAGACGGAATGTGCGAACGCCTGGTGCCGATTTCGCAGAGCGCTTAGTAGCCGCCGCGGGTTCTGCGCATCCGCGAAGTTCATCCCGTTGAACACTTTCATCTCGTCCTGCTGCTGCGCTATCGCCGATTTTGCTTCCATCGGGGGCAGTACCGATGGATGCGTCCAGCACACAAAGTACACCCCTTCGTTAGAGACATACTTCGTGAGTTCGCGCTCCTTCTCGTCAAGAAGGTCCTTGAAGTCGAGTTGCAACTGGTCGGCCTGCAGGCGCGCAGGCTCGAGCGCTTTGCGGACGATCTCGCGGGCACCCTCGGGATCCCTGATCCAGTAGACCTGAAGCGCATGGCCCGTCTGCTTCATGGATGAGTCAAGAAGCTTTGTGAGGGCGTTGATGCTCTTCTCGTACTCGTCCTCTCCGACCAGGCGCGAGCTTCCACTGACGCGAATGACGGTGGCCAGTGAGCCATCGGTCGCAACAAATGACTCGCCCCCGTGATCCACCGTTTCCAGATCGACGAACGATGTCGCAGGCTCGTGCAGGATCCATGACAGGGCGGTCATGGCCGACTCGGCAGCGTCGCGTAGGAAGGTGAACATGTGGCTAATCCTTTTTTGATTTGAGCTCGCGAGTGATCTCACCGAGACGCTGTGCGCGTTCAGCGTCGTCCGGAAGATCCATCAGGCGGTCTAGTAAGAGAAGGAGCGACGCATCTGCCTTCGCTCTCAGTCGCAGGTACGCTCGCTCTAGCAATGCTTGATCGATACTCATGCGATGTACGGAGCCGCTCGGCCGCCGATCCGCTCAAGGAAAAGGGGCATCTCCAGCCCCGCAGTCGACGCCGCGTCGCACAGTTCAGGTAGATCGTCCTCAGGGCACTCCACTTCCAAGGCGCCCCGGCCGTAACTCCGAACGATGAATCCTGCCGAATGTAGGAGCATTGCAGCCGAAAGAGTGAGCATGCGGTCGCTAGCGGTGAGCCATACGGATTGGGCGTCAGGGACAGGTTGAGCAGACGCCTGCGCGCCGCCGACGGGTGAACTCGAGTGCTCACCGATTAAGGCATCAAGGACGTTGGCAGCGAGGACGCCCGCAGATAGTGACAACGCCTCGAATGGCCCATCAGTGATCAGCCGGTCTGCAAGCGACTCTCCTGCGTATCGGTGACCGACGATGACATCCTCGATATCAATCTTCGCGAGGGTGCCCAGTACAGCGAACTCCGGAAGCGCCATCCAGACACGGCCACTTTCGTCTCGATCTCCAAGCGCGATCAGCGGCGCTACGCTCGCGTCGAAGCTATCAATACGCACCTTCAAGAGTAAGGGACGTTTCTGAAATTCACATGCCCAGGCATACCCCATCCCAGCCGGAGGCAACAACGCTGCCTCAATGGGGAGCGCGTGCTGATCAAATACTGGGACTGGCGTATTGAGCACAGCGCGCGCGTGCGCAAGGCGCGGCAGGTTCAACGTAACCAGGGTTGAGCTCCCAGGAATCCTGCCCTTAACGCAGACTACCAGAGGCTGGTATGAGGCCTGAAGTGCAGCACAAAGTTCGTCACCGCTTGGAGGCACGGCCGAACGGAGCACTGCACCGACGTCATCACTCAACGTCAATCCGCACATCTGCGACAAGGCGGGGCGATCGGCCCGGACGCCATAGCGGTCTGCCGCTAGCTGCATGACCCTGCCGAACACCTCAGCAAGCAGAGCTACGGTCCTTTCTGGATCCTCGCGATCATGGTTGAGTTCCGCGATCAAACCGTCGAACGTCGGACGGAGATAGTCATGAGGCTTCAGCCACGCTAGGCCTCGAGTCCACTGCGCTTTACTGTTTGACCACCAGCAGACCGAACGCTCCGCCTCATCGATTTGCAACTGGCTCGCACGGTGGAATCGAAATGGACGTGCGCCGCTGCTGCAGGCCCAGCCAGCGCCGTTGTCCATGTCGTCATCAAAAAGGACCGCGCCGTACATTTTGCTAGTTAATCGAGCGTTTGCATTTGAGGAATCATGCCGTGACTCTTCGCCTTGCATGCCGTTCAGGCCGCAGCCTGACCCGTTTTATTTGACGATGCGCCGAGTCTCGCCTCTTCCGCCAGCCAGAACTGAACTTGCTTAGGGAATGCTGGCATCCGTGGCAACAGACGGAAGCCGTGGAGCCGCCCTGCTAGCGTTGTGCGGGCCTCAGCGCTGATGGCGAGCATTCCTTGACCGAGGCGCGCTGGGTCGCTTGCGCCCGTGCCAAGATGCTCGTCGGTAACGACCGCGCGACTCTCAAGCGAGTTGTAGAGAGAGCGCGCAGCATCCTCTCTACGCCCGCCTGCCGCCACCGCGACGAAGATCGAGCGCGCGAGGTTGTTCAGCGTGGCCTGGTCACTTTCCGGGCACCAGATTATGGTCGCGGCCTTTTTGATGCCCGCCAAGCCAAGGTGAAAGCACAGGTGGCAGAACGGGCAAGCGGTGACGAGATTGTTCAGATCACAGTTTTCGTGATTGTGGTCCAGGTGGTGAACCTCTTGGAACTTCTGCGACTTGAACCCGCAGAACGCACATGTTTGCTTGTCGCGCTTGAGGACCGTGCGTCGCAGCGCTTGAAGCGGCGCATCAGCCTCGCCCGCGTGCCAATCGAGCCTCCCCCAGCTCAGTCTTTCGGCGGAGATATCGAGCGAAGGTTTCGCGTGCATTCCAGGGGCTCTATCAGGTTGATGTGTGGGAAATGAAATTGGCCCGCGCGGGCCAATTCATAGGGTTAGATCTGAGCGTTGACCGGTCAGTACGGCTCGCTCACAACGGATGCTCCCGAACCCCACAGCGAGGTGATGCCGGTCCCCATGTATTCGGGGAAACCTGCCAATATCACCGCGACGCCCCAGTAGATGAGCGGGATCTTCAGGGTTGTGCGCTCGGGTTGCTCGCCATGGGCTTTCCATTTGAGCGCGCCAATGAAGCCAAAGCAGAGTGCGCCAACGTAGCAGAGCGCTGTCACAAGCGGACCTGCACCTTTAATGGACTGGGTGAGGTTCGTGAAGAGCGTCCCCAGGCTCTTGCCGTTGCCGTTGAAGGAGATCGAACCCGTTGCGGCAGCGGGACCCGCAACGAGTAGGGTCGAGATCGCAAGCACGCCAATCAGGAGTGCTTTTTGTTTCGGGGTCAGGGTGATCGAGTTCATTTTTGAGGTCCTTGGAGAAAGTTGTTCAGTTGGCGTCTGAGTCGGCTTACGCGGGCTGGCGTGGGCGCCGCGGAGGGTTCATGCTTCCTGTGTCGTCATGCGTTCCTCTCGGTGTCTAGCCGGTGATGAAGGCCGAAATGTCCCAACCAAAGGTGGTAGCAAACATCTTCAAAGTGACATGGATGTATATCGCGGCCATGCCTGCGAGGAGGACCACGATGGCTTTCCCAACGGATGCGCCATGCGGCCGTTGTGGCTCGCCTGCCTCCTTCAGGATCCAGATCCCGCGGACGAAGAAGCAATATCCGATAAAGCTGACCATTGATAAGACGGCCCCGAAGGCCTTGTTCGAGCCATCCTTGTCAACTACATACGACAGAACTTCTTTACCCCACACATCTGAGCCGTAAGTCGTTACTGCCAAGCTCTCGAGGAAGGACGGCGAACTTGCCATCAGGCATGCAGCAAGAAACGTCATGAATGGCGTACGAAGGCCGGAGGAGCGTCCGTCGTCGGCAACAGCTTTGAGTTGCATCACCGATGTCCATCCAAAGACCATAGACATCAACCAGCATATTGCGGTGACAAATAACCAGGCCGGGCCGTCCATGAGCACAAGCTCCTGGAGTCGACTGATCATCGAAACAAAGTCGAGTTCTGGCACAGGTTTTCTTTAATCGGCTATTCAGGGCGAGAGCGCTTGATACTATTTTATCTTCTGTTTTCCGACGTAAGCAGCGTGTGCCTGCTCGTCGACAGCCGATAAATTGCCCACGCCAGGGATTGCTTCGCCGATCGCGTACGCCCTGATCTGGCCGGCGTCGTTTCGAAGCCACGCCAAGTTGTCGCGAACGATGTGAACGCTGTAGCCCGAAGCAGCGAGCCGCGTCGCCGCTTCGGCCTCTTTACGGTCTTGGGCCGAACGGCGCGCACCATCGTTGCGTGCGCTACGTTCCTTGGCTTTTGGCCGGCTAGAGTTAGCCGAGGCGGGACGGGTTGGCGTTCGCGTGGCGCTAAGCCCGGAAGCCGTCGCCTGGCGTGCCAGCGGTGCGCGAGCCTCCAGTTGCGCCACCCGTTGAGTCAACGCGGCGAGGGCGCCACGCTGTGCATCGACGGTGCCGCGCAAACCTTCGGGTTCGCCGATCGAGGGGCGCTCCGCGCCGGCGAGCGCCGGAGTGAGGAATGCAGGAGCTGCCGGTTTCGGGGCAGAGACCTGGCTCTCGCCTGCGGCCACCAGCGCGGAGGCTGGTGAGGCAAGGGGGGCTGTCATGGCGGAGCCGCCGACTCCAATTGCTGAGGCCATTGGCGCGCTCGCGTTCGTCGGCAGTTCAGATGCAGCCGGGGCCTGCGCGGGCCGCTGACTCGGCTGCGGCTGTTGCATTGCTGGCAACCTTTGTGGCCCCGACGTCTCTTGAGCGCGTGCGTCCTTTTGCGTCGCGCCAGGCGCAGGGGGCGGACCCGCGAGCATTTTTGCAAGCAAGACACAGAGAAGGACACTCCCGATTCCACCGACGATGATGAACGGCAGATTCCTTTTGACGAACCCCTGTTTCTTGGGAGTCCCGTCCAGCAACTCGCCTGGGACTGTTTCTGCCGGACCTGCAGGTGCCTCATCGAACTCGTGGGTGGCCGAGAACCCTGATGGAAGGAAATCCAACGAGTCATCGCGGTTCGCTGTCGCGGTGGTTTCGTGCTCTCTGCTGCTCATATGCGTTCCAGTTCTGCGTGTTGTGTGCTCAAAAACCGCTCAGCGATATCCGGCATACGATGGCGTTTGATAACCCGCACCTGCGCCGAGGCCTATGCCTGGGCTCATGCCGTAGGCGTTCGAGGTGTAAGGGGTAGCGCCGTACCCACGGCCTTGCTGAAGTGCAGCGGTGGCGGCGGCCTCTTGAGCGCGCACGCTCGCAAGCTCGGCGCTTTGCTGAAGCTCGCGAAGCGCAGCTGCCGCGCTGGTTTCTGATGCGACTGGCTTCGTTGCCGACGCGTCGACGGCCGAAGCGTTCGCAATGGCGCGTTGCGTGGCCGGGTTGAAGACGTCGGCCCCGAACATGACGCCGATCTCAGTACCCGCAGGCATGGACACCGTAACGGGGCGTTGGCCACGCTGGCGCAGGTCGCTCAGCAGCGGCGTCATAGCGCTGCCGATCGCTACCGCATAGCGATCACTGTTCGTAAGGCCCGGCACAGAGGTGCCAATGCCGTTGTCGCTAACGGACGTTGTTTGGCCCTTTTGGGTCGCACTCAGGCCGAAGGCCTGTACGAATGCAGCGGCACCCGGGAGGATGTAGCGCTCAAAGGCGTGGTAATCAGTATCGCCCGTAAGGCCGGTGACACCGAACGTCTTGGCGTCGCCGAGAGAGACGGCATAGGCTTGCACCGGGTAGGTGCCGCTTCCGTCAGCAGGGGAAAGAGTGCTAAAGCGGATGACGATCGCATCACGCTCCAAGGTCTTCTGCCCTACCAGTCTTGCGCCGTTGAACTTGCCTTCACGGATGGTGACGATGACCGGACCCGAGAAATCGGAATTCAAGGCGACGTCCGTATTTGCGAAAGCGATCTCGCCTGCGCGGATTACTGGCTTACCGGTTGGTATGACAGGCCCAGTGCGACTGATTCCTGGACTGGAGCCACCACTCGACGGCGCTGAGTTGGACGCAGCGCTCGGTGTTGCCAAGGGTGCAGGCTGCCGGGACGATTGGCCCGATGAGGTTGGTGCGAAATTGCCCTGAGCGGCCGAAGTCTGCGTCACAACGCGCTGCATGAGTTGCAAGGCAACTCGGTACTGTTCAGACTGTCTTACCCCCACGCTCGGATCCACACCTGCAGCCTGAGCGCTTGTCCGCATGGGAGCGGGAGCCTGGTCGGCTTGCGCCAGGGCACGCATGCGGCCGCGCTGCTCGGCTTCGGTCTCTGTGGGGCGGCGCGTATCACCGTCAGAGTCCCCAGTTACCCGGGGGATCACCATAGCCGTTGGCTTGCCGGTGGCGTCCTTTGACCGGTCTTGATCGCTCTCACGGACGAGCGAGCGGTAGCTATCTGGGGCCGATCCGGTGACGTCGTCCGTAATCGTAGGTGGAGCGACGACACGAGCAGTTGGGCGCGGGCCGGGGGCCTTGGTGCGGTCGCCATTCATCATTACCAACGACACCGTCAGAACGATGAGTGCGATCCCCAAAACCAGGAGCATTCCTTTCTTGGCTTTAGGGTCCCGCCATGCTTGACGCACGCCACCGAAGGCGCCTGATTTCTTTTCGGACATAGATGTTCCAGTTGACTGAACGGAGCTCTTAGGTGTGGCTATTCGCCGATGCTCACGGCAACCATTCGTCCCTCAGAGGAGACGACGATGGAGGGCACGCTAGAAAGGAGGTACGTGCGCGTCAGCCCGTTGGGGCTGGAGACGCTGTCCGTCCACAGGGGTGATACGAGGGTCATGTCCGTGCGAAGGTAGAGCTGGTCGTTGAAAGACCACGCGCGCACACCGCGCATTGACGTAACCACCTCTCTCGACCCGGAGGGAGCTACGCCGTCCAGGAAGCTGATGAGGGCAGCGTCGGAGGGCGCACTCGTACCGGTCACAAGGCGATCGACTATGGGTGCGGTGGCGTTCGGCCCACGCTGCAGCACGCGGATATCGACGCGACTGTCCACTTCGCGCTGCGCAGTGGTGAGAATCACTGCGACAGGCACGTCATTCCCCTTCAGCGTGATGGTCAGACCACCATAGGCATAGGGACTCTTCGGACGCACCTGGACATTGGAGGTCCCCTCGAGGACGTCGAACTGCGACGCGTCGCCAGGAACCGCCTGCTCGACTGGCCACGACGCACCCGTACTGTCAGTAAACACGAGGCTCGTCGGGATCCCCATGCTTGTGCGAATGGACGGCGGCTCCTCACCCGCAGCTTGAGTGATTGGCTGCGAGCGGGTCACTGGCCGGGGCTGCGTTCCAGCACTTGCTGCCGCGGCACGCTGAACAAGGTCCATCCGACGCTTGAGTTCTCGAACTTGTGATTCGATTCCCGCAGGCAAGGTGTCATCGACGGCCAACTCGGCCGGCGACTTCAATGCAGGGACGACGCCACCTGTAAGAGGCGGCATGGTGGGCGCAACGTAACCCGACTTCGCTTCGCCTCGGGTCTGGCCCGGGAGCGGGGAGCCCGGTGCAGGCACCACTGAGCGGCTTTGAGCGGCACTCTTGCCATCGATGGGCACACTCGGTGTGGGCGTTATTGCCCGACTCGGATGAACGGCGCCGTCCTGGTCCGGCGGTGGAGACGGAGCTTGTGCCAGTGCAAGGGGGCTAAACGCTCCGCATAGAGCGATCGCCGCGAGCAGAAAGGCGTTAGTTCGATTGAGGCGCATAGCTAGCCAGGTACTCCATGAGGAATTGAGCTGAGGCGGAACCAGGGTTCGGGGCCGTCTCCAGAATGTGTTTCAGACGCTGGGGGTCGCCGCTTTCGAGGAGGTTCAATGGGAACTCCCAGTCCTCGATCGCCTCGATCACGTCGTCCGGGATGGACGCTGCTGCGAGGTCAGGCGGGTCAACGTCCATGGGGGCTTCCATAATGTCCGGATCGGTGTGATTTTCGATCATACAAGTCCGATTAACTCTTATTGCCGAAAGGACAGCAAAGGTTGCCGCTTTTTCCGCAGGAGATCGTCGTCGCTCTCAGGGCTACGCTTTCATGATTAGTTCGAGGTGACCGTCCCACGGGCCGCATTGAAGCCGGCGATGGCAATCCCTTTCGGGTTCTCGGTTGTGGGAATGCGCACCACAGTGACCTGCGCGGTGAGGTTCTGGGTTTGGTTGGTACCGGGGCCTTGGTAGACGACTTGGTACGGCACCTCAACGAGCCACGCATAGACGCCACCCATGTCCGACTCCCGGACGATGGAGGGAGGTCGGATGACGACCGAGCTCAGCACCAGCTGGCGCTTCTCTATCGCCTCGAGCGAGCCGGAGGACCGAAGCTCATCCAGATAGCGCCTCCATCCTGACCGCGTGAAGTAAACAGACGCCTGCCCAAGCTGCTCCCTGTAGTTCTTGAAGTCAACGGCGTGCATGGCCGCAATCGCCTCGGCAACGTGCTGGGAGACTGCGTTCCTGTTGGCGATCGGCTTGGACAGGGGAACGATAGGCACCAACGTTCCATCGGTCTGCTGGATGATGTACCGCGGCTCTGGCGGCGGCCGCGTGCCCAGGAATGCAAGCGCTACAAGGCTCGCCGCCAACGAGATAGCCAGGATCACGATGGAGCTGAGGAACTGGAAGGTCCGCGCTTGCAGCTCTTTGTTGCGCTTCATGATCACGAGAATCGGATCACCCTTTGTTTCAGCGCTGCCAGAGACAGGCGCATTGTTGCTTTTGCTCATCGGAGTTCCAAGTGTGTTTGCCTCGCACTTAAGGCGCGGGGTGTTGAGGCTCGCTGCCAACGTCCCTCATGAGGTGTTCGGAAATCGCGGGCACTTTGTTGATCTGTCCTGTCACGTACTGGACAAAAACTGAGGACGCTTGCACCGGCTGGAGCACTACATGAAGTGCCCAAGCCGTGCAAAGCGCCATGCCAACGCCAAAGATGAGCACCAATTGGGACGACCAGCGGATAACTCGCTCGCGCAAAGTGTTGGCGCGCCTGACCGTGGGGGGCGCACGAAAAATGATTTCGTTCTTCTTCGGGCCGGCACGTGGCTTAGCCGCCGGAGGCGCGGGCGAATCTTGATCAGACGCGTGTGGCATGCAGGGAGTATTAAGAGGTCTTCACACATTTTGGCCGTAAATAATCGGCGGCCCGCGGGTTAATCGGTCGCGATGAGCCGATTTTTGCGGGCCTCGAGGCTCCGCCGCCTGCAAGAACCGCGTTTTTGGCAACGAAACAGCCGCTGTGACATACTTTTTGTCAACTTCGCTTCAATCGCCGTGATGTCCATCGACCGAATGCCAGCATTGCCGAGCCACGGGACATCGCCCGAACACCAGCACTCGTCTGTTCGCAGCACTGCGGAAGTCGTCCGTGGGCGTGGGTTAGTCAGTGCTGAGCATCCGCCCGCCGGCGATTGGGCACCACGGAAGTCGATTGAGCGCTCTCGGTGGGATCTCGTGATCGGCGAGCTCACGGCCTCCCCTTGATTGAAATTTACGGAGTCGTATGACCATTTCCCTTACCCAGCTCGCGGGCGAGTACACCGATCCCAGTGCAAGCTTCACGGTGTGGCGCAATGTCGCCCTCGGCGTACTTGCTTTTGATGTCGAGAAGCGAATCACAACCGGCAAGGACCTGCTGACCGGAGAGACCCTATCGATTCAGCTTGACGAAGAGAATGCGAGCGATGCCCGGGACGACGTCGACGTCTGGAGCGCGCAGCGATATCGCACGCGCAACGACGTGCAGATGGTCGCGAATGCGAAGGCCGTGGTTCCAGGCGAAGGAGTCATCATTTTCGAAGGTGTGCGCGCCGGCTCTGAGCAGGGTGTTTTGCAGGCCCGTTGGGCTAGCACTGCTGCACATGCGGCTGGCATTGCGAAAGTGTTCTCTGCGCTGGTGCGCCCAGCGTTGGCGTACGGCTCCCGTGTTGGACAGCTGGATCCGAAGCATGCGATCGAGTTGATCCGAACAAAGAGCGCGCGACCCATCCACTCCCGCCAAGAGCTCATGGACACCGTTGCGTCGGTGATAGCAACGCCATTCCGGAACGCGCTGATCCGGGTTCTCGATGGGGAGAACTTGGTGAGTACGAGCCAGGTTTGGAAGCCGAAGGATCTGTCCGTCCCCTCGTCCATCGAAAAACACTTTGCCAACGACCGAATCGCGCGCGTGCTATCGGACACGGTCTGTCAGGGTGCCATCGTAGAGGTGCTGGCAATCGATCGCATTTACCCGGGCAAAGACTACGGTAAGGTGCTGTCCGACCACAGTAAAACCGACACGACGATTTTCCGACGGGACTGGTCGCTTGGCGAGGGCAAAGGCTACGGCTTCGCTGACGCAATAGTGGCCCTTCGCCAGTACCAGGCGCTTGATGGGACCAAGGGTGGCTGGCAACTGACCAAGCTACGCCCCACGACCATTCGGCCCAACCTCTACCGTGGCTACGCGGATTTCCCTACCGCCAACATCAATCCTCTGGTGGCGCCTGTCCAGGCTCCTGCGCCCGACACCCCATCAGCGCAGAGCGGTGCACAGTCGCCGGGACAGCCGCATACACCCGGCCGGCAAGCCGGTGTTGAAGCGGCCCACAGAGCGAAGGACCACGGCGACCCGTTGGCCGAAAAGTTGAATCGTGCGAGCCGCGGGTTCGCACGGGCACGCTAGACCGGAGCAGCAAGTTCCTGTCGTGCACGAAGCAACGTGCCGATTTATGCGAAGTTTCATGAAATGGTCAGAATAGGTCTTTACGCCATTAACCCCTCTAGGGTCGGCATAAACATCTGGACCATTCATGAGCTTCGCGACACCCTCGAAAATCACCGATCTGTATTGGCCGGACCTCAGCGCCCACAGGGTCACACTCGGGATCGTCGATCACCAGGAAGGCGGATCGTCACTGATTTTCGTCGATGAGGAGAATCAGTTTTCCTACATCGCCAAGAACATGGGGTTCCAGCGGACACGCTGGTCGGGGCTCTGGGTGCGCAGCGATGTTCGAGTCGAAGCGTCAGCATTCCACAGCGCCTTTCCTCAAGTCGAGGTGGTGCTCAAGCCGTTGACGGCGATCAAAGCAGACGCCCTGGAAAAGATTCGGCTGGTAATCGAGAGCTCGCGACAGCAACTGCTTCCAGGTTTCGAGCCGGTGGCCGGCGTAAGTCCTCGCAAAGAGCCGGTCGCCCGCCTAGCACCCACCGTGCGATCGACAGCAACGAGCATCGGCCAGGTTGCCGGCGACGTCATCGATCTCAGCCCGATGATCTCGGAGGCACGGCTGCTTGGGATGAATCTCCGCGGCGAGGAGGTTTTTCAAGCGCCGGATGCGACGCGCTTCGTGCGGGTCCGCGATCACGACGGCTCGGGGCAAAGCAAAGCGATTGAGCGTGAGGCAGCGTTTCTTACGGCTAGCGATGTCGACGCCGCACGCTTCCTGCGAGGTTCTACGGAAGGCGCCTTGGCTATGTCGTCAGACGCTTTCGTCATGATGATGGCCAGTGGACACAACGCCAGGGTCGACGAGCTCCAGCGCTTCTTCTTTGCGGTAACCGGGCGCGACATGACCGCCGGCGATCCGGATGTTGTCCATGTCGTGCGCGCAATTGATCAGGCAAGAGTGCGTAAGCTTGCCGAACTCGTCGAGAGCCCAGATGAGGCGGCCTTTCGTGCCGCACTGCGGCTTCATGAAGCAGCCCAGTACTACTCTGTAGTCGACAGCAACCGCATGACGCCGTTGCCGGTGACCGTCTCGCTGCAGCAGATCGCAAGTGCGATGCCTGACGGTTCCACGGTCCGTATCGAGAACGCCCCGAACGGAGAGTTCAACACCTTCACCGCGGGCGTCGGCAAATTCCTCTCGGCATCAGAGGGTGAGCAAGCAAGCCTGATTCTTGCGGCGTACGAAGGCACCCTCCTCGACCGCGCCGTTGAAGCCTATGGAACCTCCGTTAGCCGCTTGGACCACGCAAGCGTGCTGGAGACGCTGCAGAGCATGACGCCTGACGGCGTTGGCATCTTCGTCATCAGCGGCGACATCGCGCCGGGGCGGATCGGGCCATCGTCGCGGCGCTTCCTCGACGCGCTCGCAACGCTGCACGAGATCGAAGGCATCGTCGATATCGATGGAACTCTTATGGGCGTGCCGGGTGCTCTTCCCTCTCGAATGATCGTAGTCGGGAATAAGCGCGATATCCCGGGTCACGGCGGCCTGCCACCGGCGGTCCCTTATGTCGTCGACTACCCGTCGTTGTGGACCTGGGCGACCAAGATCACCGAAGCTATCCGCAAGCCTGGCAGCGTCCCATACGTCGAACGCGGCGGCGTCGCCCGGGAAACGATGGTCGGTGAGAACGTATTCCAGGCGCCGTATATCCCTGCATCGTTGCTCAGCGAGCCGGCGCTTATGGTGCCTCGCAACCTTGCCTCGCCGTTGCGCCGGGCCATGATTCAGATCAACAAGGACGTCCCGCACGTGGACGCATGGCTTCAGCGCCAGTTGCACTACGACGAGGCAGGCCTGACGCAGGCCCTCTCGGCTGAACAGGCCGATGCGGTGGTCATGGGTCTCAAGCGGCTCGAGGATGGTCTTGGCTTCATGATCGCCGATCAAACCGGGATCGGGAAGGGTCGAACGATTGCTGCACTCGCTCGTGCAGCTCGAGCCAAGGGACAGCCGGTCATTTTCCTGACGGAGAAGGCGGAGCTCTTCACTGACATTTGGCGCGATATTGAGGACACGAACTCCGAGGGTTTCTTCCCTCGGATCATGATCCTGAACGACGGCGAGTCGATCGTCTCGACCAAGACCGGTCACGTGATCGCGGAGAGCGCACCAAGAGCAGAGGTCGAAGCGGTGATGCGGTCGATGGCTTACCCAGAGAACGTGGACATCATTTTCGGCACGTACAGCCAGTTCAATCGTGACCCGATCAAAGCCATCAAGGCCGAAGGTGGGATCGACCTGGACTCCGTGACTTCGGCATCACTTTCAGCGAGCACGCGCAGCCTATCCGAGTGGGTTGCCCGTAGGCGGCTCAGCCAGGGCAAGAAGGCCGCAGCCTCGCTGATGGTGGAGGCCATCGACATCTCTGACGATCCGGCGCTGATCGCGAAGATGCCGCTATCTGCGGTGAAGAGCCTCTGGATCGGCAAAGCGACGAAGGATGCGCTCCTCGTGCTCGACGAGTCGCACAATGCATCCGGAGAGACGTCTCAGACGAACCTCAACCTAGATAGCGGCGTGCTTCGCGCCGCGAGCGTGATCTACTCCTCCGCCACGTTTGCCCGCGGCGAGAAGAACATGCGCATCTACCGCCGCCTCTTCCCCGCATCGGTGGACGTCGAGGCACTGCACGAGACACTGAAGCGCGGCGGCGAAGCGCTACAGGAGGCTCTTGCGTCCATGCTCGCAGAGGACGGCGCCATGATCCGACGTGAGCATGATCTCTCGATGATCAAGTTCGTCCCGCGCGTGGATGCTGATCGCTTGGCTCGCAATGAAAAGTACGCAGACCAGCTTGCTGAGATTCTTGCAGCAATGACGTTCCTCACACGCGAAACACGACAGCTGACCGACGCCATGTCCAAGGAACTCAAGGACGCACTGATCGCGTTGAATGAGGCGAATGCCGGGCAGCCATTCTTCAAGCCCAAGGACGTTGACACGGTGGGCGTGGTCAAGCGTGGATCGATTGGAAACAACCTATACACCATCATGCGGGCGTTCCTCGCTGTCCTCAAGACAGACGTTGCCATCGAAGACGCCATCCTCGACATTCGAGAGGGGAAGAAGCCGGTTTTCGTGATCGATCACACAATGGAAACCGAGCTGGACAGGCGTTACGACGAGAGCGCGAGCAAAGGCCTCGTGGTGACTACTGATTCGGGGGATGTGATTCCAGCCCCTGGCTTCCAGTCAATCCTGCGCGATCGCCTCGAAGCGCTTACACACGCGTACGTTGACGGGCAGCGGGTTGAAATTAAAACGCGACCCGAGATGAAGGCGGTCATTGAGCGGATCGACGCTTTGATTGATGCATTCCCCGACCTCCCAACATCGCCACTCGACGTGGTGCGCCAGGGTGTTGAAGCCGCTGGCTTCACAGTCGTCGAACTGTCCGGCCGCAAGCGCCGCCTCATCTATGACGGCGCTGGCAAGGCACTCGTCGTGGACATTCCGAAAAAGGAACGCCGCGCTGCAAAAGACCGCTTCAACAACGGTGACGCGCATGCCATGGTTCTAACGCGTGCGGGCAATGCTGGCATTAGCTTGCACGACTCGTATCGCTTTTTGAATCGTGCCCAGCGCGTGCTGATCGAGGTCGAGGTGCCGGAGGACGTCCTCAAGCGAACACAGTTCTTCGGACGGGTGAACCGAAAAGGGCAGATGAGCAATCCGATTATCCGGACGCTTTCCTCGGGCATCCCGGCAGAGAACCGCCAGATCTCGCTGCAGAACAACGCGTTGCGGCGAATGAGCGCCAACATCACTGCCAACCGCGATAACGCCGCGCTTACAAAAGACGTTGCCGACATGCTCAACCAAGTCGGAAACGAGGTGGCGTACCGCTTCCTAGAGCTCAATCCAGAGTTGGCGGAGTCGCTGGATATTGACATCGCGAAGAAGGTTGCTGATGGAGACGCAGACACTCCAGTAGCAAGCCTTTGGGGGGATAAGTACGTAAGCGAGCTGATGAACCGCTCGGTGATGCTCCCGGTGTCGCAGCAGAAGGCGATTATCGAATCGCTGACACTCGAATACAGCGCGTACATCGAAGAGCTCGACCTCAAGGGCACCAATCCGCTCAAAGCTCGGTTCTTTGACATCCATGCAAGGCGCTTGACGGAAGAGGTGCTGGAGGCAGCCATGCCAACCGGCATCCATGCGAAGCGGGTGAGCGCCTTCGATCGTCCAGTCAACATCACCACCGTTGAATACACGGAGTTCTTCCGCCCGATGGCCGGCGCAATGCTCCTGCAGCATATCGAGTCTGGCCAGCGCGCACTTGAAGACTCGGCCAGGTCCCGCTATGGCCTTACTGCGCGGTACAACGACTGGGCGAGCCTCAATCAAGAAGCATCGATCTGCGATCACATCGTTGAGGTGCTGGCTGAGGACAAGGCGAAGATTCTGGAGCGCTTTAAGGGGCGCGCCGAGACTGTCGCCGAGGCGCTAACGCGGCCCGACAACAACATGGTCAAACAGATGGACCACAAGATTGATGCGATCGTTGGCGCACTCTGCACGATTCGAATCGGTTCCAGAATTCGGTGGCATCATGAATTTCGCGACTGCTATGAAGACAGCGCAGTGGTCGTCGGCATCAAGGTACCGCCACCCGATGAGACCCACTATGCCGGTCGCTACACCGTGCAAGTTGCGCTCCCCGGCCAAGCTCACCTTGCGACGCGCACCCTGAGCACGTTGCTTTCTATGCAGGGCTTCTGCGTCCATGAGATCGACTTCAACAAGAAGTTGGTCGCCGAGTTCGACAGTCGAAAGGAGGAGGCATTCAAGGCCACGCGCGCACTTCTTGACGGAAATCTGTTTCGGGCGGCCGAGATGTCGATCCAAACAGGTTCAGGTACTCAGGCCTACTACTCCGACGAACACGGCATGACGAACCGTGCAGTGGTTCTGCCGATCGGGGCTGACGCTCGCTCCTTCGCAAAGCTCCCGCTCCGCATTCACGAACCAGGCTTAGTTCAGGAATTTTTCGATGCAATGGATCGTGGCACCCTTCTGTCCTCCTCAGGCGCAGGCAAGCTGACTGGCATGGGGGAGCAAATGAAGATCGTGAAGAAGGGTTTGTCTGTCACGAAAGAGGCTGGTGGCGAGACCGTAATCAGCGTTCCAGGCTCTCGGCAGTGGACTGACTGGCTTCGTAGCCATCCGGATCTGATGAAGGTTACCGGTCCATTCGGTGGTACCCGGGACAAGCTCTTCGCAGTCGTGCCGAACCGACTCTTGCCCTCGCTTGTTGAGGCGATCTACGAAACGGGGATGACCCTGTACGCTCATTCAAATGAGCAAGCCACCGTTCTTGGAACAAAGAACACAGTGAACGCACGGGCTTGGTTTGCTGAGCGTATGAATGCCCAGGACAGTTCACCAGAGGAGAACGAGCGTGCGACCGTCGACCCCCTCGCATCACTCGGAAAGCGGACTCAGACAGCGCCGACCACGCTGGCAGGTCCATCTTGGAGACGCGCAGCTTGAGTCGCGCGCGGCATCGGTGGCAAGAGAATCGCTTGCCTTGCGCCTTTCAAGCGCATCCGTGATCAGAGCCGCGCGTACACTTTTGTGTTGATTCGACAGTAACCCATCGGTGTGAGGACTGCTCTTGTTTGAAACCCTGTATATAGCCGAGAAGCCCGGCGTGGGCCGCGCGATTGCCCAGAACCTAGGCGGGAAGATGACTGCGGTGAGGGGCCAGAAAGGTGTGACCCATTACATCGTCGGCGACGTCGCCGTCTCCCATGCGTTCGGTCACATCTTGAAGTTGGCCGAGCCTGAGGACTATGACCCCAGTTTCCGTGACTGGGAGGCAGCAGAGGCTCGGTACCCTTTCATTCCTGAGACCTGGAAGCTGAACGTGATACAGGAATCTGCGGAGCAGTTGGCCGTCCTCCGAGACCTGGTGAAGAAGTCAAAGCGTATCGTGCACGCCGGTGATCCTGACCGCGAGGGGCAACTTTTGATCGACGAGATTCTGGAGTACCTTGGCAACTCTGCGCCTGTGTCCAGGATCCTGCCGAACGCGATCGACGACGGGTCCATGAAGGCCATCCTCAAGGATGTTCGCGACAACCGTGACTTCCGCGGCCTGTACGAAGCCGGGCTGGGTCGTCAGAGGGCTGACTGGGTCGTGGGCATGAACCTGACTCGCGCTTGCACTGTAGCCAATCGCCGAACTGGCCTTCGCGGGATGCTGTCCGTTGGGCGGGTGCAAACACCGACGTTGGCTATGGTCGTCAAGCGCGATCTTGAGATCGAAAACTTCAAGCCCCAGACGTTTTTTCAGCCGGTGGCAAATCTGAAACATGCGAACGGCCACTTCAAGGCCGAGTGGAAAGCTCCGGAGAACTTCCCCGGGCTGGACTCCGAGAAACGACTTATCGACCCCGTAGCGGCTCGCGCGATTGACGATGCCTGCAAAGGGCAGACCGGGAAGATTGCAGAGTACAAGGTCGAGCGCAAGGAAGAGAGGTGCCCTCTTCCGTTCTCGCTGACCACACTGCAGATCAAGGCGTCGAAGCTCTATCGGATGAGCGCCAGTACCGTCCTGGACATTTGCCAAAGCCTCTACGAAATTCACAAGATCACCAGCTACCCACGCTCCGATTGCCCTTACTTGCCAGAGTCTCAGCTGGGTGATGTACCCGCCGTACTGCGCGCGATTTCTAGCTTCAATGCCGACTCGGCCGCTCTCGTTGCAGCGGCAGACGCGAAGCATGTCTCGCACGCGTGGGATTCGAAGCTGGCGCCAATCCACCACGGCATCATCCCCACCACAAACGCCAATTACGCGTCTCTGTCGGAGCCCGAGAAGAAGATCTTCTCGCTGATTTGCAAGCAGTACCTTGCGCAGTTCTACCCTGCCTACACATTCATGCAGACCTCGGTCCTTGCCCGCTGCGGTGGTCATGAATTCAAGGCGTCAGGGCGCACACCAGTCGACTTCGGTTGGAGAAAGGTGTTTGGCGCGTCGGACGTCGACGACGACGAAGAGAAGGCGAAGGGAACCCAGCAGATGCTGCCAAAAATGGAGCGCGGGGATAGCGTCGTGTGCGTGAGCGTCGCCTACGACAAAAAGCTCACCAAAGCTCCCGCACGCTTCACCGAGGGTACGCTGATCCGTGCCATGACCAACGTGCATGAGCTTGTGGAAGACCCCGTGTTGAAGGAACGCCTGAAGCAGTCGAAAGGAATCGGCACGGTCGCTACCCAAGGCAAGATCCTGCAGAAGCTGCACGAGCGCAACTACGTCGCTACACAGTCCGGCGCGGTGGTCTCGACCGCCGTCGGACGCGCTTTTGTCAAGGAGCTTCCTCGTGACCTAACCGAGGTCCATGTCACCGCGATTTGGGAACTGGCTCTCGAGCAGGTCATCAAGGGCCAGCTCCAGCTTTCGAAGTTTCTTGAAGGCCAAGCGCTTTGGATTCACAAGCTGACGCGACAGGCACTGTCGAAGTCGACGTGCATTGCTGTCGGCTTCGGCAACGAGACAGTAAACGCAGCCACGATGAAAGCGCTCGCTGACGCCAGCGGTGCCAAATGCCCAAAGTGCGGGAATGGGCACTTGCGCGCTGCCCAAGCGCGCCAGGGGGAGAACAAAGGGCGCTACTTCCTAGCCTGCTCCACGTACCCAGACTGCGATCACACCTCGGACATCGCGGGTCAACAGGCAGTCTCGACATCGAAGTCGAGCCGTGGAGGATCGAAGGGCGGCGCCGCGGGAAAGCGTCGGTCGCGGGCGTAATCGGCCTGCCTGCCGCTCGTCTGAACTACTTAAGAAGAGAAGCTCCGGGCTAATCAGCTCCACGTTGACCAATGCAACTCTCGATGATGCGCTATTGCCTTCAGACTGGGCTTGACCCTACCCGGGCGATACGTCAGATCTCGCACGATTGGATCATCGGAAATCGACGGGTGAACTTCAGCCGCGCACCCATCTGCAGCAAGGCGGATGAGCCCACGATCAAACAGTGTGTGTAGGTCCGTTCTGAGCGCCAGGCCGTTGGTTACATCCTGAGTAACCCTGCCGCAGTAGGGAGAGATGTGCGCAGCGTCAAGCACGGTCTCCAGGGCGCACCCAGAAAGGCAGCACGCATGGTCGTAGTTGCGAAGCACCGCTTTCCTAAAGGCGCCCTGCCCTTGCCGCTGTACGAGCGCGACCGTCACGCGTCTGAGGGCCGCTTCGACAGTGTCAGGGTCAAATTCTGGCAGCCCCGACACCTCTTCGAGGACTTTGGCCAACTCACTCGTTGCCGTTGGGGCGAATGGGCGAACGCTCTCGTTCAAAGCATCAGCAGGTGGTGACTTGGTTTCTACACCGAGCGCGTGCAGGGCATCATCTACGATCTTGCGCAGCTCTTGAGGTCGCCCGTGTCGAAACGCAATCAGTTTGTCTGCTCTCGCTGATCCATCTTCAGAAGGCGCTACTGCATGCATAGGCACCTTGATTTGGCATGCTCGGTTGATACGAAATACGCGCGGGCCAGAGCCGTTCGGCCCTAGGTAAAACGAAATCCGCGTCTTGAGCTCCTGCGGCGTCAGAAGGTTGCCGTACTGGTTCCTGACGTATGCGGCCACTTCGTTCGGCGTCATTTTGGTTGAGTCTCACAGTCTCTGGGCTCGAGGTGGTCAGCGCATGAGCCATTGTGTTTGTGGGGTGGAATTGCGTCACTTACTCGAAATCGTCGCTGTCCGTCACGATGCGCTTAGGTTGGCCGATGACCAGCTGAGTGGGCAGTGCCTCGACTTTAGGCTGCATCTTCGTGCGGAGCCCGCTGACGTTTCGCCTTGCAGCCAGCGTCACATCAGCGAGCCTTGATGAGCGGTTGCGAACTTCCTTTATCGCATCAATCACCATCCTCGATGTCGGCGGTTGACCAAGGTATGCAAGGATTGCGCAGTCGAGGAGGCCGGGCACCCGCGCTGCCATCTCCTTCATGATCTGGAACACGACCTTGGGATGAATACCGATCTCATCCGCAACCCTCTTCCAATGATCCTGACGAAGGTACGTTTCGGGCCAAGCACCTCCCACTTTCATACCCCGGGATCGTGCCCCAAGAATGCCATCCGAAAAACAGAGCCCTTGGCTGAAAGGCCGCAGCTGGAAGGTGTCTGGTGAAGCTGCTGACCACGATACATTCAAGTAGGTTGCGTCAATCTCAGTATCCGCGATGGCAAACGACAGGACGAACCAGCGGACTACCAGTTGCACATCGAGCAAGGGAGATGCTGAGTGGGCACGAATCAGAGCGACGATCTCAGCTAATCCCATACCGCCGTTCTCTTGCTTGGCGGAACCGGCCGTGGGGCGTCCGTTGTCGCGACCTTGCAACCATGCTCCGAGCGTCGTGGTCCCCGGGAGATTTGGGGCCTGTAGAAGCCGACGCTCACCATTCGCCCCCCGTATGGCTCGGACCTCGTTTGCTGGGAGACCGACGCCGAGGCAGATCGACGAGGCTGCGTAACGCAGCGTCAGCCAGCTCTCACGCGCAGGGTGGTTCTCGGGCGGAAGAATCTCTATAGCTTGTTGCGCCTCCGCCGCCTCTTGCGCGGCGCCCGTGTCGAAGGTGGAGGACGTCGCGTGCAACTGGATCCCAAGCTTGCGGGCAACCTGTATCGCCAAGTCCATTTGCAGAGCTTGCTTTCCTCGTTCTAGGTCAAAGAGGAAGCGGGTGCCGACGCCGAGCCACGCAGCGGCTTCGGGAAGTGGGAGTCCAGTTCGGTGCCGCGCTGCCTGTACCAGCTTGCCGAATTCTCCAACACCGTTAAGCGTCGCCACTATGGGTCCTGGCTTGCGCCCAGGTCGCGTGGAAAAAATGGGGCAGGCGGTCTGGTGCAGTTGTTCGGGCATATCAGAGAAGTGATCGTGCTGTTCGGCGTTGCTCGGGAGCGGCACTCTGCAAATTCCCGACACTTGAGGAAGTTGACAATCTTTCCGCGATTGCGAAGGAGACGTAATCGCACGACAGTATATCGAGGGGAGTTCATTACCCGAGCGGGAAAACGTTCGTAAAACACTAAGAGCGACAACATCTTAGCGTTGTGCTTGCTTACCTCCTAGGCCCGCGATCATCGAGCTCTATGGGGAAAAGGTCAAAAAGGTTGCGACGGAGCATCCAACGGAGCGTCGCTCACCCGGCAACGGTTTATGTTTCACGGGTAGAGCGGCAGAAACCGTTTGCTGACATAGACTTAGCGTCTCCATCGCAGGCGGCGTGAAACGACGCAGTAAACGCGTAAAGATGTATTTCGTCCGTTGCGGTTGGTGCTAGTGTGGTCGCACCGCCCGTCGAGCTGCGTACGTGATCGTTTCGGCGCCCCAACGCGTCCGATGGCCCTTCCCTGCGCCGCAAGGGCTCTACTTTCGACGTCAATGTGCTGGTTCATTGTGGCGAAAACTTGGCCGTGTGGCCACAACGGCATTCCACCATGGGGACCTGCCGAAGGTGGGCGCTAGCGTGCTTGCGGCCAAAGGGCCGCCGCGCGCGTCCGGGCGAGGTAATGCGCATCTGCTCGCCATGCGCATGGCAACGGCGACGCACAGATGTTCAAGGCGGTGCACGCGCTCAATCGAGGTAGCCCTGCCGCCTGCATTCAGCAACGCCGGATCGACTTGTCGAGTCCGCGTGGCACGCCCTCCAGCCGAGCCGTCGTACTGCTGATTTCTAGGCCTCCGCAGGGCTGGCATACCTACGCAGAAGCACGGTTCGTGGCGCCAGGTCATAAGGTGGCGACTCAGGAGGCGCAGACCGGCGTTCTGGTGCTACAGCGCTGGACAAGCTGGCGAGACTGACGGCGCACGGCTTGGTGGCTGTGCCATGCCGTGGATCAGGCCTCGTGGCATTGTGCAAGCGAAAAATCACGCAATAAAAGGTCTCAGGGCAGTGGCTATTCCTCAGAAGTGAGCGGGGGCCGCGTGCCTTCACCCGTGGATCAGTCACAGGAGGATCCGCATACACCCTTCGTACACGGGCGGCACGGCGGCCCTAGGCGACATCACGGGCGGAAAGCGCGACATGTCGTCGGAACCTACCGGCCGAGCAAGGTCGCCGAGATTCGCGCGGATGGACGCCTGCTGGGATGCCTGACTGGATGGACATCGCGGTCGATGACACGCCGCCGCAATTGAGGGTGGCCACCAGGTGGCCACCCTGCGCGAGAACTCGATGCGAGCGCGTCGGCGTTCGCACGCACGCCATCCGGCTTGCGTCCTACCGGCGCGGGCGGTTTGCGCTCAGTGCACAGTCAGGGGATCGACTTGGCGCCGTGGGGGGAACGGCTGCGCTTGCCGCACTCCGTATAAGGCTTCGAACATGACCCGTGCTGCCCGGCGTCAACTACTCTGAGCGCCGGGCGTCAATTATCTTGAGCGGTGCGGTCGAGCAAGATCATTGAGTAGTTGTCGTTGCGCTGCGTTGCCGGCGAGCCGGCAACGCAGCGCGGCGGCGGTAGCTGTCCACGTTCATCTCCAAGATCGTGGCGTGGTGTACCAGGCGGTCGACTGCGGCGATCGTCATGGCCTTGTCAGGGAACACCTCGTCCCACGCCGAGAACGGTGCGTTGGCCGTGATGGCGATGCTCTTTCTCTCGTACCGCTCTGCGATGAGCTCGAACAGCACCGAGGTCTCGGCCTGGTCGCGACGCGCATAGCTCAGATCGTCCAAGATGATCAGATCGAATCGATCGAGCTTCGCAAGCTCTCCCGGCAGGCGGAGGTCCCGGCGCGCCGCCTGCAGGCGTTGCACCAGTTCGCTTGTGCGAACGAAGAGAACCTTGTAGCCGTGGTCGATCAAGGCATGGCCGATGCCGGCAATGAGATGGGTCTTGCCGACGCCGGGCGGTCCGAAGGCGAGCAAGTTGTGCCCTTGTGCGATCCAGCCGTCGGCCTCGGCCAGTGCCGTGACGTGCGCCTTCGAGACTGCTGGTACGGCGTCGAAGTCGAAGCTGGCCAAGCTCTTGTCTGGCGGCAAGTGGCTGTCGATGCGGGCGCGTGCAAGCCGTCGCGTCTCGCGCTCATTGACCTCCTGCTCGAGCAGTACGCCAAGGAAGCGTTCAGCCGGCCAACCTTCGCGGTTGGACTGCTCGGCCAGGTCAGCCCACAGCCGCTTCATCGTGGGAAGCCTCAGTTCTCCCAGCATGAGGGGTAGTCGCGCTGCATCGGCGGCGCTACGCGCGGATGCCATCGCGTTCATGCGGCCTCCAGCAGTTCGTCGTACACCGAGGTGGCCGGCAACATGACCTCCACGGACGGCATCAATGCCGGACGCGGTGCGAACTGCGCCCTCAGCACCTCGATGTCGGGAAGTTCGTTGCGCTCGCCCAGGGCGCTGAGGATCCCGGCGAGCTCGGCCACGACATTGGCCCGATCCGCGAGATCGAGCAGGTTCACCATCAATCGGCAGGCTTCTCGCTCGCTCAGCCGCTGACTCATGTGCTCCCAGGCCTGGGCGTATTCGCTGCGCGGGAACATGGCATCGCGCAACATCCAGCGGGCGAAGGCTCCAGGCTTGCGCCGCAGCGATGGCAGCATGTGGCGCCAGTCGATGCGCTTGGGATGCTTGGTCTGGGCGCTGCTGCGCAACCGCTCGCACTCGAACACCTTCACGCCTCCCAGCCAAGCTTCCAAGTGGGCGCTGTACAGCCGGACCTTCAGCCGATGGCCGACCAACCTGGACGGCACGCTGTAGTGGGAGGCCTTGATGCTGATCAGACCGAACTTGCTGACCCTCGCGTCTACCTCTTCGAAGTCCACCGTTCGCCGAGCCGGCAGCGGCCGAAGGCTGGCACGCTCGACCTCCCACGTCCGAGCGCAGCGCGCGTTCAGGCGCCGCACGGTATCGGCGACGAACTGGCCGTAACCATCGAGGCTCGCGAACTCGCGTGTGCCGCGAAGCAGCAGCGACTGGTCCAGCGCAGTCTTCAGGCTGCCCTGGCGCGCTTCGATCGAACCGTTCTCGTGGCTCACGCCCGGATTGTTGCGGCTCGCGCGCAGGCCGTAGTGCGCGCACAGCTCGCGGTAGCGGGCGGTGAGTTCCTCCTGCTCGGCCAAGTTGTTGAAGGCCGCCGACAGGCTGTCTGTGCGATGCTCTTCGGGCACGCCGCCGGCCATCCATAGTGCCTCCTGAAGGCCGCTCGCCAACGCCTGGAAGCTCTCGCCGCTCAGCACTATGCAGGCATGGCGCCAACCGCTGTGCGCGAACGCGAACTGGTACAGCCGGTGCGGCAGGACCACGCCGGCAATGGTGATGGCCAACTCGTCGCAGACCGTGAAGTCCGACAGGCCAAGCCGGCCAGGCGGATGCTCCTGGGCGAAGAAGATCTCGCGATCGCCACCGTGCTCGGCGCGCCACTGCCGTACCCGGCGCTGCAGGGTGCGCAACACCGCGCCGTCAAAGCGATGTGGGTGGCGAAGTTGCAGCTCCTCCAGCACCGTCACCGCCATCAGCCCAGGGGCGGATTCCAACATCGGCACGACCTCCGCCGTCCACACCTCCGTCAGCGGATCGGCGCGCGTGCGCCAGTTGCGCGCCGGCTTCTGGGACGGCAGCAGCACCGCCGATTCGATGCGCCGCGCGCTGGCCACACTCACCCCGGCCTTGGCAGCCGCCACCTCCTGGCTGTGCTTGCCGCGCAGTTCCTTGTATTTGGTCACTTGATGATCCGATATGCGTTTGCCGGGCAAGGTGGCTGCCTCCTCTAGAGGCAAGCCACTTTAAAACCCGACCGCAAACGCACCCCGGGCGCGTGCGTCAACCCCTCACGATAGTTGTCGCTGACCGCTCAAGATAATTGTCGCCCGCCA
>LNAP01004679.1_pt1 | contig 25907 bp, 27 predicted proteins | sample 602601 | NCBI WGS metagenome assembly LNAP01 (sample SAMN02440304, study PRJNA202911) | soil metagenome | biome: Subtropical and temperate rainforests or woodlands; isolation source: soil samples (1 kg each in a 20% v/v slurry with milli Q water) were... ...
GCCGCCTGCCACAGGGCGGCGAAGCTGCGGCCCTCGCCGGGGTGGCGAACCTGCGGCGCCAGCAGCGCCAGCGGCCAAAGCACGAAGGCGTTGCGCAGGATCTCTGCGCGCGGCAGCTGCAGGCCGTCGAAGTCGCCGATCAGGTCGTCGTAGAGCAGCACGTCGATATCCAGCGGCAGGCCCTTGCGCCCCGGTGCGTAGCGACCATTGTCGGCCTCGATGGCCTTGAGCCGGCGATCCAGCTCGGCCAGCGGCAGATCGGTCTGCGCCATCACCGCCAGGTTGTAGAACGGCCCGCTGCGGATCCCCACCGGCTCGCTCTCGAACACCGGCGAACAGCGCAGATCGACCAGGAAATCCGCCAACGCGTCCAGACCAGCGCGCAGATGCTCGTGGCGCTGGGTGTTGCTGCCCAGGCCGAGAAATACCGTACTCAGCGGCATCCGCGCTCGATCTCCACACCGACCCCGCCCCGCGCCGCCGGCACCGCGCCGGGCTTGGTCAGGCGCAGGCGCAGCCAGCGAATAGCGAATTCGGCCATCAGCAGCTGCGCCAGACGCTCGGCGAAGGTTTCCACCAGCTGGAACTGGCTGGCGGCGGCAAAGGCCTGCACCCGCGCGCTGACCGCGGCGTAGTCGAGCGCCGCGGCCAGATCGTCGCCGGCCGCAGCCGGGCGGATGTCCCAGCCCAGCTGCAGATCCAGCGTCAGGCACTGGCGGATGCCACGTTCCCAGTCGTACACGCCAATCACGGTGTCGACTTCCAGCCCGTCGATGAAGACTATGTCCACGCTATCCTCTTTCGCGTCACGACAAGGTCGTGACGCCTCGTTAGAATCGGGGCTTTCTGGCCCCGGAATCGATCATGCCCTGGCTGCTGGCGCTGGTTGCCTATCTGCTCGGCTCGCTGTCGTTCGCCGTCCTGCTCAGCCGCTGGCTACGCACCGGCGACCCGCGTCTGGCCGGTTCGGGCAATCCCGGCGCCACCAACATGCTGCGCCTGGCCGGGCGCAAGGCCGCGACCCTGACCCTGCTCGGCGATTTGCTCAAGGGCCTGCTGCCGGTGCTGCTGGCCCGCCTGGCGGAGCTGCCGCTGCAGCAGCAGGCCTGGATCGGCCTGGCTGCCGTGCTCGGCCATCTCTATCCGCTGTACTTCCGCTTTCGCGGCGGCAAGGGCGTGGCCACCGCCGCCGGCATGCTGCTGGCGCTGTACTGGCCGGCCGCGCTGCTGGCCGCCGCCGCCTGGCTGCTGACCTTCGCCCTGACGCGCATCAGCTCGCTCGCCGCGCTGGTCGCCACCCCGCTGACCCTGCCGCTGCTGGCCTGGCAACAGCCGACCGCGCTGCTGCCGGTCACCCTGCTCGCCGCTCTGATCGTCTGGCGCCACCGCAGCAACCTGCGCGACCTCTACGCCGGCCGCGAACGGCATTTCTAATCCCGGCCTACTCCTGTGCCGCCTGCAGCGACGGCAGCGCTTCCATCGACCAGCGCGGCTGCACGCCGATCGCCGGGCCGTCGTGCTGGCCGGCCAGCAGACGCTGACAGCCAGCGTAGGCGATCATCGCACCATTGTCGGTGCAGAAGCGCGGCCGGGCATAGAACACCTGGCCCTTGAGCTCGCCGAGCATCGTCTGCAGCGCCGCGCGCAACGCCTGGTTGGCGCTCACCCCGCCGGCGATCACCAGACGCTGCAGGCCGGTCTGTTTGAGCGCCCGGCGGCACTTGATGGTCAGCGTCTCCACCACCGCCTGCTGGAAGGCCAGGGCGACGTCGCAGCGGGCCTCCTCGAGGTCACCGCCCTCCGCCTCGCACTGCCGCCAGGTATTGAGGGCGAAGGTCTTCAGGCCGCTGAAACTGAAGTCCAGTCCCGGCCGATCGGTCATCGGCCGCGGGAAGACGAAGCGCCCCGGTGTGCCACGCTCGGCTAGACGAGCAATTTCCGGTCCACCCGGATAAGCGAGACCGATCAGCTTGGCGGTCTTGTCGAAAGCTTCGCCGGCGGCATCGTCCAGCGACTCGCCAAGCAGCTGGTACTGACCAATGCCGTCGACCCGCACCAGCTGGGTGTGGCCGCCGGAAACCAGCAAGGCGACGAACGGGAACTGCGGCGGCGCCTCCTCCAGCATCGGCGCCAGCAGATGGCCCTCCATATGGTGCACGCCGACCGCCGGCACGCCCCAGGCCAGGGCCAGCGCCTGGGCGCAGGAGGCACCGACCAGCAGCGCGCCGACCAGTCCCGGCCCGGCGGTATAGGCGATCGCATCGATATCGGCGAAACTGCAACCGGACTCGGCCAGCACCTCGCGGATCAGCGGCAGCATGCGTTTGACGTGGTCGCGCGAGGCCAGTTCGGGCACCACGCCGCCGTAGGCGCGATGCAGGTCGATCTGGCTGAACAGCGCATCGGCCAGCAGACCGCGCTCGCTGTCATACAGCGCCACGCCGGTTTCGTCGCAGGAAGTTTCCAGGCCCAGCACTCGCATTGGCAGATCGCCTCGTATTGCCGTGATCGTTCGGGAAACCGCGCATGATAAGCGGGCCGGGGCACGGACACCAAGCCTTGGCGCCGGCAGCGGACTACCGGTAGGCGGGTTTTGCCGTCAGGGGCTTGGCATTTCCCCCGGCAAAGGGTTAATATCCGCAGCCCTTGAAAACCGGTGCCTCCCCAGCCTTTTGCAGGATTGCACCATTCATACTCGGTATTAAGTGAAGGTACGACCTGGATGCCCGCCGTCAAAGTTAAAGAGAACGAACCCTTCGACGTAGCCCTGCGTCGTTTCAAGCGCTCCTGCGAAAAAGCCGGTGTTCTGGCTGATGTGCGTAGCCGCGAGTTCTACGAGAAGCCCACCGCCGAGCGCAAGCGCAAGGCCGCGGCTGCCGTAAAGCGCCACGCCAAGAAAGTGCAGCGCGAGCAGCGTCGTCGCGAGCGCCTGTACTGAGTTAACCCTCGGACAGTTGCGTTTCGCCCAACACCCGGCTCCGGCCGGGTGTTTGCTTTAGCGTCATCTTTTCACTCCGCCTTGCCCCGCAAGGAGCGGAGTTTTTTGCATTCGCCCCTGACTGGCCTTTGGCGCAGCGGGCAGCCATGCTCAACAGCATGCACACGAGCAGCCCATGGCCGGCCTGATCCCGCAACGCTTCATCGACGACCTGCTCAACCGCACCGACATCGTCGAGGTGGTGGGTTCGCGCATCCAGCTGAAGAAGACCGGCAAGAACTACAGCGCCCGCTGCCCGTTCCACAACGAAAAGACCCCCTCGTTCAGCGTCAGCCCGGACAAGCAGTTCTACTACTGCTTCGGCTGCGGCGCCGGCGGCAACGCCCTCGGCTTCATCATGGACCACGACCACCTGGAGTTTCCCGAGGCGGTCGAGGAGCTGGCCAAGCGCGCCGGCCTCGAGGTGCCGCACGAGGACAGCCGTCCCGGACAGAAGCCGCGCCAGGCAGTCGACTCGCCGCTCTACCCGCTGCTCGACGCCGCCGCCGGCTTCTACCGCCAGGCCCTGAAGAGCCATCCGGCACGCCAGGCCGCGGTGGACTACCTCAAGGGCCGCGGCCTGTCCGGGGTGATCGCCCGCGACTTCGGGCTCGGCTTCGCCCCGCCCGGCTGGGACAACCTGATGAAGCACCTGGGCGGCGACACCCTGCAGCAGAAGGCCATGATCGACGCCGGCCTGCTGATCGACAACCCGGAGACCGGCAAGCGCTACGACCGCTTCCGCGACCGGGTGATGTTCCCGATCCGCGACAGCCGCGGCCGGGTGATCGCCTTCGGCGGCCGGGTGCTCGGCGACGACAAGCCCAAGTACCTGAACTCGCCGGAAACCCCGGTGTTCCACAAGGGCCAGGAGCTCTACGGCCTGTACGAGGCGCGCCAGCACCACCGCGATCTCGACGAGGTCATGGTGGTCGAGGGCTACATGGACGTCATCGCCCTCGCCCAGCAGGGCCTGCGCAACGCCGTCGCCACCCTCGGCACCGCCACCAGCGAGGAGCACATCAAGCGCCTGTTCCGCCTGGTGCCGAACATCCTGTTCTGCTTCGACGGCGACCAGGCCGGACGCAAGGCCGCCTGGCGCGCCCTCGAGGCCTGCCTGCCGAGCCTGCAGGACGGCCGCCGGGTGCGCTTCCTGTTCCTCCCCGAAGGCGAGGATCCGGACAGTCTGGTACGCCAGGAAGGCGCCGAAGCCTTCCGGGCGCGCATCAGCCAGCAGGCCCAGCCGCTGGCCGAGTACTTCTTCCGCCATCTGATGGAGGAGGCCGACCCGGCCACCCTCGAGGGCAAGGCGCACCTCGCCACCCTCGCCTCGCCGCTACTCGACAAGCTGCCCGGCGCCAACCTGCGCGCCCTGATGCGCCAGCGCCTCGGCGAGATCACCGGCCTCAGCGGCGAGAGCCTCGGCGCACTGGCCGGCTCACCGACCAATGACGTGCCGCCAGCGGACTTCGCACCGTCTTATGATCCGGACAGCCACGCAGGTTATCCCGCCTATCCGGACGAGCGCAGCGACTGGCAAGCCGGCCAGGGCCAAGGCAAGCGCAAGTGGCAGGACGGCGGCGACTGGAAAGGCAAGAAGAACGGGCAGCGCCGCGAGCCGCCGGCCGTCATGCCGCCGCGCGGCGGTGCCGGCGTCGAACCGCCGACCCTGAGCGCCCTGCGCACCCTGCTGCACCACCCGCAACTGGCGCAGAAGGTCGAGGATGCCGGCCACTTCGCAGCCGAAGACGATACCTACACCCAGCTGCTGGTGGCCCTGCTCGAATCGCTGCAGAAACACCCGCAGCAGAACTCGCTGCAGCTGATCGCCCGCTGGCACGGCACGGAACAAGGACGCCTGTTGCGCGGTCTAGCGGAAAAGGAATGGCTGATTCAGCAGGACAACCTTGAACAACAGTTTTTCGACACTATAACTACCTTGGCAAGCCGTCAGCGCGAGCGCAGCCTCGAAGGCCTGTTGCGCAAAGCGCGGCACAGCGAACTCAGCGCGGAGGAAAAACTCCGCCTGCGCGAGCTTCTGAGCCGTAGCGAAGCCCCCGCATCCCCGGGCCCATCTGGTGCGTAAGCCCCCGGATCGAGTATAATGCTCGGCTTCTTTTCAGCCCGCCAAGACCTTCAGTGGATAGGGTGAACATGTCCGTTAAAGCGCAACAGCAGTCCCGTCTCAAAGAGTTGATCGCCCGTGGCCGTGAGCAGGGTTACCTGACTTACGCCGAGGTCAACGACCACCTGCCGGAAGATATTTCCGATCCGGAGCAGGTGGAAGACATCATCCGCATGATCAACGACATGGGGATCAACGTATTCGAGACAGCTCCGGATGCGGATGCCCTGCTGCTCGCCGAGGGGGGAGATACCGACGAGGCTGCCGCCGAGGAAGCCGCCGCCGCCCTCGCCGCCGTGGACAGCGACATCGGCCGCACCACCGACCCGGTGCGCATGTACATGCGCGAAATGGGCACCGTGGAGCTGCTGACCCGTGAAGGCGAGATCGAGATCGCCAAGCGCATCGAGGAAGGGATCCGTGAGGTGATGAGCGCCATCGCCCATTTCCCCGGCTCGGTGGAAAGCATCCTCGCCGAATACCAGCGGGTCACCAGCGAAGGTGGCCGCCTGTCCGACATCCTCAGCGGCTACATCGACCCCGACGACGGCACCCTGCCGGCGGAAAGCGAAGCCGTGCCGACCCCGGTCGCCAAGGAAGTCGCGCCGGCGGCGGAGACCGAAGAGGACGACGAGGAAGCCAAGGCCGACACCAGCGAAGAAGAAGGCGATGGCGGTCCCGATCCGGAAGAAGCCGCCCGCCGCTTCGGCGCCGTGGCCGAGCAGCTGGAAAAGGCCCGCAAGGCGCTGAAGAAGTTTGGCCGCGGCAGCCCGCAGGGCATCGCCGAGCTGACCGCGCTGGCCGAGCTTTTCATGCCGATCAAGCTGGTGCCCAAGCAGTTCGACGTGCTCGTGACCATGGTCCGCGACGCCCTCGACCGCGTGCGTCAGCAGGAACGCGCCATCATGCAGCTGTGCGTGCGTGACGCTCGCATGCCGCGTGCCGACTTCCTCAAGCTGTTCCCCAGCAACGAGATCAACCTGAGCTGGAGCGAGGGTCTGAGCGGCGGCAAGGCCAAGTACGCCGAGGCCATCGGCCGCGTGCAGGCCGACATCCAGCGCAACCAGCAGATCCTCATCGATCTCGAAAACGCGGTCGGCCTGACCATCGCCGAGATCAAGGACATCAACCGCTGCATGTCGGTCGGCGAGGCCAAGGCGCGCCGGGCGAAGAAGGAAATGGTCGAGGCCAACCTGCGCCTGGTCATCTCCATCGCCAAGAAGTACACCAACCGCGGCCTGCAGTTCCTCGACCTGATCCAGGAAGGCAACATCGGCCTGATGAAGGCGGTGGACAAGTTCGAATACCGCCGCTTCTCGACCTACGCCACCTGGTGGATCCGCCAGGCGATCACCCGCTCGATCGCCGACCAGGCGCGCACCATCCGCATCCCGGTGCACATGATCGAGACGATCAACAAGCTCAACCGCATCTCCCGGCAGATGCTCCAGGAGATGGGCCGCGAGCCGACTCCGGAAGAGCTGGGCGAGCGCATGGAGATGCCCGAGGACAAGATCCGCAAGGTGCTGAAGATCGCCAAAGAGCCGATCTCCATGGAAACCCCGATCGGTGACGACGAAGACTCGCACCTGGGCGACTTCATCGAGGACTCCAGCATGCAGTCGCCGATCGACGTGGCGACCGTGGAAAGCCTCAAGGAAGCCACCCGCGAAGTCCTCGCCGGCCTCACCGCCCGGGAAGCCAAGGTGCTGCGCATGCGCTTCGGCATCGACATGAACACCGACCACACCCTCGAGGAAGTCGGCAAGCAGTTCGATGTCACCCGCGAGCGCATCCGCCAGATCGAGGCCAAGGCCCTGCGCAAGCTGCGCCACCCGACCCGCAGCGAACACCTGCGCTCGTTCCTCGACGAGTAAGCGCACCGCAAGACGAAAAACCCCGGCGCCGCAAGGCTCCGGGGTTTTTTATTGCGCGCAGGACCGGCACAGCCTCTACACTTTGACGATGAACGCGCACACGAGGGATCGCCATGCCGCGCCTGCCGGCACTGCCAGTACTCTGCCTGGCCGTGCTCCCCGCCTACAGCCACGCCGCCCTGCCAGGATGGACCCGGGACCCGTGGCTGCTCCTTGCCCCCTATGCCGCAGCCCTGCTGCTGACCCTGCTGGCCCTGGGCCTGCTGCTGCGTGGCCGGCAGCGACGACAGCTCGAGCGTCTGCAGCGGGCCCTGCAGGCACGCGCCGCGCACGACCGCGAACTGCTGGAGCGCGCCCCGTTGGTCATCTGGGAAATGTGCCGGCACGACCTGCGCTTCACCCAGATCTCGGCGCCGGACGAGGCGCTGCTCGGCTACCCCGTCAACGCCTGGCTGCAAGCGGACTTCTGCAGCCGCACCCTGTATCCGCCGGACGCTCCAGCGGCCCTCGCCTTTCTGCGCGGCGAAGGCGAGCCCGCGCAAGCGCGCCACGAATGCCGGCTGATCGCCGCCGACGGTCGCCTGATCCGCCTGCTGGCTATCGTCCAGCGCCGTGGCGCGGGTGACGACGCCACGCTGCAGGGGCTGTTCATCGACATCGGCGAGAACCCGCTGAGCGAACAGGCGCTGCGCCAGTCCGAGCAGCAATACCGCTCGGCGTTTCACGACTGCCCCGAGATCATGCTGCTGATCGAACGCCACAGCGGGCGCATCCTCGCCGCCAACCGGGCCTTCGAGGAAGCCACCGGCCTGCCGGCGGACACCGCTTGCGGACACACCACCAGCGAGCTGGGCCTCTGGCGCCAGCACGAACAGGGCCGCCGGGTGCTCCACCAGCTGCACAGCCACGACCTGCAGAATGTCGAGGTCACCCTGATCCGCCGCGGCAACGAAGACTTCACCGGCCTGCTCTCGGCCAGGCGCGTCGAGCTGGACGGGCAGCCGGCCGCCATCGTGGTGCTGCGCGACCTTTCCGCCCTGCACCACACCCGCCAGCTGCTGCACGCCAGCGAGGAGAAGTTCGCCAAGGCCTTCTATGCCTCGCCCGATGCGCTGAGCATCACCCGCCTGCGCGACGGCCGGCTGCTCGAGGCCAACCCCGGCTTCACCCAGATCACCGGCTACAGCCCCAGCGAAGCCATCAACCACAGCACCCTCGAGCTGGGCCTGTGGGTCGATCCGGCCGATCGCCAGCGCCTCATGCGCCAGCTCGAGCAGGACGGCAGCGCGCAGCACCTGTCCGCCCGGGTACGCACCCGCGACGGCCAGGAGCGCCTGTGCGAGTTCAGCGCCCAACCCCTGCAGATCGACGGCGAGGACTGTGCACTGATCATCGCGCGCGATATCAGCGAGCGCATGCAGATGCAGGAGCGCCTGCAGCAGGCCGCCACGGTGTTCGAAAGCACAGCCGAAGGAGTGATGATCACCGACCTCGAGCAGCGCATCGTCGCCATCAACCGCGCCTTCAGCGCCATCACCGGCTACAGCGAGAGCGAGGCCCTCGGCCAGACCCCGCAGCTGCTGGCCTCCGGACAGCACGGCCAGGACTTCGAGGAAGAGATCCGCAGCAGCCTCGAGCGCGACGGCCACTGGCAGGGCGAGATCTGGAGCCGGCGCAAGAACGGCGAGTCCTATCCGGCCTGGATGACCATCAGCGCCGTGCGCAACGGCGGCAACCGGATTTCGCACCATGTCGCGGTGTTCGCCGACATCACCAGCCTCAAGCACGCCCAGGCGCGCCTCGACTACCAGGCCCACCACGACCCGCTGACCGGCCTGCCCAACCGCCTGCTGTTCGAGAACCGCCTGCAGCTGGCCCTCGACGAGGCGCAGACCGAACAACGCCGCGGCGCCGTGCTGTTCCTCGACCTCGACCGCTTCAAGCACATCAATGACAGCCTCGGCCATCCGGTCGGCGACCTGCTGCTGCAGGGCATCGCCAAGCGTCTGCGCGAACAGCTGCGCGAGGTCGACACCGTGGCCCGCCTCGGCGGCGACGAATTCATCGTGCTGATGCCCAGCGTCTCGCAGACCAGCGACATCGAGCGGGTCGCCAGCAAGCTGATGAGCGCCTTCAGCACCCCGTTCAACGCCGACGGCCACGAGTTCTTCATGAGCTCGAGCATGGGCATCAGCCTGTTCCCCGAACATGGCCAGGATGTCGCCACCCTGGTGAAGAACGCCGACAGCGCGATGTACCTGGCCAAGGCCCGCGGGCGCAACCGCATCGAGTTCTACACCGCCGACCTGAGCTTCCTGGCCACCGAGCGCATGACCCTGGAAAACGACCTGCGCCGCGCGGCCGAGCGCGGCGAGCTGCACCTGCACTACCAGCCCAAGCAGTGCCTGAACAGCGGCCGGCTGGTCGGTGCCGAAGCGCTGCTGCGCTGGCAGCATCCGCTGCACGGCGACGTGCCGCCTGAGCGCTTCATTCCCCTCGCCGAGGAAAACGGCAGCATCATCGAGCTGGGCGACTGGGTGTTGCAGGAAGCCTGCCGGCAGATGAGTGTGTGGCAGGCGCAATACCTGGCATTCGGTGCACTGGCGGTCAACCTGGCCGGCCCGCAACTGCGCCAGCCGCAACTGGTCGGGCGGATCAGCGAACTGTTGGCCAGCCACGGACTGGAGCCCGCCAGCCTGCAGCTGGAAATCACCGAAACCTTCGTCATGAGCCAGAAGGAGGAGGCCCTGCCGATCCTCCAGGCGCTCAAGGAGCTCGGCCTGCAGCTGGCGATCGACGACTTCGGCACCGGCTACTCGTCGCTGAGCTATCTCAAGCGCCTGCCCATCGACACCCTGAAGATCGACCAGTCGTTCGTCGCCGGCCTGCCGGACGATCCCAACGACGCGGCCATCACCCGCGCCATCATCGCCCTCGGCCACAGCATGCAGCTGACGGTGATCGCCGAGGGGGTGGAGACCAAGTCCCAGGAGCGTTTCCTCGCCTTCGAAGGCTGCCAGCAGATCCAGGGCTACGTGCTGAGCAAGCCGCTGTCGGCCGCGGACTTTGCGGCGCGCTTTCTCGTATCCCGGCAAACCCTTGGCTCCAACGCGCAGGCGCCGCTATAATCGCGGCGCCTTGCCGCCCCTCATGGTGCGGCAAGCCTGGAGAGGACGCCCGCCGGCCTCGCCGCATGGAACTACCCCCGCAGGCATACAACCTGGGGTTCGATAGCGGGCCTATAGCTCAGTTGGTCAGAGCAGGCGACTCATAATCGCTTGGTCGCAGGTTCAAGTCCTGCTGGGCCCACCATATCATGCTCCCACATGCACCGGAAACACCCCAAGAAGCCCGCCCCGTGCGGGTTTTCTTGTTTCTGCACGCCCACAAATGTCTCCCCATAGCATTGCCCACCATGTATCCCCTCGTGTACCCTCGCTGATAAGTTGAAATTGAGGGATACATGCCATGAAGCGCAGCGAGATCAAGAAACGCCCGATGGCCGACACAGTGCTCGCCAGCCTGGAGCCGGACACCAAGGAATACCGCGAGCTCGACGGCAATGGCCTGTACCTCCGCGTGAAGCCGGACGGCTCGAAGTCCTGGCAGCTCCGCTACAAGAAGCCAGACGGCAAGTGGTCATGGCTGGGGCTGGGGGCATATGGCAAAGGCGCGCATCAACTGACTGGCGTACAGGCACGCAAGAAAGCTGCCGAGCTGCAAGACGACGCTGCCCAAGGCAAGAACCCGCTCGCCACTAAGCGCGCCAGAAAGGCGGCCGAGGACGAAGCAGCCAACAACACGTTCGAGCACCTGGCTCGCGAGTGGTTCGCCAGCAAGCGCAAGGGCTGGACTGAGGGGACGGCGGTTAGAACCATCGGCGCCCTGGAGCTCCATGTTTTCCCTGTGTTCGGCAAGCGCCCGTACAACGAAATCCTGCCGATGGAGTGGATGGAGTTTCTTCGCGGCATGGAGCACACCGGCATCATCGAGCAGACCAGTCGAGTGCGTGGCTACTGCAAGGAGGCATACGACCTTGCCCGCGTCACTGGCCGCGCCCAGTACAACCCGCTGGAAGGGCTCCACAAGTTCCTCCAGACGCGACCGGCGGAGAACTATGCCCACGTCTCCGTCGATGAGCTGCCTGCCCTCCTGCGCGCTCTCAGGGCCTATGGCACCAGCGACGTGCGTATCGGCTTGCACCTACTGTCCATGCTCGCCTGCCGCCCCTCGGAGATTCGGGAAGCGCGCTGGGAGGAGTTCGACCTCGATGCCGGCCTGTGGCTGATCCCTGGCGAAAGGATGAAGCGCCGCCGCGAACATCTGGTGCCGCTGCCGGCTCAGGCGGTCGAGCTGCTGCGCGAACTGCACAACCTCACTGGCGCATACCCGCTGCTGCTCCCTGGCCGCAGCGACACGACAAAGCCACGCTCCAATACCGTGTTCCTCATGGCCCTGCGCCGGCTCGGCTACGAAGGTCGGCAGACCGGCCACGGCTTCCGGCACCTGGCATCCACGATCCTGCACGAAAACGGCTTCGACACCGACCACATCGAGGCGCAGCTATCCCACGTCAAGGGAGGCGTCCGGGGCGTCTATGACAAGGCCCAGTACCTTGAGCAGCGCAAGGTGATGATGCAGTGGTATGCCGATCACCTGGACAAGCTCGCAGCCGGCAACGTGGTGGAGTTCAAGCGCGCATGAAAATGGGAAAAGGCCCGGACGGCCTACCGACAAAACCGACAAAACTAAAGCCGATCAAGTTCAAGCCTGTTCCCGAGCCCACGATCCTGGGGGGAGCCAACAAGGACGCGCGGCTGGCAGAACAGCGGCGGGTGCTGGCTCAGTACGCGAAACAGCTTGAGCAGGTTGCCGCTATAGCCGAAGTCACCGTGGCCGAGCTTCAAGAGAACAAACCGCTGATGCGTTTCGCGGAAAAGACTTTTGGCTTGGCTAGCATGGAGCTGGACGGCTCGAAGTCGGGCAGGCCGGCAGACTGGGAGCCGGAGCGTCTTTTCCATCTATGGGCCTGGGTCAGGGAGAGCGGCGAGCCGAATATCTCTGAGGCCCTAAGGCGATACATGCGTCGATTTGATGTCGGCGGTATCAGCTTCGACTCGTTGCGGCAGAACTATTACGCGGCCAAGAAATCCCCACTGGTCGCTTTATTGCTGGCAATACATGCAGATGGCAGGGTGTCCGATGCGGTCGAGACAGGAATCGCCGCCGTTAAATGTGCGCTCCGGGATAAAGGCCATCCGCTGTTCGTTGAGGAAAAATAGCTGTAGTTCAATTCGCCACCCTTCTATTTCGCTACAGCTCCCACGCACGAGCATTGCCCCCGTAGAACATATGGAGGCAAGCAGATGCACCAACACCAAAACACCCCCAACAAAGCCCTGATCCGCCAGCCGGCGCTGTGTGGCTGGCTCGACCTGTCCCGTTCCGGCCTGGACAAGCTCCGCAAGAAAGATCCGACCTTCCCGAAGCCGATCAAAGACGGCGACACCCGCCAGGCTGCTGCGTATTACGTTGTGGCTGAGGTGGATGCTTGGCTGCGCGCCAAGATCGAAGCGAGGGATGCAGCATGAAAAAGGCCTCGAAGTGATGCCAGGTCAGTCTAGCACCCCGCTCGCAGCAATAAAGCCATGGACTGAGGAGAGTCACCGAGAGTTTGCAGTCGGCTACCTACTGCCGGCGATTGCAAGCTATGCCGAGGCAAGTGGCCACCAACTCCAATCCATCGATACTGCCGCGTTCGTCATATCTGCCGGGCTATTGCTCGACTCCGGTATCAGTCGTGAATCGCTGATGACGACGATTAGCGAGCGGCTTCTTATCACCCACGAAGCACCGGAGCGCCTGCAATGATGCCCCTTGTCTCCGCACGCTCCCGCATGTATCGTCACCACGTCACGGTAAATCCCGTGGCCGGGTGTGCAAGCCCGAACATCAAGTTGGCGCAACAGCGCCCCAAGTCCATTGCGAGGCGTTTTTTTACGTCTGCAACGCTCTATGGTGGCCGTGCGTGGGAGGGCTTCGGCCCTGCCGGGTGCCAACTTGCCCGGTCTTGCACACCCGCGCACGGCTGCCACCCATCATGTGCAAGTGATGGTGGCGGCTCCGAACCTCAAGTTGGAGCTGTTCCCATGCATACCCCTACCCGCAATCCGTCTGCACTCCAAGGCCGCGCCGCTGCCCATCGAGCAATGGCCATGTCCGCCCTGCGCGCCGACTCCTCCCTCTCTGTCCGCCTCAAGCGTTACAACCATCACATCAACGTCGCCCGTTCCCTGGAAGCGCAAGGCGGTGCCGTATGAGCCGCAACGTATGGCGCGACCTGCTGTTGAACACCGATCAATTCAAGGGCATGGCGCCCGACGCCCTGAGTGAAGCCGGCAACGCTGCCGACTGCTGCACTCGCACCATTGGCTATGGTGTCGCCGCCATCGGAAGCCTGCTGGCCGGCGCTGCGCTGAACAAAGACCACGGACTAGACGCTGATGCCATAGCCGACCTGGGCTGGCTGCTGCAAAGCATGGGCGAACTGTCCGCGACCCTGGCCGACACCGCCGAAGGCGTCCGTCTGTGCTCTAAAGAGGGCTGATCCATGACCGCTATTCAGCACTGCCAAACGGCGGTGATGCCGAAGGCTTGCCCGAAGAAAGACAAGCCGTCCCGCCGTGTCGCCATCCACGAAGCCGGGCACGCCCTGGCCTACTGGTGGAACGGCCAAGGCATCTACAACGCTACGGCCCGCACCAAGGCCGAAATGCGCGCCGGCCCGTACATCACCCGGCGCGGCTGCGAACGCGGCGACCTGGAGGGGATTGTGGAGGCTGCCGACTTCATCGCCGCCCCGTCGCTGGCGCTGGAGTATGGGAACGGCATGGATGGCGAACTGCTGGTGGAGCTGGTCGCTCGCGACTTGCTCCACTGCGCTGCCGGCCCGGTCGCTGAGGCCATCCACCGCCGCGCTAGCCTGGAAGACGTGCTTTGGGCTGGAGGTATCAGCGACCTGCAAAAAGCCGGCGAGCTGCTGGAACTGCTGCCGGATGACCAGCGCGCCGAAGCCGACCGCCAAGCAATCACCCGCTGCCGCGAGCTGGTGCGCCGCTACTGGCCTGCCGTGCTGGCGCTGGCCGATCTGCTGCAAGAGCGCGGCCACGTCGAAGGCGAGGACGTGGAAGCCCTACTGTGCGCCGTCACTGGAGAATCACCGTCATGGCGCGACAACCCGCTGGCCGACTTGGATAAGCGAGGCGCCCGCCATGCGTGAAGCCATGCAACTGACCCAGCGTCACCTGGAGCTGATCCGCGAGGCGCAGCAGGCAATCCACCGCGTAGAGGCCCAGCACGACAGCTCCGGAGCCCAAGGCGCCGCGCTGGCCGACTGGCAAGCCGCTGCCGAGCGCCTGGCCGTGGCACTTGTCTCCCGCCTGGAAACCATCGAGGAGGCCGAGCATGACAGCACCGATTGATCTTGTTCTGTCGCGTCTCGACAAGGTGAAGGCCGCAGGCGCCGGCAAGTGGAAAGCCTGCTGCCCGGCACATGACGACCGCGACCCGAGTCTGAGCATCCGCGAGGCCGACGACGGCAAGGTGCTGCTGCACTGCTGGGCTGGCTGCGACACCGACAGCATCGCCGCCGCCATCGGCCTGACCATCCGCGATCTGTTCCCCGGTGACGACAAGCCGCGCCGGCAAGGCCCGAGCCGCGCAGCCATCGAGCACGAGCGCCGCATCGTCGCCATCGGCCTGTCCCTGCTGGCTCAAGGCGGAAAGCTGCCACCGTCTGATCTGGAGCGCCTCGAAACCGCCCGCCTCCGCCTGGCTCAACTGGAGATCCGCAAATGACCGCAGCACAAGACCTTTACTGCGACCAATGGGAAGGGCTGATGGGCAACATGCCGACATTCACGGCAGACATGCCAGACCATGCGCTTGCGTCATTCATCAACCCAGCGATTCAGCCGCAAGCACTGCCGGCTGGCATGTCTCCAGCATTGCCGTGGGATGACGATCTGCTGCCCGAGGCGCTGCGCGGCTTTGTCCGTGATGCCGCAGACCGCACTCAGTGCCCGCCTGACTTTGTAGCCGTGGCTCTGGTTGTCGCTATCGGTGCGGTAGTGGGCCGCAAGCGCACCGTCCACCCGAAGCAGCGCGACGACTGGGAAGTCGTGCCTAACCCGTGGGGCTGCATCATCGGCAGGCCGTCCGCGATGAAAACCCCGGCGATGAAGCAGGCGCTTCGCCCCCTGTCCGCTCTGGAGGCCAGGGAGCGCGAAAAGCACAGGGAGGCCGTGACCGAACACAAGGCTGCCGGCGAGATCCTCGATATCGAGCGCAAGACTGCCAAGGAGAAGGCCAAGAAACTGATGGGCGACGGCAACAAGGAGGCCGCACTCGCTGAGCTAACCAAGGTCGCCAACGACCTGCCGCAGCCGATCCCTAGGCGCTACATGGTCAACGACGCCTCAGTCGAGAAGCTGGGCGAGCTGCTCAACGAAAACCCGAACGGCCTACTGCTGGCCCGTGACGAGCTGGGCGGATGGCTGGCTAAGCTGCAATCCGAAGATGGCGCTGTGGATCGGGCTTTCTACCTGGAATGCTTCGACGGTAACGGCAGCTTCACTTATGACCGCATCGGGCGGGGCACGATCTATATCGAGAGCTGCTGTCTCTCGCTGATCGGCGGCATTCAGCCCTCGCGCATCGCCCCCTTGGTACGCGGCGCCGTCACTGGCGAATCGGATGACGGCCTTGTGCAGCGTCTCCAGTTGGCCGTATGGCCCGACGATGATCGGGAGTGGTCACTCGTGGATCGCTGGCCGAACAAGGCCGCTAGGGAGCGCGTGGAAGCCGTGTTCGAGCGTCTCGACCAGATGCCTGACGATCCCCGCAGAGCCCTGCACTTCACGCACGAGGCGCAAGAGCTGTTTAACGCCTGGTACACCGAACACATGATGGAGATCCGCAGCGGTGAAGCCCACCCTGCCCTGCAATCGCACTACATGAAGATGCCGCAGACCATCGCCGGCCTGGCGCTGCTGTTCCAACTGATCGAACAGGACGCTGCTGCCGAAGTGGGCACTGAGGCCACCGCCAGAGCACTCGACTGGGCCGACTACCTCAAGTCGCACGCTGTTCGCCTGTACGGCGCTGCCATCAATGCGCCGCTGATGGGGGCAAGGCTGATCCTGGAGCGCAAGGACAAGCTGCCCGAGCCGTTCACTTCGAGGGAGGTAGTCAAAAAAGGATGGGCTGGGCTGGACAGCCAAGATGCAGTGAATGAATCACTCGCCACCCTGGCTGAGCACCACATCGTTATCGGCTATGACGTGGCAGGCGAAAAGGGCGGACGCCCCTCGAAGCGTTACGTCTGGCGGAGGGCTGCATGATGGGCCGGTGGATGCAGAAAATCCAAAAAGAGGCCGCTGCCGTACCGGCAAAACCCCCAAAACCTAGTTCTGCCGGTTTTGCCGGTAGCCCCTCCCCACGTTTTCAGAAAAATCAGGCTGCAAACGACCCGATAACCCCGCAGCAACTCGGCTGGCTTGCTGCTGTGGCCTCGCTGCTGGAGGTCGGCACTATGCACCTGATCGAAGGCGGTTTCGTGGATCACCACGACCTAGACGAGCAGCTTGGCGCAGATCCTAGCCAGGCTGCTGCGCTGATCCGATCCGACCCCTACTGGCATCACTGACAACCCACTCAAGCCTTGGCACCTGCCGGGGCTTTTTTTCGTCTGCTGGAAGCCAAAAACACCTACCAAATGAGACAACATCATTTGAACCAGATTCTTACAGACGCATGAATAAAGGTCTTAGCGAAAATAGACCATCAAGGGATACATGAGGGGATACAAATACGGAGCTGCTGCGGGTAATATGCGAGGCGAAAGCTGTTTATCCATACAGTATTTGCGAGGCACATATGACCTTCACAGCAGACCAGCAACCAACCAAGCGTCGTGGCCGCTCTCGTATCGTCACCCGCCATGAAGTCGCTGCTGCCTGGGAGCGCATTCGTGACGCGGCTGCGGCTGGCGACATTCAGGCCAGCGCCGCATTGATCGCACTCACTGGCACCCATCCGCTTCATCCAGAGCCAACCGCCGCATGAACAAGCAGCCGCCCAAGATCACCGACACCAGCGCCGCCAGTCAGCGCATTCGACTCCTTGAGCGGCTGCAAGCTGGCCCCGTCAGCACGTTCGAGGCGCGGGAGGAGCTGAACATCATGATGCCGGCCGCCCGCGTGAAGGAGCTGCGCGACCAGGGCCACCCGATCCTCACCGATCGCCAGACCCTCACCGACCCGCACGGCTTCAAGCATGCCGGCGTGGCTCGCTACTACCTCACCGAAGGAAGCGCCGCATGATCGCCACCAGTCGCCCAACGAAGCAGGAAGCCAAACGCGCCGAGATGACCGCCAAGGCTGCCGCGCTGGGCCTCACCATCGAGAAGATGCAGAGCGGGAAATTCCGCGTTCACGGCAAGGGCATCGACGTGTGGGTGCTCGACCTCGCAACACTCGATCACCGGGATTTTGAAACGCACTGATGAACGTCGAAATGGAGCGCGGCCCACGTTTGCACCGCGCAGCACAGGGGCTGCCGCCCAAGTATTTCGTCCGCCTCAAGCACCAGGGCAGGACGCTGGCCAACCTATCCGGCGACACCGCGGAGGAGGCCCAAGAGCGCGCCCTTCGCCTCGCTGAAACCCTTTTCACAGACCAGGGCGGCTGGCGAATAGAGCCCGCCTGAGGAAGTAACCAATGGCACGAGTACCCAGCTACGACAGCCGCCAAGTCCGCGTCAGACCCGTAGGTGACAACGGCTTCAGCATGCGCGCCCCGGACGCCTCCGGACTGGCGCAGGGCATCGCCCAGGTCGAGAACTTCGCCCTGCGCGAGAAGGAGAAGGCCGACACCGCCGCAGTCATGGACGCCGACCGCCAGCTTGCCGAGTGGAAGCAGTCCACCATGTTCGACCAGGAGAAAGGCGTCTACACCCGCAAGGGGCAGAACGCGCTCAACATCACCAACCAGACGCTGCCCGAGTACGACAAGCAGGTGGGCCAGATCATGGGCAACCTGAGCACCAAGCAGCAGCGCGACCGCTTCAAGGCCGTGGCCGCCAGCCAGCGCGACAGCCTGCTGGGCGAGCTCAACCGCTACGAGTTTGGCGAGCGTCAGAACTACTACGACGACGTGGACAAGGGCCAGCTCGACGCCGCCATGCAGGGCGCCATGCTGTACGCCAACGACCCGCAGCAAGTCGCGTATCACCAGAACAAGATCAACGCCGTGCTGGGCGCCCAGGCCATCCGCAAGGGCCTGCCGGCAGAGCTCGCCGAGCAGCAGCGTCTGGAAGTGAACAGCGGCCTACTGACTGCCGTGACTACCAGCCTCATCAAGCAAGACCCGTACAAGGCTCACACCTACTTCGCCCAGAACAAAAGCCAGCTGACCGCCGCGGATCAGGCGAAGCTGGGCGGCATGCTGCAACCCGTCATCGACCGCCAGCTGGGCAAGGACATTGCCGACAGCCTGTTGCGCAGTGGCTCGCCTGACTTCCGCAGCTTCTGGCCTGCCCAGCGTGGCGCCGAGTCGGGCAATCGCCAGTTCGGCGCCGACGGCAAGCCGCTCACCAGCTCGGCCGGCGCCGTGGGCGTGGCCCAGGTGATGGAGGCCACCGGACCGGAAGCGGCCAGGCTGGCCGGCGTGGCGTGGGACCGTGACCGCTGGCTCAATGACCGGGACTACAACGAGGCGCTGGGCATGGCCTACAGCCGGCAGCAGTTCGCCACGTTCCAAGATCCGGTTCTTGCCCTGGCGGCCTACAACGCTGGCCCGGGCACCGTGCAGAAGGCCGTCGCCACCGTGGGCGACCCGCGCACCGGTGCCATCACGCACGAGCAGTTCCTTGCCTCGCTGCCGCAGGAAACCCAGGGCTACGTCGCCAAGATCCTGCGCAACGCCCCCACGCCCAGCCTCGCCGCCGAGGGCTCCGACATGTACGCCCGCGGCCTGACTGCCGCCCAGGCGCTGCCGGAAGGCGACGTGAAGAAAGCCGCCATTGCCGAGCTGGAGAACTACAAGAAGGCCAACGAGGCGCAGCAGCGCGCCCTGTTCGACCATGCTGCCGATCAGCTCGTGCGTGGCGGTATCAACGCGATCGACCCGGAGACGCTGGGCGCACTCGGCGCCGAGGATCGCGCGAAGCTCCAGAAGCTCGACGAGGACAGGCGCAAGGGCACCGAGCCCAAGACCAATTACCAGGCGCTCGAGCAGATGCTTTCCATGCCGGCCGCCCAACTGGCCGAGCTGTCCCTTGCCCGCGACATTCGCCCGCTGCTGGATAACAGTGACTTCAACACCGTGCGCAAGGCATGGCAGGAAGCCAAGAAGGGCGACGACACCCCGCAGAAGGTCGCCAAGGCCGAGGAAGAAACCCTCAGTCGCGTGATGAACATGGCCGGCATCCTGACCGGCAACAGCAAGGACGCCCTGTCCCCCTCGAACATCGAGAAGCAGGAGCGTTTCCGCGCCGCCTACAAGGCCCGCATCGACTCGGCGCTGACCAAGGTGAAGACCCTCACCCTCGAGGATCGCCAGTCGCTGGCCGAGCAGCTGCTGCTGGAGGTTCGTCTACGCGAGCCAAAGCGCGTGGTTGAGGAGCCGCTGCCGGGCATGGAGAAGGTCGAGAAGCCATTCCTTGCCGGCCTCGCTGGTGCCATGTACGACCACAACAAGGGTGGCGCGCCCATGTGGGAGGTGCCGCCCGAGCGCATGGCGGATGCCTTCGTCTACGAGAGCGATATCGAGATTGACGACATTCCGCCAGCCGACCGCGCCGAGATTGTCCGAGTGCTGCGCGCGAACGGCCAGCCGGCCAGCGAGCCGATGATCAAGGCGTACTACTTCAACCGCATGTCCTCCCTGGGCCTGTACGTTCGCTGAGGAACCAGACCATGAACAACGGCACCACACTCGGCGGCGCAGCCCCGACACCCGTCCACCCGCTGGTCGAAGCATTCGGCGGTTCGATCGACGCCAGCACCCGGCAGGCACCCGTCCAGGAGGAGCGCAACCCGCTGGTTGACGCCTTCAGCCGGCCAGCTCCTGAAGCCCGCAGCGCCACGCCGCCGCCCGAGGAGGACGGCGTAGAGGCCGCAGTGGCTTGGGCGTTCGAGCGTGGCGACTCTGACCGTGTGAAGGGCGACCACGAACAGGACGCGCCGCCAGTCCTCGAGGGCAGCCCAGACGCGGCCTATGGCGAATGGATCGCTGAGGCGCACCGCGAAGGCGATCAGGAAACAGTCGAGGCGTACAAGGAAAGCCAGAAGGCCCTGACCGAGTACACCCGCGATGCATGGATGCGCGACGAGCAGACGCAAGCCCTCATGAAGTCCGCCGCGGCCGTCATGAAGTCGCCCGTCACCGACCCCGCCACCATCGCCAGCCGATCGGCCAGTGCCGCCCAGACGCTCAAGCAGGAGTGGGGCGCCGACTATGCCCAGAACCTCGCCCTGGCCAAGGCCGAAGCCAATCGCCTGATAGACCGCGTGCCCGGTGCGCGCGAAGTTCTCGACCTGGGAGCAGGCAATGACCCGGCCGTTATCAGGGCGCTGGCCGCTGCTGGCAGAGAGCGAAAACAGCGCGGGCCCTGGGCATGACCACCGAACCAGTCGCCAAGCCGATCACCAATCCAATCACTCGCCCCATTGCACGCCAGAAGGAACAGCAGAATGCCCAAGCACCTCAGCAGTGAAGAACTAGCCGCCAGCCTGGAAGCCCAGAGCGGCGCAATCTCCGACCGCATTCGGGATCTGACCCGCGACCACAGCGACGCCGCCCTGGCATTCGCTGAGGGCGATACCGAGGCATCCAAGCGCCTGACGGAGATCTCCCGCGAGCTGAAGCAGGCACAGAGCGACTTCGATTCGCTGGAAGCCGCCTATGCCGCCCTCCAGCGCCGCCGTGATGCCGAAGTGTGCGGTGCCCGCTCCAAGGCCGTAGAAACGAACCTTGCCGCCATTCCGGGCGCCGTAGAGGCTGCCGTGGCCATCACCAAGCGCCTCGACGCTGCCATTGCCGAGGTGGGCAGCATCTGGGCCGAGCTGAAGGAAGCCACCGAGCAGGCAAACAGTCTGGCGTGGGAAGTCCAGGCTGCCGGTACCAACGGCCCGCTGCTGCACGGGGTTAACCGTGTGGAGCTGTCCAGCCTGCAAATTCTGGCCGGCCACATGCTCTACATCGCCTGCAAAGACGAGATCCACGCCGACTGGAACGGCCGCGGCGAAACCCGCGAGGGCGTACTCGGCCAGCTGTCCGGCACCTTTGCCCGCCTGCCGATTGCCGCCCAAGAGCACGCCCGCAAGGCACTGGGCAAGATCCGCGGTTGACGTGAAGACGGGGGCGGCACTGCGCCGCCTCCTGCCAGTTTCAGGAGGTTGGCAGTATGGGGAGATTCAAACCAGGGCAGTCCGGCAACCCGGCTGGCCGCAAGCCCGGCACCAAGACGGCACGCACCAAGCTGGTGGAGGCGCTGGCGGATGATCTGCCCGGGCTGCTGGCAGCGACGAAGGAGGCCGCGCTCGGTGGCGATATGGTGGCAATGCGTCTGCTCCTGGAGCGCGCGCTGCCGGTGAACAAGCAGGCCGGCGCGCTGCTGGATCTGCCGGCGATGCAGGACGCCACCGACCTGACCGGCAAGGCTACGGCCGTGCTCGATGCCATCGCCAACGGAGAGGTTCCGCCCGAGGTCGGTGCCCAGCTGGTGACGGCGATCACCTCCGCGGCGCGTGTGGCCGAGCTGGATGCCTTGACCGCCCGCCTCGATGACATGGAGGAACGGCTGGGGCTGGCCGACAGGATGAGGAAGGCGCGCGAGAGAGCCACACAGGGGGCCGCACAATGAGAAACGTAGAGGCACGCATCAGGCGCCTGGAACAGCTCCACGGCAATCAGCAGCGCCCGCTGGTGGCGGTAGAGGATGAGGCCGCCGCCGAGCAGTACCAGGGCGACGACGTGGTGGTCGTTATCACTGGCGTCCCTGAGCGCAGCGAGATGGCCGAGATTGCTCTTTAGCGCTGGGGTGTGATTGATTGGTGCTCCCCCTCCGCGAGGAGGGGATCAAATGGACTGATCATGCCGGCGTTTGAGCTGCGGCATAATTTTGGAGGCTATACCCATGAATCATCTGCCTGCGTTGACGATCAAGAATGTTCATGTCTTGACGCCATACCTTCTTGCTCTGGTTCTGGTCATGCAGGTAGTAACGACTTACATGGCAGTTGATGCCAAATCTTACGCAGAGAACTCCGATTACATTTGCTCTGCGACGAACGACATGGTCAAAGACCTTTCTGATGAAGTCAGCAGCTTGCGTCGAAAAGTTGAGCTGCTTGAGTTGTGAGTTCTGCCGGTTTTGCCGGCAAGGTGCTGTGCCTTTTGTGTGTTTTCATGCCCAGAAAAATCGGGAGCCAAACATCCCAGCAACCAAGAATCTGTATCCCCAGGTGTATCCCCATGGTCAGCACAAAGCCAAAACCATTGATTTACTGGGGCCTGGCAGAACCGTTCAAATGATGCTGGGCCACCACCTCCCCTTCGCCGCTCAGGCGATTGCCGCAAACGCCAATCGCGACACTTGCGCTGCCCGCCTGTCTTTTGCACTTCCCCCGCCCAGCACCACACCCGCCCTGACTCGCGACTGTCCGCCAGCGATGGATGGCACCTGCCCGCGGGAACTCTCGACCGCCAACGCCGCTCTCATGGAAACAGGATGCTTCTATCTTGCCGAGGATTACCGTGATGCGCCGTACACTGCTGTTCGCCGTCCTGACCTTCTTCCTGCCCGTCGGCGCCATCCTGGCGGCCGATGTGGACTGGGAGGATGTCGCCACCTCCGCGGGGGTTTCCGCCTCGCTGTACTCCACCTTCAAGGACGAGAAGCTGGTGGTCGCCGCCCATGACGACGCCTCGAGCTTCGTCGCCAGCGGCGGTGCGATCCGCGGCGCCTACCTGGAGGCCGCGCTGCAGCAGATCCGCCGCGACCATCCCGGCCTCAAGGCCAGCGACGAGGAACTGGCCAGCGCCATGCTCGCCAACGCCCAGGACGGCGTGCCGCGCTGAGTTCCGGACCGTCGCCGCACATGAAAAAGCCGTCGCAAGCGACGGCTTTTCCGTTCATGCCCCCGGACCTCACTCGCGATACGCCGCCACCGGCACGCAGCCACAGAACAGGTGGCGGTCGCCGTAGACGTTGTCGACCCGGTTGACCGCCGGCCAGTACTTGAACGCCCGGGTATGCGCGCTGGGCGTCACCGCCTCAGCGATGCTGTAGGGCCGCGCCCACGCACCGGTGACGTCGGCCAGGGTGTGCGGCGCGTTTTTCAGCGGGTTGTTGTCCGCCGGCCACTCGCCGGCCTCGACCCGGGCGATCTCGGCGCGGATGGCCAGCATGGCCTCGACGAAGCGGTCCAGCTCGGCCTGCGACTCGCTCTCGGTCGGCTCGATCATCAACGTGCCGGGCACCGGGAAGGACATGGTCGGCGCATGGAAGCCGTAGTCCATCAGGCGCTTGGCGACGTCCTCCTCGCTGATCCCGCTGGCCGCCTTGAGCGGCCGCAGATCGAGGATGCACTCGTGCGCCACCCGGCCATTGCGCCCGCTGTAGAGCACCGGGTAGGCATCGCCCAGGCGAGCGGCCAGGTAGTTGGCGTTGAGGATGGCCACCTCGCTGGCGTCGCGCAGCTGCGGGCCCATCAGGGCGATGTACATCCAGCTGATCGGCAGGATGCTGGCGCTGCCCCAGGGCGCGGCGCTGACCGCGCTGTTCTGCGCCAGCGGGCCGTCCAGCTCGACCACCGGGTGGTTGGCGAGGAACGGCGCCAGATGCGCCCTCACCCCGATCGGCCCCATGCCCGGGCCGCCGCCGCCGTGGGGGATGCAGAAGGTCTTGTGCAGGTTGAGGTGCGCCACGTCGGCGCCGATGTCGGCCGGGCGGGTCAGGCCGACCTGCGCGTTCATGTTGGCGCCGTCCATGTACACCTGACCGCCGTGGGCATGCACCGCCGCGCAGATCTTGCGGATGCCCTCCTCGTACACGCCATGGGTCGACGGATAGGTGATCATCAGGCAGGCCAGCCGCGCGCCGGCCTGGGCCGCCTTGAGCTTGAGATCGGCGAGATCGACGTTGCCGGAGCTGTCGCAGTCGACCACCACCACCTGCAGGCCGGCCATCTGCGCCGAGGCCGGGTTGGTACCGTGGGCCGAGGCGGGAATCAGGCAGATGTCGCGCCCGCCTTCGCCGCGGCTGGCGTGGTAGTGGCGGATCGACAGCAGCCCCGCGTACTCGCCCTGGGCGCCGGAGTTGGGCTGCAGGCTGATGGCGTCGAAGCCGGTGATGGCGCACAGCCACTGCTCCAGCTCGGCAATCATCAGCTGGTAGCCGCGCGCCTGCTCGCGCGGCGCGAAGGGGTGCAGGCTGGCGAACTCGGGCCAGCTGATCGGCTGCATCTCGCTGCTGGCGTTGAGCTTCATGGTGCAGGAGCCGAGCGGGATCATCGCCTGGTTGAGCGCCAGATCCTTGCCCTCCAGCTGGCGCAGGTAGCGCAGCATCTCGGTCTCGCTGTGGTAGCTGTTGAACACCGGATGGGCGAGGAAACCGGACGTGCGCGCCAGCTCGGCGGGGATGCCGCCGGCGAGGGCATGGTCGTCGGCCAACGCGGCCAGATCGAAGCCGTGGTCGGCGCCGAGGAACACCCGTACCAGCTGCGCCACGGTGTCCAGGCTGCAGGTCTCGTCGAGGCTGAGGCCGACCCGGCCATGGCCGAGGATGCGCAGGTTGATGCGTGCCGCACAGGCGCTCTCTAGGATCGCCTGCTGGGCGCCGCCGACCTCCAGGCTCAGGGTGTCGAAGAACTGCCGGTTGAGCCGGCGGATGCCGCCCTGCGCGAGGACATGGGCGAGGATCGCGGTCAGCCGCTGCACCCGCCCGGCGATGCGTCTGAGCCCCGCGGGACCGTGATACACGGCGTAGAAGCCGGCCAGGTTGGCCAGCAGCGCCTGGGACGTGCAGATGTTGGAGTTGGCCTTCTCGCGGCGGATGTGCTGCTCGCGGGTCTGCAGCGCCATGCGCAGGGCGACGTTGCCGCGCGCATCCCTGGACACGCCGATGATCCGCCCGGGCATGGCGCGCTTGAACGCGTCGCGGGTGGCGAAGAAGGCGGCATGCGGGCCACCGTAGCCCATCGGCACGCCGAAGCGCTGGGCGCTGCCGAGGGCGATGTCGGCGCCCAGCTCGCCGGGCGGGGTCAGCAGCACCAGGGCGAGCAGGTCGCAGGCGACGCAGGCCAGCGCCTGCTGGGCGTGCAGCTGCTCGATCAGCGGGCGCAGGTCGCGGATCTCGCCGTGGCTGTCTGGGTACTGCAGCAGGGCACCGAACACCTCATGCCGGCCGAGCTGCTCCGGGCTGTCGATCACCAGCTCGAAACCGAAGCCGGCGGCGCGGGTCTGCAGCACCGAGAGGGTCTGCGGATGGCAGTTGGCGTCGACGAAGAAGCGGTTGCTGGCGCTCTTGGCCACCCGGCGGGCCATGGCCATGGCCTCGGCCGCGGCGGTGGCCTCGTCAAGCAGCGAGGCGCCGGCCAGCTCGAGGCCGGTGAGGTCGCTGGTCAGCTGCTGGAAGTTGAGCAGCGCCTCCAGGCGGCCCTGGGCGATCTCCGGCTGATAGGGCGTGTACGCCGTGTACCAGCCCGGGTTCTCCAGCACGTTGCGCTGGATCACCGGAGGAGTGTAGGTGCCGTGGTAGCCCATGCCGATCAGGCTGGTCCAGCATTCGTTCTGTTCGGCGTAGCTGCGCAGAACGAATGCTGGACCAGCCTGATCGGCATGGGCTACCACGGCACCTACACTCC
>LNAP01001944.1_pt1 | contig 25897 bp, 26 predicted proteins | sample 602601 | NCBI WGS metagenome assembly LNAP01 (sample SAMN02440304, study PRJNA202911) | soil metagenome | biome: Subtropical and temperate rainforests or woodlands; isolation source: soil samples (1 kg each in a 20% v/v slurry with milli Q water) were... ...
TGCTTTTTCATGGGCTCGCCCTCGCTGTCGTTGGCTTCTTAAGAATGCCACCGTGGCGCTACAGACGCCTCGGCTTGGGCGAGTCCATCTAATTACAGGATTCGTGCAAACCGGTAGGAGGGGACTCGTCCCCGAAGACGCCGGTGCAAGCGCCGAAGACTTCCACGGCAGTCCCGCTTTCCCGGACAAGTCCGGCCCTTCAGGGTTCGTGCAAACCGGTAGGAGGGGACTCGTCCCCGAAGACGCCCCTGCAAGCGCTGAAGACTTCCACGGCAAACCCGGCTTGGTACAGTGGAATGCAAGGCCGCTTTTAAGCGACAATGCCCCCAGCTTTTGGAGCCCTTTATGCCTGAATCATCTGCAACCCTGCCCGTTGACGCCATTCTCGATGCCAGCGGTCTCAACTGTCCTGAACCGGTGATGATGCTGCACCAGAAGGTGCGCGACTTGCCTGCAGGCGGCTTGCTCAAGGTGATTGCCACCGACCCGTCGACCCGCCGCGATATCCCCAAGTTCTGTGTGTTTCTCGATCACGAACTGGTCGATCAACAGACTGAAGGCGGCACCTTTTTGTACTGGATTCGCAAAAAAGCCGACTGAGTTTTCCTGCCCGCTGATTGTTTGCTGGCCCATCAGAACGATCAGCGCCTACACTGCGGCGGTCTTCCGGGGAGTACACCATGCGAATTGTTGCCGACGAAAATATTCCGCTGCTCGATGCTTTCTTTGCCCATTTTGGGGAGATCCAGCGTTTGCCGGGCCGTTCCATCGACCGCGCAGCTGTAGCCGACGCCGATATCCTGCTGGTGCGCTCGGTGACGCCGGTCACTCGCGAGCTGCTGGAGGGCAGCCCGGTGCGCTTCGTCGGCACCTGCACGATTGGCACCGATCATCTGGATCTGGATTATTTCCGCGAAGCTGGCATTCAGTGGTCCAGCGCGCCGGGCTGCAATGCTCGCGGCGTGGTGGACTATGTACTCGGCAGTCTGTTGACCCTGGCGGAAATCGAAGGCGTGGACCTGAAGCAGCGCACCTATGGCGTTGTGGGCGCGGGTCAGGTGGGCGGGCGTCTGGTTAACGTCTTGAAAGGGCTGGGCTGGAATGTGCTGGTCTGCGACCCGCTTCGGCAAGTCAGCGAAGGTGGCGATTTTGTCAGCCTGGAACACATCGTTCAGCGCTGCGACGTCATCAGCCTGCACACGCCGCTGGACAAGACCGACGAGCACCCGACCTGGCACTTGTTCGATCATCCACGCTTGCTGCAATTACAGCAGGGTTGCTGGCTGATCAACGCCGCACGTGGACCGGTGGTCGATAACGATGCCCTGTACGACGTGCTGCTGGAACGCGAAGATCTGCAAGCCGTGCTGGATGTCTGGGAAGGCGAACCCCGGGTGAACGCCGCGCTTGCCGACCTGTGCGTCATCGCCACGCCGCACATCGCCGGCTACAGCCTGGACGGTCGACAACGCGGCACCGCGCAGATTTATCAGGCGCTGTGCGGGTTTCTCAAACAACCGGCGCCGATCAGCCTCGATGACCTGCTGCCCAAGCCGTGGCTGGCAGAAGTCACGCTGGATGAACGGACAGATCCAGCCTGGGCGCTGAACACCCTGTGCCGAGGCGTTTACGACCCACGCCGTGATGACGCCGATTTCCGCCGCAGCCTGGTGGGCCCGGTCAGCCAGCCGGTCGCTTTCGATGCCCTGCGCAAAAACTATCCGCCGCGTCGCGAAATCGACAGTCTGCAAGTACACATCAATGGCCAGTCCGAGGCATTGCAGCAGGTGGTGCGGGCCTTGGGTGCGGTGTTGGTGTCGAATTAAAGGCAGAAAAAACCCGACGCGAAGTCGGGTTCTAAAATTTTGGTCCTGCTCAATCTTGTTTTTCAGGTTTGACCCAGTTTTTGTCGCATTCCTGACACGCGGCCTGAACCATTTCTTCAGTAATCAGGATTTCGCGTCCGTCCTTGTCGAGCACTGCGCCGCCGACGTGCAGGTCGGGATTGGCTCGAACCACCGGGACTTGATTGCTGCTTTCGTGCAAGCTCATGGCCTGTCTCCTTCATCAGGTGTTGCGCCTAAAACTACCCGCGCCAGATGACTACGCTGTGACATCCCTCAGCTCTCCGACGCGTGCTTACTCCACCAGAATCGGCAGAAAACCGCCAGCCCGGGCTTAGATCAATGTTCTCTAGGGCCCCGGCGAAGCGGTCATAACTCACTGACCGGCCTTTATCGCTGGAAGTTCATTCACCCCGCCGTACGGTAAACCCGAGCCACGCTGCCCTTCGCGGGTGTAGGCTCTGTGCCTTCAGTCTTTATGCAGGTCCATTTACATGGCTTCATTGCTTTCCAGCCGTCAGCGTCAGGCGATTCGTCTGGCTTCGCAGTTTGTCGCGCCGTATCGCTGGCAGGCCTTGGGCGCCTTGTTGGCGCTGATCGTCACCGCCGGCATCACCTTGTCCATGGGCCAAGGCATCAAGTTGATGGTCGATCAAGGCTTCATGACCCGCTCGCCGCATCTGCTCAATCAGTCGATCAGCCTGTTCATGCTGCTGATCATGGGCCTGGCGATAGGCACCTTTGCGCGCTTCTATCTGGTGTCGTGGATTGGCGAACGGGTGGTGGCGGACCTGCGCAAGCGGGTTTTCGATCACTTGATCAACCTGCATCCGGGCTTTTACGAGAACAATCGCAGCTCGGAGATTCAGTCGCGATTGACCGCTGACACGACGCTGCTGCAATCGGTGATCGGTTCGTCGCTGTCGATGTTTCTGCGCAACGCCTTGATGGTGATCGGCGGCATCATCCTGCTGTTCATCACTAATCCGAAGCTCACCAGCATCGTGGTAGTGGCCTTGCCATTGGTAGTGGCGCCGATCCTGATTTTTGGCCGTCGAGTGCGCGCCTTGTCTCGGGAAAGCCAGGATCGTGTCGCCGATGTCGGCAGTTACGTGTCCGAAGCGTTGGGACAGATCAAAACGGTGCAAGCCTACAACCATCAACAACAGGACAAGCAACGCTTTGCGCGCACCGCCGAAGACGCTTTCGAGACCGCTCGCAAGCGTATCTTGCAGCGCTCATGGCTGATCACGCTGGTGATTGTTCTGGTGCTGGGTGCCGTAGCGGTGATGCTCTGGGTGGGCGGAATGGACGTGATCGAAGGCACGATCTCCAGTGGCGAGCTCGCGGCTTTCGTGTTCTACAGCCTGATCGTCGGCAGCGCCTTCGGTACGCTGAGCGAAGTGATTGGTGAGTTGCAGCGAGCCGCAGGCGCCGCCGAGCGCATTTCCGAGTTGCTGCAGGCCAAAAGCGAAATCACTCCTCCGACCAGCGATTTGCTGCGTCTGCCGGAGCGGGTGAGTGGTCGGCTGGAACTGGAAAATATCAGCTTCGCCTATCCGTCGCGTCCCGAGCGTAACGCCGTGGATGGTATGACCTTGAGCATCGAGGCCGGCGAAACATTGGCATTGGTGGGTCCTTCAGGGGCGGGCAAGTCGACGCTGTTCGATCTGCTGCTGCGTTTCTACGATCCCCTGCACGGTCGGATTCTGCTGGAAGGGGTGCCCATTTCGCAGCTTGATCCACTGGACCTGCGCCGCTGCTTTGCGCTGGTTTCCCAAACGCCGGCGCTGTTCTTTGGCAGCGTCGAAGACAACATCCGCTACGGCAATCCCGGCGCCAGCAGCGAGCAGATCGAGGCCGCTGCGCGTATCGCCCATGCCCATGAATTCATCATGCAGATGCCCGATGGCTATCAGACTCATCTCGGCGATGGCGGATTGGGCCTTTCCGGCGGGCAGCGCCAACGCCTGGCGATTGCCCGTGCATTATTGGTGGATGCGCCGATTCTACTGCTGGACGAGGCGACCAGCGCGCTGGATGCCCAGAGCGAGCATTTGATTCAGCAAGCGCTGCCGAGCCTGATGAAAGGCCGCACCACGCTGGTGATCGCCCATCGGCTGGCGACTGTGCAGAACGCTGACCGGATTGCGGTCATTGATCAAGGCCGTCTGGTGGCGGTGGGTACGCATCAGCAATTGATCGCCAGCAACCCGCTTTACGCGAGATTGGCCGCGTTGCAGTTCAATGCGCGGATGGAAGAGGTTGGGTCGGTATAGCAACTATGTTGCCTGGTGCTGGAATCGCACGTATATCCGGAAGCAACGGTGAGGCAAATTCACCTTTGCGCCCTTACGGCGCGTTACTTTGTCTTGGCAAAGTAACCAAACCGTTCGCTCCTTTGTCCGGGTCCTCGCCAAGGCTCAGACTTCCCTCGCTCCGGCATTGCTCCGTGGGTCGCCGCAAAGGGCCATCCCTGGCCCAGTGCGGCTAACTCGGCATCCTTGCCGAGTCCCCCACTGCGCAACACCTGCGCTCGGCCGTCCACAAGTCGCAATTGTGTTGCCCATGCGTTCTGCGCACATTCACCGGCCCACTATTTGCGTCGAATCAGGTAGAAAATACCGCCTGAAAAAGCCGCAACGCGGATTTGCTTTTGCTTTGCTTTTCATAGCGCGATGGCTCAGACACCGCCAAACGCGCGTCGGAAGGCTGAGCGCAGGTGTCGTGGTGTGGGGCGACCGGCATGGATGCCGGTCGAGCGCCGTTGCGCCAGGGATGGCGCGTCGGCGCGTACCCACACCACGGACGAAGTCGGGCCGGACGTCAGCGCAGATGGTTTTCGTCTATTTTGCCGAAACAAAATGGACCCGGCCGTCAGGACGGAACCTCAATAAGCCGCCCCGCAAATGCTGCTGGTGCCACTCGAATCGAGGCTTGGCTCCTACAAACTCAACAGAATCTAGTACTTAGCGATACTCACACAGGTAAGCCGTATCAACCGCTACCTTGAGCTGGAACTTGCTGTTGGCCGGCACGTTGAACTGGCTGCCGGTGGCAAAATCTTCCCAATCGGTGCTGTCGGGCAGCTTGACGCTCAGCTTGCCGGAGATGACGTGCATGATTTCCCGTTGTGCTGTGCCGAATTCGTATTCGCCTGCCGCCATTACGCCGATGGTGGCCTGGCCTTCAGCCTGGCTGAAAGCGATGGATTTGACGGTGCCGTCGAAGTACTCGTTGACTTTGAACATGGCGATTCCTCGAAAAGGGCTGTTAAAAAGGGCCGGCCAGTATGCCCAACGCATAAAAGGCCGTCACCCGCTTTAAGCGTTGCAGTGCGTTCAATTGGGCAGAATAAGTGGCAGAAGGCGGGCGGTGTTGCGCGCGTCCACCAAGGCTCGATGCTGTTGCCCACTGAACTGCATGCCGGCCAGTTGCAATGCGCCATTAAGGCCCAGCGGGCGTTGCAGTTGGCGTGCCTGAGCGAAGCGTTGCCGGAGATTGACGTGGGGCAACGTGCTCAGGACGCTGGTCAACCCCTGCTGGCGCCATTCCTGCTCGAACTGCTGGCGATCGTAATCACCCCAGCTGGCCCAACCGACGATATGCGCCTGATGATGACTCAGCCAGCGTTCGAACAGCGGCCAGACCGCCGTGAGCGGTGCGGCGCTGTCGATATTGCTTTGACTGATATGGGTCAATTCTCGACAGAAATTGGTCAGCAGCGGGCGGCGCACCGGTCGTACGAAGCGTTCGAAGTGATCCAGTTCGCGTCCATCCTGATTGACCAGGGTGGCGCCGATTTCAATGATTTCCATTTCTGCCACGGGCCATCCGCCTTCATCCGTGGTGGCCTCCAGATCTATCACCAACCAATGCGGCATGCGAGGCTCCTTTCCATCAAATCGACTTGGTCTGGAGTGGAGGGTAGTCACATTCGGCCAGTTACGTCCAATCAGCTCTCAAGCGGCGCGACTTCCAGCAGTACCTGCCTCCCTTTGACCTGGTCGCCGCGGGTCACCTGAACCTGGCGGATGACTCCGGCGATCCCGGCCTTGACGGGCTGCTCCATTTTCATTGCTTCAAGCACCACCAGCAGCTGACCCTGGCTGACCGTCGCGCCCTCGCTGACCAATACCTCGACAATCGAGCCATCCATGGGCGCTCTGACTGTTCCGGAACCGGTGAGGGCCGGACCGATGATTGTGTCATGGGTACGATCTACGAAATGCAACGCACCGGATTCGCAGTGCAGCCACAAATTCTTGCCCTGCAAATGGCAGGCATAGCGACGTCGAACCCCGTCGATTTCGACATGAGCCGAGCGTCCGTCGGCTTCCAGTACCTGAACGCTGTGGACGCTGTCGGCGATGCTCAGATCCAGCCGGGCGCCGTTGCGGATCAGATTCACTTCCATGACCCGTTCCTCGTGGCCCAGCACATAACGGCGCTGCTCCGGCCCCGTATTGCTCCAGCCCGCCGGTTTGGACGGATGAGCGCTGGCCGAGCCCTGATAGAACAGCGCCGTAGCGAGGGCCAGTTGCGAGGCCTTGGCAATCTGCGGCAACAGGCTCGCGTCCTCGCGCAGATGCTGGCCAATGAAACCGGTGCCAAGCTGCCCGTCGACAAAAGCCGGATGCTTCAGCACGCCTGCCAGCAGCCGCTGATTGGTCTGCACACCCAGTAGCACGCTGCTTTGCACCGCGCGCAGCAGTTTACGCCGCGCCTCTTCGCGGGTTGCGCCGTGAGCGATGATCTTGCCCAGCAGCGGATCGTAGAACGGGCTGATGGCCTGATCTTCGAGCAAGCCGTGATCGACTCGCACGCCGTCGAACAGCAGCGGCTGCCAGCGCAACACTCGACCGGTCTGCGGCAGGAAACCTCGCGCAGGGTCTTCGGCGTACAGCCGCGCCTCGATGGCGTGACCGCTCAGCTGAATCTGCTCCTGGCGCAACGGCAGGGGTTCGCCCGCCGCCACCCTGATTTGCCAGGCCACCAGATCCTGTCCTGTGATCATTTCGGTGACCGGATGCTCGACCTGCAGGCGGGTGTTCATTTCCAGGAAGTAGAACTGACCGTTATCGGTGAGCAAGAACTCCACCGTGCCGGCGCCCTGATAGTTAACCGTTCGGGCCGCCGTGATGGCTGCATTGCCCATGGCTTCACGCAGCTGCGGGCCGACGGCAGGGCTGGGCGCTTCTTCAATGACTTTGCGGTGACGGCGCTGCACCGAGCAATCGCGCTCGCCGAGAAAGACCAGGTTGCCGTGGCTGTCGCCGAAAACCTGCACCTCGACATGCCGGGGATCGATCAGCGCTTGCTCCAGAATCAACTCCGCCGAACCGAACGCGTTCTGCGCCTCGGCACGCGCGGTATTGAGCCGCTCCAGCAGCTGATCGTCGCGTTCCACCAGGCGCATGCCGCGACCGTCACCTCCGGCACTGGCCTTGATCAGCACTGGGTAGCCGATCCGCCGCGCTTCGCGGCTCAAGGTTTGATCGTCCTGTTCGACACCCTGATAACCGGCGACGCACTGCACGCCAGCCGCAATCATGGCCAATTTTGACAAACGCTTGCTGCCCATCAGTTCGATGGCTTCAACGCTGGGGCCTATGAACACCAGGTTGGCAGCTTCGCAGGCGCGGGCAAATTCCGCGCTTTCCGAGAGAAAGCCGTAACCAGGATGAATGGCGGTGGCGCCGGTGCGCCGAGCGGCATCGAGAATCACCTCGATATTCAGATATGACTGCTGCACCGTTGGCGCCCCGATGCACACTGCTTCGTCCGCCATCTGCACGTGCCGGGCGTCGCTGTCAGCGGCACTGAAGACCGCCACCGTTCGATAACCCAGATCGCGGGCGGTGCCGATGATGCGGCAGGCAATTTCCCCCCGATTGGCAATGAGAATCTTGTCGAAAGCAGGCATTAGGTCACTCCAGCGTTGGGGCAGGGCTCTTTGTTCTGGTTGGAACGGGCCCATTTTTATTGGGTGAAAGCGCTGTTCGGCCGAAGGATGATCTCTTGCGGGGTTTGGATGCATCACCGCCGACCGTGTCTTGCACAGTAGCAGTGCAGTGATTTTGCGCACGACGTGCAGACCGTCGGCGGGGGGCTTGGCTCATTTTCAGTGATGTTTCGGTATAAATCCCAGTTGCTTCATTCTTTTGGGCAATTGTTTAAACTTCGTAAAACGCCTAGTTTAGCTCGTTTGTTTTATTACTCTGAGGTGCGCAGTCTTGATGTATGTGTCTGTGCGAGAGGTTTGGCGGGCAGTTTTGATGGCCGCAGCGGTGTTGTTGTCCACGCAGGCAACCGCCGAGCAAGTTGTGAGAATTGGTGCCGCTCATTTTCCGCCTTATACAATTCGGCCGGAAAAGGGCGAAGACACCGGGCTGTTACCTGAATTGGCCGCTGCTTTGAATGCCGCGCAACACGACTACAGGTTCGTGCTGGTGCCGACGTCGATCCCGCGCCGCTTTCGGGATCTGGAGCAGGGCCGCATTGACATGGCGATTTTCGAGAACCCCGATTGGGGTTGGGAGCACGTTGCTCACCAGGCCGTCGACATGAAGCTGGAAGACGCCGAGATTTTCGTGGCGCGCAAGGCTGAGGGGCGAGATCAGACGTATTTCAACGATTTTGACGGCAAGCGCCTGGCCCTGTTCAGTGGTTATCACTACGCATTCGCGCAGTTCAATCCCGATCCTGCTTATCTCGCAAAGAATTTCAACGTAACCCTGACGTACTCCCACGACAGCAATCTGCTGATGGTTCTGCGCGGACGTACCGATATTGCGCTGGTAACGCGGTCATATTTGAGCGACTTTCTTGCGCGCAACCCAGGCGAAGCCCGGCAACTGCTGGTTTCCGAACGTATCGATCAGGTTTATCGGCATTACGCTTTACTGCGTCCGGGCGCGCCGATCACTGCCGAACGGTTCGATCAGTTATTGGCGAAGTTGCGTGATAGCGGTCAGATGCAGAAGATTTTCCAGCCGTTCCGCATCGCGGTCACTGCGCCGCTGACGGAGTCTTCGGTGGTTGGCAAGCAAAGCCTCGAAGCGCGGTAGGCTGCACCAGGCAGCTCAATACAAAGGGCGATGCGGTTAAGGCATCGCCCTGGGCATTCAACGATCTTTGGCTTCCTTGGCATCCATCTCGGCATTGCGCTCATGGACGCGTTTGAGTTGTTCGTCGGTCAGCGGCAGTTTTTTTGCCGAATCACGCAGCATCATCAGCCCCCCGACGATCGAGCCGATTGCAACTACCAGAATTAACCAGGCATACCAGGGCATAGTGCTCTCCTTGTTGTGATACCGGTTTGAGCGCTGTCGCTGCTCAATGGTTCAAGTCTAGCCCCATCCCCCTTTGGTTGCTGCTGTTTGCAATACTGCGCCAGTCGAGGGCGTGTTCGTCGCGAATCGTTTCCGCACGCCGGATCGATTACCCGTCCGCAGACGGCTTCGGCTACAATGCGCGCCGATTTCGACCTACCAGAGAACCCGCTCATGCCCGCCTGCCAGACTCCTGTCATCGTCGCCCTGGATTTCCCGACCCGTGAGGCCGCCTTGAAGCTGGCCGACCAGCTCGACCCCAAGCTGTGCCGGGTCAAAGTCGGCAAGGAGCTGTTCACCAGCTGTGCGTCAGACATCGTGGAAACGTTGCGCGACAAGGGTTTCGAAGTGTTCCTGGACCTGAAATTCCATGACATCCCCAACACCACGGCGATGGCGGTCAAGGCCGCTGCGGAAATGGGCGTATGGATGGTCAATGTGCATTGCTCGGGCGGTTTGCGCATGATGGCGGCTTGTCGCGAGGTTCTGGATCAGCGCAGCGGGCCTAAACCCTTGCTGATCGGCGTGACGGTGTTGACCAGCATGGAACGTGAAGATCTGGCCGGTATCGGTCTGGACGTCGATCCGCAGGTGCAGGTTCTGCGTCTGGCAGCGTTGGCGGAAAAGGCCGGCATGGACGGCCTGGTTTGCTCGGCGCTGGAAGCCCGGGCGCTGAAGGCCGCGCACCCGACGCTGCAACTGGTAACACCGGGGATTCGCCCGAGCGGCAGCGCCCAGGACGACCAGCGCCGCATCCTGACCCCGCGTCAGGCGCTGGACGCAGGCTCCGACTACCTCGTGATCGGTCGCCCGATCAGCCAGGCCGCCGATCCGGCCAAGGCGCTGGCGGCGGTGGTGGCTGAGCTGAATTTGCCGGGCTGACCAATACCGAGTGGGATCAAACCTTCAACACCAACTTCCCGAAATTCTCGCCCTTGAACAGCTTGAGCAGGGTTTCCGGGAAGGTTTCCAGGCCTTCGACGATATCTTCCCGACTCTTGAGTTTGCCCTGAGCCATCCAGCCGGCCATTTCCTGACCTGCTGCGGCGAAGCGGTCGGCGTAGTCCATCACCACAAAACCTTCCATACGCGCCCGGTTGACCAGCAGCGACAGGTAGTTGCTCGGACCTTTCACCGGCGAGGTGTTGTTGTACTGGCTGATCGCGCCGCAAATCACCACCCTGGCCTTGGGCGCCAGACGACTGAGCACCACGTCGAGGATGTCGCCACCAACGTTATCGAAATACACGTTCACCCCATTAGGGCACTCGCGTTTCAGCCCCGCCAGGACGTCTTCGTTCTTGTAGTCGATAGCGCCGTCGAAACCCAGCTCCTCCACCAGTGAGTGGCATTTTTCCTTGCCGCCAGCAATCCCCACCACGCGGCAGCCCTTGATCTTGGCGATCTGCCCCGCGACGCTGCCAACCGCACCCGCCGCCCCGGAAATCACTACGGTATCGCCGCTTTGTGGGGTGCCGACATCCAGTAACGCGAAGTACGCGGTCATGCCAGTCATGCCCAGCGCCGACAGGTATCTCGGCAGCGGTGCGAGTTTCGGATCGACCTTGTAGAAACCCTTGGGCTCGCCGAGGAAATAATCCTGAACGCCTAACGCGCCCTGAACGAAATCGCCTACCACGAACTTGTCATTCTCTGACGCGACCACTTCGCCCACACCCAGCGCGCGCATGACATCACCCAATCCCACCGGCGCGATGTAGGACTTGCCTTCGTTCATCCAGCCACGCATGGCCGGGTCCAACGACAAATAGTGGTTCCTGACCAGAATCTGTCCGGTCGCAACCTCGCCGACCGGCACTTCCTGATAAGTGAAATCTTCCCGGCTGACTGTGCCGACGGGACGTTTGGCGAGCAGGAATTGACGATTGTTCTGGGCGGTCATGGCAGGTCCTCACAAAGGGGCAAAAGGGCAGAGCAGGAAAAGAACATTGAAGTCGCTGCCCGTGGTTGACACAAGCAAAGGCCGTTCAGCGAATGCAAAGCGATCCAGCAAGATGATGGAGAGGGGGCATTTGTATCACTGCAATTCATGCTCCCCCAACCGAGCGCTTGATAGTGCTGACGGAACAGACCGCCCGGTGACTAGACTCAACGTTCTTCTCGATTCATCACAACAATAAGGACAATCCCGATGAGCATGACGTTTTCCGGTCAAGTGGCGCTGGTCACCGGCGCCGCAGCAGGCATTGGCCGCGCCACCGCCCTGGCGTTCGCCGCGCAGGGGCTGAAAGTGGTGGTAGCGGATCTGGACAGCAACGGCGGTGAACGGACTGCGCAGCTGATTCACGAAGCTGGTGGCGAAGCGTTGTTCGTGCGCTGCAATGTCACTCAGGAAAGCGAAGTGCGGCAATTGATGGAACGTGCCGTGGAGGTTTATGGCCGGGTTGATTACGCCTTCAACAATGCCGGGATCGAAATCGAAAAAGGTCGCTTGTCCGAAGGCAGCGAGGCTGAGTTTGACGCGATCATGGGCGTCAACGTCAAAGGCGTCTGGTTGTGCATGAAATACCAATTGCCGCTGATGCTCGCCCAAGGCGGCGGGGCCATCGTCAACACGGCCTCTGTAGCGGGCCTGGGCGCGGCGCCGAAGATGAGCATTTATAGCGCGTCGAAACACGCGGTGATCGGCCTGACCAAATCCGCTGCCATCGAATATGCGAAGAAGAAAATCCGCGTCAATGCGGTTTGCCCGGCAGTCATCGACACCGACATGTTCCGCCGCGCCTGGGAATCGGATCCGAAGAAGGGCGAATTCGCTGCGACCATGCATCCGGTCGGCCGCATCGGCAAGGTCGAGGAAATCGCCACTGCGGTGCTTTATCTGTGTTGCGACGGCGCCGCCTTCACCACCGGCCAGGCGCTGGCGGTTGATGGCGGGGTAACGGCGATGTGAAGAGGCCGGTAGGAGATTTCGCCGTATTGCTGACACGCTGTCGTCCTGTAAACACCGAACATGTGGGACCGGATTTATCCGAGAAAGCGGCATTTCTGACGACGAAATGCAGTGAACGAACTGGCCTCTTCCCGGATAAATCCGGTCCCACGGGTTTCTCGTCGGGCAGATATTTCTGCGGTGTTTGTCGCACGATCGGGCGCTCTCGCAACCGATCCCACCGCTTTGGATTCCAATCAGCTAAGCTCGGCGTGTTCCAAGCGCAGCGGTTGGCGGCGCCTGATTCCGGCCTTTCTGGAGCGTGTCGATGGATTCCCCGTGGTTGGCTTTTCCGCTGGTCAGCGCTTCGCTGGTCCTGGTCATCGACCTGACATTCTGGCAGTGGGTGGATCCGCGTTGGTTGCGCTGGAAGATGGTGGTGCGCCTGGGGTTGTTCCTGCTGTTCAGCATCTGCCTGATTCAAGCCGGGTTGAGTCCCTTGAGCACGGTGCCGACCGAACTGCCGGTATCGCGTCATGTGCTGGCGACCACGTTGTCCATCGCCTGGTGGCTGTTTGGCGCACGAACCCTGACGGTTCTCATCAGCGTGCTGCTGGCGCCGCGCATTGGCGGCAAGGGCCATCTGCTGCAAGACGTGCTGGGGGCGATCATCTTTCTGGTTGCAGCGGTGGCTGCTGCTGCCTATGTGCTCGATCTGCCGGTCAAAGGCCTGCTGGCCACTTCCGGTGCCGTGGCGATCATTCTCGGCCTGGCGGTTCAGAGCACCTTGAGCGACGTGTTTTCCGGCATTGTGCTCAATGCCACCAAACCGTTTCGCGTTGACGACTGGATTCGTGTCGACGACATTGAAGGCAAAGTCATCGAGATTGACTGGCGCTCGACCCACTTGCTGACCTCTGAAGGCAGCATGGCGGTGATTCCCAACGCCATGGCCGCCAAGACGCGGATCGTCAATTTCAGTCGTCCGGATCATTTTCACGCGGTGACCCTGAGCATCGAACTCTCCGTGCGCCTGCGGCCCAGCCTGGTATTGGATGCCATCGGCAAGGCGCTGCAAGGCTGTCGGGAATTGCTGGTGCAACCTGCTGCAAGCGCAGTGGTGGTCAAGTCCGGGCTGCGCAGCGTCGAATACGAAGTCACCGGTTATGTTCAGTCCCGGGACCGTCGTTCTGCAGTGCGTAATCAGTTGCATGACTTGATCTACCGCCAGCTGGCCGCCAGCGAAACACGCCAGGACCAGGTGCGCCCCGCGACTCGCGTCGCGGCAGTGCTCAACACGGTCGGTGCATTGCGCATGTTGAGCAACGCCGATCTGGCCGAACTTGAACGCAACATGCGCCTCAACGCCTTCCAGAGTCATGAAGTGATCCTGGCGCCGGGCGTCGTCCCTGACGCGCTTTACATTATCGAGTCCGGGATTGTTTCGGTGTCCATCGAGCGTCCCGAGGGCTGGCTTGAGGTAGGGCGCATGGGCCCCGGCGAACTGATGGGCGAAACCGGGTTTGTCGATCAATCGCCGGCGATGGGACGTTTCTGTGCCCTGACCGATTGCATGGTGTACCGCATCGCCCTGGCCGATCTGGAACCCTGGCTCAAGGATCATCCGGAATTGCGCGGCGCACTGGCCGGGCTGGCGCTGTTCCGGGCCAAGGCCCGTGCAGCCATGCTCACCAACAAGCCGGCGACGCCCGATCCCAATGGTTTTCTCAGATGGCTGCGCAAGGGCGTCACGCGTTTCCAGGCACCGCGAGAACCGCGCAAGACCGACAAACTCAGCTAACGTGGCGGTAATTAGTTATGTAGATCGGCCGCCAAGAGTGCTCTACATTACCTTGGCTTGCGACATAGCCCCCTTTCATTTCAAGCCTGAGTCAGTTGAATGTCTTCCATCTGCTTGCAGACGCTCCATCCCCAAGTACTGCGCCCTGGCGATGCCGTGGCGCTGGTCTCGCCAGCCGGTCCCGTGGCCGCTGAAAAAGTCGAATCGGCCGTGCAGGTGTTGCAAGGCTGGGGCTTGCGTCCTCGCGTCTATCCTCACGCGCTGGATCGTCACTCGTTCTACGCTGGCCGCGATGAAGATCGCGCTGGCGACCTCAATGATGCGCTGGCCGACCCTGAAATCCGTGGCGTTATCTGTAACCGTGGTGGTTACGGCGTGCAGCGCATCATCCAGAGTCTGGATTTCGCGGCGGTGCGCCGCGATCCGAAACTGGTGACGGGTTTTTCCGATATTACCGCGTTGCATGCGGCGCTCTGGACCGAGGCCCGGCTGGCAACTGTTCACGGGCCGGTGGCGACCCAGCTTGAGCGCGGCGGTGTGTTCACCAGTGGCATGCGTCACGTACTGATGAGCTCCGAACCGGTTCTGGTCAAGGCCAACGCAGACGAACCCACTTTCAACGTTCGTATCAGTGGGCGTGCTTCGGGAATATTGCTCGGCGGGAATCTGAGCATGCTCAGTACCTGTGTCGGCACTCCATTCATGCCCGACCTGAGCGGTGCCATTCTGCTGCTCGAAGACGTGGGCGAGGCGAGCTACCGGATTGATCGCATGCTGACCCATTTGCTCAACTGCGGAGCCCTGCAACGTCTGGCCGGTATCGCCGTGGGCCAGTTCAGTCTCCCGGGCAACGGACTGAGTGCGGTATCAGCGTCCGAAGTATTGACTGAGCGTCTCGGTAAGCTGGGTATTCCGGTTCTGGGTGGACTATCCATCGGGCATGGCGCCAGCAATATCGCCGTACCGTTGGGCACTGAAGCGACGCTTGATGCTGATGCGGGCACGCTGCTGGTGGCCGCCGCCGCCCGGTAGTTTTCAGACGCACCGGATCAGTACCGCGTTGCCCCTTGCCGGTACGAATCCGGGCGATTTTTCGGGTTTTTTTGATAGCCGGTCGCGCCTGATTTCGGCGCGCCGACTCAGACCGTCCTGAAAGCGACTTCGGCGTAGCTTTTTGCCATTATTCCGACGACGAAGACTTGTATCTGCCGTGAGCCGTTGCGAATCTGCACGATTATTGAATGGTCTGTTTCAAAGGCCAGAGTGCCTACGGTATTCAAAGGGGATGCGACGCTATGATTTCGGCCGTGCAAGCACGATTCGCTAATCTTGGGATGGCGAAAAAACTGGGCGTGGGTTTCACGTTGGTTCTGCTATTGACCGTTCTGGTGGCAGCCATCGGCGTCTGGTCGCTGAAAAACATCAGCATGCATTTCGATGGGTTGAAGCAGATGTCCGGGCTGAACAGCGGCGTGTTCAAAGTCAGGCTGCTGGAGCAGGATTATGCGCTGCGCGGCGATCCGAAAATCGTTGAAGAACTGCACGCTGGCGTCGAAAACCTCAACCTTCTCGCGGAAAATCTCAAAGGTCAGTCTCCCGCCAACCAGCAGATGATGACTCAGGTGCAGCAAGGCCTCGCTGCGTACCGCAAATCCTTCGATGAATTCGTCAGCCTCAGTCAAAGCAAGGATCTGGCGCTGGAAATGGCCAGTTGGTCGGTTTCCAGCGTTGCCAATAACCTCGATGTGCTGCAGGCCGGGCTGGCCGATGATGGTGCATATAGTTTGAAAGATTCACAAGGCCAGCAAGGCGGTGAGTTTATCGAACAGGCCAATCAGATCAGTCAGGTTTCCAAACTGATGATGCAGGCCATGGACGAAGCGCGGGTGCGCCTGGACAAAAGCCGCAAGACCGGTTCAGGTGAGGAAGCCAAAACCGGCAAGATCGAGCAGGCCGATCAGGCTCAGGCCTTGGCCGAAGAGCTCAAAGGCGTGATCAAGGATGCGGGCTATCTCACCGTACTGGGGGAAGTCAGCACGCACATCGTCAATTTCACCGACAAGCTCAACGAGTACACGGGATTGCTCGCCAGCGAAGCGCAGGTCTCCAAACAATTGGCAACCGATGCCCGGCAGGTCGTGGATCAGGTCAATCAAGCCTACGCCGCCGAAGACGATTCCATGCAGGCGCAACTCAAGACCAATTCCATGCAGATCATCGGTTCGTCGATCATCGCCTTGCTGGTCGGGCTGATAGCGTCCTGGTTGATTACCCGGTTGATCGTCGGGCCATTGCGCAGTGTCATCGCCTTCGCGCAGCGCATTGCCGCCGGCGATTTGAGCGCCAGTGTCGCGGTCAAGCGTCGCGATGAAATTGGCCAGCTGATGCTCGCCATGCAACAGATGGGCGCGGGCCTGAGCGGTATCGTCAGTGGTCTGCAAGCGGGTATCGAACAATTGGCCAGCTCCGCTCATTCCCTGTCGGCAGTGACTGAACAGACCAATCGGGAAGTCAGCAGCCAGCAGCAGGAAACCGAGCAAGTGGCGACCGCCATGAACCAGATGACTGCGACTGTCCACGACGTGGCGCGTAATGCCGAAGAGGCCGCACTGGCCGCGCAGACTGCCGACAACAAGGTCGACAGCGGCCAGATCGTCGTGCGTCAGAGTCTGCAACGTATCGAGCAACTGGCAACGTCCGCGACATCGGCGAGCGACAGCATCGAAAGCCTCAGCGCGGAAATCCAGAACATCGGGACCGTACTCAGCGTGATCAAGAGCGTCGCCGAGCAGACCAACCTGCTGGCCTTGAACGCAGCAATCGAAGCCGCACGGGCGGGTGAACAGGGCCGAGGCTTCGCGGTTGTTGCTGATGAGGTGCGGGCACTGGCCAAGCGTACTCAGCAATCGACAGAAGAAATCGAACGTCTGGTGGGCAGCTTGCAGAACGGCGCCCAGGCGTCCGTGACACAGATTCGCAGCAGCGCCGAGCTCGTCAAGCTTGCAGTCAGCGATGTCCTGCAAACCGAAAGCGCGCTGGGCAGCATCGCCTCGGCAGTGTCGATGATCCAGCAGATGAATCAGCAGATCGCTGCCGCTGCCGAGGAGCAGACCTCAGTGGCCGAAGAAATCAACCGCAGCGTCACCAGCATCCGCGCCAGCGCTGATCAGTCGGCCTTGGCGATGCGCGGCAATGCGGCGTCAAGTATCGAGCTGGCGTCGCTGGGCATGGAACTGAAGGGGATGGTGGGGCATTTCAAATTGTAAGGAGAGCATCGTTTGTGGGACCGGATTTATCCGGGAAGGCGTCGGTGCGTACTACGCAATTCGTAGAATCATGCGCTGGCCCTTTCCCGAATAAATCGGTCCCACGATTAACCCGGCTTTGGCCTAGGCCCGCCGCCCATTCAGAATCAACAACGTCAAAACCCCCGCCACAATTCCCCAGAATGCCGAACCGATGGAAAACAGCGTCAGCCCCGACGCGGTGACCATGAAGGTGATGAGCGCCGCTTCACGTTCCTTGGGTTCGGTCATCGCCACGGTCAGGCCGTTGATGATTGAGCCAAACAGCGCCAGTGCCGCGATGGACAGCACCAGTTCCTTGGGAAACGCCGCAAACAGGGCCGCAAGGGTTGCGCCGAAAATCCCGGCGATGCCGTAGAAAATCCCGCACCAGACCGCCGCGGTATAACGCTTGTCCCGATCTTCGTGGGCATGCGGGCCGGTGCAGATTGCCGCGCTGATTGCGGCAAGATTGATCCCGTGAGAGCCGAACGGCGCGAGGATCAAAGAGGCAATGCCGGTGGCGGAAATCAGCGGCGAAGCGGGCACCTGATAGCCGTCGGCGCGCAGCACGGCGATACCGGGCATGTTCTGCGAGGTCATGGCCACCACGAACAACGGAATGCCGATGCTGATGGTCGCGGCCAGCGAGAACTCAGGCGTGGTCCAGACGGGCAGGGCGACTTCGAGGGCAAACCCGCTGAAATCCAGCAAGCCGAGCAAACCGGCCAGTGCGACGCCCACCAGCAGCGCACCCAGCACGGCGTAGCGCGGCGAAAGTCGTTTGACGATCAGGTACGTGAAGAACATGCCCAGCACCAGCGCTGTGCGGTGTTGAGCGGCGACGAAAATTTCGCTGCCGATCTTGAACAGGATTCCGGCCAGTAATGCCGCAGCCAGGGATGCTGGCAAGCGTTTGACCAGCCGTTCGAAGCTGCCGGTCAGGCCGCAGATCATCACCAGCACCGCGCAAGTGATAAACGCGCCGATCGCTTCGGGGTAGGCGACGCCACCCAGGCTGGTCACCAGCAATGCGGCGCCAGGCGTCGACCAGGCGACAGTGATCGGTGTGCGGTAACGCAGCGACAGGCCGATGCTGCACACTGCCATGCCCATGAACAGCGCCCAGATCCACGAAGAAATCTGCGCGGTGGTCAGCCCCGCCGCCTGACCGGCCTGGAACATCAAGACCAGCGAGCTGGTGCAGCCCGTCATCATTGCGATGAACCCGGCGACAATGGCCGACGCGGAAGAGTCCGCCAGCGGGCGTAACGGGGCTTGTGTGGTGTCGGTCATCGGACATTCCTTGCGCGAATTCAGGTGCCAAGCCTAAACGTTGTCGTTACAAGGCGTTGCGATACAGCCAGCTGCGCAAACGCAAGTACAGTTCGCTAAAACATAGCAAAGTGAAGCGTTGTACGGGTGAGCTGAAAACCGCTCATACAACGCTTATGAAATGGACTCTTCAGGGGCCGCTACAGGTTTTGCCAGACTCTGCCGGTTTTGCCCCAGCGCCTCATTCACTGCCAGCCAACCGTCCACAGCCTCCTGACCCGCCTGGCGAAAAACCCGTTGCAGTAGTTTGACCTGCTCGCGGCGCAGCGCCTGTTCAAACTTTATGCCGTCGGGCGTCAATGCCAACAAACGCTTGCGTTTGTCGCTGTCCGGCGCGGCGCTGTGCACCAGGTCCATGGCAACCAGCTGGCGCAACGGCGCATTCAGCGCTTGCTTGCTGACCCCCAGCACACTGAGCAGCTCCGTCACGCTCAAGCCAGGGTAGCGCGCGATAAAAAATACGATGCGTTGATGCACCCGGCTGCAGCCGCGCCGCTCCAGCATTTCATCCGCCTTGGCAGTGAAGGCCTGATAGCCGAAGAAAAAAGCTTCCATGGCGGCTTGCTGCGTTGCAGGATTTTTAAGGTCAAGCATATTGACGTATCCGCTTGCGATATCGTAATTTCGGTCAACCAGTTTGACTTATTTCCATTAATTTCGGCTAGCGGTGATCTCCATGGCATTTTCCGAACGCGTTTCCCGCCTGAAAAGCTCCTTGATTCGTGAAATCCTCGCGGCAGCGCAGCGCCCGGAAGTCATGTCGTTTGCCGGTGGTCTGCCGGCCGAAGCCATGTTGCCCCGTGTGGAGTGGGCCGACATGCCTGTGGCGTTGGGCCAATACGGCATGAGCGAAGGTGAGCCGGAGTTGCGCGAAGCCCTGGCCGCTGAAGCCCGCGCCATCGGCCTGCCGTGCGATGCCAGTCAGGTCCTGATCGTCAGCGGTTCGCAACAAACTTTGGATCTGGCCGCCAAGCTGTACATCGACAAAGGCACGCAAATCATCCTGGAAGCGCCGACTTACCTGGCCGCGCTGCAGATATTCCAGCTGTTTGGCGCTGATTGCCTGACAGTGCCGTTGCAGGCGGACGGCCCGGATCTGCTTGCGCTGCGTCAGCGCCTGGAGCAACACAAGCCTGCGTTTGCCTACCTGATTCCGACGTTCCAGAACCCGTCGGCGGTGCGTTATAGCGAGGCCAGTCGCGAGGCGGTCGCGGCGCTGCTTGATGAGTTTGGCGTGACGTTGATCGAAGACGAGCCTTATCGTGACCTGACGTTTGACGGTGGCAGCGCACGACCGATTGCCAGTCGCCTGAAAAAAGCCAGCTGGATTTACACCGGCACCATGTCGAAAACCCTGTTGCCCGGTTTGCGTGTCGGTTACCTGATTGCCAGTCCTGATCTGTTTCCGCATCTGCTGCGCTTGAAGCAGTCCGCCGACCTGCACACCAACCGATTGGGACAATGGCAGGCGCTGCAATGGATCGGCACCGAGCACTACCGTCAGCATTTGCTGCAATTGCAGGGTTTCTATCGTGATCGTCGAGACGCATTCGAAGCTGCGCTGCAGGAGCATTTCGGTGATCTGGCGGACTGGAACAGCCCGCAGGGCGGATTGTTTTTCTGGCTGACGTTACGGCAACCGTTGGATACTCGGACCTTACTCAATGCAGCGTTGGCAGAGGATGTTGCGTTTATGCCCGGCGAGCCGTTTTTTGCCGATCCGGACGCCAATCATGGCTATCTGCGGCTGAACTTCAGCCACATTGATCCGGCCCGCCTCGGCGAAGGCCTGAAGCGACTGGCGGCGGTCGTGCGAATGGCTCAGCAGCGACAAGCGGCTTAAGGGCACACAGGACAAGCAGTAAAAGGAGAGCAGTGATGTACAAGGTTTATGGCGATTACAACTCGGGCAACTGCTACAAGATCAAGCTGATGCTCAGCCTGCTGGGCATTGCGTATCAATGGATTCCGGTGGACATTCTCAGCGGCGAAACCCAGACCCCGGCATTCCTGGAAAAGAATCCCAACGGCAAGATCCCGGTGCTGGAGCTTGAGGACGGAACCTGCCTGTGGGAGTCCAATGCGATCCTCAATTTCCTTGCCGACGGCAGCCATTTCCTGCCGGCCGAGCCGCGCTTGCGCACTCAGGTCCTGCAATGGCAGTTCTTTGAGCAATACAGCCACGAGCCCTGTATTGCGGTTGCGCGCTTTATTCAGTTTTATCTGGGCATGCCCGAGGAACGACTCGGCGAATACCGCTCGTTGCAAAAAGCCGGTTATCGCGCCCTGGCGGTGATGGAACAACAGCTCAAACGCACGCCGTATCTGGTGGGCGAGATGTTCTCCATTGCCGACATTGCACTCTATGCTTACACCCATGTGGCCCATCAGGGCGGCTTCGACCTGGCACCGTACCCAGCCATTCAGCACTGGCTGGTCCGGGTCAAAGGTCAATCGGGGTATGTGGGCATGCTGGATTGATACGCAACCGGTTGCAGGCGCCAACGGGTTTCAATTACTTGATAAGGAATTTTGCATGCGATTTTCGATGATGGCGTTGCTGGCCTTGATGGCGCTGGGCATTGGCTGCTCGGCACAGGCGCAGATTCAGGATTGCGATGGCACCCAGGGCGAGATGAACGCCTGCGCGGGCAAGCAATTGGCGGCGCTGGATGCGGATCTGAATAAGCAGTACAAGGCGCAGATGAGCTATCTCAAAGACGCCGCGCAGAAGCAGTCGCTCAAGGATGCGCAGGTCAAATGGATCGCGTTTCGCGACGCCGACTGCCTGTATCAGGTGGGCAAACGCGAAGATTCCGGTTCAATCTGGCCGCTGCTGCAGTCCCAGTGTCTGGCCGAGCACACTGAGTTGCGGGTCAAGCAGTTGAAGGCTTACGTCGCCTGTCGTCAGGACGGTTGCCCGAACTGACCAAACCGGCGATCAGACCGCTGCGAAGCGCTGATTCAGGTAGTCAATGATGACCTTGGATTCGTACATCCAGACGGTCTTGCCGCCTTCGTCAATGCGCAGGCAAGGGACTTTTATCTTGCCGCCTTCGGTGAGCAAGGTTTGGCGGTCCAGCTCGTTGTTCTTCGCATCGCGCAGCGCAACCGGGACGTTCAAACGGCGCAAGGTGCGGCGCGTCTTCACGCAGAACGGGCAGGCGTGAAACTGATACAGCGTCAGGTCCTGCGCTGCCGCATCCACAGTTGCCTGAGCCTCTGGCGTGCGCTGCTTTTTGCCGGGGCGGGTCAGGAAGTCGCCGAAGATGATCAGCTGGCCCAGGCCAACTCTTAATGCCTTCATAAACATGATGCAAACCTTCTGAAAAGCCGGACTGACCGGGGTTGTAACGTTGCCCCAAGCCCGAACGCGACGCGGTCGGGCAGGGCGGCAATCACTTGATCAGGCTGAGAAACTCGCTGCGGGTCGCCGCGTTTTCACGGAATTCGCCGAGCATCACCGAAGTGATCATCGCCGAATTCTGCTTCTCGACACCACGCATCATCATGCACATGTGCTTGGCCTCAATGACCACAGCCACACCGAGCGCGCCGGTGACCGTTTGCACGGCTTCGGCGATCTGGCGGCTGAGGTTTTCCTGGATCTGCAAGCGACGGGCATACATGTCGACGATGCGCGCGACCTTGGACAGACCGAGCACCTTCCCGTTGGGGATATAAGCCACGTGCGCCTTGCCAATGAACGGCAGCAAATGGTGCTCGCACAACGAATACAATTCGATGTCCTTGACCATCACCATTTCGCTGGCGTCGGAGCTGAACAACGCGCCGTTGGTGACTTCTTCCAGGGTTTGTTCGTAGCCGCGACACAGGTACTGCATCGCCTTGGCAGCGCGCTTGGGTGTGTCGAGCAGACCTTCGCGGGAAACGTCTTCGCCCAGTTGGCCAAGGATCTCGGTGTAATTCTGTTCCAGTGTCACAGGGCTGTTTTTCCGTGTGGGTTCATTAAACGCGGGTTTGGTGGCCCGCCAAGGCGCACATAGTAACTTACCTGCAGGCGACAAGTCGCTGTCGGGGCGCGGGTTGCGCGCCTATGTAACAAGCTTGATACCTGAGCTCAACCAAGCTGCTACGTACATAAGCATGCTGACGCTGTCAGACGTACAGGTAACAAATACCTGTCGCATAGAGAGTTAATCAGATGTTTGCTCGAATAGTTAAAGTCGCAATGGTTGTCGCTGTACTGTCCACGGTTTCCGGATGCTTCCCGTTCTGGGGGCCGGGTGGTCATGGCGGTGGCGGCGGTCATCATGACGGTGGCGGCCAGGGCGGCGGCGGTCAGGGTGGCCCGGGCGGCCGTCCGTAACACCGCTACTTCAGGCTAACGCTTGAATCGGGCTGCGACGGTTTATTCGTCGCGGCCTTCCATCATGGTCCTTTTGAGGATTACGTACACTGCTCCCGCGCCGCCGTGCTTGGCCAGGCACGAACAGAAACCCAGGACATGCGTATGTTGCCGCAGCCAGGTGTTGACGTGGCTTTTGATCATCGGCCGCTTACCATCCAGGCGTACTGCCTTGCCGTGAGTCACGCGGACGCAGCGGATTTCCAGCTTGGTCGCTTCGGCAAGGAATTCCCACAAGGTCTCGCGCGCGACTTCGACGCTCATGCCATGCAGGTCCAGACTGCCCTCGAAGCTGATCTGACCCAGCTTGAGCTTGCGCATCTGACCTTCCTGCACACCATCCCTTGACCAGCTCAGCACGTCCTCGGGGCCTACATCGATCACGAATTGGTCAGACAGACCGTCAACGGTCACCGAATCGGTGCGCACGGTGGCCGACTGGCGCAACCTGGCCAGCAGTTTTCGATCGGTCTTGGGTTTGCCCACGTCCGCATGTTCATGCTTGATGGGCTTGACGCCGCGCGTCTCGTTTCGGAACAGGGAAAAGTCGTCGTCTTGCATGGTGCCTCCGCGAAGAGGGCTAGTTTAACCAAGTCGCGGGGTGCTCGGGTTGACTAACTCGTGTCGGCAAAAAAACGCGGCAGCAATCAGTCGTGTTTTTTCATCAGGTGCGGGGACATATTCAGCCCCTTCGCCCGACGCCGACTCAGACGGCAGCGCCTCCACAGCCAGATGCCGAGATACAGCACCAGCAAACCGCCAGCCACGATGAACGCCGCGCCGACCGGACTGGCGTTGAGTTCGCCCAGCACTTGGGGATGGCCAATCAGGCTGGACACACCCGCCATGGTCAGCAAAACGCCCAGCGTCGCCAGCAAGGCAGCAATCGCAGAACCAATACGCACACCCCAGCTCCCTTGCCCTTTGGGGCGCAGGCGACGGGCGTCGAAACCATCGGATATTTTCATTCCGATTTCCTCCAGGTGTATCGGCGCTCTGACCCGGTTATGAATCGGTGGTTCCCGCCACACCGGGCTCAGAGGCAAATGCGAGTGATTAATGGATAGGCGGTTATGAGAAGTAGATCACATGTTCGCAGGGGGTGCAGGCATTGCTTCAGGAACCGTCTTGAGATGCTCCGGCGCAACAGCGGCGCAGGGTGGCGCTGGATCGATTCCTGATGCTCAAGCGCCTCAGATCAAATCTTTGGTCAATGCCAGTGTGGCGAAGTTATCGTTCATGATGGCCATCTCGGTGCGATGCACGACCCGAGCGCTGACGACGCCGTCAGGGCTTGGCAGGTCGCGGGTTGCGCAGGCGTCGTCGACCAGCGTGCAGCGATAGCCGTAGTCCTTGGCAGCACGGACTGTGGTGCTGATGCTCGAATGGCTCATGAAGCCGCAGACGATCAGGTCCAGATGCCCAAGGCTCTGCAACAGATCGTCAAGCCCGGTGCCGTTGAAGGCGTTCGGAAGGCGTTTTTCGACTATGCGTTCGCCATCAAGGGGCAGCAGCGCAGGCAGGAATTCGCCGCGCTCGCCTTGCGGGTCGAACAGACCGCCGACAGTGCCGAGGTGGCGGATATGCACGATAGGGCATTTTGTAGCGCGGGCAGCCGCGACCAACCGGCAGATATTGGCGACGGCTTCGTCGATACCGCTGAGCGCCAGTGGACCACTGACATACTCTTTCTGGGCATCGATGATAATCAGGGTGGCATTACTCAAAGTGGCCGGTGCATAACCACGGCCGCTGAGTTGAAACATGGTCTTTGGATCTGACATCTGGGGCTCCTTCAGGTGGGGCTTTTGCGACATTCTCCTCCGGCTGAGCGGTTCTGGGAATGGCAACGATGACAACTAACGGTTTTGCTGGGCTGTAGAGCTGTTTTCCATTGAGTAATGGCAGTATGCCTTGATTGTTTTGCCGGGATACATAAAGTGCAGCGGATACGATGGCCTCATACGGCTTCACGGCATCGTCTGTTAGAATCCCCCGTCGTTTTCTCAAGGAGTTGTCTGAAGTGATCACATCCCGCTTGCGTACGCTGCGCGACCATATCCGTTGGGCGGTCAGTCGCTTTCACGAAGAAGACCTGTTTTTTGGGCATGGCACCGATAACGCGTGGGATGAAGCCCGGCAACTGGTGCTGGGTGCGGTACATCTGCCTTGGGAAATTGCTGACAGCTATCTGGATTGCCGTCTTGAGGTCGATGAGATTGCGCTTCTGCAACGCCTGATCATGCGCCGTGTCGACGAGCGAATCCCCACGCCTTATCTGCTCGGCGAAGCCTGGTTCTGCGGGATGTCGTTCATTGTCGATGATCGCGTGTTGATCCCACGATCACCCATTGCCGAGCTGATCGAAAATCGCTTTGCGCCCTGGCTGCCCGACGAGCCTGCGCGGATTCTCGATCTGTGCACAGGCTCCGGTTGCATCGGCATTGCCTGCGCCGACGTATTCCCGGACGCCGAAGTGGTGCTGGCGGATCTGTCCTACGAAGCGCTGGAAGTGGCTAACAAGAACATCGAGCGTCATGGCGTGGACGCGCGGGTTTACACCGTGCAGGGCGACGGCTTCGATGGCTTGCCAGGCCAGCGCTTCGACCTGATCGTATCCAATCCGCCTTATGTCGACGCCGAAGATTTCGCCGATATGCCTGACGAATATCAGCACGAGCCGGAACTGGCGCTGGCATGCGGCAGTGATGGCTTGAATCTGGTCCGCCGTATGCTCAGCCAGGCCGCCGATCATTTGACCGACAAGGGTTTGTTGATCGTCGAGGTGGGTAACAGCCAGGTTCATGTGCAGGCGCTGTATCCGGAAGTGGACTTCGCGTGGCTGGATTTCCTGCGCGGCGGGCATGGCGTGTTCATGCTGACCGCTGCCCAGTGCCGCGAACATCAGGCGTTGTTCGAAACGCGGGTGTGAGCGTAGCGTGTAGGAGATTTCGCCATGTCGTTGACACGGCGCTGTCGCGTAGCAAACACCGAACATGTGGGACCGGATTTATCCGGGAAGAGGCCGGTACATTCA
>LNAP01008973.1_pt1 | contig 25890 bp, 27 predicted proteins | sample 602601 | NCBI WGS metagenome assembly LNAP01 (sample SAMN02440304, study PRJNA202911) | soil metagenome | biome: Subtropical and temperate rainforests or woodlands; isolation source: soil samples (1 kg each in a 20% v/v slurry with milli Q water) were... ...
TCAGTCCTAAGATACCGTCCGATCTTAATGAATGTAGGTTGGGAGAAGGCCACTAATCTTAATTACTGGCTCTAAGGCCTTGGGGCGCGCTCAGCATCCCTTCTCCCGGCTCTTCGCGTCAGAGCAATTTAGCTCATTTCTGAGTTATTGGTAAGATACAAGGGGCGCCGTTAACAATTAGTTTATATTTTGATATAACTGACTTTGAATATTGTCATTAAATTCACAGAGAAAATGGCGCGCTTCGTTTATATAGTTAACATCATTTTCCAGTTCTGATATTTCAAACTTTTTATATTTATGAACAACACCGGTTTTTTTTGATTTAGACTTCACTCTAACAAATCCCTCTTTTCTAACACCTATCCAATCAGCATGCGCATATTCGTTACGTCTTTTTGAGCATTCGGTCAGCATTAATTCCAAATTATTAAGATCGTTATGTGAATAACCAACATTTATTGACTCAATAATTTGCCCATATAAATTTATCAAGGCTTTGCATTTTCCTGCAAACATCATTTCTGATAAAAATACATCTAGACGTTCGTCATGAAAAGGGTCTCTTAAAATTGCCTCACGAATAAAGTCTGAAATGTGATCTTCTAGGGAATTAAAGTAAATAACAATCCAACCAATGTAAGGTGCAACATTGTCTAAATATGCTTCAAAATCATTGTCGTTTTCAATATATTCAAGCTCATAGTTTACTTCATGGCCTGTAAGGTTGCGTTCTGACATAGTGGCTAACGTTCAAAATCACCGGCCTGCGTAGCTTCGCGCGCAGGTCCGGTGCATTGTGAGGTTAGGATGCGCTCGCGATAGGTCATCTGGACTCCTTTACTAACAGGAGGATGGCGGCCGCCGTCGCGTTAATCGCGTATTCCGCTTTGGCCTCAGTTACGTCGCGGGAGGTCAATCCTGCTCCATGCGACTTGCTCAATCTATTTCGGATAGTTGCCACGAGAACTAGAGGCTGCTCAAAGAATGACTCAATCCCGGCGTTTGTAACAACCGTTTTTAGGAGTGGTGAAGCGGTATCCGTTGCGTTGTACGGCCACTTTTTACGAGCGCAGATAACCTTCAGCACGCTTTCAAATGCGCTTCCGCACTTGGTAAGGCAGTCTCCATAATCAGCTTTTCGAAAATCTTCAAGTGCTTCAAGAAATTCTATATTCGCTGCGCCATATTCCGATCCGCGAAGCAACTGAAGAGCGGGCTGAATGGCTCTGCTGTGAACAACCTCGGAGTCTTTCCGAATGACTTGTGGATAAGCAGTCAACGTTGTGGTTGCGTATTGGCCATTCCAACCTTCAGTCCAAACAAAATCGGTGACTGCATAAGGCAATTCGTCTTGCCGAAGAAACTCGTTTATGTCTTCGACGAGATTGCCTCCATTTGACGCATGGAAGTAAGCTTGCGTGGAAAAGATGTATTCAAGGAAGTCTAGAAAGTGAGGGTCATCGCAGCCACTCAAGAATCCTAGAGCATCTAACATTGGGGAGTCGCTCTTGACATTTGAAAGGCGCGAGCGGCCGTGGAGATATGTCAGTTTTAAATGGATTTCGTGCCAAAAGTCGCTTCCGTCGAATAGATCTCTGCAGCGCATAAAGACTCTGGTGCGGAACGACTCTGTTAGCAGCTTCACGGTGCTTGATTGCGCAGCTGTTCTCTTTGAGAACACCTTAAATAGGTCAGAAAAAGACATGGCCAGTTAATCTCGCAACTTAACAGTTATTAAGCGGACGCACGTGTCCGTATAATAATATTGTGAATGTTGATTTTGACATGTTATTTTTCTTTTTCTTTTTTTAAATCTTATGGTTATGTATAACTCTGTCAGTATAATAATAAATAGCAAGTACAGACGCAAATCATTTAGCTAAAGCCCTATTTTATAGACTGACTCGTTGAGCTTTAACTAGGATAACTGGCCGCTTTGCCGCTTAGGCGTCATGCAATGAATGAGTCTGCGTCAATCAAGGTCGGTCGACAGCAACATCCACTTAGCTGACTGTTAACGTAGAAGTCATCGGCGCTGCGCGGCTTTATCGCGCAGCGTCCAGCGACCGAAGGGAGCGAGGTTGAGCGCCATGTTAGGGGTTGCCTGACGGAAGAACATGGGCAACATAGTTCACCAGAGAAATGGCTTTGAGGCTGTTGGTCTTGCTCCCGTAGTCCAATGATTCGCCATGCAGAACCATATGCCTATTTAGCGCCGTGAACCCGTCAGGCCTTTCTTTTTCCGTTGCCCCGATGGGTAGAGTGGTTGCAAGAGGACTCAGAAGGGCGGCCATGTAGGTATCGGCTGCAAGTTGCGCCACATAGATGGCGGTACTGGGTTTCTTGTCTTGCCTGATAAAGAGGTACTGATCGACCGTCTCTTTGCATATTCCATCAGCCTGCGCAAGAAGAACCGGAATAGCAAGAGCATATTCCTCTCTTCGATGCGCTTCAAATGCTGAGCGGACCAAGTGGATACGGTGGGGAAATTTTGTTGAGATGGATTCTTCAATTTCGGAAAGTCGCCCGTCAAAGTACTCGACCAGGGCTTCTTCAGCCTCAAGTACATTTCCATCAGCGAGCGCGCTTTTTAGTTCCCAAAGAGCCGGCAGTGACATCTCAGGATCAAGGTACCACCCATGCCGACCAAGTAGCAATAGCGCCTCTTGAGTTCGTGCTGGAAGCTCTTTGAATCCTTTATGAAGCTCAAGGAACGCAGGGCCAATAGATTCTTGAATGGCCTTCTGAAAATCAACTATCTGCCTTGCTATGGGAGAAAGATCGGGAAGTACGACTTGGGGCAAACGAACTGACTCAATGACCTGTCGCCAACGTTCCTGACTGGCAAGGATTGGCTCAAGAGCTTTTTGGAGTGTTTCGCGTGTTTCGATGAAAGGCTGAACCGACTTGCGAATTGACTCATGAATGTCGCGGAACGGTTCCATCTGCTTGCGAACACGCTCAGCAATCTCCTGCCACTGTTTCAGGTGCGCTTCGAGTGCCGCTGGATATTTTCCGTCGTTGGCCATAGCTTTACGTTCTGCAGCCACTAACGTAGAGCTAAGGGACAAGTCAAATGCGCAGCATTTGACTTGTCCCTTTTGAGCGCCATGTTATGCATGTTAAAGTCTCTGACTTGTTACTCTAATATTCATATTAAGTGAATCGACCAGTCCTTACTAGACACTTTCTTGCCTACATTATTATTTGTTACCGTAACTTTAATTAAAAACAAATAGCGTGTTGAAGTATCCTAAAAGCACTTCAACAACACGCAACTAATTCTGCATAAATGCGATACACTTATCAACAGACTGCATCATTGCAGGCGACCTTCGCTCTGGGTAATTCTGTGACGCGCACACCTGAGTAATTTTAAACGCGCGCCAACAAATTGTCAGCTTAATCAGTAATGTCCATATTAAGACAAAAAAAGTACATTTTCCACTTGACGACACAAGCCATGGCGGCTGGGTTGACGATAAGAGGCGATGATTTTGAGCTATTCAAACATGGCTTTGAGGCGGTGGTCAGAAGCTTGATAACGGAAGCTGATCTGGAATCTGTGCTGGAAGTGGATGGCGGCTTAACTTTCCAAGATATGACATTCCAGACTGCGCAGTTATTAGAAAGTCAAGTGTGGGGGCAGGGCTTTGCGCCGCCTTTGTTTTATGATGAATTTGAAGTGCTTAGTCAACGTGTGCTGGGTGAAAAACACTTGAAATTGACGTTGAAACCAGCATCTCATCTGCCAGCTTCGAGTCGTTCCAGAGTTGAAATTGATGCGATTTATTTTAACCAGACGGATTTGCCCGGTGACCGCATTCAGGCGGCTTATCAGTTACAAACTAATAGTTATAATGGGGCGCAGAAGGTGCAGTTGAATTTGCGTTTTGTCAGCGTATAGTAACTAGCGTTATTGAGGTGGCTATGATGAAAACTGATTATCAAGTATTAGTGAAAAATATGTTTCAGCATGTATTGCTGCCCCGTGACGTTGACGCACACAAAGGTTCCTGTGGCAGCGTTGCTATTATAGGTGGTGATGAAAGTATGGTCGGTGCTGTCTTGCTGGCTTCGCGTGCTGCACTATTTAGTGGTGCTGGCCGTGTATATGCCGCAATGCTAAGCAAAAATGCACCGGCTGTAGATTTAAATCACCCGGAAATCATGATGCGCACACCTGCGGCGTTGGTGCATCTGAAGCAGCTGGATTGTGTTGCAATCGGACCCGGCCTTGGACAGACTATCCATGCAATTGAACTTCTCATATCCTGGCTGACAGAGCCGCTGGGGCAAAGCATGCCCATGGTCATTGATGCTGATGCGCTTAACTTGATCGCTGCGCATGCGCACTTGGCTGAACTGCTTAAAAAGCGGCATGCACAGACCATTATTACGCCGCATGCAGGTGAAGCTGCGCGACTCTTAGGGCTGAGTTCTGAATTTGTTCAGGATAACCGTGCGGAGGCTGCTTTGAAGCTGGCTAAGAAATTCAATGTAGTTTGTGTGCTTAAAGGCGCCGGCACTATTTGTGCATATCCTGATGGTACTTGTTTTGTAAATACTACCGGTAATCCGGCGCTTGCCAGCGGCGGCACCGGAGACGTGCTGACTGGTCTTGTTGCCAGCTTGATTGCGCAGGGCGTTGAACCGGGTACTGCGGCCAAGCTTGGTGTTTTTGCACATGGCTTGGCTGCAGATAATCTGGTTGCAGGCGGCATTGGTCCACGAGGGGTTGTCGCGTCCGAGGTCTTGCTGGAAGTGCGAAATATAATTAATCAGCTTAATCAGAATTAGTCAGTAAGCGCAGCTGATCTTAATTGACGACCATAGGTCATGAAGCTAGAATGGCGCCAGTTTTAAAACATCGATAAAACAATAAATTAAGGTTCACATGCCGCGGAAATTAGTAGTTGCCAATTGGAAAATGCACGGTAACCTGAGTGCGAACCGGCAGCTTTTAGACGCCTACATTCAAAAACTAAGACCCTTAAAAAACGTCGACATTGTTGTCTGCGTGCCTTATCCATATCTAGCGCAAGCGCAGTCTTTATTGGCGGGAACTTCTATTGCATGGGGTGCTCAGAACCTGAGTAAAGATTTAGCAGGAGCCTATACCGGAGAGGTAAGCGTCGGCATGCTGCAGGACTTTGGTGCGACCTATGTGATTGTAGGGCATTCTGAGCGGGCTACTGCTTATTGTGAGTCTGATGAAAATATTGCCACAAAATTCATGCAAGCCAAATCACACGGGCTCACGCCGATTCTTTGCGTAGGTGAAACGTTGATTGAGCGTGAAGCAGGTGTGATGGAAATGGTGGTGGCGAAGCAGATAGATACCATTATCAACACCTATGGTGCATCGATGTTTGCTAACGCTGTTGTTGCTTACGAGCCGATATGGGCTATTGGTAGCGGTTTGGCAGCGACTCCGGAGCAGGCGCAGAATATGCACGAATTTATTCGCGGACGAATTGCGGCGCATGATGAGAGCGCAGCAAATAGCTTGAAAATCCTCTACGGGGGGAGCGTAAATTCGCAAAATGCGGTACAATTATTCGTTATGCAGGATATTGATGGCGGTTTGATTGGCAGAGGCTCATTAACCGCTGAAGAATTTGAAGGAATATGCCGGGCAGCAAACTGATTTTAAGGTTCTAGGCTCATGATTGAGTTGCTTGTAATTAGTTTGTTTGGCGTTAAAGGTTGAAAATGGAAAAATTGGTTTTAGTGGTTCATGTGTTGGCAGCTATCGGTGTGATTGGCTTAGTGCTATTGCAGCATGGCAAGGGTGCTGATATGGGCGCGTCCTTTGGTAGCGGGGCATCTGGAAGCCTGTTTGGTGTTTCTGGCTCTTCCAACTTTATGAGTCGCGCAACTGCGGGGTTCGTAATTGTGTTTTTCACAACAAGTCTTACGCTTGCTTACATGGCGAGCAATAAAGCTGGTCATGAAAGCGTAGTGAAGTCGCATGCAGCTAAAACTGTAGGCGCGGATGTAGCGGCCCCTGCGGCAGTTAAACCGGAAGCACCTGCTGCTGAGGTGGTTCCAAAATAATTGTGATGTTGAGCGTTCGCTCAAAAAAATGCCGTCGTGGTGGAATTGGTAGACACGCTATCTTGAGGGGGTAGTGACGAAAGTCGTGAGAGTTCGAGTCTCTCTATTGCTGCTGTTTGTTGGCAATATAGCTGTAAGTGGTTTTTATCATATTTGTTATCTGTGTGTAACAAAGCCAAGTGAAAATGATTTTTTCGTTTTTAAATTTATTTATTGCTTTAGTGTGATTCAGTCTGGGGCTTTCCGGTGCTAGAAAATTATTACCCGATATTGTTGTTCATTCTTGTAGGTTTGGGTGTGGGTGTCGGCCCGTTGGTTCTGTCGAGGCTGGTCTCTCCGAGTAAGCCTGATTCTCAAAAAAATTCTCCTTATGAGTGCGGCTTTGAAGCGTTCGAAGATGCGCGTATGAAATTTGATGTGCGCTACTATCTGGTTGCTATTCTGTTTATCCTTTTCGATTTGGAAATTGCATTTTTATTCCCGTGGGCAGTGGTTTTGCAGGAGATTGGGCTGTTTGGGTTTATTGCAATGATGATATTTTTGGGTGTGCTCGTGATTGGCTTCATCTATGAGTGGATGAAGGGCGCCCTTGAGTGGGATTAATAGGACTAAGTAACTCATGAGTATCGAAGGTATTTTAGAAAAAGGTTTTGTCACCACGACGCTGGATACGGTGATTAACTACACGCGTACCGGTTCATTATGGCCGATGACTTTTGGTCTTGCCTGCTGTGCGGTTGAAATGATGCATGCAGGTGCGTCGCGTTACGATCTTGATCGTTTCGGCATTGTGTTCCGTCCAAGTCCGCGGCAGTCTGATGTGATGATTGTTGCGGGTACTTTGGTGAATAAAATGGCGCCAGCCTTGCGTAAGGTTTATGACCAGATGGCCGAGCCGCGCTGGGTGATTTCCATGGGTTCATGTGCAAACGGTGGTGGTTATTACCATTACTCGTATGCTGTGGTGCGTGGCTGTGATCGAATCGTTCCGGTAGACGTTTATGTGCCTGGCTGTCCGCCAACGGCAGAAGCGCTTCTGTATGGCATCATTCAGTTGCAGAATAAGATCAAACGTACCAACACTATTGCACGCTAGTATATTAGATACGAAATCAAGAGAATATGTCAGCTAAATTAGATCAGTTATCGGCCAGCTTGCAAGCTGTGCTAGGTAACAAAATCACCAAGCAAGTAGTTGCGCTGGGTGAAATAACCATCGAGTGTAAATCATCAGATTATCTGGAAGTCTGTCAGCTGTTACGTGACGATGCCAGTTTGAAGTTCGAGCAGTTGATTGATTTATGTGGTGTGGATTATCAAGAGTATGGTGACGGCACTTATGATGGTTTACGCTATGCGGTAGTGAATCACTTTCTCTCTGTGAGCTTGAATCAGCGTTTACGTTTACGCGTTTTTGCAACGGATGAGGATTTTCCGATTTTGCCGACATTGGTTAATCTTTGGTCGGTAGCTAACTGGTTTGAACGTGAAGCGTTTGACCTGTATGGCATCATGTTTGAGAATCATCCTGATCTGCGTCGCCTGCTCACTGACTATGGTTTTGTAGGTCACCCATTCCGTAAAGATTTCCCTATGATAGGTAACGTTGAAATGCGTTATGACCCAGAACAGCAGCGCGTGATTTACCAGCCTGTTTCAATTGAACTTAGAAATAACGTGCCGCGCGTAATTCGTAACGAGGGTGCTCATAATGGCTGAAATTAGAAACTATACGATGAACTTCGGTCCGCAGCACCCGGCTGCGCACGGTGTGTTACGTCTGGTGCTGGAGTTGGACGGTGAAGTGATTCAGCGTGCTGACCCGCATATCGGTCTGCTGCATCGAGGTACTGAAAAATTAGCTGAAAACCGTACCTATTTGCAAAGCGTACCATACATGGACAGGCTGGACTATGTATCCATGATGTCCAACGAGCATGCTTATGTAATGGCAATTGAAAAAATGCTTGGGTTGGAAGTGCCAATCCGTGCGCAATATATTCGCGTCATGTTTGATGAAATAACGCGCGTGCTGAATCACTTGTTGTGGTTGGGTGCGCATGCGTTGGACGTTGGTGCGATGACTGTTTTCTTATACGCATTCCGTGAGCGTGAAGATCTGTTTGATGTCTACGAAGCTGTTTCCGGTGCGCGTATGCATGCGGCTTACTATCGTCCGGGTGGCGTCTACCGTGATTTGCCAAATCAAATGCCGCAATATGAAGTTTCTCCTTTCCGTAATGCTAAAAGAGTAAAAGCACAGAATGAAAACCGTCAAGGTTCATTGCTGGACTTTATCGAAGACTTCACTAATCGCTTCCCGAAATATGTGGATGAGTATGAAACACTGCTGACCGATAACCGTATCTGGAAGCAACGTACCGTGGGTATCGGCGTGGTAAGTCCTGAGCGAGCATTGGCGCTGGGCATGACTGGTCCGATGTTGCGTGGCTCAGGTATTGAGTGGGATTTGCGTAAAAAACAACCTTATGAAGTCTATGCGGATCTGGATTTTGATATTCCTGTGGGTGTGAATGGTGACTGTTATGACCGTTACCTGATTCGTGTGGAAGAGTTTAGGCAATCCAACCGCATTATTAAGCAGTGTGTGGATTGGTTGCATAAAAACCCAGGCCCGGTGATTACTTCTGATAACAAAGTGGCACCGCCTGACCGTGAAGGTATGAAAACCAACATGGAAGATATGATTCATCATTTCAAACTGTTTACTGAAGGCTTTCATGTGCCTGCAGGTGAGGCGTATGCGGCAGTGGAGCATCCAAAAGGCGAGTTCGGTATTTACATGGTTTCAGATGGGGCGAATAAGCCTTATCGTTTAAAAATCCGTGCACCTGGCTTCCCGCATCTGGCGGCGCTGGATGAGATGGTTAAAGGCCACATGATCGCAGACTTGGTGGCGATTATCGGCACGCAGGATATTGTATTTGGTGAAATTGACAGATAGTTTTGCTGATAGAACAAACGAATCAGATTAAATTTAGATTGATAAAATGTTAAGTCCAGAAGCCATTGAAAAAATAGATTACGAGCTGACCAAGTATCCAGTTGACCAGCGTCAGGCGGCGGTAATGAGCGCATTGCGTATCGTGCAGACCGAGCGCGGCTGGTTGTCAAAAGAGAGCATTACAGAAGTGGCGCAATATTTAGGTATGCCTGAAATTGCAGCGATGGAAGTGGCAACTTTCTACAATATGTATGACTTGAGTCCGGTTGGTAAATACAAAGTCACCATCTGTACCAACATTTCATGCATGTTGCGCGGTTCCGATGAAATAGTGAATCATTTGCAGCAAAAATTAGGTGTTGGTTTTAATGAAGTCACGCCTGACGGTAAATTCTGCCTTAAAGAGGGTGAATGCATGGGTTGCTGTGGCGGCGCACCTCTGATGCACGTGAATAACACACAAATGCATGAGTTCCTTACCACTGAAAAAGTGGATGCAATTCTAGAGGAGCTTAAATAATGGTTGCCTCTGCCAAACCAGTCGTAATGACAGATCTAGCCGGCCAAACGCTGGTCACGCTGCGCACGCTGACAGAACAAAATCCGGCTTCTTTAGAAACTTACCTCAAGCTAGGCGGTTATGCTGCACTGAAGCGTATCGTGACTGAAAAAGTAAAACCTACGGATATTATCACTGAGGTGAAAAACTCAGGCTTACGTGGCCGTGGCGGTGCAGGTTTCCCAACTGGACTTAAATGGAGCTTCATGCCGCGTTATTTTGACGGTGTGAAATATCTGGTTTGTAACACCGATGAAGGTGAGCCTGGCACATTCAAAGACCGCGATATTATTCGCTACAACCCGCACCAGCTGATTGAAGGCATGGCGATTGCCGCTTACACCTTGGGTGCGCGTGTGGGCTATAACTATATTCACGGCGAAATCTGGCAAGATTACGAAACATTTGAAGCCGCTTTGCATGAGGCTCGTGCTGCGGGTTATCTGGGTGAGAACTTGTTCGGCACCAATTTCAGTTTTGATCTGTATGCGGTACATGGTTACGGCGCTTACATCTGCGGTGAAGAGACCGCGCTGATCGAATCTATCGAAGGTAAAAAAGGCCAGCCTCGTTTTAAACCGCCATTCCCAGCAAGTTATGGCGTGTTTGGTAAGCCTACCAACGTTAATAACACTGAGAGCTATACCAGCATCCCATGGATTATGCAGCATGGCGGCCAAGCCTTTGCAGATTTAGGCGTGCCTAACTCAGGCGGTACCAAGCTGTTCTCAATTTCCGGTCATGTGGAAAAACCAGGTAATTATGAAGTAAAAATGGGTACACCATTTACTGAGTTGCTGGCAATGACAGGCGGCGTCTGGAAAGGCCGCAAGTTGAAAGCCGTGATTCCGGGTGGCCCATCTACAGCAGTGATTCCTGCATCAGTCATGCTTGAAGCAACGATGGATTACGACGGCTTGAGTAAAGCGCGATCAAGTATCGGTGCCGGCTCCATGATTGTGATGGATGAAACGACTTGTATGGTAAAAACCCTGCATCGTTTATCTTATTTCTTTTATGAAGAAAGCTGCGGTCAATGTACGCCGTGCCGTGAAGGTACTGGCTGGGTATACCGTGTGCTGGATCGTATTGTAAACGGTAAAGGTCGTATGGAAGATCTCGATCTGTTGACGGATGTCAGCAATAATATTTCAGGTCGCACAATCTGCGCCTTGGGTGAGGCTGCTGCCACACCAGTTTTAAGCTTTATCAAACATTTTAGACCAGAGTTTGAATACTATATTCAGCATGGTAAGAGTATCGTGGAACATCAATAATGTTAAATATTGAAATAGATGGCAAAGCAGTAGAAGTCGAGCACGGTAGCACCATTATTGATGCTGCCGATAAGATTGGCGTCGCGATTCCGCGCTTCTGCTACCACCCGAAACTTTCTGTGGCTGCTAACTGCCGCATGTGTCTGGTGCAGGTTGAGAAATTTAACAAGCCATTGCCAGCTTGCGCTACGCCAGTAGCGGATGGCATGAAGATTTTCACGCGTTCTAAAGCGGCCATTGAAGCCCAGCAGAGCGTGATGGAGTTCCTGTTAATCAATCACCCGTTGGATTGCCCAATCTGTGATCAGGGCGGTGAGTGTGATTTGCAGGATGTGGCGGTGGCGTACGGCGCCAGCGGTTCACGTTATACCGAAGAAAAGCGTGTAGTTTTCAATAAAAATATCGGTCCTTTAGTCAGCACCGATATGACGCGCTGTATTCAATGTACGCGCTGTGTGCGCTTCCTGAAAGAAGTAGGCGGCATGCAGGAGCTAGGTCTGGTTGGCCGCGGTGAGCATGCGGAAATCACTGCCTACGTGGATAAAAGCGTTAATTCGGAACTCTCCGGAAACATTATTGATTTGTGTCCGGTTGGCGCATTAACCAGCAAACCGTTCAGATACTCAGCGCGCAGCTGGGAGTTGACACGCCGCCCAAGCATTGCTCCGCATGATGGCTTGGGTTCACATATTGAAGTGCAGGTTAAAGATAACAAAGTCATGCGTGTTGTTCCGCGTGAAAAAGAAAGCATCAATGAGTGCTGGCTGTCAGACCGTGATCGCTTCTCATACGAAGGCTTGAATAGCCCAGACCGCCTTAAAGTGCCAATGATAAAGCACAATGGTAACTGGGTTGAAACAGACTGGAAAACTGCGCTCGAGTTCGCGGCCGGTCAGTTAAAAGATATTACCAATGAGCACGGCAGTGAAGCTTTGGGCGTTCTGGTTTCACCTAACAGCACGATGGAAGAAGGTTATCTGGCGAAGAAACTTGCTAACGGTTTGGGCTGTGGCAACGTAGATTATCGTTTGCGTCAGACTGACTTCCGTCTTGACGGTAAGCGCATTGGTACGCCTTGGATGGGCTGCAATATTCAAGAAATTGAAGAGCTGGATCGTATTCTGGTGATTGGCTCTAACTTGCGTAATGAGCATCCATTATTGGCACAGCGCTTCCGTAAAGCGGTGGCAAACGGTGCTGAGTTATCTATCGTCAGCCCGCTGGATAATAATCCGCTGATGGATGTTGCACATAAAGTGATCGTGCGCCCGAATGACATGGTGAACGTGTTAGGCCAGATTCTGAAAGCGATGTCAGGCTTGCAGCGCCTGTCACTTTGCCTGCCACCTTCACTGACTGCATTGCTGGAAGATATCAAGGTTCGTCCGAATACACAGGCCATTGCCGAAAGTCTGGCAGGCCATGGCAAAGACTATGATCTGGTTGCACCAAAAGTAGGTTTGTTCATTGGTAATATGGCATTGAGCGACCCGCGCTTTACCGAGATGTACAGCATGATGGAAGCCATCGGCGGTATTTCAGGCGCTAAAGGCGGTATCTTGCCGGCAGCCGCTAACAGCACGGGTATGCACCTGATGGGCGTCATGCCGTCAAGAACGGCTATGCACGCACGTGCCATGCTCGAAGTGCCGCGTAAAGCTTACTTGTTGCTGAATGTTGAGCCAGAGCTGGATTGTCAGCATGCGGCATTGGCAAAAGCAGCAATGGAAAAAGCGGAATGCGTTATCGCCTTGACAGCATACAAATCTGAAGCCTTGGAAAATGCAGACATTCTGCTGCCGATTGCGCCATTTACAGAGACGTCAGGTACTTACATGAGCATGGAAGGCCGCGTGCAGAGCTTTGCAGCTGCGGTCAGACCTCTGGGTGAATGCCGTCCAGCCTGGAAAGTGTTGCGCGTATTAGCCAATACTTTAGGCTTGCAAGGTTTTGATTATGATTCAAGCGAGCAGGTAAAAGATGCAATATTTGGCGGTGAAAAACCATCGGCAGTAGTATGGCGCAGCCTGAATAACAACTTGAAAGAGTTGGTAGAGATTCAGATCAATATCAAGAACGATGGTCTGCAGCGTATCGGCGAAGTGCCGCAATATGAGTCTGACCCTATCGTGCGTCGTTCACCGCCGCTGCAAAAAACCAAGTACAACATCAAACCAATGGCGCGTATGTGCGCCGCCCAGCTGGAAGCATTAGGTCTGGCTGAAGGTAACCAAGTGCTGGTGAAGCAGGATAAAGGCAGCGCAGTGCTTACCGTGCAGCTTGATAACCATGTGGCAATGGGTTGTGTGCGTGTTGCTGCATCGCATGAAGATACGATTGGTCTGGGTGATCTGATGGGTGATATTACAGTTGAAAAGCTGCCATCATCACAAGCTGATAAAACAACATTGACAGAAGAGCGTGCCTAATGGAATGGTTGGCAAACCTATTTGGTAGTTACTGGCCTGGTGTAGAACAAATCGTAGCGATTGTTGCGCCGCTGATGGGTGCAATTGCATACCTGACGCTAGCTGAGCGTAAAGTAATCGGTTATATGCAGGTGCGTATCGGTCCAAACCGTGTTGGCTATTTTGGTCTGTTACAGCCACTGGCTGATGGTGTTAAGTTGCTGTTTAAAGAAGTAATATTGCCTACAGCTTCCAATAAAGGCCTGTTCTTGCTGGGCCCGGTACTGGCAATTGCACCGGCTTTTGCGGCATGGGCAGTAGTGCCGTTTGATATGAATATGGTACTTGCCGATATTGATGCAGGTTTGCTGTATATTCTGGCAATGACTTCAGTGGCTGTTTATGGCGTGATTATTGCCGGTTGGGCATCTAACTCCAAGTATGCGTTCCTGGGTGCTATGCGCTCAGCGGCACAGATCGTTTCTTACGAAATTGCAATGGGTTTTGCACTGGTTGGCGTACTCATGTGTGCCAATAGCCTGAACCTTGGCAAAATTGTCATGGGGCAGTCCGGTGGTTTACTGCATTGGTATTTCCTGCCGTTATTCCCGTTGTTTGTGGTGTACTTTATCAGTGCAGTAGCTGAAACCAACCGCGCACCGTTTGACGTTGCCGAAGGTGAGTCTGAAATCGTTGCCGGTTTCCACGTTGAGTATTCAGGTATGGCATTCGCGGTGTTCTTCCTGGCTGAGTATGCGAATATGATTCTGGTTTCCATACTGGCGGCATTGATGTTTCTGGGCGGCTGGTTATCACCGGTGACATTTATTCCGGACAGTTTCTTATGGTTGCTGGCTAAAGTAGGTTTCCTGTTATTCCTGTTTCTGTGGTTCAGGGCTACATTCCCGCGCTATCGTTATGACCAGATCATGCGCTTAGGCTGGAAAGTATTTATTCCAATCACGATTGTTTGGATTGTATTTGTTGGCGGCATGATGCAAACCCCTTGGGCGTATCTGTTCCACTAGACCCTATCACTAAGCAACAGATTAGATTATTAAAAACATGATTAAATCGATTAAACAGACACTTGGCAGCTTAATGCTGTGGGAACTGCTCAAAGGCATGGCGCTTACGGGTCGCTATTTCTTTGCACCTAAAATTACAGTGCAGTATCCGGAAGAAAACACGCCGCAATCAAACCGTTTTCGCGGTTTGCATGCGTTGCGTCGCTATCCTAATGGTGAAGAGCGATGCATTGCTTGCAAACTGTGTGAAGCAGTTTGTCCGGCAATGGCGATTACTATTGAATCCGAGCAGCGTGAAGACAACACACGCCGTACTACACGTTACGACATCGATTTAACCAAATGTATTTTCTGCGGCATGTGTGAAGAGTCATGCCCGGTTGATTCTATCGTCGAGACGCGCGTATTTGATTACCACGGTGAGCAGCGCGGTGATTTAATCTACACCAAAGAAATGTTGCTGGCAGTAGGCGATAAGCATGAAAAACAGATCGCGGCTGACCGTGCACAAGATAAACAATTTAGATAGAAAGGCAGTGAAGTGTGAAAGGAAAAACGTGAAATGCCAACTTGTGCACAATTTCACTTTTCACTTTTCACTTTTCACAGAGTTTAGATGACATTTTTTGGCTTACATTTTCAAGACATAGTGTTTTATACACTGGCAGCTATTTTGCTATACGCTGGCTTGCGAGTAATTACAACGCGTAACCCGGTTTACGCTGCGCTGTATCTGGTACTGGCGTTCTTTACCGCAGCCGGTATCTGGTTGCTGCTGGAAGCTGAGTTCCTGGCGATCGTTCTGGTGCTGGTGTATGTGGGCGCCGTGATGGTGTTGTTCCTGTTTGTAGTCATGATGCTGGACATTAATCTTGATAAGCTGCGTGAAGGCTTCTGGAGCGCGCTGCCGATTGCTTTACCGGTTGGCGGGTTGATGGCAGTTGAAATGGTCATGATTGTGGGCGTACGCAACTTCGGTGTTGATAAAGTTACAGCGCCTGCGCCACATCCTGCAGATTACAGCAACACTGCTGAGTTAGGTCGTGTACTTTATACAGATTATCTGCTGCCATTTGAATTGGCTTCTGTGGTGCTGCTGGTGGCTATCATTGCAGCGATTGCACTGACTCTACGCGATCGTAAAGATAGTAAATCAATGGATCCTTCTAAACAGGTTCTGGTTAAAAAAGCAGATCGTATGCGTATTGTGAAAATGCAGGCGGAAGTTGAAAGACCTGCAGTAGCGGATAGCACCGAGGAGAAGAAATAATGGTTGGATTGTCACATTACCTGGTGCTGGGTGCGCTATTGTTCGCAATCAGTGTGATCGGTATATTTCTCAACCGTAAAAACGTCATCATTCTGTTGATGGCGATTGAGTTGATGCTGCTAGCTGTTAACCTGAATTTTATTGCTTTCTCTCATTACCTGAATGATGTTGCAGGTCAGGTTTTCGTATTTTTCATCCTGACTGTGGCAGCTGCTGAATCTGCTATCGGTTTGGCGATTTTGGTGGTGCTGTTCAGAAATCTGCGCACGATCAATGTTGACGATTTAGATAGTTTGAAAGGCTAAGTGTTTAGCATGACCATGCAACAAATATATCTCGCAATTCCTCTGTTACCTCTACTGGCTGCGGTTATTATCGGCCTGTTCGGTAAATTCCTGCCGCGTGCTGCAGCACACATCGTCACAATTGCCGGTGTGGCTATTTCATTCGTCTTGTCAGTGTACGTGCTGAAAGATGCGATGGTCAGCCTGCCTTATAACGAAACGGTTTACTCATGGCTCAAAAGCGGTAACTTCTCTTTTGAGATTGGTTTCCTGATTGACCGTCTGTCTGCAATGATGATGGTGGTGGTGACGTTTGTATCTTTAATGGTGCACATCTACACAATTGGCTACATGCACGAAGACAAAGGCTACGCACGATTCTTCAGCTACATTTCATTGTTTACATTCTCAATGCTGATGCTGGTGATGAGCAACAACTTCATGCAGTTGTTCTTTGGCTGGGAAGCTGTGGGCTTGGTGTCCTATTTGCTGATCGGTTTCTGGTACACACGCCCGACAGCAATTTATGCGAATTTAAAAGCATTCCTGGTTAACCGTGTTGGTGACTTTGGTTTCTTGCTTGGTATTGGTCTGGTATTGTTCTACTTCGGTAGCCTGGATTATGCAGCGGTGTTCTCAGTAGCGCCGCAGATGGCGGATATTCAGATCAACTTGATCGGTAATGCTTCATGGTCATTGATGACAGTGACCTGCATTCTGCTCTTTATTGGCGCGATGGGTAAGTCAGCTCAGGTGCCTTTGCATGTGTGGCTGCCAGACTCAATGGAAGGCCCAACCCCGATTTCTGCGCTGATCCATGCCGCTACGATGGTGACTGCCGGTATCTTCATGGTGGCACGTATGTCGCCGCTATTTGAGTTGTCAACTACGGCACTGTCGTTTGTACTCATCATCGGCAGTATTACCGCGTTGTTTATGGGCTTCCTCGGTATTATCCAGAACGACATCAAACGTGTAGTCGCTTATTCAACACTGTCGCAATTGGGTTATATGACTGTGGCGTTAGGCGCCTCCGCCTATTCAGTCGCGATTTTTCACTTGATGACGCACGCGTTCTTTAAAGCGTTGCTGTTCTTAGGTGCCGGCGCGGTGATTATGGGCATGCATCACGATCAGGACATCCGTAATATGGGTAACCTGAAAAAATACATGCCGGTTACCTGGATTACCTCTCTGATTGGCTCTTTAGCACTGATTGGTACACCGTTCTTTGCAGGTTTCTATTCTAAAGACAGTATTATCGAAGCGGCTAAGTTTTCTACTATTCCAGGTAGCGGTTTCGCTTACTTTGCGGTGCTGGCTGGCGTGTTTGTCACGGCATTTTACAGCTTCCGTATGTACTTTCTCGTGTTCCACGGTAAGGAAAAGTGGCGTGAAGTGAAGCACCATGACGCCCATCATGATGATGCGCATGACGATCATGATCACCATCACGGCTTGAGTCCGACTGATGACCCGCATGAGCCGGGCTGGGTTGTTAAGTTGCCGTTAATACTGCTTGCTATCCCTTCACTGCTGATCGGTTATGTAGCAATTGAGCCTATGCTGTTTGGTGACTTCTTCAAAGGCGTGATTTTTGTAAACACTGAAGCACATCCGGCGATGCATGAGCTGACACATCACTGGCATCACATATTCCACTCAGCTGCAGGCATGGCGCTTCATGGCTTTATGACATTACCATTTGCATTAGCGGCTTCCGGTGTTTTTGTGGCGTGGTTCTTCTATATGAAGCGACCAGATATTCCTGCGGCAATCCAGAAACGATTTGCCTTGATTAACAGCATCCTTGAAAACAAATATGGTTTCGATAGTTTCAATGATCGCTTCTTTGCTGCTGGCTCACGTTTCATTGGTAATAAGCTGTGGTTGATCGGCGATGTAAAACTGATTGATGGTGCTTTGGTAAATGGTACCGCCAATTTAATCGGCAAGCTGTCTCTGGTTGTGCGTAAGCTGCAATCAGGTTTGATTTACCACTATGCATTCGCCATGATTATCGGCGTATTTTTAATGCTCACGTTTTTCTCTAAAGTGTAAAAAATGCTTGAATACTTTTTGCAACATATTTTAAGTCTTCGGTGTGGCTGTGTTATTTACAGCCAATGACAATAAACCATGTTTGACCAGATGGCTGGCATTAGCCGGTAGTATTGCCAGTTTTCTGGTAACGATTCCGCTTTATACGCATTTTAACTTTGCAGATGGCGGCTTCCAGTTCCAGGAGCGTTTTCTGTGGATCGCGTCATTTAACATCAATTACCACTTGGGTGCAGATGGTTTAGCAGTACCTTTGATCCTACTGACCAGCTTTACTACCGTGATTGTGGTGTTGTCAGCCTGGGAAGTGATTGAAAAATGCGTAGCGCAGTATATGGCTTCATTCCTGATTATGAGTGGTCTCATGATTGGTGTATTCAGTGCCTTGGATGCGATTTTCTACTATGTGTTCTGGGAAGCGATGCTGATCCCGATGTTCCTGGTGATCGGTATCTGGGGCGGCCCGAACCGTGTTTACGCTACAGTTAAGTTCTTCCTGTACACCTTGCTCGGCTCATTGCTGATGCTGGTGGCATTTATCTATATGTACCATCAGACCGGCAGCTTTGCGATTACTGATTACTATCAAATGCCAATGCCGCTCAATGTGCAGGTGCTGATTTTCCTCGCGTTCTTTGCTGCATTTGCGGTCAAGATTCCAATGTGGCCAGTACACACCTGGTTGCCGGATGCGCACGTTGAGGCACCTACCGGTGGTTCTGTAGTATTGGCTGCTATTGCCTTGAAGCTGGGTGGTTACAGCTTCCTGCGTTTTGCAATGCCGATTGCACCAGATGCGGCGCATTACCTGTCAGGCTTTATGATTACCTTGTCACTGATTGCAATCGTTTACATTGCTTTGGTTGCGTTAGTGCAAAAAGACATGAAAAAGCTGATTGCTTATTCATCAATTTCACATATGGGTTTTGTCACACTAGGGTTCTTCATTTTTAATAACCTCGGCCTTGAAGGTGCAATCGTGCAGATGATTTCACATGGCTTCATCTCTGCGGCAATGTTCCTGTGTGTTGGTGTACTGTATGACCGTGTGCACAGCCGCCAGATTGAATCTTACGGCGGTGTTGCCAATACAATGCCGGTATTTGCCGCTTTCGTAGTATTGTTTGCAATGGCGAACAGTGGCCTGCCAGGCACTTCAGGCTTTGTAGGTGAGTTCATGGTAATACTAGGCGCGATTCAGGTGAATTTCTGGTATGCATTCCTAGCTTCATTCACGCTGATCTTTGGTGCGGCTTATACATTGTGGATGGTTAAGCGTGTTTTCTACGGCGAAGTTGCCAATGAAAATGTGGCAGCACTCAAGGATTTGAACAAACGCGAGTTTTTAATTCTGGCAATTCTGGCAACTCTGGTATTGGCTTTGGGTATTTATCCGCAGCCACTGACAGATATGACAAATGCTACAGTTAACCAACTTCTTTCACACTTATCTCACAGCAAGCTGCCGGCAGGCTTTTAATTCATGGAAAATATTCGTTACGATCTCATCACTGCTTTACCTGAAATGATACTTTTGGGTATGGCGATGCTTGTTTTAATCGCTGATCTGTTTTTAAAACAATCTAACCGTATTGCTATTTATGGCTTATCGCAAATGGCATTGCTGGTAGCAGCTTATTTTACGTTTACAACACATGCGCCAGGTGTCGGTTACGCCTTTACCGGTGCCTTTGTCGATGACACGATGTCTGACATTCTGAAGCTGATGATTTACCTCGGTACATCACTTATTTTTGTCTATACCAGACAATACATTCAGCTGCGCGATATGTTCCGCGGTGAGTTTTACGCGCTGGTGCTGTTCTCAGTCGTTGGCATGATGATCATGGTGTCTGGTCAGAATATGCTGACCTTGTATATCGGTTTAGAGTTGCTGTCATTAAGCCTGTATGCGCTGGTGGCTTTGGATCGTGACAACGCACGTGCCACTGAAGCGGCAATGAAGTACTTTGTGCTGGGTGCGCTTGCATCCGGTATGCTACTGTACGGCATGAGTATGATTTACGGCATGACTGGCAGTCTGAATCTCGCTGATATCAATCATGCTTTGATGACTGCAGAAAAAACGCATTCAGTATTGATTCTAGGCTTGGTATTTATTGTAGCTGGCTTGGCATTCAAACTCGGTGCGGTGCCGTTCCAGATGTGGGTACCGGACGTGTATGAAGGTTCACCAACTGCAATTACCATGCTTATCAGTTCAGTGCCTAAATTGGCTGCATTTGCATTTGTTATCAGGTTACTGGCGCAGGGTCTGCAAACCATGGCCGTAGACTGGCAGCAAATGCTGCTGATCATGGCCGTGCTGTCTATTATCATCGGTAACGTTACGGCGATTGCACAAACTAACCTTAAACGTATGCTGGCTTACTCTACTATTTCACACATTGGTTTTGTGCTGTTTGGCTTGATGAGTGCAAGCATTAACGGTTTTGCTTCTGCGCTGTTTTACATTGCCAGTTATGTGCTAATGACATTGGCCGGTTTCGGCATCATTCTGTTGCTGTCACGCAAAGGTTTCGAAGCTGATAAGCTGGATGACTTGAAAGGCCTCAATCAACGTAGCCCGTGGACCGCATTCCTGATGCTGATCGTGATGTTCAGCATGGCCGGCATTCCGCCTACATTAGGCTTCTATGCCAAATTTACCGTATTGCAAGCTGCTCTGCAGGCTGGTTTCCTGTGGCTGGTTGTGTTTGCAGTGCTTATGGCTGTTATCGGTGCCTTCTACTACCTGCGTGTCATCAAGCTCATGTACTTTGATGAGCCCGTAGATCATCATCCAATCCAAGCACCAGCTGAAATGCGTGTTGTATTAAGTGCAAATGCTTTTGCCTTGTTGTTTCTCGGCTTGATGCCGCAGGGTCTGATGAGCTTGTGTGCTTATGCTATTGTTAGAAGTCTGAGCTAAAAGTTACCTCTAAAAATGGATTATTCGGGATACAGTGCAAGGCGCGCGGAACGCAGTAGCCGAGATAGTATGAGTTATACAGCGAGGTTGCGAGTACCGCGTAACGTGGCAATGTGCCCGAAGAATGTGATTTTAGAGGTGACTGAATGACTAACTGGGCAATATTAGGGCTTATATTTTTTGCCGCAAACTTACCCTGGTTTTCGGATAAGCTGTTTTATGTAATTTCATTAAATCGCAGCGCTAAGCCAGGATTTAGCAAAAACCTTGGCTGGTGCTTGCTAGAGCTCATTATATTGTACTTCTTGACTGGTGCATTTATTCGATACGCCGAGCATGCGACTTTGGGTCAAGTTGCACCGCAAGGCTGGGAATTCTATGCAGTGACCGCTTGTCTGTTTCTTGTGTTTGCTTTTCCTGGTTTTGTTTACAAAGTGCTGTGGAAAAGAGCTATTTAGAATAGGCGCTCACTTTTGATATTTTTTTGTTAAATATCATTCAATAATCTTCGATCAACTCCCACTCTATAACTTCTGCAATCAAACTGCAGTTTAAGTTATTTGCATATTTTTATCTTTTATTCAAGAATACCCATTAGACTGGTTAAGTCTGCATTTTCAGATTTTATACAATTGCGAGGCTCAAAATGCGCTTAGATGATGAACGTCAAAGCAGTAACGTTGAAGACAGGCGTGGCGGAGGTGGTCCGTCAATTGGCGGTAAAGGAATAGGCCTTGGTACAATTGCACTTGTTTTAGTCGGCATGTACTTTGGCGTTGATCCTTCTACGGTATTAAATCTAACGCAAGGTGTACAGCAGCAAGCGCCCGCAGAATCGCGGCCCATCCCGGCAGATGACCCTATGGCAATATTTGTCGCCAAAGTGCTGGCAAGTACTGAGGATACATGGGGCACGATATTCAAAAGTGCAGGGCAGGTATATCCGGCACCTAAACTGGTATTGTTCAGCGACCAAACGCCTACCGCTTGTGGATCTGGCCAGGCTGCGATGGGTCCATTCTATTGCCCAGGCGATCAGAAAGTGTACATTGACCTGAGTTTTTATCAGGAGATGAAAACGCGCTTTAAAGCGCCCGGCGATTTTGCACAGGCATACGTGATTGCACACGAGGTTGGGCACCATATACAAAACCTGATGGGGACTTCAGATAAAGTGCAGCAGGCAAGGCAGAATGCCCGTTCTGAAGCGCAGGCAAATCAGTATTCGGTACGATTGGAGTTGCAAGCAGATTGCTATGCCGGAGTATGGGCAAACCATGCAGATGGTACCAACCGCATTCTGGAGCAGGGCGATGTTGAAGAGGCGATGACAGCCGCTGCCGCAATTGGCGATGATGCATTACAAAAACAAGCACAAGGCTATGCAGTGCCTGATAGCTTCACGCATGGCACATCACAGCAGCGTATGCATTGGTTTAATTTGGGCTTGAGTTCAGGTGATATCAAACAATGCGACACATTCGGTGTCGCATCACTTTAGGATACTGAATGGATTTAACCGAACACTGTATTAGTTCTGAAATTATGGCGCAGGGTGGTTTGCTCACAGTTAAGCGCGATACAGTGCAACTGCCGAATGGCAATATCAGTCATCGTGAATATGTCATGCATCCTGGAGCTGTCGTAGTTGTCCCAATCCTGGCCAATGGCAATGTGGTGCTGGAGCGCCAATTCAGGTATCCATTGCACCAGGTATTTATCGAATTGCCCGCTGGAAAAATTGACCCTGATGAAGATGTTTTAAAAACCGGGCAGCGTGAACTGCTGGAAGAAACCGGCTATAGCGCAAGCGATTGGGTCAAACTTGGCGCTCAGCATCCCTGCATTGGTTACTCTAATGAAGTGATTCACATTTATCTGGCTACAGGTTTGGTTGCAGGCACGCATCGGCGTGATGAAGATGAAACCCTTGAAGTGTTTGACATAAAGTTTGAAGATTGCTTATTGATGATTCAGCGCGGTGAAATCACAGATGGTAAAACCATAGTGGCTATGTTTTTAGCAGAGAAGTACCTACAACAAAATGGTAAATAGCGCATCTGCAAACGTATTGGTTGTAGGTTGCGGCGATCTCGGTGGTGAGGTAGCGCGTCAGCTTGCGCATAAAGGTTTGAATGTGACCGGAGTCAGGCGCAGCAGCAATGTCATCGCTGAGCATTCAGGGGGTAACGCCCCCCAAATCATTGCCGCAGATGTTACCAAGCCAGAGTCGCTGGCTGCACTGAATATTGTTCAGCCTGATATTATTGTTTATTGCGTTGCTGCCAGCGGGCAGACTGATGCGGAATATAAATCTGCCTACGTAGATGGTTTGTACAATGTGCTGGCAACGCAGAAAAATAATAGTCGGTTAAAGCATGTGTTTTTTGTTTCCAGTACCAGGGTGTATGGTCAGGATACGCAAGCCTTGTTGGATGCGTCTATACCTGCGCAGCCTGCAGATTTTGGCGGTCAGCGTCTGCTTGAGGCGGAAACTTTACTGCAAACGCTGGCTTGTGGCACGACAGTGCTCAGGTTGTCCGGCATTTACGGGCCGGGTAGGCTACGTATGCTTAATCTGGCAAAGTCGCCGGACAAGTGGCCAAAACAGAATATCTGGAGTAATCGCATTCATCGCGATGATGCTGCGGCGTTTATGGTGTTTCTGACTGAACAAGTGTTGGCAGGCAATGCCGTACAAAACTGCTTTATCGTCACAGACTCCAAACCCGTACAACAATATGAAGTTTTGAGCTGGCTGGCTACACAGCTGCAAACAGGCAAACCTGAACAGTTACCTGCGAGTGGAGGCAAGCGACTGAGTAACAAACATATGCTGGAAACCGGCTTTAAATTGCAGTATCCTGACTACAGGGCTGGCTACCGTACACTGTTGCCAGTCTGACACCCCATGAATTTTGCACTATATCGATTATCTAAATATGTAGCAGTTTTAACGCTGTTGCTTACTTCCAGTGTTTCGGCCGCCGAGAATGACTTTTCTGCTTGGCTGGAGAACTTGCGCACAGAAGCCAGAGTGGCTGGTATTTCTGACTACACAGTTAATGACGCCGTTAGCCGCATTGAATTCCTTCCAGATGTAATTGCTTTGGATCGTTCGCAGCCTGAGTTTATCAGCCCGTTCTTAGATTACTATCAAAAGCGGGTCGATAAGCAGAAAGTGCAAAAAGGGCGCCAGTTGCTGATAGAACATGAAGCAATGTTAAATCAGATACAAGCACGCTACGGAGTATCAAAATTCACACTGGTGGCATTCTGGGGGCTGGAAACCCAGTATGGCCGTAGCTTGGGCAAGCTGGATATCTTATCTTCACTTGCTACGTTGGCATACGATGGGAGACGCACAGCGTTTTTCCGAGATCAGTTGCTTGATGCGTTGCGCATGATTGATATCGGACATGTTAATGCCGAGGACCTGACCGGATCATGGGCCGGTGCCTTTGGTAATATGCAGTTCATGCCAACCACGTTTATGCTGTATGCCGTGGATGGTGACGGTGATAACTTGATTGACGTTGTGGACTCATTGCCGGATGCGATTGCTTCGGCAGCGAATTATCTGTCTCAGATAGGATGGCAAGTGAATGAGCCAGCAATGCTGGAAGTGAAATTGCCAGATAATTTTGATTGGAAAACTGCGCAATTGTCGGTAAGAAAGCCGGTAGAGGAGTGGTCTAGACTTGGAGTACGTGCGTTGCAAGTAAACGAAGTGGCGCCGGGGTTTGGATCAAAAGTAGTTTTAGCTAAAAATGCCCGCACAGAAAAAGCTAAATCATACCCAGCAAAAACTAAAAAACCAGTGATGCAGAAAGTGAACGCCAGCGCACCGCAAGCTTCAGATAATACCTCTGTAAGCACGGTAAGCCTTGATGCGCTAGGTTTGAAACTAAAAGGCCCAGCAGCTATTTTGCTGCCGCAGGGCTACCGTGGCCCGGCTTTTATGGTGTTTGACAATTTTGATGTCATCATGGACTGGAACCGATCTGTGAACTATGCACTGTCAGTGGCACAGTTGGCGCAACAGCTCAGGCATGATTCAAGAATTGTAGGCGGTCAATTTGCAGAGGGTGGGGCGCTAAGCTTTCAGGAAATGATGGACCTGCAAAGTATACTGAATGCACGTGGCTTTAATGCTGGTGAGCCGGATGGCTTGCCAGGCTTTATGACGCAGGAAGCGGTTCGCAACTATCAGCTTGTAAATAAATTGCCGGCAGATGGCTACGCCAGTCGCAGTCTATATCAAAGACTTTACTCGGAGCAGCCGCAGTAATTCCAGCTTTGGAGTAACTTGCTGCGTGCTTCAGAGGCCTTGCTTTATTGTTGAGGCCGTGACAAGAACCAGCCTGTCAGGCTGGTTCTTTCTTTGTAGGTCGGCATCACTTCGTGATAGAAGGTGTCGGATAGAAAGATCACAGCCCTGCCCGCCAGCGGAGAAATAAGCAGGGATTTGTATTTGTCTGACGCATCAGTCTCATTCAGGTAGAGCTTTAATTGGCCGCCATCCTGCATATGCCAGTCCTGATTCAAATACACAATGCAGCTGATTTTTCGCTGCGGCTTGAGCGGATTCTGGCTCGCAAAGCAATCCAGATGTTTTTTGTAAAACCCGCCTTCCGGATAAACAGCCAAGTGGCTTTCCAAGCCGAATAGGCCTAGGTACAGGTACTGGTTTAAATGAAGCCTCAGGTTTTCCATTTGCTTAAAATAGTTTCGTTGCGCCTCTGTGCCCTTGTCTTCGTTCAGCCAGTAAATACTGTCACTACGAATTTCTTTATGTACACTTAAATGCTCACGGCCGACTCCGGCCTCCTGCATAGCTTCAGTTTTTTCCAGTGTTTGCGCCTCATAAGCCAGAGCAGTAACAGTGGCTGCTGGCAGGAAGTCGTTAACGACACAAAAACCATGCTCAGCAATGTGATCAATCAGTTCTTCGAAATTTGTGCTTTGTGTAGAAATTCGCATAAGCAATATTATATGTGATAGTCAGTTTGCGTGCGGAGCCACAATAAGCTAAAATCGCGT
>LNAP01001378.1_pt1 | contig 25885 bp, 25 predicted proteins | sample 602601 | NCBI WGS metagenome assembly LNAP01 (sample SAMN02440304, study PRJNA202911) | soil metagenome | biome: Subtropical and temperate rainforests or woodlands; isolation source: soil samples (1 kg each in a 20% v/v slurry with milli Q water) were... ...
GCGGCCCGCAAGCCTATCGCCAAAAGGATTGCGCCGAACAAAACGATTGCGAGTTCGGCCAGTTGGCGCAGCGCGAGAGCTATTGCCCCAAACAAGAAGACCAGGAGCACTCGCTTGGCAAATGCGCCTAAATCCGGATCAGAACGCCGAGAGGGAAATGCATCCATGCGGTCCTCATTGCCTACTTAGGAAAGATGTAAAGTGTTAATCGAATGATGGCGCCCCATCGCCATGATCGCATTGGATCGGTGCACGAGCAATGGCTCGGTTACGGTTGAGGTTGCGGCGTGTTCGCGCCGCTTGCCGGAAGAATTGGATAAGTCACGTTCGGCTGCTTACCTGTCAGACTATCGAGGAAAGCCGTGATCTTGCCGACCTCGTCATCGGTCAATTGAATGCCAAGCTGGCTTGCACCCATTATCGCCACCGCCGCCGCAGGTCCCATACTTGACCCGTGTGGAAATATGGAGCGGTTAACGCAATGTTCCGCAGCGTCGGGACCTTGAAGACATATTCGTCGCTTGGTGTCGCGCCGCAGAACCAGCTTCGGGGTGCGCCACGTATCCATGACGAGCTGCTCAAGCTCGGGTTTCAAGCCGCGCAGTCAAGTGTCGCAAGTACATGGTCAAGCGGCGTGGGCCACCACATTAGGGATGGCACTTTTCTGCGAAATCACACGCCAGACATTGCCGCCACGGATCTGTTCGTGGTCCCGACCATTGGTTCCAAACTGCTGTGTGGCTTCCTCATCGTTCGGCTAGATGCGAGACCACAGAGATCTTGTCTGGATCAACGTCACAACCAGTCCGACGGCGGAGTGGGTCGCACGACAGATCAACGAGGCTTTTCCTTGGGACGGTGTTCCGGGCGACATGGTCCGGACCGCAATCGGATCTATGGTGCCGTCGTCACAGGCCGACTGCGTGCCATGGGCATCCGGGACAAACCTACAGAAAGCGGGGGATCAGTTCCGTCCTATGGCGCGGAAAGCGACAACCGCGCCTCGCGATCCTGCCGCAGCCGATAGGAGACAGCACCATAAGTAGCCACGCAATAGGGAACCAGGAAAGTCAACGCAATCTTGGTCCAGTTGAGGGAACCGCCCCTTAGAGCTGAATCGCCCTGGTTGATAAGGTTGAGAATCGTTCCGATGATGACGGCAACCACGAAGGACCGCCGAGGCACACCGGATTCCGTCGCGTAGCGAATGAATTTCCACATCGAAAACAACACGCCCCTCATCTAGCTTTACTGATCGAGGATCAGAGGGCCAGCCAAAACCGATTATAACCGCTCACGCTGCGGGAATCCGCAATTCGGCCTCTAAGCCGCCATCCTTGTTATTCGTAAGTTCGACAGAGCCGCCGTACAGCATGGCGAGATCGCGGACAATCGCCAGGCCCAGACCGCTGCCTGGTGTGGCTTCGTCGAGCCGCTCGCCAGGCGTAAACGCGCGGCTTAGTGCGTCAGGCGGGATACCGGAACCATCATCAACGATGATGATACTAACCTGCTCTGTTGAGCGGTGTGCTGTGATCGAGACGCGGCTACGCGCCCATTTGCAGGCATTGTCGACAAGATTAGCGACCATTTCATTCAGATCGTTGGGATCGACAGCGGCGACAAGTTTCTTTTCAGTAGCATCGGTGATCGTGAGCGAACGTTCGGCATAGAGGCGCTGCATGGCTGTAACAATGGCAGCCAGTGTGGGACCGACCGGGGTAATGACACCGGGCAGACCGGCGCTGGCCGCAGCTCGCGCGCGGGCAAGCTGGAAGTCGATCTGGCGTTGCATGCGCTCACTTTGTTGTGCGAGGACTGAAGCCCCTTCGGCGTCACCCCGTGCCAGGAGTCGGCGCGCTTCGTCTGCCAGGACCGCAAGCGGTGTTTTCAACCCATGCGCCAAATTGGCAGCCTGCGCCCGGGCCCGGCGGATCATTTGGGTGTTGGCGTCTATGAGGGCATTGAGATCATCAACCAGCGGTCGCACTTCGGATGGAAAGTCGTTGGGAAGCGCGTCTGCCTGGCCAGAGCGAATGTTGCCCAAAGCCAGGCGCAGGCGCCGCATGGGTTTCAGCCCGAACCAGGTCTGCAACACGCCTGCACCAATCAGCGCGATGGCCAATGCGCCGAGCGATAGAACCAATGCGTGATTGAAATGAGCGAGCACATCATCCACGATTCTCTGATCTGCCCCGACTTGGATGACATAGCCGCTTTCAGGATTTTCCCATGGGCGGCCGTAAGCAATCATCTTTTCGCCGAAGGGGCCAATTTCAAGTGAGCGAACAAGCTGACGGCCGGTGCCCAGTGCGGGTGGTGGCAAATGCTGGCCTGGCTCTATCGACGATGATTGGAGAACCAAGCCATCGCGGCCAGTCACCTGCCAGTAAAAACCCGCTCGAGGCTGCGCAAAGCGCGGATCGCTCAGGCGCTGTTCCAAAGCGATATGTCCATCGGGCGTGCGGACCAGCAGGCGTTCCAGTTCATCGAGATGACCGATCAGTTCAGCATTGACCAGTTCTGTCACGTGCGTTCGAAACAGCGCCGAAATAAAGAACCCCGCAAGAGCGACACCTGCCACGATCCACAGGACAGCTCCGACCACCAAGCGGGCGCGCAGACTGCGGACCATCAGCCGAACCGGTAACCCAAGCCGCGCAATGTACGGATCGCCTCGCGTCCAATCTTGCGCCGAAGCCGGCCGACATAGACTTCGATCGTGTTCGAGCTGCGTTCTTCATCCAGACCATAGAGATGATCCAGCAACTCGGCCTGGGTGACAACGCGGCCAACACGATGCATAAAAAAGTTTAGCAGCCGGAATTCCTGAGCAGTCAGATCAATCGGTCGGCCGGCGACACCGGCGGTTCTTGAGACGGGGTCGAGCGTGATATCGCCATGACGCAATTCAGGTGTCGCCTGACCAGCCACCCTTCGCATCAGCGCGCGGAGCCGGGCGGCAATTTCATCCACCTGGAACGGCTTTGTCACATAATCGTCGGCGCCAGCGTTCAGACCCTCGACCTTTTCGCTCCAGGTGTTGCGTGCCGTCAGAATCAAAACCGGCGTAGCGCAGCCCGCGAGACGCCAGCCTCGCAAAACCTCAATACCGGGCAGGCCGGGCAGGCCGAGATCGAGCACGATCGCATCGAATTGTTCTTGCAGTGCGTAGGAAAGACCATGCTCGCCGTCCTCGACCTGCTCGACGACAAGGCCAAGCCCACCCAATCCTTCTTTCAGGCGGGCGCCGATGTCGCGATCGTCCTCGACAAGCAGAATACGAATGATCCATTCCTCCGGGTGGCAATAAGTACCAGCGCAAGCTGAATTTGAGCTGACAGCTTCTATTCAGCTTAGCGTGGCAGAACGGTACTCGGAAGACAGTTTTGAAACTCGAGTTACCGATGCCACAAGTGCTTTTGATAATCGTTTGCACCATCGCGGTCGTCCTGGTCAAGCCGGTGCGAGCGCAGCAGGCGACCCCTCTGTCGATCGACGCGCTCGCCAGAAATGTCGTCGCGAATAATCCGGAGAGACGCTTTTATGTAGAACAGATTCGCTTCGCGGGCGTTGAGCGCGATGCCTCGGACCGGCTCCCAGATCCCGAACTGTCGGTCCAGTTCGGCGAGCGCAGCGCGTCCGATGTCGTGACCGGCGCGCCGACCGGGAGCGGCCCGACCTATGCCGTCTCGATCATGCAACCGATTGACTTCGCCGGCCGCGGGGCTCTCCGACAGGCCATCGCCGAACATCAAATCGCGCTCGCACGGATTGGCCTGGCGCAATTTGACGCCATTTTAGCCAGTCGGGCGCGCTCGCTGGGCTATGCCTTGTTCGCAGCCGACCAAAAGGCCGCTGCGGCGCGCGACGTCGCGGCACGGATGCGGTCCCTCGCCAAGATGATGGCGGAGCGCGAACCTGCCGGCCCCGGGCCAGCGCTGGACGCGGCGATTTTGGAGGCCGCCGCGATCACCGCTGAGCGCAATGCCACCGTCGCCGATGTCGAGGCTATTGCGCTCGTCTATGAGTTGAACCAGCTGCGCAGCGCCCCCTTGAGTGCACGTATCCGTATCGCTCGGTTCGACGTCCCGCTGCCCGCCCTTCCGCCCGTGGATCGCATGGCGCAGGACGTGGGCATCAACAATTTCGAACTCCAGTCGCTGCGCGCTCAATCGCAACAGCAGGGACTTCGTGTCGATCTTGCACGGAAATCGCGTGTGCCGATGGTGGCGGTCGGGCCCTATTACGACCATGCAAAGTCCGACATTCGCGAGACCAATGTCGGCGTCCGGCTGACGACGACATTGCCGCTCTGGAACAGCCAGGCGGCCGGCGTGGCGCAGGAAGAGGGTCGGCAAACCCAGGCTGACGTTGCGTTGGTCGCAGCAAGGCGGCGGATCGTGCGCCAAGTTTACGAGCAGGCCGCGTTATATGAAACCAAGCGCCGGGCGCTCGCGGGCTGGCCCTCATCCGTCTCCGACAAATTCGCGACCGCAGCCACCGCTGCTGATAACCAATTTCGGCAGGGAGCGATCCCAATTGCAACTTACGTCGAAATGCAGCGCCAGTATCTGGATGCGCTGACGGCCGTGCTGGATACGACGCGCCAAGCTCTGGAGGCCTCGCTGCAGCTCCGCGCGCTCAATGGCGGTCATGGCTTCGGCGGTGTGGCCCGATGATGCGCAGCCTGCTTCAATGGACAACGCGCAATCCGCTTGCCGTTGCGGCGCTCTCGTTGATGGTTGCCGGCTTTGGAATCTGGTCGTTCCTGCGCCTGCAAGTCGATGCCATCCCCGATATCACAGGGGTCCAGGTACAGATCAACACGACGGTACCCGCATTTGCGCCAGAGGAAATCGAGCGCCTCGTCACCTTGCCTATCGAGCGCGCGATGGCAGGCCAGCCTGGACTGAGCGAAATGCGATCGCTGACCAAGACCGGATTGTCGCAAGTCACCCTCCTCTATGAAGACGGGACCGATCAGTTTCGCGCACGCCAGTTTGTCACCGAAAGGCTGACCACAGTACGCGACATGCTGCCGGCCGGATCTGCGCCGCAGCTCGCGCCGATCACGACCGGGCTCGGCGAGATTTGGTATTATACGCTCGAATACGCGCAGCCTCCCGCTGGTCTGGACGAACAGCGGCAGTTGATGGAGCTGTACGAGGCGCAGGAATACATCATCAAGCCGATGTTGCGCGCGATCCAGGGCGTGGCGGACGTGAACTCCAACGGCGGGCTTGAGCGGCAGTTCGTCATCGAGCCGGATCTGCGGCGGTTGGCTGCGGCAGGCGTCACACCGAGTGAGCTAGGCCAGGCTATCGGCGCCAATGTCGAGAATGCCGGTGGCGGAACGATCACTGTAAATGGCCAGCGCTTCACGCTCCGGACGGAGGCGCGCGTCGCCAACGAGGACATGATCCGCGCTCTGCCTGTCAAGTTCGCAGGCAGCGTGCGGCCATTGACGGTGGCCGATCTGGCCACGGTGACAATTGGCCATGCTCCGCGCGAGGGCGCCGCAACCGCCAGCGGCAAGGAGACTGTGCTCGGCACGGTAATGATGCTGGTCGGCCAGAACAGCAGGGAAGTCGCGAGACGGGTCGACGCACAGTTGCCCAATCTGCGCGCGGCCTTACCCAAGGGTATGATCCTGCAAGTCCAATATGACCGTTCGGAACTTGTGGACCGCACCGTTGCAACGGTCGAACGTAACCTCGGTGAGGGAGCACTGCTGGTTGCCGTGGTGCTGCTGATCGTGATGGGCAATTGGCGTGCCGCACTGATTGTCACGAGCGTCATCCCGCTGGCGTTCCTGATGATGATCACGGGTATGAACATCTTCGGCATATCGGGCAATCTGATGAGCCTGGGAGCGCTCGACTTCGGCCTCCTCGTCGACGGTGCGATCGTGGTCGCTGAAAACGCCCTGCGCCTGATGAGCGAAGCCAGCGCCGCGAAGGGAGGCCAACTGACGGCGGACGACCGCCGGACCATCACCATCGAAGCAACAAGCGGCGTCGCGCGACCGGTCTTTTTTGGCATTGCCATCGTCGCGCTCGTCTATGTGCCGGTGCTTAGCCTGGGCGGGGTCGAGGGAAAACTCTTTCAGCCCATGGCCGAGGCCGTGATGCTGGCGCTGGGCGCCGCACTGATCATCACCTTCACGCTCGTGCCAGTACTTTGCGCGTGGCTGTTACGCAGTGAAGGGACAAAACAGCGCGATCATCCTGACGACGACAACGCCACGACGTCCCACGCCGGCCACGAGAAGGGGCACGGTCATGGTTTTGCCGGTTTCGTCGCACGCGGCTATATCCCCGTGCTTGACGTCGCGCTGCGTCATCCGGCGGTCTTGCTGTGTTCGGCCGTCGGCTTGCTCGGCATGACGTTGGCGCTCTTTCTGACGCTCGGCGCCCAGTTTACGCCGCGCCTCGACGAGGGCTCGATTACGGCGATGGTTTACAGGCCCGTCGGCATGTCGCTCGACCGTAGTTTGGCGATAGAACGGGAAACCGAACAGGACATTCTACGCCGTTTTCCGCAGGTGACGCATACATTCTCGCGTATCGGCACCAGCACGGTCGCGACCGACCCCATGCCGCCGAACCAAAACGACCTCTACATCTTTTACAAACCACTTGACCAATGGCCGCAGGGTCCCGGCATGCCGCGCGACAAAGCCGAACTGGTTACGGCGATCGAGAAGGCTGCAACCACGCTGGAGTCTGAACAGTCCTTTCTGTTCGCCCAGCCGATCGAAATGCGTTTCAACGAGATGCTGGAGGGCACCCGCGCCGACCTTTCGGTGAAGATCTTTGGTGACGACTATGACGTGCTCGAGCAGCTCGCCGCGCAAGCGCGCGAGGAGCTGCAAGGCCTGCCCGGCACCGCCAATGTCGAATTCGAGACCGCCGATCGCACGCGCAGCAGGGTGGTCGAGGTGGACCGCGATGCCCTTGTTCGATTGGGTCTCGGCACAGCCGAAGTGAACCGCGCCATCGCATCAGCCATCGGCGGTAATGAGGTTGGCATCATCACGGATGGGGAACATCGTCATTCCATCGTCGTCCGCCTGCCTGAATCGGCGCGCGCCGACAGTCGCTCGATCATGGCGCTACCCTTGCGTGTGGGCGCGACAGGTCTGGTGCCGCTCGAACGGGTCGCCCGGCTGCGCGAGGTGCGCACGGTCGAGCCGATCTTGCATGACAACGCCAAGCGCCGCGCGGCATTGATGGTCAACCTCAATACCAGCGACATCGAAGGCTATGTCGCAGCGGCCCGGGCCCGTTTGGGCAGCAAGCTCAAGCTGCCGGAGACCTATCGCATCGAATTCGGCGGTCAGTTCCGGCAGTTGGAGGCGGCGCGGGCGCGCCTGATGATCGTCGTTCCGGCGACCCTGCTGATGATCTTTGCGCTGGTCTATTCGGCGGTGGGCAGTGTGCGCCAAGCTGCAATCGTCTATACCGGCATTCCATTTGCGATCACTGGCGGCGTATTGGCGTTGTGGCTGCACGGCATGCCGTTTTCCATCACCGCCGCGATCGGCTTCATCGCGTTGTCCGGCATTGCGATGCTGAATGGCCTGGTGCTGGTCGATCACATCAATGCTTTGCGAAGGACGTTGCCGCTCGCCGACGCCGTGCGACAAGCGGCGATCGAGCGATTGCGCCCGGTGCTGTCCACCGCCATGGTCGCAGGCATCGGTTTCCTGCCGATGGCGATCGCAACCGGCGCGGGGGCGGAGGTGCAACGGCCGCTCGCGACCGTCGTCATCGGAGGCATCATCACGTCGACCGTACTGACGCTGTTGCTGTTGCCGACAATCTACCGCTGGGCAGAGGGTCGCTCGGCGGATCACCCCAGGAAAGATAATCCTTCCGACACCCAGTTTCCACCGCCATTGGCGCCGGAAGTCGGCATGCCCGAACGAGCCTGCCCGAAACGTTCTTGTTCTAAATAGAGAGCGCAATATGCAAATTCGCAACTCGTCGCAAAACTACGGCACCATTGCAATGACGCTGCATTGGACCGTCGTCGTTCTGGTTCTGGCCGCATGGCTGATCGGGCAGTTTGGCGGACAATTCCTTCACGGAGTCCCGCGGGAGACCAGATTATTCCTTCACATCTTTATCGGTCTGGCCATCGTTGCCTTTGCGATCGTCCGCCTGCTCTGGCGTTTGGTCGATCCGCCTCCATCTCCCGATAAATCACCTCTCGGTGCATGGAGCGAGCGAGCAGCGACAGCGGTTCACTATCTGCTCTACGTGGGCCTGATTGCCATCCCCATCGCAGGGATCGTGGTGCAGTTCTCCGGAGGGCACGCGCTGCCGGTCTTTGGTCTGTTTGAAATACCTTCTCCATGGTCTGCCGATCGCGCCTTTGCGCACAACGCCGCAGTGATTCACGAACTGCTCGCCAACGCCCTGCTGATCCTGGTCGGTCTTCACGCCGCAGCGGCACTCCTCCACCACTACGTCTTCCGTGATCGGACGCTTCAGCGGATGTTGCCTGTTCATCGATCCTGATACCCGCAAATCGCACAGCTTGTGGAATTCTCGTTGGAGTCGTCAGTGCCTGCCACATCACACATAGAGAAGCATTTCACGGCGTCGGAATCGGTTCGGGATGTCGTCATTGGCATGGCCGACGGCCTGACCGTGCCATTTGCGCTGGCCGCCGGCCTTTCAGCCGCGGTTCAAAGCACGGACGTCATTGTCACGGCCGGACTTGCCGAAGTCGTGGCCGGCGCTATTGCCATGGGGCTCGGTGGCTACCTAGCGGCCCGGACGGACGCCGAACACTATGCCGCCGAGGAGAGCCGGGAGAACTATGAAATCGAGAACATCCGTGCGAGAGAAATCAAGGAAGTCGAAACGCTCTTTCGTGGATACGGCCTCGAAGGGAACGCTTTGCAGAACGTCGTCAACGCCATCGCTTCCGACCGAAAGCGATGGATCGACTTTATGATGCGCTTCGAACTCGGACTAGAGCGGCCCGATCCAAAACGCGCTCCTGTAAGTGCCGCAACGATCGGCGGCTCCTACATTGTGGGCGGTTTAATTCCGCTGATCCCTTACATGCTGGTTCGCGATATCGCGACAGCGCTGCAAATTTCGATCATCGCGACCGGTCTCGCCTTGCTTTGTTTCGGCGCGATCAAGGGGCAATTCACCGGCGTCAACAAGCTCAGATCAGCGCTACAGACGCTGTTGGTCGGCGGCCTCGCCGCGGGCGCCGCTTATTGGCTGGCGCACCTGTTCGGGTAAGGCGCGGCACAGCGTGTCTCTGACCTGGAAGAGAGTAGGAATGAAAGGAAAGCGTACATTCATCGTCTCAAGTTGGTGGCAGATCGTAAAATCCGTTCGGTATGAAAAAGGAGACCCATGGCCTGCCCAAGTTGTCCGCATGGAGGAGACTGACGGGCGCGATCCGACGGATAGCTGCTTCCTTACGAAGAGTGCGGCCTGCATACCGACGGACGCTTCTCACGCATTCATTTAATAAATTAAGGTGGACCATGACCGCACTGGCGGCAACTGCAATCTCACCCAAAGTACGACAAGCCGAACGCGTGTGGCTATCCTTCCGCATTCTCTTCAAAGCTTGCCGTGCATCTGTACTGGCGTCAGCCAGTCTGGTTGTGTTGTGCACGTTGGCCACGTCGGCGCTCGCCGAGACCACGCAGGAGTTCGCTCGCAAGGGGTTTGCAGCAAAGGATAGACAACAATATCCCCTGGCGATTCACTTTTTCGACGAAGCCCTCAAGCAAGGACAATCCACCTCCGAACAACTCGGCTTCATCTTCTATGGGCGCGGTGTTTCCTATGAAGCGTTAGGGCTACGGGATCTGGCGTTAGGCGATCTCGACGCAGCGATCGCGCTCCTGCCAAACCTTTCGAATTCGTACGTGTATCGCGCGCTGGTCTGGAACGGCCTACGGGAGTTCGATAAGGCATACGACGACCTGCTGCAAGCGCTTCGACTGAACCCGAACAGCGCGCTCATCTACAACAACCTTGCCTCGGTCTATGAACGCAAAGGGGACGTTGACCTCGCCATTGAGAACTACGGGACAGCGATCCGCCTCGATCCCCAGAACGCTCAAAGCTTCTACAACCGGGCTCATGCTTATGTCGCGAAGCAAGACTATCGGGCGGCGATCGCCGACTACGCTCACGCCATCGAGCTGGGGAACGACTTCGCTGAAGCCTATAGCAACCGCGGCGGCTTGTATCTGTCGCTGGGAGAGACGGACAACGCGATCAAGGATTTCGACGAGGCCATTCGTCTGAACGGCACCGATCCGATCTTCTGGTCGAACAGGGCAAATGCCTATGAGACATTGGGGCGCTACAAGGATGCGTTGGCCGATTTCGATCGTGCTCTATCGATCGATCCTGGCAGGGCCGGAACCTATCTCGGACGAGCTCGGGCGCGGCTCTATTCAGCTGAGATCCTGGGGGCAATCGAGGACTTGCAGGTGGCAGTAAGATTAAGACCGACGAATGCCAATCCCGCCATTTGGTTGCACATAGCCCGCATTCATCAGCGTAATCCGGACCGGGAGGAACTGGAGCGCAATGCCGCGAGGGTGGATCGTGGCCAATGGCCTGCGCCGGTTCTCGATTTCTACCTCGGGAAGCTGGATGTCGATCGCTTGCGAGAAGACGCGGGACGTGGTCCGGCGGACGATATCGCGAGACGTCTGTGCGAAGCCGACTTCTATGTCGGCGAGCTCCTGAACCATAGCGGGAAGGATGTGGAAGGTCGCCGGATTCTTCAGGCGGTTATGGATCGGTGCCGTCCCATCGACGTCGTTTTTGCGGCGGCGCAGGCGGAGTTGAGCGGAAAGCCGGATCCGAATTAGAGACCCTCGGCGCGACAACCGCACATCGACTGGTTTCGAGTTGTTCTTTGGCAGCGGCAGAGAAATGAGGATCATGACTAGGGACGACGATACGAAGAGAGACGCCTGAGGGCCACCCCGTGTTAGGGCCTAGGCCGAAGGTGGCGAAACATCTCATCAAGACATGGGACTTTATCGAGCGCATGGAGCGTGCCCACGATGCGGTCGGCGTTGAACGCTGCCTGCTCGACCTCGCTGGCCTCTTCGGATTTACGTCCGTTTTTGGTGGCGTCGTTCCGACTCCCGAAACTCCGCGCTCCGAGATTACCTCACGTATTTTGCTACAGCGGATGCCGTCCGAATGGACCAAGCATTATAATGAGCGCGGCTATCTCTTTCGAGATCCCATCGTGTCGCACCTGCAAAATGCGCGGGCGCCGTTCACTTGGGACGACGCTTACGAGGTATGTGGGCGATCTGCAGACGTAAGGTTGATCCGAAGGGAGGCAACCGAGTTCGGCCTTCGTTATGGTCACGTGGTGCCAATTCCGACCCTCGATGGCAGTATCGCCGCGATTTCATTTGGTGGAAGCGACCCAGAAACCAGCGCAGAGGCTAAAGACGCCTTGACGTTTGCGGCCAGCTACGCCATCGGTCGATTCCTTCACGTCCCTCGCCAGAGTGTCGACGCCGCAGTCCGCGTGACGCCGCGTGAGATCGATTGTCTTCTGTGGGCAGCCGAAGGGAAAAGCGACTGGGATATCGCTACAATCCTCGGCATCTCGCGGTTCACAGTGCTCAAGCATATTCGCTCGGCGCGGGACAAACTGGACGCTGCGAACCGTACCCATGCTGTGGTCAAGGCCATACGCCAGCACCTTATTCGATAATACTTGACCGCCGTAACAGCCTTCCTTCTTCGAGAACGAACAAATGACGAAGCAAGTGGACAAACAAGATTGTTCCAGTCGTAAATGCTCAGGCGTCAAGGGGTCGAGCGACGTGACGAACAAACTTCCGTAAGCCACGATGAGAAATTCACTTCCAACGGCGAGAAGCAGTCGGGTGCATTCGAGAAAGAACGGCTGCGTTCGGTTAACGTTCCATAATGAAGGTTATGCGAATAAATTTTTATTTGTATTATCAATCGCTTATTGAAGAATATCCGATGCTAACGGATCATCCGGGTGTCGACCCGGCGCATCTTGGCGAGTTCTCGTGCCTGTCGGCATACCTCTTGAATCGACCGGCCTGTGAATGGGTGAAGATGTGGTCGCAGATCGCGGGAGTGAGCCATCCTTCGATGGCTAGGTCAGGAGTGTTGAGGTCTCCGGCTAGGCAGTTCGTCCAATCCTGCGGCGTTTGGGCCAACGTCAGCGTGCTTTGAAAAAGGCTTGCTACCACGAGCGCGGTCGCTTGGAGAGACTGGACTCGAAAGCTTTTCATATTTCGTCGACCCGGCTCATGTCACTTCATCTTGCCTTGCCCGCGAACAGACCATCGATCCGGAATGAATACCCGACGCCAACAATGTAGCTCGGGACATTATGATTGAGCCCAAACGCGACGTGGAAATCAACCTGTTGCGTTGGACTCAGGTGATACAATCCGCCCGAATTCAGAAGCTGGCTCGGAGTAGTCGCCAACATACTCCACAAAAAGGCTCGCCTTCTCGGTCACCTTCTTTTCAACCGCAAAGGTGGCTTCCGTGATCCGGGGGTAACGGAGCCCTCCGCGCAGAAATGATGTTGTTCAGACGAGTTGCGACAAGGCGCCGGCGCAGGCCAGGAGCGCCACCACGATCCAGGGCGGCAATTCCCAGACGGTGAGCAACAGAAAGCCGGTAAGCGCGAGGGCAAAATCGCGTGGCGTCAGCACCGCGCTGGTCCAGACCGGGTTGTAGAGGGCGGCCCCGAGAATACCGACAACGGCTGCGTTGGTGCCACGCATCGCGGCCTGAGCCGCAGGACGTGTCCGCATCGCGTCCCAGAAAGGCAACATGCCGTAGACGAGCAGCATGCCAGGAAGGAGCAGCGCGACAAGGGCAATCACGGCGCCCGCAAGGCCGTTCGGCTCCGGTCCGATAACCGCTCCCAGATAGGCGGCAAAGGTGAAGAGCGGACCCGGTACGGCCTGCGCAAGCCCGTAACCTGCCAGGAAAGTCTCGTTACTCACCCATCCCGGTGCAACCACTTGAGCCTGAAGCAAAGGCAACACGACGTGGCCGCCGCCGAACACCAACGCTCCGGACCGGTAGAACGCGTCGAACAGGGCAAGCCCCTGGGAATCGATCTCAGGGGCGATGACCGGAGGGATCAAGAGAAGCGCCGCGAAGAGAATGAGCGCCACAATACCGCCCGACCGGGTGACTGGAAAATTCAGATGCCCGGGAACTGGCGCGGCTTCTCCTTGGCAGAGCCGAAGGCCTGCGCCCGCGCCGAGTGCAATCGCTACGATCTGCCCGAAGGATCCGGCGAAAAAGACAGCGATAGCAACCGCGGCAAGCGCGATGCCGGCGCGGGCGCGATCGGGCGTGAGGGTTCGGGCCATGCCCCAGATGGCTTGCGCGACAACCGCGACCGCGACGAGCTTGAGCCCGTGCAGAAAACCTTCGGCGACAGGTCCCGTGAATGCGGCTGCGCTCATGGCAAAGGCGAACAGGATCAGGGCCGACGGCATGGTGAAGGCGAACCATGCAGCAAGGCCGCCCAAAAGGCCGTTGCCGCGGAGAACACCGAGCGAAAAACCGAGCTGGCTGGAGGCCGGTCCTGGGAGGAATTGGCACAGCGCGACCAGGTCAGCATAGGCCACCTCGTCGATCCACTTGCGCCGCACGACCAGCTCATTGCGGAAATAGCCGAGATGGGCCACCGGACCTCCGAACGAGGTGAGGCCGAGCTTCAGAAATGCCGCAAACACCTCCCCGGTGCGGCCCTTGCCCCCCTCACCGTTCATCGGGACATGACTTTATCGAACGTCAACGCTTCATCGCCTCGCCGGTAAATTCCCGAATCCGGATCTTCGCCAAGGCAAGGCCCTGTTTGCCGAGCCTGGTTGCTTTGTAGAGTTTTCTGGCCGTACGCCCCTCGCGCTGCACGCGCGAGGTCAAATATCCCTTGTTTTCCATGGCATGAAGCATCGGATACAGTGTGCCGGGGCTCAACCGGTACCCGTGATTGGCCAATTCGTCGATCATCCATTGGCCATAGATTTCGTGCTCCGCCGCGTGGTGCAGAACATGCAGCCGTATAAAGCCGGTAAGCAGGTCGTCGAACTTCATCGTCCAAATTCATTTGATCTGGCCCTCATTATCGGATTACGTTATCGAGGTCCGATATTGTAGCCAAGCGTTTTCATTGATTCGAGGACAGCATGAGGATGATAATCTGTTCTGCGACCTAGCGAAACCTGCAGCATTACAGCCGGAAGACAGGATTGCCGCAAGGCGATCCTGGTTAAGCTCATGGCCGAGAAGACCCAAAGGGCTTTTGGCGGCGATGCCATATCTGAATGTCGATCGCGAATTCCGGCGGATGCCGCTGCTAAAACCTAAGAACGCCTTCGGTCTTTTAGCCACGACAAGACTTTGATGCTTATTGCGATCCACATCAACGACACCGGAGGCCAGGCTGGGGCTGAGAGATTGCATGTCAAAACGGGCAATGACCGCCTTGCGGATCGCCGGTCTTGTTGGAATCGCTTCGATTCTAATGTCTGGCGCGGCAAACGCGGGGCCTCCGTTCCGGACCGACGATCCGGAGCCGGTAGAAACCGGACACTACGAGTTCTACACCTTTACGTCCGGCACCCATGTGCAGGGCGGCATGAGTGGCGTCGGTCCAGCCTTCGAGTTCAACTACGGTGTCATTCCTGACGGCCAATTCCACATTATAGCCCCCGCCGCGTTCAATAGCTCGGCCGACGGACCAACCAGTTTCGGCTACGGCGACACTGAACTCGGTTTCAAGTACCGCCTCATCCAGGAAGACAAAGACGGCTGGCGGCCGATGGTAGGCACTTTTCCGCTGCTCGAATTGCCAACGGGAGATCTAAATCGCGGCCTGGGGGCCGGACACATGCGCTTGTTCCTTCCGCTGTGGGTACAGAAAAGCTTCGGTGACTGGCAAACCTATGGAGGCGGCGGCTATTGGATAAATCAGGATAACATGGTGGGCGACAAAAACTATTGGTACGGCGGTTGGCTGCTCCAGCGCAAAGTGACGGTCAATTTGACGTTGGGCGGAGAGGTTTTCTACCAGACCGCAACTTCGATCTTCAGCAAGGATAGCGCCGGCTTTAATCTCGGCGGTATTTATGACGTGGATGAGCACAATCACATTTTGTTTTCGGCTGGCCGGGGTTTCCTGAACGTCGCTGCAACCAACGAATATTCGTGGTACGTCGCTTGGCAGATCACCCGGTAATATTTCGCAAAAAGCGTTGAGATGGGGCCTGATAAAGTCATGGGTATATTCGGCACCTTGTCGGAGGACGGCACCTCCGAATTTGTGCCGATCATGCGCTTTGAACCGAGCGCGACAGCGGCGGCCCCAAAGAATTCACCGCTCGTCTTGTCGACCCCCTCCCGCCGACTCCAATAGAGCGATTCGTCAGCGCGAATTCCTACTGGATAGCGGAATTTGCGGAGATCAGCGGCCGACGGAGATGGGCATGCTCCCCGGCATGTGAATCAACGGAAAGACTCATGACCTGGCACGCAGGGCCTCCATCGTAATCCGCATAGGATGGGGAAACAATCAAAAGCACCTTCAAACCATTTTGTTTGGCAAGCCTGACTTCATTGACGAAGCTGGCTGTACCTTGCGGAGTTGGCGAGATCGCTCCGTAAAGACAAAAGCTATTGGATCGTCCATCAAGCGAAACCTGGCAGCCGCCGCCGCCGAATGCGGAAATGTCGCTCCAATCCTTTTGCACCCAGATCGGCAGCAATAATGAGGCTCGCGGATCACAGCCACCTGACGCGCTGGGCAAGAAAATCCGGGGAAATATGCTGACATCGAGGCCGAATGAATCCTGTCGCAGGAAATGGTATTTTGCGGCGAGTTCGATGTTGCTGATGCCCGATGCCACTGCGGCATCGGACAAATTGTCGAATTCGACTGGAAGGACCGCCGTGAGCTGGGGGTTCGGCGCGGCTCCGTAGTTGAAATCGATCCCGCTCACGCTGCTGTTGCCACCGCCGACAAGCGAGCCTTTGTTGAAAGTATAGATCTCGAAATGTTTGTAGTCGGTAGGCTGCGGATCATCCGATTGATAGGGCGGCCCTGCAAGCACGACCTGAATGGAAGCGACAAATGAGATCAGTGCAACCAGCCACGCGGAGCTCCACCGAACGACCTGGAATGTCCTGTGAGTCATGAACCCGGGCTCGTCTGGCAGGATCGTTGACGACCCGGAGGTCAAGCCGGGTGTTCCCCAGCCCGCTGCGGCAGCAGAGCGATCAAGGCAACGATCGCCGCCGCGAGCACCGCCGATGCGACGTATCGGCTCAGCGCAAGGCCACCGTGATCGAGCGGTTTGTCCAGGAAGTCTCCGACGGTCGCCCCGAGCGGACGCGTCAGCACGAAGGCAATCCAGAACAGAACCGTACGTGAAACTTTCGTCCAGTAGTAGGCGGCGGCCGTGATCGCGAGGCCGGCTGCAAAAACCAGTGCCCCTCCGCGATAGCCGAGGCCCGTTGAATCCGCCATCCAGTCGCCGAGTGCCGTGCCAAGCGTCTGGGAAAACATGATCGTTGCCCAGTAAAAGGTCTCCGCTTTTCTGGACTTGATTGCTTCAATGGAAACAGTCCCCGTCGAGCGATACCAAAGGATAAGCGACAATATGAGCAACGCGGCAAGCAACGTCGACCCGCCCAGATAGCCGATCCCCAGTGAGCGATCGACGAAATCGGCGAGCGTTGTTCCGACCGTCGTCGTTGCAACGATAACGGTCCAATACAGAAGCGGGTGAAATCGCTTCGCGGCCATTTGCACACCCACTGCGACTGCAAAGATTGCTGCGAAAATCAGGGTTCCGACAAGGTAGCCCAGGTCCATCGACATCGTGACGGCATCTCCGCCCGTTTCGCCGAGCGTCGTTGCCAGGATCTTGATGATCCAGAATCCCAAAGTGACTTCCGGGACCTTACTGACAAATTCCTCGCTAACAGTCGCGCCTTGCATTTGATTCATACCATTTCCATTCCACTACGATGGGAGTATGCGCCGTGCACCCACGACGCACATCCTTTTCGTCTGTAAACGTCCGAAGCCCGCGCAAGAATGCCCTTCCTTAAGCAGCATCCATCACGGTTAAAAGATCACTCAAGGATTGCTTGCACTTCGCGGGGTCCGGGACACTTGCGCGAAGCGCCTCCAGCGCCCGGTCAATCGCCTTGTCGACCTTATGCCAATCGGCGGCGGCACGCGGCTTGAGCCCGGCCTCAGCCTCATCCCATTGTGTTTCGAGATCCTTGATGCGGGTCTTTGCACCGGGAAGATCGCCTTTGTCGACGAGTGCCGATGTGTCCACCACGATCGTTCTGAACGGCGTCAAGTCTCCGAGCTTGGATGATGTCTGGGCTTTGGCTGACGCAACGATCGAGACCCGGCCGTTTGGTTCGACAAACGATTGGCTCAGGGTCACGGTCAGAAGACCAAGAGATACTGCAAGAAACTTCCTGTTCATTCGAAGACTCCTCGTTGATCCGATTTCACGTGTCATTGCGCGATTTCACGCCGCCTCTCTCTCGTGCCCATTCTTGGCTTCAAAGGTCACCCATGCGACGAGCACGATAATGACGCTCAGAAATACGAGGCTGGTATAGATCGTGCCCAGCCCGAGACCGCCATACGTCCGGGACTGAGACAGCAGATCACCGAGCGATGCGCCGAGAGGCCGCGTGAGGATGTAAGCCAACCAGAAGGTCAGGACGGGGTTCGCCCCTAAATAATACGCCAGTGTGATAACGGCGATCAGCACTCCGAACGCGATGACACCGAGGTTGAAGCCGAGGCCCAGCGCCTCCGTCGCCAAATCGCCGGCCGCCGTTCCTAGTGCAAAGGTGAAACTAATCGCGGCCCAGTAGAATAGCTCGCGCCGTGTGCTAACAATTGTGTGTATCGAGAGAGTGCGTTCGAAGCCATACCAGATCGCGAAGGTCAAGGCCAAGGCGATGGCAAAGCCGGCTGTGCTTGCGTAGAGACTGATCTCCAGCTTGTCGGTCAATACGTCCGTGATCTGTGTTCCGACGACGCTGACCAGTACCACCGTCAACCAGTAAATCCAGGGAGTATAGCGGCGTTCTCGCAGTTGAATGATAAGCGCCGCGATCAGACAGCAAACCATAATGACACTTGTCGTCGCCGTCCCGAGTCCAACATGGACAGCAAGATAGTCAGCGCCGGTTTCGCCGACGGTTGTTGACATGATCTTGATGATCCAGAAGATCAACGTAACGTCCGGAACCTTATTCAGCATGTCTTGAGCGAGCGGGCTCATGGGATGAACCATGGATATCCTCAAAAATCTCATCAGGTTTGATTGCATGAGAATGCCGTCCATGACTTAGGTGCGGCTTAGGAAGGAGCCCCCTCTTTGCAGGCATCCTCCGATACGCTCGCCGTCGCGCAACGTCGCCTCACCGTCGTCTGGGGCGCGGCACCACGTCTCAATCGGCTGAAACCAATCGTTCCGGCCTCTCCGACTCCTGCCAGGCAACGAGAAGCCCGATAAAGAAAATACCCGTGGCGAACGTGCTCAACGGCAAGCCCAGCATATTCCGGCCAGCGATAAAATCTCCAACGGCCGTGCCGGCGGCCCTGATGGCGACCACCGTCAGCCAATAGAACGGCAACCAGCGCAGCAGATTATTGCGTCCGACCACAAATAGAACCGCCACAAAAGGACTAAGCAGAATGGCTGCACCCCCATCATTCAGATGCAGGTCGTGCGAACAGTAATCTCCGATCACGGTGCCAAGCATTCCGGCGATGAACATGCAAATCCAGTAACCCGAATCGACACTGAGCAAGGATTTCGTCTTGTCGGCTTTATTCATCCGCCGCCATGCCAGTTGCCAACTCGACCATAATGCGATGACGAGAATGAGTGTTAGACAAGCGATAACCCAAATCCTTGGCAACTTCAGATCGCCGCTGGTAAAATCCGCGAAGTTCGTGGCTGCCGTCCTTATGATGATGATAGCGGCCCAATAGTAGACTTGGTGCGTGATCCGATCGAAACGTTCAACCACCATGATGATGACGAGTGCGGCGGCCAGAAATGGCAAACCCGCAACATGGCCAAGCCCCAAATTGTGTGCGAAAACATCGCCCATATTGGCGCCAAAAATACTCGCAATACAAAGAGCAACCCAATATCGCGGCCCTAATATCGGCAGATGTATTTGCTTCATTGAGGTTTCCCTGATCGCTCTTTTGTGCGTCGTATTTTCGAGCCGTATGACGGCGACGGGCGGCATATCCCTGGCGACTTAGCGGCAACTTAGCGGGCGGACTCACAAGCGCGAAAACAGGAATCGAAATTGATGCTTGCAATTTTGATTTGAAAGGCAGCGGCGCAATCAATGATATGGTCGCTTTGGATAATTGGACCTGACGAAGAGTGATGAACGCCTGATGCGTGTTTTGCTTGTCGAGGATGACCGCATGATCGGAGCAGCTGTCGAACAGGCGCTGAAAGACGCAGCCTATGCGGTCGATTGGGTGACGGATGGTCAAACGGCCATTGAAGCTGCGAAGGCCGAACCCTATGACGTCGCCCTGCTCGATCTCGGACTTCCTGTGGCCGATGGGCGAAGCGTCTTGCATCAACTGCGTCAGGCCAGCCGACCGCTTCCGGTTATTATCGTAACAGCGCGCGACGGTGTCGATGATCGTATTGACGGCCTTGACCTTGGCGCGGACGACTATCTGGTAAAGCCCTTTGAGATGCGCGAACTCCTTGCCCGGATGCGCGCGGTCCTGCGCCGCCAGGGCAGCGGTGCCTCGGCCATCCTCAGCAATGGAAAGATCAGCCTCGATCCCGCAACACGGGAGGCCATCTATTTCAACGAAAGGTCCACCTTGACCGCCCCAGAGTTCGCGCTTCTTAGGGCTCTTCTGTTACGCCCGGGGGCAATCATGTCACGCGGCGACCTGGAAGGTCACATCTACGGATGGAACGAAGAAGTAGAAAGTAATGCCATCGAATTCCTGATCCATAACATCCGCAAGAAGCTTGGGTCCCTCGCCATTCGCAACGTCCGCGGGGTCGGCTGGATGGTCGATCGGCCCTCATGATTCAATCGCTCCGCGGCCGCCTCCTCTTCAGCTTGACCGTCGTGATTGCCGTCTCCAGCGTGACAGCAGGTCTGATCGCGTTTCGATGGGCTTTCCAGGAGGCCATCGAATTTCAGGATTCGATTCTTCTTCAGGTTGGAACGGTTGCTGGGAACGCACCCTTGGCAGGACCGGCGCACACCACGGGCAATCTCGAACCAGAAGCGCAGGTCGTTGTCGAAGACTTGACCGATGCCGTTGACGGCACATCGCTTCAGTCGTTGCAGGATGGGTTACATACCCTTCCGCGCGCCGATCAGCAGTGGCGCCTTTTGCTGCGGACACGTTCAGACGGCAGCCGCGTGCTCATCGGTCAGCCAATTTATATCCGCGACAAGATCGCGACAAACAGCGCTCTTCATTCGGTGATTCCGCTGCTCGCGCTTATTCCCTGCCTCATGCTGGTGGTGGCGATCGTCGTTCGCCAGACGCTCCGGCCGATATCACGATTGGCGGAGCAGCTTGACGCGGGGCAAGTCGACCGCCTCGAAACGCTGTCTTTAAAAGACACACCCAGCGAACTGCATCCGTTCATCCATTCCATTAATCGTCTCCTCGCGCGAGTCCAGACTTTGATCGACCGTCAACGGCGCTTCATTGCCGACGCTGCGCATGAACTTAGAACGCCAATTACTGCGATCAGTCTTCAGGCCGAAAATCTTGATCAGATCGAACTTGCTCCGGACAATCGAAACAGGCTTTCGGCGCTCAAGAGCGGAACACGTCGCACGGCCCATCTGCTGGAGCAGCTTCTTGCGCTTGCCCGATACGACACCGGACTTCGCCCCGAGGAATCTGTTTGCTTTCTGGATCGCTGCGCAAAGGATGTCGTGGCGCAAGCGATGCCTCGCGCGTTTGAAAAGAATATTGATCTCGGATTCGATTCAATCGAATCAGTCGCGATTCACGGCGACACCATGATGATCTCAATCATGATCCGAAATCTCGTCGACAATGCCTTGCGCTATACGCCGCAGGGAGGACGAATCGATATCAAGGTCCAAAAATCCGGTGGGCGCGCGATTCTTATGGTTGAAGACACTGGACCCGGCGTTCCCAAGACAGATCTTGACCGGATATTCGAACCGTTCGTTCGCGGCAGTCACCCTGTCGATGGCGGCACCGGACTTGGTCTGTCGATCGTCAAGCGGATTGCCGAGCGGTTGGACGGCTCCATAGCCATCCAGAACATCGTGGAAAATGGCCGCTCGGGGCTTCGCGCCACCATCGATCTTCCCAGCCTATGACTAATCCATTCAGACAAAACCGGTTGGCACCTCGGTGGCCATCTGAAGATCGATGAATGCCCTAAGTCTGCGCTAACTTTTTGGGACAAGACTGAAATGAGCAACGCTTTACGTGAGCCAATCAACCAGAGCGACCTAACTAGCCGTTATGGTCACCGCTAAAATCAAGTCTGTGAATTATGACCGCTATCGTCGGAAATTGCATTCAGTTTACAATGGAGATTAAAGGGAAAATCATAGAATGCCGACTATCGAAATCAGCCTTACTACAAAAGGAAAATATCATGTCTCTCGATGCAGAGAATTTCCTAACGCTCTTTGAGAAGCGCCGTGTTGAAATCCAGCAAATCGCATACAACAAATATGTAAGCGGAGACAAATGGCTCGGCGGGGTCTGGGTAACAACTGGAGACTTCCACTGATCACCTTTCAATACTCGCACCGAGCCATCAATCGCGTAGAACAGCAGCTGTGTGCGGCATGATAATTCTGAGTTGCTCTGCATGAAGACCAATCTCCAACGGCAACTCTCCCAGGACTTCGCCATCGATTTGTACGGGCGTGTTTGGGTCACCTTCGATTCTGACCCAGTTCGCAGGCTCAATACTGACTTGTGGATCATAGCGAAGGCCACCGATGGCGAGGGCCGCGAGCTGCCGGAAGCGGCTTAAGGGGCCGATTCCCCCCATGCGTAACACTTGGAATTGGGAATCATGCAGATCAGCATCGGGTGCCAGCATGAAACCTCCGGCATAACGCTTTGCTCGCGTCACAATAACCCATTGCGCTACGGTCTCCGTTTGACGCGTTTTCACATGTAGCGGTCGATCCTTGTAGAATCGGAGCGCACGCAAAACCGGCCAGACGAATCCAAAACGGCCAAGCTCCCGGGTGGTGCCGCTTTCGAACAGGCGAACGGCCTCGGCATCGAAGCCAACGCCGACCATAAAAAGAAAAGGCCGGCCATTGACCTGTCCAACCGGTATGGCATGCGCTTCTCCTTCGCGAAGGGTTTTGGCAAGTTCATCTGCCGACTGCGGCAGATTGATCTCTTGCGCGAAGACATTCCCCGTCCCAGTGGGAATAATGCCGAGCGGCAGCGAATGGCCAATTATTCCTTCGGCCACGTCATGCAGAGTTCCGTCGCCTCCTGCCGCAACAATCGCATCGAAGCACCCGCTGCGCGCGGCATTCGCGGCCGCGGTCATGCCCTCGCCGTGACGGGCTGTTTCGACGATCTCAATGGCGCTGCCTGAGCGTTTGAGGCTGGAAAGAGTCGCATCATAGAAATGCCGCGCCGCCGGACCAGCTCTCGGGTTATGGACGATGAAAAATCGTGTGCGCAAGAAAGGCTATCCGAACTATTACGAGTTGCCGCTGTCTTCGGGGAGCGATTTGTGAGTTGAACCGATCGGCTTTTCAGCCATTGCCGGCAGCACGTTCCATTCAGCAATGGCAAACCCGGCCAGCAGCCAAAACCCGCCGACCAGGAAGCCGCCGATAACATCGGTGACATAATGGACACCCAGAAAAATTCGACTAACGCCGATAAGGATAATCAGCACCGCCGTCCAATATGCAACCTCGAACCTTTCGCGGATACCTGGCAACGCGCGCGCGATGGCATAGGCAATGAATCCGTAGACCGCCATCGCCACCGTCGCATGTCCGCTCGGGAACGACCAACCTGCTGCGCTCACATCAATCGTGAACTCCGGCCGGTGTCGTCCAACAACAAGCTTACCAATCGTTGTCGTCGTCAATGCACCGAGACACGTCACCCACAAAGGAAGAATGATATGGAAACGGCGTTGTGACCAGAGAAAGCCCGTTGCGATAATGACGGCCGCGATGACTGATGGACTGCTTCCCAGGGCCGTAATCCAGAGGAAAGCCGAGATGAGCGGTTCGATCCGCCATGGGATGAGCTTAGCATTGATGACATTGTCGATCCGTATTGTTCCTGACGCCTCAAGAATATCCTCCGTCAACCCGCTGAAGAGGCCGACGAGATAAATCGCCGCGAGAACCGTCAATGTCAGCAGCAAACCGGTCGGCTGACGAAGCTCGATACGCCTGGCAACAAAAGCAACAAGCGAAGGATAGCCTTGAGCTACTCGGGATCGGAGGTTCTGAGACCGCTCCCATGCCGAAGAGTCCATAAATATCTTGGGCAGTGCTGGAGCCACCCCGATGATGAAAGTAGTGACTCGTAGAGCCAATATGCGAATAACAACGATAAAAACAATCGCCACGGCAACCAAAATAAACACGGCGGGTACTGGCATCAACGGACTCTAAGAGAGATGCAAATAATAATGTACGGCATCGTGCCACTTCGTCATTTTCTAAGGTTCAAATATAACGCCAATCTTTTTCACCCCACTTTGTAATCGTGCAGCTTTGTCACGGCTGTCGGAGAGCACTAACTCGATTCAGGGTCAATCGGCACTAGAAAGCCAAACACAAACGATACGTCCCCGCCTCTTGCCATTTCCTCTGCATAGTCTCGCGCCAATCGTGCGTTTTCGTGGCCATTTGCCGGGAAGATCGACCGAGATTCGCGCCCAGCCCAAATGGGTGACCCGTTTGATTTATATCTGGCCAGTTTTTCGTTGAACCAAGAGGTCTGACAGAGTCGGTGCGCCTCCTCTTGAGAACTCGCACGAAATACCAGAACGGGCCGGGCCGAAATGCTCAGCACAAAGCCAGTTAGGTTTTCAGCTTTGCTTTGTTCGCCACCCGCTCCTTTTCTCGTCATCAATCATGGACCCATCCAGCAATGGATGATTTTCAGACCGCCCTCCTCATGTTTTGAGCAGCTAGTATCTTTCGATCAACCACATTGCCGACGCCGACTTAGCGCAGACTTAGCGAGCACCGTCGGCGTTACGGCTCGGCCGAGCGGCGTGCGCGCGAAGCCTTGGATGTTTGCGTACGTAATACGGGCAGGTGGTTCGATCGACCTCATCGGTTTGCTCGCCGGATTAGTCTCCCATATCTGGCACATCGGCTGTCGGCTCGTGCAACGTGAGATGCAAAGGCAGCGCCCGCAATCCGCTGTTCCGAATCGGTCAAAGGACTCGCAATCACGCAAATGGCAAGGATTGTACTTCGCATTCTCTCGCGCCACGCTAAGCTAGCGTAGCCATACCCCAATCATCAGATCTATCATTTCGGCGGACTCGCGCGGAGCGTGCGCAGCGTATCGCCAGCATGTTGTCCGGGTGCGACGCGGAAACGGTGTGTAGATCCCACCTTTGGCCATCAGGTCCATACGATGCGAGCCATCTTGTTCGCAAGAGCGACCGTCACAAGCATACGCGGCTTGCGGGCAAGCATGCGCACAAGCCACGAGCCATGCGACGCGCCATGACGGCGGGCTTGCTTCACTACCACGCTGGCTCCGATGATGAGCAAACATCGCAACGTTCGTTTACCCATCTTAGACGTCGCTCCCAGCTTCTGCTCTCCGCCCGTGGAGCGTTGCAGCGGCGTCAACCCCAGCCACGCGGCGAAGTCCTGGCCGCGCCTGAGGCCCGAAGCGTCAGGAGCAAGCGCGATCAGGGCGGTCGCCGTGATCGGCCCTACGCCAGCTATTGTCATCAGTCGGCGGGTATCGTTTTCCTCCCGTGCGCGCCGGGCAATCTCTCAATCGAGCTGTTTGATCTGCTCACTCACCATCCTTAGGATCGCTATCAGCCGATCAAGCGCCAGCCGCGCAGTGGCAGACAAACGGGTTTCAGGGGCTTGTACGAGCTCGACAAGCATCGCGACATGGGATGGTCCCTTTGCCACCACCAACCCATATTCGGCCAGGTGAATGCGCAGAGCGTTGATCACCTGGGTCCGCTGCCGAACCTTCAGATCGAGCTCGCGAAACACCACCGCCCTTGCTTGCTGCTCCTCACTCTTCGCCGCCATTTCGCAACCGGATCCGTTCGATTGCCCATGCGATGGCATGGTTTGGACGAAGCTGACGTTCGGACCTCATGTTCGCATCGCACAAATACCATAACGCGGTTTGTCGGGTACTCGACGGTAGGTAACGGAAGCGATTGGTAAATTACGACTTGCGGCGGATATTGTCTGCCTAGCACCGCAATCTGCAACGGCGGCTGAACCAGATGCACCAAATTCAAAAGTGGCCCGTGCGTGTTTCACGCCATGCATAGATCGAAGTCGACAAAATGACCGCGGACTTGTTGGTGCACTCGCAATAGAAGCGCTTGATGCGAGCATCTTTAATGGGCTCAGGCTCCGCTCAAACTGACCATTGCCCCACGGTTGCCTGGCCTTTGGTGTTCCTTGATGTCCTATCTGGCGCTGGCAAGATCGAACGCTATTGAGCTGCTGCCGGTTTGATGGACACCAAGATAGGGTGTTTCATGAAGCCGGAGGTTGCCATGCAGAGACGGAAGTTCGGTCGCGAGTTTAAACTCGAA
>LNAP01011050.1_pt1 | contig 25872 bp, 27 predicted proteins | sample 602601 | NCBI WGS metagenome assembly LNAP01 (sample SAMN02440304, study PRJNA202911) | soil metagenome | biome: Subtropical and temperate rainforests or woodlands; isolation source: soil samples (1 kg each in a 20% v/v slurry with milli Q water) were... ...
GGCTCGAACTCGGTGCCGACGACTACCTGCCCAAGCCCTTCGACCTGGATGAGCTGGAGGCACGCCTGCGCGCGCTGCGCCGCCGCCACCAGCAAGGCGACGCTGGCGACGCGCCGGCCGGCCCGCAGCCGGTGGGCGGTTTGCGCTACGAGGCCGACAGCGGGGCCATCTACCACCGGGCCGATGTCATGGAGCTCACGCCGCGAGAGTTGGCGCTGCTCAAGGCGCTCATGATGAATCCCGGCCATGCGGTGAGCAAGGAGCGCCTGTTCGAGCTGGTGTTCCCGGGCGAGGCGGACGTGCAGTACGAAGCCGTGGAGGTGGTCGTCTACCGCCTTCGCAAGAAGCTGGTCGGCACCGGCACCGCGCTGATGACGCTGCGCGGGCTGGGCTACCTGTTGCGCGAGGAGCCGTGAGACGGCTGTTCGCGACCTCGGCGACCTCGCTGCGGGCACGGCTGCTGCTCGGCATCCTGGTGCCGGTGGCGCTCGTCATCGCGGTCAACAGCGTGAGCCTGTACCGCCAGAGCCTGGCCGCGGCCACCATCGCCTACGACCGCACGCTGCTGGCGTCGGCCAAGACCATCGGCGAGCAGCTCGACGTGACCGGCTACGACGACGCGGCAGTGCTGCGCGCGGTCGTGCCCTATTCCGCGCTCGAGGCCTTCGAGGCCGACAACCAGAGCCGCATGTACTACCGCGTGTCGACCCTGAAGGGCGAGATGATCTCAGGCTTTGACGAGGTGCCCTTCTGGCGCGGCACGCTGCCGATCCGCCCGCCGTATGCGTCGCTGGTCGACTTCTACGACGCCGAGTTTCGCGGGCAGCAGGTGCGTATCGCCGTGCTGCTGCAGCCCGTGGCCAGCGCCGTCGGACGCGGCATGGCGGTGGTGCAGGTGGCCGAGACGCTCGAGATCCGCGAGACGCTGGCGCGCACGCTGCTGTGGATGCTGTCGACCAAAATGCTGCCGCCGGTAGGCGTGTTAATGCCCATCTACCTGCTGTGCAAAAGCATGGGCCTGCTTGATTCGCGCCTGGCGCTGATCGTGATTTACACGCTGATCAACCTGCCGATTGTGGTGTGGATGATCTACACGTACTTCAAAGATATTCCGGTGGATATCCTCGAAGCCGCCCGCCTGGATGGCGCCACCACCCTGCAGGAAATCGGCCGCGTGCTGCTGCCGATTGCCCGTGGCGGCCTGGCCTCGACCATGTTGCTGTCGCTGATCCTGTGCTGGAACGAGGCCTTCTGGTCGCTCAACCTGACCTCCTCTGCGGCAGCGCCATTGACCGCTTTGGTCGCGTCCTACTCCAGCCCTGAAGGCTTGTTCTGGGCCAAGTTATCCGCCGTCTCCACCCTCGCCTGCGCGCCGATTCTGATTTTTGGCTGGATCAGCCAGAAGCAACTGGTGCGTGGCCTGTCTTTTGGTGCCGTGAAATGACCGGCCATTACGACCTCTTAAAGGAGCCCAGCCATGGCTGACCTCAGCATTCGTAACCTGCAAAAAGGCTTTGATGGCCACGCCATTATTCAAGGCATCGACCTCGACGTGCGCGACCGTGAATTCGTGGTGTTCGTCGGCCCCTCGGGCTGCGGCAAATCCACCTTGCTGCGCTTGATTGCCGGGCTGGAGGAAGTCACCAGCGGCACTATTTCTCTGGATGGCAAAGACATCACCGACCTGGCCCCGGCCAAGCGCGACCTGGCCATGGTGTTCCAGACCTACGCCCTCTATCCGCATATGACGGTACGGAAAAACCTGTCGTTTGCCCTCGACCTGGCGGGCACCGATAAAAACGTGGTCAAGGAAAAGGTCGACAACGCCGCGCGCATTCTCGAGCTGGAACGTCTGCTCGAGCGCAAGCCCAAGCAGCTCTCCGGTGGCCAGCGCCAGCGCGTGGCGATTGGCCGGGCGATTGTGCGCAACCCGAAAATCTTCCTCTTCGATGAACCGCTGTCCAACCTCGATGCCGCCCTGCGCGTGCAGACCCGCCTGGAGCTGGCGCGCCTGCATAAAGAGCTGAAGGCAACGATGATTTACGTGACCCACGACCAAGTCGAAGCCATGACCCTGGCCGACAAAGTGGTCGTGCTTAATGGCGGCCGTGTCGAGCAAGTCGGCTCGCCACTGGAGCTGTATAACCACCCTGCCAACCTGTTTGTCGCCGGCTTTCTCGGCACGCCGAAAATGGGCTTTTTACGCGGCAGCGTCGGCGCGGTCGATGGCAACGGCTGCGAAGTGCAGCTGGACGCCGGCACGCGCCTGCACCTGCCGCGGGTGGCCTGCAACCAGCAGGCTGGCGCCAGCGTCACCCTCGGCGTGCGCCCGGAGCATTTCAATATCGTGCCCGCTGGCCAAGGCCAGCTCACGGTGATCGCCGATGTCAGCGAACGCCTGGGCAGCGACACCTTCTGCCATGTGCGCACCGCCTCCGGTGAAAACCTCACCATCCGCGTGCGCGGCGACTTTTCTCCGGCCTATGGCCAGCCGCTGGAGCTGGCCTTTGATACCGCCCATTGCCACCTCTTCGATGCCGCAGGCGTTGCCATTGATAAACGCAGCGCTGCCGAGCAGGCGGCGTAAGGATTGTTATGAAACTCAGCCGTTCCAACCTGTCGCAACTGGTGCCTTACATCGCCCTGCCCGCCTATGACCTGGGCGCACGGCAACAGGGTATCGCCCATATCGGCGTCGGCGGCTTTCACCGCGCCCACGAAGCGATCTATACCGAGGCGCTGCAAAACCAGGGCAAGGATCTCGACTGGGGTATCTGCGGCGTTGGCTTGCGCAGCGAAGACCGCGCCATGCGCGATGCGCTGGCCGCCCAGGATTATCTGTATACCCAGGTCGAGCTGGGCGATACGCCAAATCTGGAAGTGCGCGTGGTCGGTGTTATCGGCGCCATGCTGCTGGCCGAAGACTCGGCCCAAGCACTGATCGACAAATTGGCCGAGCCGGCTATTCGTATCGTCTCGCTGACCATCACCGAAGGCGGTTACTGCATCGACGACGCCAGCGGCGAATTCCTTGCCGACCTGCCCGCCATTCAGCACGACCTGGCTAACCCGCAAACGCCGAGAACGGTGTTTGGCTTTCTTTGTGCCGCTTTGGCCACCCGCCGCGCCAATGGCACGGCGGCTTTTACCCTGATGTCCTGCGATAACCTGCCGCATAACGGCGCCGTTACCCGCAAGGCATTGCTTAGCTACGCACGCCTGGCCGATGCTGAATTGGCGCAATGGATCGAGGCCAATGTCAGCTTCCCCAACGCCATGGTCGACCGCATCACGCCGATGACCAGCGACGCCCACCGCCAGCAGTTAGCCAACGAGCATGGCATCGACGACGCCTGGCCGGTGGTCTGCGAGCCGTTCTTGCAATGGGTGCTGGAAGACAAATTCGTTAATGGCCGTCCGGCCTGGGAAGACGTCGGCGTGCAGTTCACCGACGACGTAACGCCTTACGAAGAAATGAAGATCAAGCTGCTCAACGGCAGCCACTTGGCCCTCACCTACCTGGGCTTTCTCAAGGGCTACCGCTTTGTCCACGAGACCATGAACGACGAGCTGTTCCGTCGCTACGTGCGGCGCTTTATGGACCTCGACGTAACGCCCCAGCTCGCGCCGGTGCCGGGCATCGACCTGAGCGAGTACAAAGACACGCTGATCGAGCGGTTCTCCAACCAGGCGATTGCCGATCAGCTTGAGCGTGTGTGCTCCGACGGCAGCTCGAAATTCCCCAAATTTATTGTGCCGACCCTGAATCGCCTGATCGCTGACGGGGCCGAGCTGGACCGCGCCGCGTTGGTGGTAGCGGCCTGGGCGCTGTATCTGGAGGGCGTGGATGAGCAAGGCACGAAATACCGTATTCCCGACCCGCGTGCTGAATGGGCGCAAGGCTTGGTGGCCGATAAAGCCAGTCTGACCGCCAAGCTGCTCGGTGCCGAGCTGGTCTTTGGTCCGGCCATTCCGGCGTCGCAGGCTTTTGTTGCGGCCTTTGAACGTCAGCTGCATAACCTGCGCACCCTGGGCGTCACCGGCACCTTGCAGGCGCTGCTGGATGGCCCGGCGAACGGTCGGCTTGACCCGCCGCTGCAGCATCGCTGAGAACTGACCATGGCTTTGTACCTCGGTATCGACTGCGGCACCCAAGGCACCAAGGCGCTGGTGCTGGATGCCGCCAGCGGTGAGGTGCTGGGCGCCGGTGGCGCGCCGCATCGCTTGATCAGTGGGCCCAATGGCCATCGCGAGCAGCACACGGCTGACTGGCTCAGCGCGTTTGAGCAAGCCACCCACGCGGCATTGGCCGACGCCGGTGTGTCGGGGCAAGAGATCGCCGGCATCGGCATTTCCGGCCAGCAACACGGCCTGGTTTTGCTCGACGCCCAAGGCCAGGTGCTGCGCCCGGCCAAGCTCTGGTGTGACACCGAATCGGCGCCGCAGAACCAGCGTTTGTTGGATTTTCTCGGTGGTGAGGCGGGCTCGCTAGAGCGTCTGGGCGTGGCCATTGCGCCGGGCTATACGGTATCGAAATTGCTCTGGACCAAAGAGCAGCACCCCGATATTTACGCGCGCATCGCCCATATTCTGCTGCCCCACGACTACCTGAATTTCTGGCTGACCGGGCGTTACTGCAGCGAATACGGCGACGCCTCCGGCACCGGCTATTTCAATGTGCGCAGCCGCGAGTGGGACCACGATTTGCTCCGCCTTATCGAACCCAGCGGGCGCCTTAACGATGCCTTGCCTACCCTGCTTGGCCCGGATGAAACGGTTGGCACCTTGCTGCCGGAAATCGCCCAGCGCCTGGGCCTGAACCCGCAGGCGCAAGTGGCCAGCGGTGGCGGCGACAATATGATGGGCGCCATCGGCACCGGCAATATCAGCCCCGGCGCCATCACCATGAGCCTCGGCACCTCGGGCACCTTGTATGCCTACGCCGACCAGGCGCAGGTCAGCCCGCATGCCTCGGTGGCGACCTTTTGCTCGTCCTCCGGCGGCTGGCTGCCGCTGATTTGCACCATGAACCTGACCAATGCCACCGGCGCCATTCAGCAATTGCTCGAGCTGGATCTGGCCAGCTTTGGCTGCCTGGTGAGCGAAGCGCCGATTGGCGCCGAAGGCGTGCTGATGCTGCCGTTCCTTAATGGCGAGCGGGTGCCGGCGTTGCCCAATGCCAGTGCCAGCCTGTTTGGCCTGACCAGCGATAACCTGACCCGCGCCAACCTCTGCCGCGCGGTGCTGGAAGGCACCTGCTTTGGCTTGCGCTATGGCCTGGATTTATTACGTGCCAGCGGAATTGAAAGCCGCGAAATCCGTCTGATCGGTGGCGCGGCGAAAAGCTCGGTGTGGCGGCAGATCGTCGCCGATATTATGGCCACCCCACTGGTCTGCCCGCAGCACACCGAAGCAGCGGCCTTGGGCGCAGCGATTCAAGCAGCCTGGAGCGCGGGTGAAGACAGCCTGGAGCAGCTGTGCCAGCGTTGCGTGAGTGTGGACATGCGCACCCTCACCCAGCCTGACCCAAAAAATAGCGCGGCCTACGAGCCGGTGTATCAGCGCTATCGCCAGCAGGTCATGCAGCTGCAATAACCCTTTTTTCTGTTTGGAGTTCGACATGTACCTGGTTTGCGGCGAAGCGTTGTTCGACTTTTTTACAGGGGCAGCCGGCGCGCGCAGCAGCGAGCTGGACTACAAAGCCGTCGCCGGTGGCTCACCGTTTAACGTGGCCGTGGGCTTGCGCCGGCTGGGCGTGGACTCGGCTTTGTTTGGCGGCTTATCCACCGATTTTCTCGGCGAACGCCTGCGCCGCGTGCTGGAAGAAGAAGGCGTGTGCAGCGACTTTTTAATCAGCAGCGACGCACCCACCACTATGGCCATGGTCGCCGTGGATGCCAGCGGCCAACCGCGTTACTCCTTCCGGGGCGAAGGCTGCGCCGACCGTGCCTTGCGCAGCGAACATCTGCCTGTGCTTGGCGACGATGTGCGCGGGCTGCATGTGGGCTCGTTCTCCCTGGTGGTGCAGCCCATTGGTGACACCTTGCTGGAACTGGTGCGCCGCGAAAGCGGTAAACGCCTGATCAGCCTCGACCCCAACGTACGCCTTAACCCGCAGCCGGACGTCGAGCTATGGCGCAGCCGTGTTGAGGAGCTGGCGCAACTGGCCGACTTGATCAAAGTTAGTGATGAAGACCTGCATCTGCTCTACCCCGGTACCGCACCGGAAACCATCATCGAACGCTGGTTGGGTGGGCGTTGCCAGTTGGTATTGATGACGCGCGGTGCCGGTGGCGCCACGGCCTTCAGTCGCCAGCACGGCACCCTTTCGGTACCCGCGCGCAGCATTCAGGTTAAGGACACCGTGGGCGCTGGCGATACCTTCCAGGCCGCGCTGCTGGCCTGGCTGACTCGCGCCGAACTGGACAGCCCGCAAGGGGTGGCCAGCCTAAGCCTTGAACAGATCGAAAGCCTGCTGACTTACGCCGTCGCCGCCGCTGCCGTGACCTGCTCGCGCACCGGGCCGGATTTGCCGTTTGAGCATGAAGTGCTGGTGTGACCCAAAGATCAAAAGCTCGCGGCGGCTCTCTGGTCCTAATGTAGGTTGGGTTGAGCAAAGCGAAGCCCAACATGAGAACCGAACGTTGGGCTTCGCTTTGCTCAACCCAACCTACGGATTCGGGATCGCTGGGTACCGCACCAAATGAAAGAACACCGGCGCGGCAAAACACACCGAGTCCAGCCGATCCAGCATGCCGCCATGCCCTTCGATCATATGCCCCCAGTCCTTCACGCCACGGTCGCGTTTGATCGCCGACATCACCAGCCCACCGATAAAGCCCATCAGGCAGATAACAAAGGCCAGGGCGAGGGCGCCAAAGAAGCTGAACGGGGTCATCCAAAACAGCGCACCGCCCAGCAAGGTGGCGGAGAACACGCCGCCAATCAGGCCTTCGAGGGTCTTCGACGGCGATAGGTTGGGCGCCACTTTGGTTTTGCCGAACAGCTTGCCCCAGATGTATTGCAGCACGTCGGACGACTGCACCACCAACACCAGAAAGGCGATCAGCAACAGGTTGCGGCCTTCGTAGCCGGCGATGTTCAGCGTCAGCAACGCAGGCACGTGGGAGATGCTGAACACGCAAATCATCAGCCCCCACTGCACCTTGGCCGTTCGCTCCAAAAAGCGCGTGGTGTCGCCGCCCAGTGAGGCCAGGAACGGCATCAGCAGGAATACAAACACCGGGATAAAGATGCTGAACAGCCCGTACCACTCGATATAGACGAGGAAGTATTGGAACGGCAGCACGCAGTAGAACGCTGCCACCAGTGCTGGGTAATCGCCGCCACGGGTTTGCGTGAGGGTGATGAACTCGCGCAGGGCGAAGAACGACAGCAGGTAGAACAGCAGCATCACGCCCGGCTTGCCCAGGAAAAACGCCACACCCAGCACCGCCACCATCACCCACCAGGCATTGATGCGCGCATTGAGGTTGTCGATAACCGGGGTCGCGCCTTTTTTCCATTTAAGGATTTGCCCGACCAGCGAGGCGAGGGCCAAGAAGATGCCGACGGCGATAAATACGTTGAGGGTTTGCCGATCCATATCAGGCCTCCGCAGGCGTCAGGGCCAGCAACGCGTCGCGGCTACGGGCTAAAAAGTCGGCCTTGGTTTCGCCTTCCTGCAATTGCAGTGGCGTGCCAAAGGTCAGGGTGCACAGCAGCGGCAAGGGCAGGGGGCATGACGCGTTTAAGGTTGTCGATCCACACCGGTACCAGCTCTACATCGGGGCAGCGCGTGGCCAGGTGGAATAGGCCGCTCTTAAACGGCAACAGGCCGTCTTCCAAGTTGCGCGTGCCCTCCGGGAAGAGGATCAGCGATTCGCCGCGCTCCAATACCGCGCCCATTTGCTCGATGGGGTTGGGGCCGTCGGCCGTCGGGGTGCGTTCGATCAGCACGCCACGAAACACTTTGTTGATCAGAAAACTGCGTACTCCGGCCTTGCCCCAGTAGTCGGCGCCAGCCACCGGTCGCGTGCTGCCGCGCATATGCGCGGGCAGTGACGACCACAGCAGCACAAAGTCGCCATGGCTGTTGTGGTTGGCGAAATACACGCGCGGTTTCGGGTCTGGCGCGCAGCCCACCCACAAGGCTCGCGCACCAGTAACGGCGGCGGCAAAACCGATGATCAGGCGGGCGACAAAGGCGCCACGCCAGCTGTAGTCCGAGACACGTGACATACACAGTCCTCTAGAGAAAGGCACCGGCCACAACTGCGGCCACCGCCAATAGCAATTGCATCGCCAGGGTCAGGCCTTGGTTGCGCAACAACGCCAAGGCGCCCTGGCAACGTAGCGACCAGTCGCGGCCTTTGTTGTGGGCTGGCAGCAGGCCGAGGCCATGCAGGCCTTCATCCAGTTGCTCAGTGGCTGCCGATAAGTCAGCTGCATCGGCCACCCGGGCAAATAGCGCGGCATCAAAGGCCACGCGCAGCGCCCAGTATTTTTCCACGGCGCCGGCCAACAGGCAGAGCACCAGCAGGGCGGCCAGCAGCGGCAGCTTGGTCAAGGTGACGGCCACCAGCGCCCCGGCCAGCGCCACCAGGCTGAGTCCGGTCGAGAGCTGATCAAGCCGTTGCCCTTGGTCCAGTAGCCGCGCACAGCTGAGCAAGCGCAGATCGCTCATGCTGTGGCTCCGATCAACGCCAGATTACGCAGGTGGCCTTCGCGCAACACCACGCCAGGGCGCGCTTGCTCCAGCATGGCTTGCGCCGCTTGGGGGTTGGCCGCGCGACCGGTGCTGAGCAGCCAGGCCGCCACCGCTGCGGCACTACGGGAATAACCCAGGGCGCAGCAGACCAACACCGGGCCATGGGCCCGAGCACGCTCGATGGCTTCAGCGGCGGCTTGCAGCAGTTCAGGGCTAGGTGGCAGCAAGTCCATGGTGGGCAACGTGGTATAGGCGCGACCGCCAATGGCGCAGGGCAGTTCCGCGCACAGGTCGACAATCGCCTTGATCGGCGTGCCGTCGAGTTCGCCTTTGTTGGGGATACGCCCCAGCCATACGCCGTCGACCACGGGCACCAGCTTGGGCACCTTGGCCGTCCAGGCTCGGGAATTAACCCAGGCGCCGATCAGGTACGGACCAAAGAGAAAATTCGCCGCCCAACTGAGCTGACCATTGCGGTGCTTTTGAAAGCCCGCCGCGCCAATCAATAGGTAGTTGAGCGCCACTAAAACCAAGGCGACAGCTGGCCAAGTGAGAAACCAGCCCAGCCCACCCACGGTCACTCCTAGGGCACCCAGGGCCAGCCCGGCAGCGCCGTAATAAAGCCCCAAGCGCTGCCCGCGCGCTTGGGGCTGCCAACGCAGATGGGCCAGCGGGCTAGGGCGGTCCAGCGGCCATAGCCAGACGCATAACCAGCCGACCAGAACGCCAGTGGGCAGGTCGATAAAGTGGTGTTGGTACGTGGTCAGTACCGACAAGCCGATCAAGCCAAACCAGATATGCAGCAACCAGCGCCACAGGCCCTTGGGCGTGTGGTCGGCATAACGCACCCAGAGCACGATCAGCAGCACGATATGCAGCGACGGCGCCTGGTTAAACGGCTTGTCAAAGCCCATCAGCACCTCAAACATCCAGGCGAAAAAGCCGGTCATTTCCGGGCGGGTAAAGGTGTAGGTCAGCGGGAATAACAAGAAACCGGCAATCGCCACCACCTGCGCGGTGAGGAGCCGGCGCGCGTGAACATCCAACTCATGGCGGCTGCTGCATAGCAGAAGCGACAGGCCATACAGCAAGTCGATGGACCAGTAGGGCACGATGGTCCAGGCCCAGAACGGTGTATGGCTTTCCCAGCCGAAAACCAAGGTGCCGACATCCGCGCGCTGGCTGGTGTACCAGTTGGCAAAGCTATAGCTGGCGAAAAACAGCGGCGCCAAAATCACCAACCACATCAGCGCCCGCGGAAAGCGCTGACGGATCGTTAGCTTGGCTGGGGCGGCGTCGCTCATTCCTCGACTCGTTGCGCCAGGCTGACGCTAAAGATGCCCCACTGGTCGATACGCTGCGTCACCTTACGAAAGCCCGCAGCGGCCACCAATTGATCCATCTCGGCCTGGGTGCGACGGCGCATTACCCAAGGCTGCCCATCACGGTGGCTGGTCAGGGCACGGGCAATCAGCTGCAACTGCGGGTGCCATGGCTGGCCGGTGTAAATCAGGTAGCCACCCGGTTCTACGGCCTGCGCCAGGCCGCCAAGGGAGCCGCCGACCATGCTGTTATCGCCAAACAACTCATACAGGCCGGAGACAATTGCCAGGGTTGGTTTCGGGTCCAGGCTAGCCAGGCTTTCTGGGTCAAAGGCATTGCCCTTAACAAACTGGGCGATATCGGCCAGGCCTTTTTCCGCGATCAGGGCGCTGCCCTGGCTGACGTTAAGGTCGCTGTAATCGCGCAGCAAAATCGAGTCCGGGCGCTGGGCCAAGCCTTGCAGCGCTTCCAATACATAGCGGCCATGACCGGCGGCGATATCGACGATACGCGTTGGCTTGCCCTCGGCCTGTAGCGTTTGCAGGGTCTCGCGCAGAAGCTCTTCGATATGCACCTTGCGCTGACGAATACCGCGCCAGCCGATGGAGTTGAGGTAGTTGGTGTCGATCATGCGCCCCAGTGCGCCAGTGCCGGTGGGCTTGTTGCGGTACACGTAGTCGAGGGTGCTGCCGGAGTCGAAGCCGGTGTCGAAGCCAAGTTTTACCCCAGCCGATAACTTCGCGCCCAAGCCCATCGAGGCGCGGGTCATGCGCCAGTACAAACCCGCTGGCGAGTTAGGCGGCAGCGGCGTGGACAGGCCTTCAGCTTCGGCTTTGGTAAAGCCGATACGGTCGGCGGTCAGCAACTCAGGGCGGCTTAGCGGCTGGCTAAACAGCAGCTCGATAAAGCCACGGGCTTTGCTCACGGCGAGATGGCGGTCGGCTTCGCCGAGGGTGTCGTGGTAGAAGCCGGGCAGCAAATGACGTTCTTTTTGCAGGGTGCCCAGGCGCTGGAAAAACAGCTCCTGGGGTTTGCGCTTGACCACAAAGTCGGCGCCGGAAATCAGCAATTGGGTCGGCACTTGAATCGCTTCGGCATCGCCCACCACACGGTCGGCTGCTTCATACAGGCCGAGCAATTGGTTAACCGAAATCGCCTTGGCAATCAGCGGGTCATTGGCATAGCTGTCAGCGCGGGCTTTGTCATGGGTAAGCATGCCGGGGCGCACATAGCTTTTCACAAAGAAGTTGCCCTTGAGCTTTTGCAGCAAGGTCAGCCCCGGGCGGGCCAGCGGTACATACAGGTTGATATCGAAGGCCGGCGAAGCCAGCACCATGCAGCGAATACGCGGGGCATAGTCATGGGCCCACGTGGCGGCCAACACCGCGCCCACGCTTTGCGCCACGACGGCAATCTCTTCGATGGCAATGCCATGCTCGCGTTGAATGAAAGACACGAAGTCATCGACGTCACGCACGCTGGCGGCAAAGCTTGGGCTGTCGCCGCGCTCACCCGGCGAGTGGCCATGGCCGCGGGCATCCCAGGCGAAAAAGGCGAAATCGGGCAGGTTCAGCTCATCGACCAAATGCGCCATGCGCGCCGAATGCTCGTGGCCGCGGTGCAGCAGCACGATGGCTTTGCGTGGCGATTCAGGGGTGGCGTCGACGGCGGGCCAGTAGCGATAGAACAGCTCGACCCCGTCGTGGGTAGGAAAAGTAGCGTTGTGTTGCAGGCGTTGAGTTTCCATCCGTAGAACTCCAAAAAATCGATTTGATTAACTGGCAGGTAACTCGGCCAGCCCGCGCTTGACGCGGTTGTACGTGGTGAACAACAGCAAGGCGGCGAGCACTGCCATGATTGACGTCAGCCAACCCTGTACCGGCACACCGATGGCCAACAGAAAGCCGAGCAGACCAAAAACAAAGGCACGATCGCTCTTGCCCATGGGGCCGTCATAGCGACGCGACGCGCCGACCATCAGGCCCAGCACGCCAGCGTATTCACTTAACCAAGCAAGTAATACAACCGCCGCCACCGCTGCGCCAGACACCCCAGCCAAGCAGGCAAATGGCAGATACAGCGCGGCGTCGGCAACCAAGTCGGTGATTTCATTCAGGTAAGCGCCCAGACGCGACTGCTGGCCAAACTCACGGGCCAACATGCCGTCCACCGCATTCAGGCCCATGCGCAGCAGCATCCACAGCGGTAAGAGCGCGAACACCCAACGGTGTTCCGCAAATATCGCCACCACAGCGCCGACCACAATGGAGACGGCACAGGCAAACAAGGTGACCTGGTTGGCGGTCACGCCTTTGGCGTGCAAGCGGGTGACAGAAGGGCGGAGCAAATTCTGGAAGCGGGGTTTGAGGTCGTAGATCGACGGCATGGAGCGCTCGCAGTAGAAAGGCGGTGGATGGACTGTACGCACAAGAGACGGCAGCTGCCGGGAATTGTTCACAGGTGCAAGTGGGCAGGTGTGTCTGGCTACATTGTGCAAACCATTCAAGGTAGCTACCAGGCGGCAGAGCTGGAACAATATTGCCCCGGCTATAGTCTTAAAGGCCCATCCGTTTCTCGCTCAGGAGTGCTCTATGAACACGCGCGACCAACAGAATCTCGACCGCCTCGATGGGGGCCAAGGTGAAGGTGCCGATGAGGCGTTGCAGCAGATTGTTTCGGGGTTTCAGCGCTTTCGTACCGAGGTGTTCCCCGAGCAAGAGGAGTTGTTCCAGAAGCTCGCCAATGCCCAGCGGCCGCGGGCGATGTTTATCACCTGCGCCGATTCGCGCATCGTGCCTGAGCTGATTACGCAAAGCTCGCCGGGTGACCTCTTTGTAACCCGTAACGTTGGCAACGTGGTGCCACCTTATGGACAAATGAACGGCGGCGTTTCCACTGCCATCGAGTACGCCGTATTGGCCTTGGGCGTGCACCACATCATCGTGTGTGGCCACTCCGATTGCGGCGCCATGCGCGCGGTAATGAACCCCGACACGCTGGAAAAAATGCCCACGGTAAAAGCCTGGCTACGCCATGCCGAGGTGGCAAAGATTATGGTCGCCGATAACTGCAGTTGCGGCACCGAGCACGAAACCTTAGGCGTATTGACCGAGGAAAACGTAGTGGCGCAGTTGCAGCACTTGCGCACCCATCCGTCGGTAGCCTCGCGCATGGCCAGCGGGCAGCTGTTTATTCACGGCTGGGTGTACAGCATCGACACCTGCGAGATTCGCGCTTATGACGCCGAGCGCGCAGCGTTTCTGCCCTTGGATGGCTCCAGCCCGATTCCGATGGCGACCCCTCGGCCCAGGTATTCGCCGCAATAACTGTAGGGTGTGCCGGCCCGCGCACCAGAGCGCAAATCGCCTGGTGCGCACAGCACACCCTAGGGTTCGGTGTTTAAACGGCTTCCTGCAACTGCAATTCCACGCCCAACTGCTGCGAAAAACACGGCCACTGTTGCCACGCTGCTTTGGTATTGGGGCTGCTTAAACGGTTGCGATAGGCCTGCACCGACTCTTGGGCAAAGATGCTGTCCTCGAGCATGCCGTCCACCGCGTGGTGCACGGCTTCATCCAATTGGTTGGCGAAAGGTTCGCCGATCAGCTGGTGGGCGATCAGGTTGGCCACCGTGGTGTCCAGCGGAATCAGCGGCTGGCCCATATGGGTGATATAGCGGTCGTTCACTTCTTCGACCAAACGGTGCGCCAGGTAGGCTTCGTCGAGCAGCCCGTCGAGGCCCTCGTGGCCGGCCATCAGCGCCGGTGGGTTGAGGAAGAACTCTTCGGCGACTTTCAGTACCGGCTTGATCTGCTCTTCAATCCCGGCCTCACGCGCTACCTGATTGGCGGCGTCGAGGATGTCGGGCACCTGATCAATGTAGGCGGCGACAAAACGGGTTAGAGCGCCTTTTTCATCGCTTGCCGGCAGGCGAATGGCGCGGTGCAGGTCGGCGATTTTTCCTTCGAGCTGATTGGCCAAATTGGCGCTTTGGGCTTCGTGCTGGTGTGCGCGCTGAATCAGCTCGCGCAATGCGGCGGTTTTCATGACTGCTCCCGAACAAAGGACATGGCGTAGAGGGGTGGGCCTGTTCAGAAATGAAACAGGTAGGAAAGACACACACATTAGCTGGCACCCGTCCCATGCTAAGACGCGATTGTCATAATCCCTAAACTTTTATGACAGTCCCGTTATAACGCTAGCGTTACACCTTGCCGCAAGCCAGAAGAACCGGGGGCTTTAGCACAGGCCTTGGCCGGCCGCAGGCTTTTTTGCCACGACATTGCGGGCGCAAAGTCCCTGGCTATACTCCGACTCGAAAGACATGACCTGATGAACCCGGACTAAGCCACGGCAAGGAATGGGTGCGACAGCTAAGTCAGTTTTCTAGCAGACGCTCCCTTCGCCGCAGGCATAGCCGGCGGGATAACAAGAACGATAAGGGGAACCCGCAATGATGCGACATCCACATGCCTGGATGGGCCTCCTGCTGTGGTCGGTATTCAGTCCTGCACGTGAATATGACCCAGGGGGCAACGGCGACCAGCAACGCCGTGTTCGACCTGCATATGACCATCTTCCTGATCTGCGCCGTCATCGGCATCGTGGTGTTTGGCGCGATGTTCTGGTCGATGCTGGTGCACCGGCGTTCCACCGGCCAGGTCGCTTCGCACTTTCATGAAAGCACCACGGTGGAGATTCTCTGGACCGTCGTGCCCTTTGTGATTCTGGTGGTGATGGCCATTCCGGCGACCAAGACGCTGATCAATATCTACGACAGCAGTGAGTCGGAACTGGATATCCAGATCACCGGCTACCAATGGAAGTGGAATTACAAATACCTCGGTCAGGAGGTGGAGTTCTTCAGCAACCTGGCCACTCCCCAAGAGCAAATTCACAACCAGGCGCCGAAAGACGAGCACTACCTGCTGGAGGTCGACCAGCCGTTGGTGATTCCCGCCGGCACCAAGGTGCGCTTCTTGATTACCGCTGCCGACGTTATCCACTCGTGGTGGGTGCCGGCCTTGGCGGTAAAACGCGATGCCATTCCAGGGTTCGTCAACGAAGCCTGGACCAAGGTGGAAAAGCCCGGCATTTACCGTGGCCAGTGCGCCGAGCTATGCGGCAAAGACCACGGCTTTATGCCGATTGTGGTCGAGGTGAAATCCAAAGAGGACTTCGCCAAGTGGCTGGATGAGCGCAAGCAGGAAGCGTTGGCGATGAAAGAGCTGACCAGCAAGGAGTGGACCCGCGAAGAACTGGTTGAGCGCGGCGACAAGATTTACCACACCACCTGCGCGGCCTGTCACCAAGCTGAAGGCCAGGGCCTGCCGCCGATGTTCCCGGCACTCAAGGGCTCGAAGATTGCCACCGGGCCAAAAGAGGACCACCTGCATATCGTCTTCTTCGGTAAGCAGGGCACGGCCATGGCAGCGTTCGGCAAGCAACTGTCGGAGGTCGATATCGCCTCGGTGATCACCTACGAACGTAATGCATGGGGCAACAACGTCGGTGACATGGTCACCCCCAAAGACGTGCTGACCCTGAAACAGGCGAACAAATAGGAGACCCATCATGAGTGCAGTGATTGAGCCTGGCCATGCTGGGCACACCGACCATGGCCACGACCACGGTCATCACGGCCCCGCTAAGGGCCTGATGCGCTGGGTGTTAACCACCAACCACAAAGACATCGGCACCATGTACCTGTGGTTCAGCTTTGCCATGTTTCTGATTGGCGGCTCGTTCGCCATGGTGATTCGCGCCGAGTTGCAAATTGTTGAGCCGGCGTTCTTCAATCAGATGACCACCATGCATGGCCTGGTGATGGTGTTTGGTGCGGTGATGCCGGCGTTTGTCGGCCTGGCCAACTGGATGATTCCGCTGATGGTGGGGGCGCCGGATATGGCCCTGCCGCGCATGAACAACTTCAGCTTCTGGTTGCTGCCAGCGGCCTTTGGCCTGTTGATCAGCACCCTGTTCACTGCCGGTGGCGGGCCGAACTTTGGCTGGACGTTCTACGCGCCGCTCTCCACGACTTACGCGCCGGAAAGCGTGACGTTTTTTATCTTCGCCATTCACCTGATGGGCATCAGCTCGATCATGGGCGCGATCAACGTGATCGCCACCATTCTCAACCTGCGCGCTCCAGGCATGACCTTGATGAAAATGCCACTGTTTGTCTGGACCTGGCTGATCACTGCTTTCTTGCTGATTGCGGTAATGCCGGTACTGGCGGGCTGCGTGACCATGATGCTGATGGATATCCACTTCGGCACCAGCTTCTTTAGTGCCGCCGGTGGCGGTGACCCGGTGCTGTTCCAGCATGTGTTCTGGTTTTTCGGCCACCCAGAGGTGTACATCATGATCTTGCCGGCCTTTGGTGCCGTCAGCTCGATCATTCCAGCGTTCTCGCGCAAGCCACTGTTTGGCTACACCTCGATGGTTTATGCCACAGCCTCTATCGCCTTCTTGTCGTTTATCGTCTGGGCTCACCATATGTTTGTGGTGGGTATTCCGCTGGTGGGCGAGCTGTTCTTTATGTACGCCACCTTGCTGATCGCCGTGCCCACCGGGGTGAAGGTGTTCAACTGGGTAACCACCATGTGGCAGGGCTCGCTGACGTTTGAGACGCCCATGTTGTTTGCCGTGGCCTTCGTGATTCTGTTCACCATCGGCGGCTTCTCCGGGCTGATGCTGGCCATCGCCCCGGCGGACTTCCAGTACCACGACACCTACTTTGTGGTGGCGCATTTCCACTACGTGCTGGTGCCGGGGGCGATCTTCGGTATCTTCGCCTCGGCGTATTACTGGCTGCCCAAATGGACCGGGCATATGTACGACGAAACCCTCGGTAAGCTGCATTTCTGGCTGTCGTTTGTCGGTATGAACATGGCCTTCTTCCCCATGCACTTTGTTGGGCTGGCGGGCATGCCACGACGCATTCCGGACTACAACCTGCAGTTCGCCGATTTCAATATGGTCTCCTCCATTGGCGCCTTTAGTTTTGGCGCTACCCAATTCCTCTTCCTGTTTATCGTGATCAAGTGCATCCGTGGCGGCAAACCCGCGCCGGCCAAGCCTTGGGATGGTGCCGATGGGCTGGAGTGGACCATTCCGTCGCCGGCGCCGTACCACACCTTTACCACCCCACCGGAAATCAAGTGAGCCAGCCATGAGCGAAGGCATCGCCACCAAAAAATTGGTCTCGCGCCTGCTGCTGTTGGTGGTGGTGATGTTCGCCTTTGGCTTTGCCTTGGTGCCGATCTACGACGTGATGTGCAAAGCCTTCGGCATTAACGGCAAAACCGCCGGGCAGTATTCCGGCGAGCAACAACAGGTGGATGAAGCGCGGCAGGTGAAGGTGCAGTTTTTGGCCACCAATGCGGCTGACATGGTCTGGGATTTTCACCCAGTGGCGGCGGACTTGGTGGTGCACCCAGGGGCAGTAAACGAGATGACCTTTATTGCTCAGAACCCCACCGACAAACCCATGGCGGCGCAGGCGATTCCCAGCATTGTGCCTTCGGAAGCGGCGGCCTATTTCCACAAAACCGCCTGTTTTTGTTTTAACCAGCAAGTGCTGCAACCCGGTGAACGCGTAGAAATGAAGGTGCGCTTCATCGTCGACCGTGATCTGCCCAAGGATGTCTACCACCTGCTGTTCGACATCACCGCTCGCCATGCGCCGATAGCGGCCAAGTAAGCGGTGTAAAACAAGGAGAACAATAAGATGGCGACGCACGACGAGGCCCTGCCAAAGAGCCCCAACTCCGACTACGAGCACTACTACGTTCCGGCGCAAAGCAAGTGGCCGATCATTGCCACCATCGGCATGCTCACCACCATGTATGGCCTGGGCACCTGGTTTAACGATATGAAAGCGGCGCGGCCGGAATCCCACGGCCCGCTGATTTTCGCCATCGGCGGGTTGATGGTCGCTTACATGTTGTTTGGCTGGTTTAGCGCGGTAATCAAAGAAAGCCGCGAGGGCCTGTACAGCTCGCAAATGGACCGCTCGTTCCGCTGGGGCATGAGCTGGTTTATTTTTTCCGAGGTGATGTTTTTTATCGCCTTTTTTGGTGCGCTGTTTTATGTGCGTACCTGGGCTGGCCCTTGGTTGGGTGGCTACGGCGCCAAGGGTGTGGCGCATATGCTCTGGCCGAATTTTGAATACACCTGGCCGCTGCTTAATAGCCCCGATCCGAAACTATTCCCGGCACCCAAAGATGTCATCGACCCCTGGCACCTGCCGCTGATCAACACCATTTTGCTGGTCAGCTCTAGCGTCACCGTGACCCTCGCTCACCACGCCCTACGCCATGGCAAACGTGGCCCGCTCAAGGCATGGCTAGGGCTGACCATTCTCTTGGGCTTGAGCTTTCTGACGTTGCAGGCCGTGGAGTATGTAGAGGCGTACCACGAGCTGGGGCTGACGCTAGGCTCGGGCATCTACGGCGCCACGTTCTTTATGCTCACCGGCTTTCACGGCGCCCACGTCACCATCGGTACGCTGATTTTGGCGGTGATGCTGATCCGCATAACCCGTGGTCATTTCGATGAGAAACAGCACTTCGGTTTCGAAGCCGCCAGTTGGTATTGGCACTTCGTGGATGTGGTGTGGGTGGGGTTATTTATCTTCGTGTACGTGCTGTAAACGCGTTCCGTAGGCTGTGCTGTGCGCACCAAGCGATCTTTGCGAGACCGCGATGGTGCGCACAGCACACCCGACAAACGTGAATGTTCGGGCTGTTACCAGGTGGCATGGCTGACCAACTGGCCGCTGTAAAAGCCCCACGTCACCAGGGCCAAGGTTAGCGCCGCCAGCACCACGCGAATGGTCAGGGCGCTGATCAAGCGGGAAGAATTGCCCTGGTCTTTGACCAGAAAGAACAAGCCGCTGAACAGGCTGACAACGGTGGCCAACAGCATAAACACGATGGCTGCTTTGAGCATGGTGTGAGACTCGCCAATGGGGAAGGGGAATGCCGTGGAGTATAGCCAGTCACCTGCCAGTGTTCGGGAGCGCCCATTGAGGCGCTTTCGCCCTGGCTGGTTGCCCAGCCTGGTGGTCGCGGCACTGCTGCCGGTGCTGGTGTTGCTGGGCTTCTGGCAACTGGCGCGGGCGGAAGAAAAACGCCAGCTGCTGGCCAGTTATGAAGCACGGCGCACGGCTGAGCCCATGGGCATTCTTGAGCTGGAAAACACTAAAGACGCGGCCTATCGCCGGGTACACCTGAGTGGTCATTTCGACGAGCAACACAGCGTGCTGCTCGACAACCGCACTCGCGACGGCAAGGCTGGCGTCGAGTTGCTGCAACCCTTCTACGACCAGGCCAGCGACCTCTGGCTGTTGGTCAACCGGGGCTGGCTACCGTGGCCGGATCGGCGTAACCCGGCGCAGTTCAGCACCCCGCCTGCAATCCAGAATCTGGATGCCTGGGTCTACGTGCCGCCCGGCGAAACCTTTCAGTTACAAGCCGATGCGCCTAGCAACAGCTGGCCGTTGTTGGTTAACGCCGTGCATCCACAAGTGCTCTGGCAACAGTTGGGCCGCGCCGGTCTGGCCTATGAAGTACGTCTGCAACCCAGCGCGGCCGCCTACCAGGCCGATTGGCCCATCGTCGCCATGGGCCCCGAACGCCACCAAGCCTATGCCGTGCAATGGTTTGCCCTGGCAGCAGCGTTGCTGGGTTTATTTATCTACCTCGGTTTTCACGCGGCCCCTGCGCGTGAGCCTCGCTTAGGAGAGCAACCATGAGTTCATCGACCCTACCCATGCCGCAAAGCGCGCCGCGTCGCCAAGGGCGTTTGCAGCTGATTTTGCTGCTGGCATTAACTGTTGGGCCGATGGTGTTGGCCACCTGCATGTATCAGTTCCGCTTTTGGGTGCCGGAAGGGCGCAACTACAGCGGCGAGTTGATCGGCAACGGCCAGAGCCGCACGGACCTGGGCGTGCAGGGCGATAACGTCGACACCTGGCAAATTCTGGTGACCGCTCCCGCCGCCTGCGCCGATGACTGCAAACAGCTGGTGTACCTGGCGCGGCAAATCCAGATCGGCCTGGGTCGCGAGGCCTCGCGTGCCACTCACGGACTGGCCACCGCGCAGCCGGTTAGCGAGGACTACAACACCGAGCTCGCCCGCGACTATCCGCGCCTCGGCCGCTATGGTCTCGACACCCAGGCCTACAACAAGGCTGCGCCCAGCACTGGCGCCGAACCGCAGCTATGGCTGGTCGACCCGCACGGCAATCTGGTGTTGCGTTACGACGGCAAAACCAAGGGCAAGGCCATTCTGAACGACCTGCGCCTGTTGCTAAAACTGTCGAATATCGGCTGATCACAAGGGGATTGCTGATGGCCAAACCCGGATTTCGCCTCGCGTTATTAGCCACTGTTCTGGCAGTGGTGGTGGTGCTGTTGGGCGCCTATACGCGCCTGACCCACGCCGGCCTTGGCTGCCCCGATTGGCCGGGCTGCTATGGCTTTATCAGTGTGCCGGCCAGCGAAGCGCAACTGGCCCACGCCGAAGCGAATTTCCCCCATGCGCCGGTGGAAGCGCACAAGGGTTGGAACGAGATGATTCACCGCTACTTCGCCGGCAGCTTGGGGCTGTTGATTGTGGCATTGGCGGTAATTGCCGTGCGTCGTCGGGCTGAGCCGGGGCAGCCGTTGAAACTGCCATTGTTGTTGCTGGGTGTGGTGATTGCTCAGGCGGCGTTTGGTATGTGGACCGTCACGCTCAAGCTGTGGCCGCAGGTGGTCACCGCGCATTTGCTTGGCGGCTTTACCACATTGGCGCTGCTGTTTTTGCTGACGCTGCGGTTGTCGGGCCGGCTGCCGAGTTTGCCCGCCGTGCCTGCACAACTGCGTCGCCTGGCCGCTGTGGGGTTGCTGGTGGTGATCGGGCAAATTGCGCTGGGCGGCTGGGTCAGCTCCAACTATGCGGCGGTGGCCTGCATCGACTTGCCCACCTGCCACGGGCAGTGGTGGCCAGAGATGGATTTCGCCAATGGCTTTCACCTAAGCCAACACATCGGCCCCAACTACCTCGGCGGCCAGCTCGATAGCGATGCGCGCTTCACCCATCGCCTTGGCGCCATGCTCGTCACGCTGGTGCTACTGGCCCTTGCCTGGCGATTGCAACGGGTTGGCCACGGGCGTCTGGCGGGCTTGCTGGTGCTGGCCTTGGCCGTGCAGATCAGCCTGGGCGTAAGCAATGTACTGCTGCACCTGCCGCTGGCCGTGGCCGTCGCCCACAACGCCGGTGGCGCGCTGTTGTTGCTGAGCCTGGTACTGGTCAATTACCGCTTGCGCGTGAGTGCCAGCGTTGCCACTGAACCTGCGAACAATTGGGTCCGCCAGTCGGCGACCTGAATCCATAACAAGAAAGGAGAGATGCCATGGCTACTCTACTCAGCGAACGTCACAGCCGCGCGCTTTGGCGCGACTACCTGGAGCTGACCAAACCCAAAGTGGTGGTGCTGATGCTCATCACCTCATTGGTCGGCATGTTTCTCGCCACGCGCGCCGGGGTGCCGTGGACGGTATTGGTTTTCGGCAACCTGGGCATCGCCCTGTGTGCCGGCGGCGCGGCGGCGGTCAACCATGTGGTGGACCGGCGTATCGATGCATTGATGGCGCGTACCCATAAGCGGCCCTTGGCAGAAGGGCGCGTATCACCGGTGGCGGCACTGACCTTTGCCATGGCGCTCTCGGTATTGGGCTTGGGGGTGTTGCTGGCCTTTACCAACGAACTCACTGCCTGGCTGACCCTGGCTTCATTGCTCGGCTACGCGGTGCTCTACACCGGCTTTCTCAAACGCGCCACGCCGCAAAATATCGTTATTGGCGGCCTGGCCGGCGCGGCGCCGCCGCTGCTCGGTTGGGTGGCGGTCACCGGCCATATGAGCGCTGAACCCTTGCTGCTGGTGCTGATTATTTTCGCCTGGACGCCACCGCACTTCTGGGCCCTGGCCATTCACCGCAAAGAGGAATACGCCAAAGCCGATATCCCCATGCTGCCGGTCACCCATGGCGAGCACTACACCAAGGTGCATATCGTGCTCTATACCCTGGTGCTGCTGGCGGTGAGCCTGATGCCTTATGTCATCCACATGAGCGGCCTGCTGTACCTGGCCTGCGCCGTGGCCCTGGGTGCGCGCTTTCTGCAATGGAGCTGGGTGCTGTACCACGACAGCAAACCCCATGCGGCCATCAACACCTTCAAATACAGCATCTACTACCTGTTTTTGCTGTTTATCGCGCTGTTGGTCGACCACTACTTTCTCGTCAGTTAGTAAACGTGAGCGGGCAGGGCGCGCAAAAATAATTGGCTCGCCCGCTGAGGATTTTTTCGTCGGCGACGTCTTCTAGAGGCCAGGGTTAGCCCTACCCACTTCGCCGAGACCACGCCATGACCGCGCAACCATCACAACTGACCCACGCCCTGCGCTCGCAACGCCTGAACGCGCTGACCCACGAACCCCATAGCCGGCTCGACGCCCTGGTAAAAAGCCACGACCCCTTTGGCAGCCGGGAAAATTTCGCCAAGTTTGTCGCCGCCCAATACTTGTTCCAGTACGACCTGGAAAACCTCTACCACAACGCCGAGCTGGCGCAGATTGTCGATGACCTGCCTAGCCGCGCTCGCGTTGAACAGGCGCGCCTGGACCTGGCCGACCTCAACCACGCGGTGCCCGAAGGCGATGACAGCGTGCGTGCTCAGCAGCATGGCCTGGGCGCGGCCTTGGGTTGGGTGTTTGTCTCGGAAGGCTCAAAGCTGGGTGCGGCGTTTTTGATTAAGCGCGCTGAGGCACTGCAGCTCAGCGATAGCTTTGGCGCCCGTCACCTCGGCGAGCCTGAAGGTGGTCGCGCCCAAGGCTGGAAAACGTTCGTCGCCGCCTTAGATGCCGTAGTGCTGGACCCCGAGCAAGAGCGCCACGCCGAGGCTGCCGCTATCGCCGCCTTCAACCGTTTTGCCGACCACCTGGAACGCACTTTTGCCTGACACCTGCGAGCCGCTCAGCCCGCGCCGGCCGCTGCGCTGGTTATGGCTGGCGGTTGCCTATCTAAGCCTGGGCTTGGCGGTACTGGGGGTGATTATTCCCGGCCTGCCGACCACCGAGTTTGTACTGCTGGCTGCCTGGGCCGCCTCGCGTAGCTCGCCGCGCTTGGCCGCCTGGCTGGAGAACCATCGCCTCTTTGGCTCGCTGTTGCGCAACTGGCGCGACGGTGGGGTGATTACCCGGCGCAGTAAACTGCTGGCCAGCCTGAGCATGTTGCTGGCGCTGGTCATCATGCTGTTGAGCGTCAAGCACCTGCCTTCGGTGGCCTTTGCCGCGTTGGGCATGGGCTGCGGCGCGGCGTGGATCTGGTCGCGGCCGGAGCAACGCAAATCCTGAAACGCTTGGCGGTTTGGGTTGGCGGGAAGGATGGAGTACCGTGGCAGCCGGTCACACGGCAGGATTGTTGTGGTCCGCTAAAGTCTCTTTGTCTTTCGAACTCTCGAGCTGCCCAGCCTATGACCCGCAAGCAAATCACCGTCGCTATTCTTGTCGCCATCGTCGCCCTGGTGTTCGGCCTTACCGTTAACCGCGTGCTCAGTGGCAAAGGCCATGGTGACCCGGCCGCGATGATCGATGCCGGCATTATTCTGTTGCCCCAAAGCCGCACCCTGCCGGACCTGAGCCTGACCAACCAACTCGGTGAGCAGGTGCAAGTGGATGAACTGAAAGGCAAATGGAGTCTGCTGTTTTTCGGCTACACCTTCTGCCCGGACATCTGCCCCACCACGCTGGCGCAGCTGCGTGAACTGAAAAGCAAAATGCCCAAAGAGGCGGTGGATAACCTGCAAGTGGTGCTGGTCAGTGTTGACCCCAACCGCGATACGCCCGAGCAGTTGAAAAAATACCTCGGCTATTTCGACCCGCAATTTCATGGGCTGACGGGTGAGCTGGCGAGCATCCAGAAACTGGCCAACGCGGTGAGTATTCCGTTTATTCCGGGTGACACCAGCAAAGAGAATTACACCGTCGACCACAGCGGCAATCTGGTGGTGATCGGCCCGGATGGCACCCAGCGTGGGTTTATTCGCGCGCCGTTGAATAACGCCAAATTGGCGGTGCAGATTCCGCAGATGGTGAAACCTTAAACAGATGGCGCTGCCCGTAGGGTGTGCTGCGCGCACCAAGGCGAACACGCGCAAATCGCTTGGTGCGCACAGCACACCCTACGTTCACTCGGCCCACTTGCGGCCTTGTAGCTCCAACAAACTCTGCGCCTGCTCCGGCCCATTGCTGCCAGCGGCATACGGCCGTGGGTCTTGGTAGTTGTCCTGCCAGCCCTTCAAAATCGGGTCCACCCATTTCCACGCCGCCTCCACTTCATCGCGGCGCATAAACCTTCAATCACGTCCAGCAGCAAGCGCTCGTAGGCGTCCCAGCGGCGCTTCTGGCGAAACGCCTGGGCCAAGTTCAAGTCCAGCTCTACAGGGGCCAAGCGCATGCCCTTGCCCGGCGTTTTGCCCATCAGTTGCAGGCTGATGCGCTCTTCCGGTTGCAGGCGAATGATCAGGCGGTTGGGCAGGGTGTTGTCGAACAACAGGTGCGGCACCTGCTTGAAGTGGATAACGATTTCCGAGGTCTTTTTCGCCAGGCGTTTGCCGGTGCGCAGGTAGAACGGCACGCCGGCCCAGCGCCAGGTGTTGATCGCCACTTGCAGGGCGACAAAGGTCTCGGTGTCGCTGTCGTTATCGACGTTTTTTTCGAAGTAATACGCCGGTACTTCCTGGCCGCCGATCTTGCCGGCGGTGTATTGGCCGCGCACGGTTTTGTCGTGCACATCCATGCCTTGAATCGGTTTCAGGGCCTGGAGAATTTTCAGTTTTTCATCGCGCACCGACTCGGCATCAAAACGCGCCGGGGCTTCCATGGCCACCAGGCACAGCAGCTGTAGCAAATGGTTTTGCACCATATCGCGCATGGCGCCGGAGCGGTCGTAGTAGGCGCCACGGTTCTCCACGCCGAGGGTTTCGCACACGCTGATTTGCACATGGTCGATATGCCCGCTGCGCCACAACGGTTCGAACAACATATTGGCAAAGCGCAGCGCCATGAGGTTTTGCACCGTCTCCTTGCCTAGGTAGTGGTCGATGCGAAACACCCGCGATTCATCAAATACCGCACCAATGGCGGCGTTGATGGCCTTGGCCGATTCCAGCGAATGGCCGATGGGTTTTTCAATCACGATGCGCGCATTGGGCCCGGCCAGGCCGGCGATTTTCAGGTGACGGGCGATGTCTTCAAACAGGTCGGGCGCGGTCGCCAGGTAGAACACCTGCACGCGCTCGCCAGCGGGGCCGAGGCGCCGGGCCAGGCGGCCGAAGTCGCCGCTTTGTGCGGCGTCGATGGTGAAGTAGTCCAGGCGCTCGGCGAAGCTGGTCCAGGTTGCTGTATCAAAATCGGCGCGCGCTACCTGGGCGCGGCAGCGACGTTCAGCCAGCGCCTGGTAGGCCTCGCGGGAATTGACGCTACGCGCCAGGGCCAGAATACGGGTGTCAGGGTGCAGGCGGCCGTCGCGGTGCAAGTGGTAGAGCGCCGGTAGCAATTTATGCAGCGCCAGGTCACCGGTGCCGCCGAATACCAGCATGTCGCAAGGGATTGTTAACACAGGGCACTCCGGCGATTAGCGCACGGCAATTTGGCTTGCGTGCGTGGTTTGGCTGGGCGTCGGGAAGGTCATGTAGTATAACTACACGCGCGCTACACAACCCGGCGTCGGTCGATCATAACTCATCAAAAGAGCCAAGCCCTTGAACCTCTTGCAACACATTGCCCA
>LNAP01001379.1_pt1 | contig 25862 bp, 23 predicted proteins | sample 602601 | NCBI WGS metagenome assembly LNAP01 (sample SAMN02440304, study PRJNA202911) | soil metagenome | biome: Subtropical and temperate rainforests or woodlands; isolation source: soil samples (1 kg each in a 20% v/v slurry with milli Q water) were... ...
GCGCCGATCCAGGCGGCCCCGGCTGCCGTCGCCAGCGGCGCGTCCGCGCACTCGGCCAACCCGGCGCAAGTGCTGGCCGCGGTGAAAGCTGCGGTGGAGGAGAACCGGCTCGATATCTACTTGCAGCCGATGGTGACGCTGCCGCAGCGCAAGGTGCGCTTCTATGAGGCGGTGACACGGCTGCGCGACGACAAGGATCAGATTCTCGCCGCCGACGATTTCATCGGCACCGCCGAAGCAGCCGGACTGATCGGACGCATCGATCACATGGTGATGCTGCGCTGCGTGCAGGTGCTGCGCCGGCTGATGGTGCGCAACAAGGACGTCGGCGTGTTCTGCAACGTCTCTGCGGCGACGCTCGGCAATCCCGCAACCTTCACCCAATGCCTCGATTTCCTCGAAGCCAACCGCGCATTGGCGCCGTCCTTCGTGCTCGAATTCAAGCACGCGACATTCCGCAATCTGGGTCCGATCGAGACCGAGCATCTGGCGGCGCTGGCGCAGCGCGGTTACCGTTTCTCGATCGATCATGTCACCGATTTGCGGATTGAGCCGCGCGAGCTGGCCGACCGCGGCGTCCGCTTCATCAAGGTGCCGGCTGCGCTATTGCTCGACCAGCGCAAGACCGCGGCATCGGACATCCATCCCTCCGACCTTTCCGATCTGCTCGGCCGCTTCGGCATCGACCTGATCGCCGAGCGGATCGAAGGCGAACGCGCCGTGGTGGACCTGCTCGACTATGACGTGCGGTTCGGGCAGGGGTTCCTGTTCGCACCACCCCGGCCGTTGCGGCCCGAGGGGGCATCTGCTACCGGCGTGGCGACCGCCAGCAAGCCACAGGAAACCCAAGCCCCCAATGGCTCCAACACGACCGCCCCTCTCACCAGTCCGGCCGCCGGGCTCCCGCCGCGGGCGACCGGCAATGCCGCGCTGGCGCGCCGCGCCGCCGGACCGGGCTGACCGGCCAACCCTGTCATGACATCACTCACATTTATCGAGAAGCTGCGCGACCTCGTCGGCGGCGTGGAGGTCGTGCTCTCCGATATCTGGGGCGTCGTTCACAATGGGCTCGAGGCATTCCCCGACGCCTGCGAGGCGCTCCATACCTATCGCCAGCAAGGCGGCACCGTCATCCTCATCACCAATGCACCGCGCCCCGCCGATTCAGTGCAGCGCCAGTTGCGCAAGCTGGGGGTGGCGGATGAGACCTATGACGCCATCGTCTCTTCCGGCGACCTGACCCGGCATTTCGTCGCCGATCACCCCGGCCGCAAGATGTTCTGGCTCGGCCCCGAGCGCGACAATTCGATCTACCGCGGCCTTGCCCCGGTGCTCGCACCGCTGGAGCAGGCCGATTACATCGTCTGCACCGGGCTGTTCGACGACGAGACCGAGACGCCCGAGGATTATCGCGGCATGATGCTGCAGGCGCGCGAGCGCAAGCTGACGCTGGTCTGCGCCAATCCCGACATCGTGGTCGAGCGCGGCGACCGCCTGATCTATTGCGCCGGCGCCATCGCCGAACTCTATCGCGAGCTCGGCGGCGAGGTGATCTTTTACGGCAAGCCGCACCGGCCGATCTATGAACGCGCGATGGCGCTCGCCGCCGAGCGGCAAAGTCACCCGATCCAGCTCAGCCGTGTTCTGGCGATCGGCGATTCCGTGCGCACCGATCTCGCCGGCGCCCACGGTTTCGGAATCGATTGCCTGTTCGTGACCCGCGGCATCCATTCCGAGGATTTCGAGGGTATCGATCAGCTCGACCCGGCCTCGATAAAGGAATTGTTCGGCCATCCGCCGCGCGCCTTGACGCGGGAGTTGCGGTGGTAAGGCGATTTGCGTTCCCCGGACGCAGCGCAGCGTGCAACGGTGCGCTGCTGAGCCGGGGTCCATGCTTGCTGGGAAAGATGTGGGTCCCGGCTCTGCGGCGCATCGCTTAGGAAGCGCTGCACCGCGTCCGGGACACGAGCGCCCTACGCGCTCGCCATGTCCGGGAATACCGCCTCGATCTTGGTCTTCAGCGTGGCGGCATTGAATGGCTTGACGATGTAATTGTTCACGCCGGCCTTCTTGGCGGCGATCACGTTTTCGGTTTTGGATTCCGCTGTGATCATGATGAACGGCGTAGTCGCGAGGTTGGGATCGGCCCGCACTTCGCGAAGCAGGTCGTAGCCGGTCATCGGCTCCATGTTCCAGTCGGAGATCACCAGGCCGTATTTCTTGCCGCGCATCTTGTTCAGCGCCGCCGATCCGTCGCTGGCGTCGTCGATATTCTCGAAGCCAAGCTGCTTCAGCAGATTCCGGATGATGCGAATCATGGTGCTGTAATCATCCACGACCAGAACCGACATCGACAAATCAACCGCCATTCTTGGCTCCCACGACACCCAACGCCACAAATCATCGACCGGTCTGCGCTGCCGGCAGGCCACTCCCAAGCACTAGCATCAGCCGTTAAACAGCCCGTTAATCGGCCGCTGCCGGAAAAATATACAATTGCAACGGGCCGGAAACACCGGCGCGGCCCCGCTTGACTTCATCGGGCGCGCCACGTCACGGTCCCCGCCGTACTTGGCCTCAAGTTGAAGATTCCCGACAATGACGCCCGGCTTTACCGTTATCCGCGATACCACGCCCGCAGACACCATCCCCAAGGGAGCGGTGGTCGCGATGGGCAATTTCGATGGCGTCCATCTCGGCCACCGCGCCGTTATTGCCGCCGCCCTCCAGATGGGACGCGCCCACGGCCGGCCGGCGCTGGCGGTGACGTTCGAGCCGCACCCGCGCAGCTTTTTCAGCCCGAATACCCCTCAGTTCCGGCTCACCGACGAGGCCAGCAAGCTGCGGCTGCTAGCCGGGACCGGGCTTTCCGGCGCCGTCGTGATGACCTTCGACAAGCAACGCGCCGGCACCACGGCGCAGGATTTCATTCACCATGACCTGATCGAGCGCCTCGGCATCAGCGGTATCGCGGTCGGTTACGACTTTCACTTCGGCAAGGGGCGCGTGGGCTCCCCGAGCCTGCTGGTCAGCGAGGCGCCCCGGCTCGGCATCGAGGTCGACGTCCAGGCCCATGTCGATATCGAGGAGCGCCCGGTCTCTTCCAGCGCGATCCGCATGGCACTGGCGGAGGCGCAGATCGCCGACGCCACCGCGATGCTCGGCGGCCCGTGGTTCATCAACGGCGAAGTGATCCATGGCGAGAAGCGTGGCCGCGACCTCGGCTATCCCACCGCCAATATCCGGCTCGACAAGAATTGCGGGCTCAAGCACGGCATCTACGCGGTGCGGGTCGGCCGCGGCCAGGGCAAGGATCAGGTGCGCTTCGACGGCGTCGCGAGTTTCGGCCGCCGTCCCACCTTCGATAACGGCGCGCCGCTGCTGGAAGTCTTCCTGTTCGATTTCAAGGGTGATCTCTATGGCGCCGCGCTCGACGTCGCCTTCATCGCCTTCATCCGCGACGAACTGAAGTTCGAGTCCGTCGCTGCGCTGGTGACGCAGATGGACGACGACAGCGCCAAGGCCCGCGCGGCGCTGGCAGCGGCGCCGGACGCGTTTCCGAAGCTCGGGGTGATCGGGTGAACAGGACCGAAAAGCAGAAGATGCTCGCGGGCGAACTGTACCGTCCCGATGCGGAGATTGCGGCCGATCAGGCGGCGACCAAGGCATGGCTCGTGCGCTACAACGCGGCATTGGCGCGGCCGGTATCGGAGCGGCACACGCTGTTGTCCGAACGTCTCGCCCATGTCGGTGCGGATGCAGTTGTCCGTCCGCCGTTCTTTTGCGACTTTGGCTACAACATTCGTCTCGGTGATGGCGTGTTCCTGAACTTCAACTGCGTCATCCTCGATGTCGTGGCAGTGAGCATCGGTGACCGCACCCAGATCGGCCCTGCGGTGCAGATCTACGCCGCCGATCATCCCCGCGACGCCAAAACGCGGCGCGACGGGCTCGAATTCGGCCGGCCGGTACGGATCGGCAGCGATGTCTGGATCGGCGGCGGCGCCATCATCCTGCCCGGCATCACGATTGGCGACGGCGCGGTGATCGGGGCGGGCAGCGTGGTTACCCGGGATGTCGGCGCCGACCAGATCGTCGCCGGAAATCCGGCCCGGCCGCGCGCCAAAGCATCATCCTGAGACAACATCCCGGGTACGGCAGGGCTTTGCGATTCTTTTGGCTGGCTGCTAAGGAAAGCCCATGTTTGCGCAGCGCACCATCAGCATTAGCGGCCCGGCTTCCGCCTGAGCTTCGGGCTCAGCGCAAGACCGGGATGTCAGCTATTCATCCGCGATCGATCGCGTATCCCGCGCCCTTTGAGCCAAACCAGAGCATTCATGTCCGAAAAGCCGCAAAAGTCCGACACCAAAGACTATTCCAAGACCCTGTTCCTGCCGCAGACGGAATTCCCGATGCGCGCCGGGTTGCCGCAGCGTGAGCCGGAAATCCTCAAGCGCTGGAACGAGATCGGCCTCTACGGCAAGCTGCGCGAGAAGGCCCGCGGCCGCACCAAGTTCGTGCTGCATGACGGGCCGCCCTATGCCAATGGCAACATCCATATCGGGCACGCGCTGAACAAGATCCTCAAGGACGTGGTGACCAAGAGCCAGCAGATGCTCGGCTTCGATTCCAACTACGTGCCGGGCTGGGACTGTCACGGCCTGCCGATCGAATGGAAGATCGAGGAAGAGAACTACCGTTCCAAGGGCAAGCAGAAGCCGGACTTTCGCGATTCCGCGGCGATGGTGGCGTTCCGCAGGGAGTGCCGGGCTTACGCCACCCACTGGCTCAACGTGCAGCGCGAGGAATTCAAGCGGCTCGGCATCATCGGCGACTGGGATCACCCCTACGCCACGATGGACTATTTCGCCGAAGCCCAGATCGCGCGCGAACTGATGAAATTCGCCGCCAACGGCACGCTCTATCGCGGCTCCAAGCCGGTGATGTGGAGCGTGGTGGAAAAGACCGCGCTGGCGGAGGCCGAGGTCGAGTACGAGGATTACACGAGCGATACGGTGTGGGTGAAGTTTCCGGTCACGTCGCCGGCCCACGGCGCGCTGGCCGGCGCCAGCATCGTCATCTGGACCACGACGCCATGGACGCTGCCCGGCAACCGCGCCATCAGCTTCTCGCCGAAGATTTCCTATGGCCTTTACAAGGTCACCGACGCGCCCGCCGACAACTGGGCCAGAACCGGCGATCTCCTGATCCTGGCGGATGCGCTTGCGGAAAGCGTATTCCAGCAGGCCCGCGTCACAGCCTTTGAGAAGGTCCGCCAATTGCCGGCTGATACCCTTGATGCGGTGGAGTGCGCGCATCCGTTGAAAGGCCTCGGCGGCGGATATGAGTTCACGGTCCCGCTTCTGGCCGGCGATCACGTCACCGACGATACCGGCACCGGCTTCGTCCACACCGCGCCGGGCCACGGCCGCGAGGACTTCGACGTCTGGACCGCGAACGCCCGTGAACTGGAAGCGCGCGGCATCAACACCACCATCCCCTACACCGTCGATGAGAACGGCGCCCTCACCGACCAGGCGCCGGGCTTTACGGGCAAACGCGTCATCAACGACAAGGGCGAAAAGGGCGACGCCAACGAGGCCGTGATCAAGGCGCTGGTCGAACGCAGCATGCTGCTGGCGCGCGGCCGGCTCAAGCATCAATACCCGCATTCCTGGCGCTCGAAGAAGCCGGTGATCTTCCGCAACACGCCGCAATGGTTCATCGCGATGGACAAGGACATCGCCGTGGACGGGAAGACAAAACCCAATGATACCCTGCGTTCCCGCGCGCTGCACGCGATCTCGGTGACGCAATGGGTGCCGCCGGCGGGCCAGAACCGCATCAACGGCATGATATCGGGCCGTCCCGACTGGGTGATCTCGCGCCAGCGCGCCTGGGGCGTGCCGATCGCCGTGTTCGTGCGCGAAAAAGGCGACGGCTCTGCCGAGATCCTGCGGGACGACGCCGTCAACAAGCGCATCGCCGACGCGTTCGAGCAGGAGGGCGCCGACGCCTGGTACATGGACGGCGCCCGCGAGCGCTTCCTTGGGCCCCTCGCCAACGAGGAATGGAAGAAGATCGACGACATCTGCGACGTCTGGTTCGATTCCGGCTCCACGCACGCCTTCGTGCTCGAGGACCCCGTGCATTTCCCGGGCCTCGCCGGCATCAGGCGCAAGGTCGATGGCGGCCAGGATACCGTGATGTACCTGGAGGGTTCCGATCAGCACCGCGGCTGGTTTCACTCCTCGCTGCTGGAAAGCTGCGGCACCCGCGGCCGCGCGCCCTATGACGTCGTGCTGACGCACGGCTTCACGCTGGACGAGAACGGCCGCAAGATGTCGAAATCGCTCGGCAACACCGTCGAGCCGCAAAAGGTGATGAAGGATTCCGGCGCCGATATCCTGCGACTCTGGGTCTGCGCCACCGACTATGCCGACGACCAGCGCATCGGCCCGGAAATCCTCAAAAACACCATCGAGACCTACCGCAAGCTGCGCAACTCGATCCGCTGGATGCTGGGCACGCTGCATCACTTCAAGCCGGGCGACGCGGTCGCGCATGCCGAGATGCCCGAACTGGAGCGGCTGATGCTGCACCAGCTTGCCGAACAGGCAACCATCGTGCGCCAGGCTTACGCCGAGTTCGACTACAAGACCGTGGTCGCCAGCCTTTCGGCGTTCATGAACACCGAACTGTCGGCGTTCTATTTCGACATCCGCAAGGACACGCTGTATTGCGATCCGCCGTCGTCACTGGCGCGCAAGGCCGCGCTCACCACCATCGACATCATCTGCGATGCGATCCTGAAATGGCTGGCGCCGGTACTGAGCTTCACCTGCGAGGAAGCGTGGCGAATGTACAAGCCCGACGCCGAGCCATCGGTACATCTCACGTTATTCGCGGAAGGGTTCGATGCCTTCCGTGACGAGAGGCTCGCCGCAAAGTGGGAGATCATCCGCAATGTCCGCCGCGTCGTCACCGGCGCGCTGGAAGTCGAGCGTGCCGCCAAGAACATCGGCTCCTCGCTCGAGGCCTCACCGCTGGTCTATATCTCGGACAAAACGATCTTCAACACGCTGTTCGATATCGATATGGCCGAGGTCAGCATCACCTCGAATGCGATGATCACCGACCAGGATGCTCCAGCCGGCGCGTTCCGGTTGAACGAAGTCCCCGGCGTCGCCGTCGTCGTCGAAAAGGCCGTCGGCACCAAATGCGCGCGGTCGTGGAAAATCCTGCCCGAGGTCGGTGACGATCCGGAATATCCCGATGTGACGCTGCGTGATGCGAAGGCGCTGCGCGAATGGAAGGCGCTGGGAGTGGGTGTCTAATACTCTATCGTCATCGTCGTCCCCGCGAACGCGGGGACCCATAACCCCGGGCGTCCGAGATCGATACGAGATGATAACCAAGGCTGTCGCAAAACAAGTTCGTCACGGCGTATGGGTCCCCGCGTTCGCGGGGACGACATCGCTTGTGGTGTTGACCCGCACGCCATGAACTCCCGCCTCCGTCCTGGCATCATTGCCGCCATTATCACGCTGGTACTCGATCAGGCGTCGAAACTCTGGCTGCTGTTCGTGTTCGATATCGCCCACCGCGGCGCCGTGAAGGTGACGCCGTTCTTCGATCTGGTGCTGGCCTGGAATGTCGGGATCAGCTTCGGCTGGTTCCAGAACGACAGCCCCGCCGCCCAGATCATCCTGATGATCGTCAAGGCGGTGGCGGTGATCGTGCTGGCGATCTGGATGGCCTGGTCGCGGACCCTGATCGCGACGGTGGCGCTCGGCCTGATCATCGGCGGCGCCATCGGCAACGCCATCGACCGCTTCGCCTACGGCGCGGTGGTCGATTTCGCCCTGTTTCACGTCCAAATCGGGGGAAATACCTACAATTGGTACGTCTTTAACCTGGCCGACGTGGCGATTGTTGCCGGTGTGGCGGCCCTGCTGTATGATTCCTTCGTGGGGGTACCCGCCGCAAAAGCGCCCTGATCCCGGCTGAATACGCTGCAGGAGCGAAGGCGCGCCTTGGGTTGGCGGCACCTCGCGGAAATTTTGAGCAGGAAAAGCGATGCGCGACACCGAAGCCGGCGGTTGGATTGTGCAGAACTCGAGGGCGTTGACGCGGGCGTTGCGGCTCGGCGCCGTGGCCCTGGGTATCGGTCTTGTGATGGCCTCCGGCGCCGCGCGCGCCCAGGAAGACGACGAGGACGACAAGACCTTCGAGGAAAAGATCATCGAAGGTATCATGGCCGGCATCGGCGGCACCAACATGGAAAATCGCGGCATCGACTATCGCGAGCGCTCGCCGCTGGTGGTCCCGCCCAAGCTCGATTTGCCGCCGCCGGCATCGGCGGCCGCCGAGGTGAACGCGCCGAACTGGCCCAAGGATCCCGACGTTGCGCGCCGCAAGGCTGCGATTGCGTCCAGGAAGAAAGACAACAAGGATCCAAGGGAAGCGAGCCGCGTGTTGATGCCGAGCGAACTCGCCCAAAAGGGCAACTCGAAACCATCGACCGGCGGCGATTCGATCGATCAGCCCGGCGGCAATCCCGGCGCCACCGCGATCTTGAGCCCGTCGCAGCTCGGCTATAGCGGCGGCTTGAGCGGAATGTTCGGCGGCAACAAGATGGAAACTGCGCCGTTCAAGGGCGAGCCGACCCGGGAATCCCTGACGCAACCTCCGTCCGGCTACCAGACGCCGTCGCCGAACTTCGCCTACGGCACAGGGCCGAAGGAATCGCTGAACAAGGAATACAACCCGGCCGCCGGCAAATATGGCGAATAGTTAAGCTTATCTCTCGCCTTCGTGACGATGATCGGCCTTGGCGCGGTGTAGGGTGCCGCGGTTTATCCGGGCCTGCTTTTGTCCGGGGCCGTGGCTCTCATTCGAAAGATTGCGCGTATCCTTTGCCGCAAGACAGGTATTCTGCGGAATGCGCATTAGACAGGTCGTAATGTCCTCACATCGTCTCGCCGCTTCTCTCCTCGCCGCACTGCTCCTTGCATCCGCCGCTCCTTTGAGCGGCGTCCGCGCCCAGACCACAGTGACGTCGGCGCCCCCCGCTACCTTTACCCTCGGCAATGGCCTGCAGGTCGTGGTGATCCCGGATCACCGCACGCCGGTCGTTACACAGATGATCTGGTACAAGGTCGGCTCCGCCGACGAGACACCCGGCAAATCAGGCCTCGCCCATTTTCTCGAGCATCTGATGTTCAAGGGCACCAGCAAGCATCCGGCCGGTGAATTTTCCCAAACCGTGCTTCGGGTCGGCGGCAACGAGAACGCCTTCACCTCGACCGACTACACCGGCTATTACCAGCGCGTGCCGCGCGAGCAGCTCGCCAGCATGATGGAATTCGAAGCCGACCGCATGACCGGCCTCGTTCTGAAAGACGAGAACGTGCTGCCGGAGCGCGACGTCGTGCTCGAAGAATTCAACATGCGGGTCGCCAACAATCCGGATGCGCGGCTGACCGAGCAGATCATGGCGGCGCTGTATCTCAACCATCCCTACGGCCGCCCGGTGATCGGCTGGCACCAGGAGATCGAGAAGCTCGACCGCAAGGACGCGCTGGCGTTCTACAAGCGCTTTTATGCACCGAACAACGCGATCCTGGTTATCGCCGGCGATGTCGAGGCCAATGACATCCGCCCGCTCGTGGAGAAGAACTTCGGCGGCATTCCGGCCCAGCCCGCGATTGCGGCGCAGCGGCATCGCCCGCAGGAGCCGACCCCGGCCGCGCCGCGCACGGTGACGCTGTCCGACCCCCGCGTCGAGCAAACCAGCGTACGACGCTATTATCTGGTGCCGTCCGCCGCGACGGCCGCCACCGGCGAAAGCCCGGCGCTCGATGTGCTGGCGCAACTGATGGGCAGCGGCGCCAATTCCTATCTCTACCGTGCGCTGGTGGTCGACCGGCCGCTCGCGGTCAGCGCCGGCGCCGCCTACCAGGGCACCGCGCTTGATCCGTCGCAGTTCATGATTTCGGTCTCGCCGAAGCCGGGCGTGGAATTTTCGCAAATCGAGCCGGTGATCGACAGCGTGATCGCCGATCTCGCGCAGAATCCGGCCCGTGCCGAAGACCTCGAGCGGGTCAAGACCCAGTTGATCGCGGAAGCGATCTACGCCCAGGACAACCAGGCGACGCTGGCGCGCTGGTATGGCGCCGCGCTCACCTCCGGGCTGAGCATCGACGACATCCGGAGCTGGCCGGACCGGATCCGGGCCGTCACCGCCGCGCAGGTGCGCGAGGCCGCGCAAAAATGGCTGGACAAAAAACGTTCCGTGACCGGTTATTTGATCAAGGATATGACGCCGAAGCGCGAGGAGAAGCGTTCGTGACCTATTGCTGGACGCGCGCACTGCGCCTTGCCTTCATCATTGCCGCCGGCTTCGTGATGACGATACCGGGATCGACGCCTTCGCATGCGGCGGCGAAGATCCAGCACCTGATCTCGCCCGGAGGCATCGAGGCCTGGTTCGTGCAGGATGCCACCGTGCCGCTGATCGCTATGGAATATGCCTTCGGCGGCGGCGCGACACAGGATCCCGCCAGCAAGCCCGGCGTCGGCAACATGGTGGCCAACCTGCTCGACGAAGGCTCGGGCGATCTGGATTCCAAGACGTTTCATGAGCGGCTCGACCGCCGCGCCATCGAATTGAGCTTCAACTCGTCGCGGGATTATTTCCGCGGTTCGCTGCGCATGCTGCGGGATAACCGCGATGAGGCTTTCGACCTGCTCCGGATGGCGCTGACCTCGCCGCGGTTCGAGAGTGCGGATGTCGAACGGATTCGCTCCCAGATCCTCTCCGGCCTGCGGCGCGACACCACCAGCCCGACCGCGCTCGCCAGCCGCAAGTTCCTGGAAGTCGCCTTTGGCGACCACCCTTATGGCCGGCCGGCCAACGGCACGCTGGAAAGCGTGCCGACCATCAATGTCGATGACATGAAGGACTATGTCCGCCACGTGCTGGCCAAGGACACGCTGCGGGTCGCCGTGGTCGGCGATGTCGACCCGGCGACGCTGGGCAATTTGCTCGACAAGACATTCGGCAGCTTACCGGCCAAGGCCAGCCTGACGCCGGTTCCCGACGTCGAAGCCGCGAAGCCGCCGCAGCGCGCGTTCATCCCGCTCGATGTGCCGCAGACCGTAGTCACCTTCGGCGGCCCCGGCTTCGAACGCCACGATCCGAAATTCATGGCCGCCTATGTGGTGAATCATATTCTCGGCGGCGGCGGACTGTCGTCACGGCTCTACAAGGAAGTGCGGGAGAAGCGCGGCCTTGCCTATTCGGTCTATGAATCGCTGTTGTGGATGGACCATTCCGCCATCTTCATCGGCAATACCGGCACTCGCGCCGATCGCGCCGGCGAGACGGTGGACGCCATCAACAAGGAAATCCGGCGCATGGCCGAGGACGGCCCGACCCAGCAGGAACTGGACGAGGCCAAATCCTATCTCAAGGGCTCGCAGATGCTGGCGCTGGACACCTCGTCGAAACTGGCGTCGGCGCTGCTGCAATACCAGCTCGACAAGCTGCCGATCGACTACATCGAAAAGCGCAATGCGATCGTCGATGCCGTGACGCTGGACGACGCCAAGAAGGCCGCGCAGCGGCTCTGGGGCCAAGGCCTGCTTACCGTGATCGTCGGCCGCGCCCCGCAGGCCGCCGCCCAGCCCGCCGCCGCGGTGCCGGTGCCGCCCGCGGCAAACTGAACATATTTCGTGTCCCGGACGCGGTGCAGCGCCTCTTCGGCGGTGCGCCGCGCAGTATCCGGGGAACGTATCCCTCATCCTTCAGCGTGGCAGACAAAACCGCTATCCTCAGCCAGCCTGATTCCCATTTGGGGGATAGTTTCGGCTTCCCGGTGACGCCATGCTGCGGGTTTCCCGCGACCTCACGATCGACGAGAACGACATCGAGATCGGCTTCGTCCGCGCCTCCGGTCCGGGCGGGCAGAACGTCAACAAGCTCTCGACCGCCGCCCAATTGCGGTTCGACACGCGCCGGATCGCGTTGCCGGAAGATGCCGCGGCGCGGCTTATGCGGCTGGCGGGCCAGCGCATGACCAAGGACGGCGTGATCGTGATCCATGCGCAGCGTTTCCGCACCCAGGAGCGCAACCGCGCCGATGCCATCGACCGCCTGCTGGAACTGCTGCGCGAAGCGATGACGCGGCCGACGCCACGCCGCGCGACCAGGCCGACGCTCGGATCGAAACAGCGCCGGCTCGAAGGCAAGAAGCGCCGCGGCGACATCAAGGCCAAGCGCGGTTCGGCTCGCTTCGACGATTGAAGCCTGTTCTGCGCGGCGGCGTTCACAGCGCTGCTGTCTTTTGTTCCACCATAAACAGCCCGCTACTACCACCGCTTGTTCGCGGCGACCTAAGCTCGATCCGCAGCAACGGTACTATCCATGAGAAAACGACGTACGGCATTCGTCATGGGGCTGGCATTTTGCAGCGCGATATCGGCTGTCGACGTCGCCCCGGCACAGATGTCCCTGCCCGCGGCAAGCTCACCCGATGGGGCCGCGCTTTTCAAACAGCAATGCGCCACATGCCACACGACCAGTTTCTCCGACGTTCCGCGGCAAGGACCGCCGCTGGTCCAGATCGTCGGCCGGCAGGCCGGCAAGGTTGAAGGCTTCCATTATTCGCCAGCTCTCGCGCAGGCCGGTTTCACCTGGGACGAGGGCAGGCTCGATGCGTGGCTGGCTGATCCGCAAGCCGTCATTCCCGGCGCCATCATGGCGTACCGCCAAGCGAAAGCCGAAACGCGCGCCGCCATCATCTCATATCTCAAGGGATTGAACTGAATGGCAAAGCCGGTCCACTCGATGATCCGCGTTCTCGATGAAGCCAAGTCGCTCGATTTCTACGCCCGTGCGTTTGACCTGCGGATTGCCGATCGTCTGGCGTTTCCGGACTTCGCGCTGATCTACCTGCGCCACGCGTCGTCGCCATTCGAACTCGAGCTAACCGTGAATTTCGGACGAACGGAGCCTTACACTCCGGGCGACGGATATGGCCATCTCGCCGTCGTCGTCGACGATCTCGATGCCGAGCACGCCCGCTTCGAGCGAGAGAAATTGTCGCCCGGGCCGCTACGCGACTTCAAGCATGACGGCGCGACGCTCGCGCGCTTTTTCTTCGTCTCGGATCCCGACGGCTACAAGATCGAGGTGATTCAGAAAGGTGGCCGCTTCGGTTAATGCAATCAACAAAAACGTTCAATGGAGGATACCCATGAGAGAAGTTGATCGTCGAGGCAAATACAGCCGCCGAATCTTTCTGCAGGGCGCCGCGAGTGCGGTTCCCGTCGTCGCCGTTGCGGCGAGCGCGGGGATCGGCGTAGGGGATGCGTGGGCTGACGATGCGACCATGCTGGCGCCGCAGACATTGAAGACGCTGGTGAAAGTTGCGCGCGATATCTATCCGCACGATTTCCTGGTCGACAGCTATTACGTCACGGCGATCAAGCCGTGGGACGCAAAGGCGGCGAAGGATCCGGCCGTCAAGGCGCTGCTTGAAGACGGCGTGCGGCGTCTCGATCAAGACGCGCAGGATCGGCACAAGGTGGCTTACGTTCTAGTGCCATGGGAAGCCGACCGGGTCGTCTTGTTACAGGGAATCGAGCAGACCGATTTCTTCAGGAAGGTTCGCTCCGATCTCGTTGTCTCTCTCTACAACCAGGAAGAGCTGTGGCCCAAGTTTGGCTACGAGGGCTCATCCGCCGAGCATGGCGGTTACATCAAGCGCGGCTTCAACGACATCGATTGGCTGCCGAAAGTCTGAGCGCTGCAAATTTCCGCTGGGAGGAACACATCATGGCAAAATTTGATCTGAACGACGATGGCGTGGTCGTCATTATCGGCTCCGGTGCCGGCGGCGGCACGCTGGGCAACGAGTTGGCTCAGAAGGGCGTCAAGGCGGTGATCCTCGAGGCCGGGCCACGCACCGAGATGCATGACTTCGTCAACAACGAATGGGAAAGTTTCACGCAGCTTGCCTGGACCGATATGCGAACCACATCCGGCAACTGGCGCGTCGGCAAGGATTTCGCCAACCTGCCGGCATGGATCGTCAAATCGGTCGGCGGGTCGACGGTGCATTGGGCGGGCGCGTCATTGCGGTTCGACGAACATGAATTCAGGATCCGGAGCACTTACGGCAATTTGCCGGGCGCGAACCTGCTCGACTGGCCGATCACGCTTGCCGAAATGGAGCCGTGGTACGCCAAGGCCGAAAACAAGCTGGGCGTGACCCGCACCAACAACATTCCAGGATTGCCCGGCAACAACAACTTCAAGGTGATGGAGGCTGGCGCCAGGAAGCTCGGATACAAGGAGGTTCACACCGGACGGATGGCGATCAACAGCGAGCCCCGCGACGGCCGCGGATCCTGCCAGCAAATCGGCTTCTGTTTCCAGGGCTGCAAATCCGGCGCGAAGTGGTCGACGCTCTATACGGAGATCCCGAAGGGCGAAGCGACCGGAAACCTTGAAGTTCGTCCCGGCAGCATGGCGCTCAAGATCGAGCACGACGCATCGGGCAAGGTCACAGGCGTCGTCTATGCCGACGAGGCCGGCAAAACCCAGCGCCAGAGGGCACGCATTGTTGCAGTTGCCGGCAACTCGATCGAGAGCCCCCGGCTCCTGCTCAACAGCGCCTCCAACATGTTTCCGGACGGTCTTGCCAACAGCTCCGGCCAGGTCGGCCGCAACTACATGCGTCACATGACCGGCAGCGTCTACGCCGTTTTCGACAAGTCGGTTCACATGTATCGCGGCACCACCATGGCCGGCATCATCCGTGACGAGGCGCGGCACGATCCGTCCCGCGGCTTCCTGGGTGGCTATGAAATGGAAACGCTGTCGCTTGGTTTGCCTTTCATGGCGGCTTTCCTCAATCCGGGCGCATGGGGACGCCCGTTCACCTCCGCGATGGAAGGGTATCCGCGCATGGCCGGGATGTGGCTGGTCGGCGAGGATATGCCGCAGGAAACCAACCGCGTGACACTCGATCCGAAGGCAAAAGATAAATTTGGCATGCCGGTTGCGAGCGTCCATTACGACGATCATCCCAACGATATCGCCATGCGCGATCACGCCTATAAACAGGGCTCCGCGGTCTATGAGGCCATTGGCGCAACGGTGACCTATCCGACCACGCCTTATCCCAGCACCCACAACATGGGCACCAACCGCATGAGTGCGAAAGCAAGGGACGGCGTCGTGAACAAATTCGGCCAGACCCACGATATCAAGAATTTGTTCGTCTCCGATGGCAGCCAGTTCACCAGCGGCGCGGCTTGCAATCCGACGCTCACGATCGTGGCGCTAGCAGTCAGGCAGGCGGATCATATCGCCGGCGCCATGCAGCGAAAGGAAATCTAGTCCAGCCCTTCGCTTGAACGGAGCGATGGTCAATCCAGGGTGCGCCATTTGGCGCATCCCGACCTATTCGGCTGCGACGAGCCTCGGCGTAGCACCGTCGAGAAAATCGGGGATGACTGCCGCGGTTTTCGATCGATAGATCAGACACGAGCAACGCAGCAGCGAAGCAAAATTATGCACTTTGCCGCAGTGATCGAGAACCTCGCTGTGAAGGCGCGTCAGGAACTTCGCAAGGCTCATGCCTTCCTTGCTCGCGATTTCTTCAAGCGTGTCCCAGAACGCCATCTCCAGCCGGATCGACGTGCAATGACCGTCGATCCGAAGCGATCTGGTCTGCGATTCATAGTCGCGTTGAGGTTGGTGAGCGAACAATTGGCACATCAGGTATCCTCCCGGTCTTTTTATAACTTTTCTAAACGATATACCCGGTCGGCGCGGGTCACAATGTCTCCGTCATCGGCCTGCACACGACACAGGCCGGCCGCAGGGCCGTCCCATCCCTTTGCTCAGGCAAGCTTTTTTGGACACAAAAAACTCCGGCCGCCGCGCGACCGGAGTTCTTGGTTTTGCAGGGAGGAACCCGCCGAAGGATCAGGGATCCTAGTAGCGTTTGCCGCCGGCTGCCGGATCGGCAGCCGTACCGCCGGTGCCTTTATGTGCTCCGCCACCGGCTCCCACGGTGCCTTTCGCGCCGGTCTTCGCATCGACGCCGCCCTTTGCCCCGGGCGCGCCCGGCTGCGCATTGAGTTCCTCGGCGCCCCCGCCCGGCGCGCCGCCCTGCATCTGCATATTGCGTCCCTGCGCGCCGCCGCGGATTTGTGTGTCGGATGAGGCGCCTTGCGCCAGCACAGGGCCGGCAAGCATGGCCGACACGGCAAGCGCGATCGCTGAGGCTTTCACTAATTTCATCCACTTCTCCCAAGTTCTGATGAGCGATGACGGTTCGGCGATGTCATGCGCCGTCCCCGGTACCAAACCTGCCCATCGCAGAGATAAACGCGTCACGAACGGCGCATGCACCATGCAAGCTGCTTCGTGTGGTGATCGTGCAGGGATTTCGGGGTCATTTCGCGAAACCTTGGCCACAGACCGACCGCACATGCGGCGGTTCAAAACCCACCGCGGCACAACTCCACGAGAATTTCGCGAAAAAGACCTTTTGATGCATGCATTCGGATCAGCGGCCGCCTAAAATTGGCGACCAACCTCGAATCGAGCCGAGACTTCATGCCGGTCCGCCAACTCCCCGAACAGGTCGTCAACCGCATCGCCGCCGGCGAAGTGGTCGAACGTCCCGCGAGCGTGGTCAAGGAACTGGTGGAGAACGCCATCGACGCCGGCGCCAGCCGGATCGACATTTTCACCGATGGCGGCGGCCGGCGGCGGATCGGCATCACCGACGACGGCAGCGGCATGACCCATGGCGATCTGGCGCTGGCGGTCGACCGCCATGCCACCTCCAAGCTCGACGACGAGGATCTCTTGCGCATCCGCACGCTCGGGTTTCGCGGCGAGGCGCTGCCCTCGATCGGCGCTGTCGCAAAATTGGGCATCACCACGCGCCACGCCAGCGAGCCGCATGCGTGGTCGCTGGCGGTGGAAGGCGGCGCGAAGTCTGACATCATGCCGGCGGCGCTCGGCCAGGGCACCCGGGTCGAGGTCAGCGATCTCTTTTATGCGACGCCGGCGCGGCTGAAATTCCTCAAGACCGACCGCACCGAGGCCGAGGCAATCCGCGAGGTGGTGCGCCGCCTCGCCATGGCGCGGCCCGATATCGCTTTCACACTGGCCGGCGAGGAACGCGCGCCGGTGACCTGGGCCGCAGCCCTGCCCGGCGCCGCGGGCCGGCTGACGCGGCTTGGCGATATCCTGGGGGCGGATTTTCGCTCAAGCGCGATCGAGGTGCGTTCTGAACGCGAAGGCGTGGTGGTCGAAGGCTTTGCCGCGGCGCCGTCGCTGACCCGCGCCAACGCGCTCGGGCAATACCTGTTCGTCAACGGCCGGCCGGTGCGCGACAAGCTCATTCTCGGCGCGGTGCGCGCGGCCTATTCCGACTATCTGCCGCGCGACCGCCACCCCGTAGTGGCACTGTTCGTGACATCAGAGCCGCAAGAGGTCGACGCCAATGTGCATCCGGCCAAGACCGAGGTGCGGTTTCGCAACGCTGGCCTGGTCCGCGCGCTGATCGTGCATGCGCTGAAGGACGGCCTTGCCCGCGAAGGCCGGCGCACCGCGGCCAATACCGATGGCGCCGCGATCGCCTCATTCCGGCCTGCGTTCGCGCCGCGTCCCGGCAATTGGGACTGGCGGCGCTCGCCGGCCTATCCTGCCAATCCGATGCCGTCGTTTGAAGGTTCCGCAGTGCCGGCCTTTGCCGAACCGGGCCAGGCGGCGTTCGATGTCGGTGCGCCCACAGCCGATGTGCGTTTTCAGGAGCAGCCGTCCGCCGATCTGCTCGACCGCCCGCTCGGCGCGGCGCGGACGCAGATCCACGAGACCTATATCGTCTCGCAGACCCGCGACGGCTTGATCGTGGTCGACCAGCACGCCGCGCATGAGCGCATCGTCTACGAGAAGCTGAAAGCATCGCTGGCGCGCAATGGTGTGCAGCGGCAGATCCTGCTGATTCCAGAAATCGTCGAACTCGACGAGGCGACGGTGGAAAGACTTCTCATGCGCGCCGATGAACTGGCGTCGTTCGGGCTCGCGATCGAATCCTTCGGGCCTGGCGCTGTCGCGGTGCGCGAGACGCCGTCGCTGCTCGGCAAGACCAATGCCGGCTCATTGCTGCGCGATCTCGCCGAGCATATGGCTGAATGGGACGAGGCGCTGCCGCTGGAGCGGCGCTTGATGCATGTCGCCGCCACCATGGCCTGCCACGGCTCGGTCCGCGCCGGCCGCCGCCTCAAGCCGGAAGAGATGAACGCGCTGTTGCGCGAAATGGAAGACACGCCGAATTCCGGCCAGTGCAATCACGGCCGGCCGACCTACGTGGAATTGAAGCTGAGCGATATCGAGAAGCTGTTCGGGAGACGGTGATCGAAGAATCGCAGGAATCGTAGGGTGGGCAAAGGCGCTCTTGCGCCGTGCCCACCATCTCATGCGTTGAACACTTTGGTGGGCACGCTTCGCTTTGCCCACCCTACGGATTTCGCAAAAACACAAACTCCGTATCGTCATACGCACGCCGCTCCAGTTCCTCGAAACCGTCAGGCGCGACAAATTCCGCCGCCTTCGCCTCCTCCACCACCAGCAACGCGCCCGGCGTCAGCCAGCCGCCATCGCGCAGCGAGGCCAGCGCCTTCTCCGCGAGCCCCTTGCCGTAGGGCGGGTCGAGAAACACCAGCGAGAACGGCTCGACGGGATGCGCGGGGCCGAGATCGGTGGCGTCGCGGCGGTAGACTTTTGTCACGCCGCCCAAGCCCAGCGCCTCGACATTGTTGCGCAACAGCGCACGCGCTTCCGCGCCGTTGTCGACGAACAGCGTGAACTTCGCGCCGCGCGAGACGGCCTCGATGCCGAGCGCGCCGGTACCCGCGAACAGATCGAGCACGCGCGCGTCTTCAATCGGATCGTCGTAAGCATGCACGAGGATATTGAACACCGACTCGCGCAACCGGTCCGCCGTCGGGCGGATATCGCGCGACGATGGCGACGCCAGGTTGCGGCCCTTCAATCGCCCGCCGACGACGCGCATCAGGGTTCGAGCCTTTTGCTTCGACGTATGCACACCGCTGTCGCGGCAGCGCCGGTGCGCCCCCTCTCCCATGGGGAGAGGGCTGGGGTGAGGGGGTACGGTCTATCGATGGGCTGCAACCCCTCACCCGGATCGCATCGGACAGCGCCAAGGCGCTGCCGAGGCGATCCGACCTCTCCCCTTGGGAGAGGTGAAACCGAACTTGTGGCGAACTGCTGGGTCTCGAGACTCACGACAAGGCCTTACTCGTCCCGCGGCTTCAGGTCGCGCTTGCCGTGATAGCCGCGCTGCGGACGGCGCGGCGGGCCGTAGCCGCTGGCTTCGGCCTCGTTGCGGGCACGCGCTTCGTCGCTGCCGGTGCGCTGCACCAGCACGCGGCGGCCCTTGCGGTCGGCGATCAGACCGCTCTTGCCGGCCGGCTTGAACGGCTTCTTGCCGCGCGGGGCGCCATCGTCGGCCGCAGTGTCGGCCGCTTCGCCCTGCGCCGGCCGGTTAAAATCCGCACCTGCGAGCGCGGCGATCTTCTCGCCAAGCTGTTCGCGCAGCACACGGGTCTTGACCTCCTCGACCTCACCTTCGGCGAGTTCGGCCAATTGGAACGGACCGTAGGAGACCCGGATCAGCCGGTTCACCTCGAGGCCAAGATGCGCCATCACGTTGCGCACCTCGCGGTTCTTGCCTTCGCGGATCGCGAACACCAGCCAGACATTGGCGCCCTGGTCGCGCTCCAGCGTCGCATCGATCGAACCGTATTTGACGCCGTCGACCTCGACGCCCTTCTTCAATTCATCGAGCTGCGCCTGCGTCACCTCGCCATGGGCGCGGACGCGATAGCGCCGCAGCCAGCCGGTATCCGGCAGTTCGAGCGCGCGCGCCAGGCCGCCGTCATTGGTCAGAAGCAACAGGCCTTCGGTATTGAAATCAAGCCGGCCGATCGAGATCAGCCGCGGCAAACCTTCAGGCAGATTGTCGAACACCGTCGGCCGTCCTTCGGGGTCGGCATGGGTGGTCATCAACCCGCGCGGCTTGTGAAACATGAACAGCCGGGTACGCTCGCGCGGCGGCAACGGCTTGCCGTCGACCGTGATGACGTCGTTGTCGGTGACATCGAGCGCCGGCGAATTGATCACGCGGCCGTTGACGGTGACGCGGCCCTGCACGATCCATTCCTCGGCGTCGCGGCGCGAGGCCAAGCCTGCCCGCGACACCACCTTGGCAATGCGTTCGCCGCTCTTCTTTTCTTTCGGCGGCCGCGGCGCGCGTTTCTCGAAATCGGGCTTGCGCTCGCGATACTCGCCGCGGCCGCCGAACGCCGGGCGTTTGGCAAAAACCTTGCTGTCGTCCTCGTTGTCACGGCGTGGTCGGTCGCCAAATCCACCGGAGCGCGGCTCGCTGCGCGGATGTTCCTGCCAGTCGGCGCGGCCTTCGGAGCGTTGCCGCGGACGATCTTCCCGACCTTCGCGGGGACGATCGAATTTCGGCCGCTCGCGGAACGGACGGTCGCCCTGCGGGCGATCCTCGCGTGGCTTGTCGTAGCGTGGCTTGTCAAAGCTGCGCGCGCCATCGCGCGAACGCGAATTGCGGCCGACGTGATCCGGCGAGCTTGCATCCCGCTTCTGCCACGGTTTTGACTCGCCGCGATCTGAACCGCGCTCGGGACGGCTGCCAAAATCTTTCCGCGGGCCACGATCCGGCGCTCCCCGCGAAAACTTCTTGTCACCGCCAAATTTCCGCTCGGGCCGGTCACCATCACGCGACGGCCTCGCGCTGTACGGCCGGTCGCCGTCTTTGCGAAAGCCTTCGCCACGCGGCGTATATGGCCGTTTCTCACCATCGCCGCGATCTCGCGGCGTATAAGGCTTCTTGTCGCCGAACTTCTTGTCGGAAAACCGCCCAGCCGGACGAGCATCGGCACGCGGGGTGTAGGGACGCTTTTCGCCGCTACGGTCTTCGCGCGGCGTGAACGGACGCTTGTCGCTCCCGCCGCTACGCGATGGACGATCGGAAAACGGGCGGTCGCCGCGAGGCGTGTACGGACGTTTCTCGCCGTCGCCGCGAGGCTCGCGGGGTTTGAAAGAACGCTTTTCACCTTCGCCGCTGCGGGCCGGGCGATCATCCCTGTTGAAGCGGGGCGGAGCACCCTCGCGTTTGCCGGCATAGGGCCGCTTCTCGCCATCGCCCTTACCGGCAAAACCGCGTTTGGCGAACTTCTTCTCGGGTCCCCGGGCGGCGCCGGAGCGGCCCTTGCCGCCTGACGGCCGATCACGCCGGCCGCGGGAATCGTTGTTTTTGTCGTTGTCGCGGGGCATGAATGTCTCTCGTATACAGATGAATGGCGATCAGGCAGGTGGCTGGGCTGTCATAGCGATCACGCGCGCGCACTTGGCTCAAGGCGCATTCTCACGCAAAATCGGTATCCACTTTTGCTGAAGGCGCATCTCATAGCAGGTTTCTTCGGATGATACGAGGCATGACCGCCCCTTCTTTCATGGATTTGGCGCTGAAAACGGCGAAAAACGCCGGAAAAGCCGGCGAAGTTCCGATCGGATGCGTGATCGTCCGGGGTTACGAGGTGATCGCCACGGCGGGCAACCGGACGCTGACCGAGCGCGATCCGACCGCGCATGCCGAAATACTGGCGATCCGGCAGGCCGCCGAGGCCATCGGCACCGAGCGGCTGGTCGATTGCGACCTCTACGTCACGCTGGAGCCGTGCACGATGTGCGCCGGCGCGATCTCGTTGGCGCGGATCAGGCGGCTGTATTACGGCGCGGCCGATCCCAAGGGCGGCGCGGTCGATTCCGGCGTGCGGTTCTTTGGCTCGCCGACCTGCCACCATGTGCCGGAGGTCTATTCCGCGGTCGGCGAAACCGAGGCGGCGGCGCTGCTGCGGGAGTTTTTCAAGGTGAGGCGGTGATTGGGATTTCTTCCGTCATTGCGAGCGAAGCGAAGCAATCCATCTTACCGCGAAAAGAAAGAATGGATTGCTTCGTCGCAAGTGCTCCTCGCAATGACGGCGGGTACACGGCGCTGCCTCCTACGCGCCCGCAAAAAACTCCCTCAACAACCTCGCCGTCGCGTCCGGATTCTCTTCGGTCAGGAAATGACCGCTATCCACCGGTGCGCCCGACACATTGGTCGCCCAGGTCTTCCAGGTGTCGAGCGGCGTGGCGGCGGCGCTGGCGATGCCGGCATCGCCCCACAATGCCAGCATCGGAATGGTGATCTTCTTAGCCGCGTCATGATCGGCCTTGTCGATGTCATAATCGGCATAGGCGCCGGCGCGGTAGTCCTCGCACATCGCGTGTACCCGCGAGGGATCGCGGAACGGCGCGAGATAATGCTCCAGCGCGCGCGGATCGATCGCATCGAGATTTCTGGATTTGGTCTGGCTCGCCATCTTCTGCTTGAGGATCCGGGTTGCCCAATATCAGCGTTTCCGGCAGCGGGTGCGGCTGCGCCAGAAAGGTCCAGTGATAGATCTTGAGCGCGTAGAGCCGGTTCATCTTCTCCCAGTAATTATAGGTCGGCAGAATATCCAGCACCGCCAGCTTCGAGAGTCGTCCGGGATGATCGAGCGCAAGCCGATACGCCACGCGCCCGCCGCGATCGTGCCCGGCAAGCGCAAAATGCACATGGCCGAGCTGCTCCATCGCCTCGACGATCGTCCGCGCCATCGCCCGCTTGGTGTAGGGCGTGTGCTCCTTGTCGCTTTCGGGCATGTCCGACCAGCCATAGCCAGGCAGGTCCGCGATGATCAGCGTGAACCTGTCCGCAAGCTGCGGCGCGACGCGGTGCCACTGCACATGCGTCTGCGAAAATCCGTGCAGCAGCAACAGCGGCGGACCCTTGCCGCCGACACGGGCGAAGATGCGTCCCGATTTGGTGTTGATCCATTCGGCGGCGTAGCCTGGAAACAGGTCGGCGAGATCGGGCATCGGCTGATACTCCTTCGTGGCGGATGGTACACGAATCGTCATCCGGAATGACGGCGCTAGCCCCGCTCCCGCTCCACCGCCTGCCAGCCGATGTCGCGGCGGCAAAAGCCTTCCGGCCACTGGATGCGATCGACGGCTTCATAGGCGCGGCGCTGCGCCTCCGTGATGGTCTTGCCGGAGGCGCAGACGTTAAGCACCCGTCCGCCATTGGCGAGGATGTGCCCGTCCTTGGCCACCGTGCCGGCGTGGAAAATTTCCACGCCCTCGACCCTGGCTGCGTCATCGAGGCCTTCGATGCGCGTGCCCCTGGCGTAATCGCCTGGATAGCCTTTTGCCGCCATCACCACCGTCAGCGCGGCGTCGGGAAACCAGCGCAGGTCGAAATTCCTGAGTTGTCCGTCGCACGACGCCAGCATCGCCGGCACGATGTCCGACATCATCCGCAGCATCAGCACCTGACACTCGGGATCGCCGAAGCGGACATTGTATTCGAACAGTTTTGGCCCCTGTCCGGTCAGCATCACGCCGGCATAGAGCACGCCGCGAAACGGGGTGCCGCGCGCCTTCATGCCGGCGACGGTCGGCAGGATGATCCGGGCCATGATCTGGTCATGGATTTCGTCCGTCACGAACGGCGTCGGCGAATAGGCGCCCATGCCGCCGGTGTTCGGCCCCCGATCGTCATCGAACACGCGCTTGTGGTCCTGGGCGGAGGCGAGCGCGATCGCGGTCTCGCCATCGGACAGCGCGAAGAAGCTGATCTCGCGGCCGGCGAGATATTCCTCGATCACCACTTCGGCGCCTGCCGCCCCGAACGCACCGTCGAACATCATGGCGATGGCCGCTTCCGCTTCCGCCATGGTCATGGCGACGACCACGCCCTTGCCGGCCGCAAGCCCGTCGGCCTTGACCACGATCGGCGCGCCCTGCTGGCGTACGTAAGCCAGCGCGTCGTCCGCGTTGGTGAAGCGGCCATAGGCGCCGGTCGGGATATTGAACTCGGTGCAGAGCGCCTTGGTGAAACCCTTCGACCCCTCCAGTTGCGCCGCTTGTTTGCCAGGACCGAATGCCTTGATGCCGGCGCTCGCGAGATCGTCGACGATTCCGGCGGCGAGCGGCGTCTCCGGGCCGACCACGACCAATTCAACCATGTTCCGTTTGCAGAAATCGATCACGGCGGCGTGGTCGGTAATATCCAGCGCCACGCATTCGGCCTCCTGCGCAATGCCGGCATTGCCCGGCGCACACCAGAGCTTCGTCACCAGCGGCGAGGCTGCCATCTTCCAGGCCAAAGCGTGTTCGCGGCCGCCGGAACCGAGCAAGAGGATGTTCATAATGCCAGCCAGATGAGGGTGTTGCCGCGATGATGCGCCGGGTTTAGCATGGCTTGCGTGCGCTGCAAGAATCACCCCGAATCGGGTGTGGATATATGCCTGCCGGCCATGAAGACCGCGCCAGGGGTCTTGCGCACCATTCCGAAAAGCCCGAATTGACTGAGATGACCGCTGTAGAAGCCCTGATCAACGCGCCTGAATTCACTGTCTCCGAACTCTCCTCCGCCCTGAAGCGGACGGTGGAGGATGCCTATGGTCATGTCCGGGTGCGCGGCGAAATCTCCGGCTTCCGCGGGCCGCACTCCTCCGGGCATTGCTATTTCGCGCTGAAGGACGAGAGCGCCAAGATCGAGGCGGTGATCTGGAAGTTCGCCCATGCCCGGATGCGGTTCAAGCCGCAGGAAGGGCTTGAGGTGATCGCCACCGGCAAGCTCACCACCTATCCCGGCTCGTCGAAATACCAGATCGTGATCGAGTCGCTCGAGCCCGCCGGCGTCGGCGCTCTGATGGCGCTGATGGAGGAGCGCAAGAAGAAACTCGCCGCCGAAGGCCTGTTCGACGAGGCGCGCAAGCAGTTGCTGCCTTGGCTGCCCGAAGTGATCGGCGTCGTCACCTCGCCGACCGGCGCCGTGATCCGCGACATCCTGCACCGGCTGCAGGATCGGTTTCCGCGCCGCGTTCTGGTGTGGCCGGTAAAAGTGCAGGGCGAAGGCTCGGCCGAGCAGGTCGCGGCCGCGATCCGCGGCTTCAACGCGCTGCCCGAAGGCGGCCGGATCCCGCGGCCGGATCTGTTGATCGTCGCACGCGGCGGCGGCTCGCTGGAGGATTTGTGGTCGTTCAACGAGGAGATCGTGGTCCGCGCCGCCGCCGACAGCATGATCCCGCTGATCTCGGCGGTCGGCCACGAGACAGATATCACGCTGATCGATTTCGCCGCCGACAAACGCGCGCCGACGCCGACCGCGGCCGCCGAAATGGCCGTTCCCGTGCGCAGCGAATTGTTGGTCGAGGTATCGGCGCTGGCGCGTCGCGGGATGCTGTGCTGGCAGCGCGGCCAGGAAAGCCGCCGCAACGAGTTGCGTGCCGCCGTTCGCGCGCTGCCTGCGGCAAGCGAATTGCTGGCTATTCCGCGGCAGCGGCTGGATGGTGCGGCGGCGGCCCTGCCCCGTGGATTGAAAGCCAATACCCACGCCCATTTCCGCCGCTTCGCTGCCAGCAGTGCAAGGCTGACTGTGCGCGTGCTGCGCGGGCAGGTGGCGCAGGCCCAGCATCGCCTGACGGTATCCGGCGAACGGCTGACGCATTCGGCCCGGTCGCTACTGGGAAAACGCCGGGACCGCTTCGCAGGACTCGAGGTCCGGCTGAAAGCCTCAAGGCTTTCCAATGCGAAAGCGCAGCGCCAGGCCATCGCGCGCGACCGCGAACGCGCGCGCTCGCGAAGCCTCATGGCGCTCTATCAAGTCGTCTCCCAAGGCGTCACC
>LNAP01001516.1_pt1 | contig 25845 bp, 23 predicted proteins | sample 602601 | NCBI WGS metagenome assembly LNAP01 (sample SAMN02440304, study PRJNA202911) | soil metagenome | biome: Subtropical and temperate rainforests or woodlands; isolation source: soil samples (1 kg each in a 20% v/v slurry with milli Q water) were... ...
TTCCCGCGAACAAATGGCTCAACGCGTCGCCCGCGAAATGCAGGACGGCTTCTACGTGAACCTGGGCATCGGCATTCCGACCCTGGTCGCCAACTACATTCCTGAAGGCATGGAAGTCATGCTGCAGTCGGAGAACGGCCTGCTCGGCATGGGTCCCTTCCCCACTGAAGAAACCATCGACGCCGACATGATCAACGCCGGCAAACAAACCGTGACCGCGCGGATCGGTGCGTCGATCTTTTCCTCGGCCGAGTCCTTCGCGATGATCCGCGGTGGGCATGTCGACCTGACCGTGCTGGGCGCCTTTGAAGTCGACGTGCAAGGCAACATCGCCTCGTGGATGATCCCTGGCAAGCTGGTCAAGGGCATGGGCGGCGCCATGGACCTGGTGGCCGGCGCAGACAACATCATCGTTATCATGACCCATGCGTCCAAGGACGGTGAGTCCAAGCTCTTGTCCCAATGCAGCCTGCCGCTGACCGGCGCCGGTTGCATCAAGCGCGTCCTGACCGACCTGGCGTATCTTGAAATCGAAAACGGCGCGTTCATTCTCAAGGAACGGGCGCCGGGTGTAAGCGTCGAGGAAATCGTCGCCAAGACCGCCGGTAAACTGATCGTGCCTGATCACGTTCCGGAAATGCAGTTCGCTGACCAGTGAGGAATCATTCCATGCAAGAAGTCGTCATTGTTGCCGCCACCCGTACCGCCATCGGCAGTTTCCAGGGTTCGCTGGCCAATGTGTCCGCCGTTGACCTCGGCGCCGCGGTGATCCGTCAGTTGCTGGCGCAAACCGGTCTGGACCCTGCTGAAGTCGATGAAGTGATCATGGGCCAGGTGCTGACCGCCGGCGCCGGGCAAAACCCTGCGCGCCAGGCGTCGATCAAGGCCGGCCTGCCGTTCGCTGTACCGGCGATGACCCTGAACAAGGTCTGCGGCTCGGGTCTCAAGGCACTGCACCTGGGCGCCCAGGCGATTCGCTGCGGCGACGCCGAGGTGATCATTGCGGGCGGTCAGGAAAACATGAGCCTGTCCAACTACGTCATGCCCGGGGCGCGCACCGGCCTGCGCATGGGTCACGCGCAAATCGTCGACACCATGATCAGCGACGGCCTGTGGGATGCGTTCAACGATTACCACATGGGCATCACCGCCGAGAACCTGGCAGACAAGTACAACCTGACCCGCGAACAACAGGACGCCTTCGCGGCGGCCTCGCAACAGAAAGCCGTGGCCGCTATCGAAGCCGGGCGTTTTGCCGATGAGATCACGCCGATCCTGATTCCGCAGCGCAAGGGCGACCCACTGTCCTTCGCCACCGACGAGCAGCCACGGGCCGGCACCACCGCCGAATCCCTGGGCAAACTGAAAGCTGCCTTCAAGAAGGACGGTTCGGTGACCGCCGGTAACGCTTCGTCCCTGAACGATGGCGCCGCCGCCGTGATCCTGATGAGCGCGGAAAAAGCCAAGGCCCTGGGTTTGCCGGTGCTGGCAAAAATCGCCGCTTACGCCAACGCGGGCGTGGACCCGGCGATCATGGGCATCGGTCCGGTGTCGGCGACTCGCCGTTGCCTGGACAAGGCCGGCTGGACCATCGACCAGCTTGAGCTGGTTGAAGCCAACGAAGCCTTCGCCGCGCAATCCCTGGCGGTGGCCAAGGACCTGGAATGGGACTTGAACAAGGTCAACGTCAACGGCGGTGCCATTGCGCTGGGCCACCCGATTGGTGCGTCAGGTTGCCGCGTGCTGGTGACCCTGCTGCACGAAATGATCAAGCGTGACGCCAAGAAAGGCCTTGCCACCCTGTGCATCGGTGGCGGTCAGGGCGTGGCGCTGGCACTCGAACGAGCGTAACGCGTTCAACGGACGGCGCGGGGACCCACGAAGATCCGCTGCCGTCCGGCAACACCCCCGGTGTTTCTGCAGGGCTAGCTTTTGTGGCGAGGGGGCTTGCTCCCGCTGGAGTGCGCAGCGCTCCCAAAATCTTCGACAGTTGCCGAGATTTCAGGGCTGCTTCGCAACCCGGCGGGAGCAAGCTCCCTCGCCACAAAGGGCTGGCAGACATCAGATGCACCGGGGTCCTTTTGCCTGAGGAAGACTGCGATGAAGCCCTGACAGTCACGCCAAAAACTGCAGAATCAACCAGCTATTCGCCCCACTGATCACCACAAACAATCCCCACGCCAACACCCGCGTCGGCAGCCGGTTCACAAACGGCCCCATCAATTTCTGGTCGTTGGTCATCCGGATCAGCGGATAAAGCGCAAACGGCAGCTGCAGACTCAACACCACCTGACTCAGCACCAGCAGCTTGCCAATCGCATCGTCCCCCATCAGCCACACGCCGATAAACGCCGGGATCAGCGCCAGCCCTCGTGTAATCAACCGCCGTTGCCAGCAGGGAATCCGCAGGTTCAGGTAACCCTCCATGATCACCTGCCCCGCGATGGTGCCGGTGAACGTCGAACTCTGACCGGACGCCAGCAACGCAACGCCAAACAACACGCTGGCCAACGCCCCGCCCACCAGTGGATCAAGCAGGTGATAGGCGTCCTGGATGTCCACCACGTCGGTGTGCCCGGTCTTGTGGAATGCCGCCGCCGCGAGAATCAGGATCGCGGCATTGACCAGCAACGCCAGTGCCAGGGAGCCGATGGTGTCGATACGCGCCAGCTTCACGGCGTCCTGCTTGCTGGCCAGGTCCTTGCCGATCATCCGGGTCTGTACGATCGAGGTGTGCAGGTACAGGTTATGCGGCATCACCGTGGCCCCGAGAATCCCGATGGCCAGGTACAGCGGCGCAGCATCGCCGATGGCGGACAACGACGGCGTGAATCCCCGTGCGACGTCTGGCCAGTAAGGCTTGATCAACAGCAACTCAACGAAGAAACACACACCGATGGTGCTCACCAGCACCAGCATGATCGCTTCCAGGCGGCGGAAGCCCCGATTCTGCAGGGCCAGCACCAACAGCGTGTCGAACGCCGTGAGGGCGATGCCGAAGGTCAGCGAGCAACCCAGCAACAGATGGAATGCCAACGCACAGCCGAGTACTTCGGCAAGGTCGGTGGCGATGATCGAGATTTCCGCCAGTAACCATTGGGTGCGCGCGGTGCGCGTGCTGTAGCGTTCGCGGGACAACTGCGCCAGGTCCCGCCCGGTGGCAATGCCCAGGCGCGAGCACAAACACTGCACCACCATGCCCGCCAGACTGGCCAGCAGCACCACGAACAACAGGCTGTAGCCAAACCGCGAACCGGCCTCGATGGCGGTGGCCCAGTTACCCGGGTCCATGTAGCCGATGGACACCAGCAAACCCGGACCGGCGAAACGCAGGACACGCTTGAAGAATGACGCGCGAGGGTCAACGGCAACGCTGCCCGCCACTTCCGGCGGGCAAAATGGCGCAGTGGCGACTTTGGGCAAACTGAATTTCACGCACTTATTCCAGAAAACAGACGGGAGGGGCAGCTTAGACGTTTCACTCGAACTGATGTACAGGCAAAACCCGTAGGGAAGGTGATCTTTTGAAACCTGACGCTTTGTATACAAAACATCGATATCCATAGAGCAATCCGCCACCCACAATGCTAACGTTGCCCCTCACACAGGTCGGAGGCGCAAGCGTGCTGCTGCTCAAACTGCTGGTCATTCCCGGGTTTCTCTTGCTGATCTCCCTCGCGGGCAAACGCTGGGGTCCGAGCGTCGCCGGTTGGCTGTCGGGGTTGCCTGTGGTGGTCGGGCCGATTCTGTTTTTCCTCGCCATCGAGCAAGGCGAAGTGTTTGCCGCGCAATCGGCCAGCGCCGCGTTATCCGCGATGTTTGCGATGATCGCCTTCTGCGTCACCTACGCCCAGGTCGCACAACGGACTGGATGGCCATGGGCACTGACCGTTTCGCTGCTGGTCTGGGCGACGGCAGCCGTTGTGCTATCGGTGATCCCGCCGTCCCTGACGTTCTCCGTCATCGCCGCCGCGACTGCGCTGCTGGCGGCGCCGTATCTGTTCCCGACCGTACAGCCCATCGTTTCAGGCTCCGCACCCAAGTCCGATAAATTGTTGCTGCGCATGATCGCTGGCGCCCTGCTCACCCTCGCCGTGACCTTACTGGCGAGCACCGTCGGCGAACGCTGGAGCGGCCTGCTCGCGGTGTTCCCGGTATTGGGCAGCGTGATGGCAGTGTTTTCCCAGCAAACCCGCGGGCCAGCCTTTACTGCGGCCTTGTTGCGAGCCACAGCGACGGGCATGTATTCATTCGCAGCGTTCTGCCTCGTCCTAGCACTGACGTTGCCCGTCATGGGCCTGAGCGGGTTCGGCGTCGGTGTCGCGGTCTCCGTGGCCATGCTCGGCGTCACCAAACGCCTGTTGGCCAAACCCGCGAATACACCGACAACTCGTTCAACTATTTCGAACGAATAGAACGACAACCTGGTACGTCAATCGAACGGGTTTCGCCCACCATCAGCCTCAGTTACTTACCCATCACTGACTGAGGCCTACACCATGAAGTTCTTTTTCCACCCTTCGCCCAACCCGATGAAAGTTGCCCTGCTGCTCGAAGAGCTGCAAACGCCGTACGAATTGATCGGCGTCGACACCTTCAAGGGCGAGCAACATCAGCCAGCGTTCCTGGCGATCAACCCAAACGCCAAGGTGCCAGCCTTGGTCGATGGCGACGCTACCGTCTTCGACTCCCAGGCAATCCTGCTGCACCTCGCGCAAAAACATCAACGCTTCCTGCCGACCTCGATCACCGGGCAAGCCGAACTGCTGTCGTGGCTGATGTTCATCGCCACCGGCCTGTCGCCGTTCTCCGGCCAGGCTGTGCATTTCCTGCATCACGCACCGGAAGACCTGGCTTACGCGAAAAACCGCTATCTCAAGGAAGTCGAACGCCATTACCGCGTACTCGACCAGCGCCTGGCCGATCATCCCTATCTGGCGGGCGACACCTACAGCATCGCCGACATGGCGCTCTGGGGCTGGGCCGGTTATGCGCCGTACATCCTCGGCGAGAATGGCCTGGCGGCGTACCCGAACGTCAAGCGTCTGTTCGATGAAATCAGCGCCCGTCCGGCAGCGCAGCGTGCCCAGGGTCTTAAAGAGAAACTGGTGTTGAAGGCCGAGTTCGACGAAGAAACCCGCCGCAATCTATTTCCGCAGAATCAGGCGCAGTAAGCCGTTTGCGATACTCGTTCCCGTGGTGAGGGCTCGGCTCTCACCACGGCGACACTGGCTACATTCAAAAGCGGTTTACCCGACCGTCCGTTAGCCCACGCTGGAATGCGTCACGACCTCCATGGGATGATCGCCCCCCACCGCGAGACCACCCTGGAGATTTTGAATGTCACTGTTGAGTAAAAAAGCCGTTGTCCTGCTGCTGGCGGTTGCCAGCCTGGGGGCTTTGAACGCGCAGGCTGCCAAGGTCGTGGCCAAAGAGGCGGCGTCGACGCAGAAAGTCTCGATGCTGGGCAATAAATTCATCTTCACCCTGCCCAAGGGCTTCATTGCCAACCCTCTGCCACCGAGCTCGACCGGCGCGAGTGGCACCATGTACACCAACGAAACCACGAAAACCGTGGTGATCGCTGCTGAAAACACCATCCCCGGTGGCGTCAATGCCAAGGACAACGACGGTGAGTTCCTCGACGCCACGGCGTCCGACTTCGCCACCGAGCAAGCCAAGGCACTGCCGGATTTCACCAAGCTCAGCGAAAAAAGCATCACTCAGAAAGGCACCGGCCTGGGGCTGCGACAGATCGACAGCATCGCCACCCAGGGCGGCGGCAAAACCCTCGATACCACGCTGATGGCTGCCTCGGGCACGCGCATGGCGCTGGTTCAGGTGATTTCCCGCCTCAGCGACAATGCCGGCCACGAAGCGCTGGTCAAACAGATCGTCAGCGGCAAGTAAGGCTCAAGGGTTGAGCCGCTGCAACCAGGCGCTCAAGTCCTGCATCTCGGTGGCACTGATGCTGTGCCCGACACCCGGGTAGGCATGGAACTCGGGTTTGAGTGACAGGCTCTGCAACAGGCTGTCCGCTTCAGTGCCGTCGTTGAAGGGAAGGCGTTTGTCCGCCGTGCCATGCCCGATGAAAATCGCCAGTTTCTGGCGTTTTTCATCCGGTTTGAGCGCGGACTTGAGCACCGGCAGAATCCGCCCGCTCAACGCGGCAATCCCGCCCACCGCCTCGGGATGACGTAGCGCGACCTCGTAGGACATGATCGCGCCCTGACTGAAGCCCACCAGGAAAACCTTGTTCGGTTCTGTGTGATATTTCTTCGCAGCCTGTGAGATGAAATCCAGCAACACCTGGCCGCTGGCCTTCAGATCATCCGTCTCGCCGTTGTAGGCACCTTCGCCTTTCTTGCGAAACCATTGATAACTGCCCTCTTCCATCACCATCGGAGCCCGCACCGACAGGAAGTTGTATTGGGCAGGCAATTCATCCTTGATGCCGAACAGGTCCTGTTCGTTACTGCCGTAGCCGTGGAGAAAAATAACCAGAGGCTGATTGACCGATTCGGGGTTGGCTTGCGCCAGGTACTTGAGCGGCAGATCAGTGTGCAGCGGGGTTTGAGCGTGGACGGCGGCGGACGCCAGGAGTGTCAGCAGAGCGAGAACCTTCAACATAAACCTTCCTTCACAAAGCGCAGGATTCGGGGCAGAGCCTAACATTGTGAAGCCGGTCGAGGGATTTTCGCTGCCCCGCATGGCCTCTTCGCGAGCAAGCCCGCTCCCACAGGGGAAGGCGTTTCAAATGTGGGGGCTTGCTCGCGAAGAGGCTCGATAGAGCACTAAAAAACTTGCGCTCAGTCGTTGATCAACTTCCCGGCCCGAATCGGCTCACGCCCCGCCACCTTCGCCTGCCACGTCCCGGGTTGCGTATAGCGCCCACGATCAATCGCAAACAACACCCCGCTGGTCCCGGCGCGCACCGTAGTAACCCGGTCGTTCAACGGATCAACCACTTCAAACAACGCATCCCCCTGCTCCACCCATTCACCCGCATCGCGCAGGAAACTGACCACGCCATGATGGGGCGCAAACAGATACTCCGTGCCTTCGAACGGCATGCCTTCACAACATTCACTTGGTGCCGCTGGCCAGGTGCCTTTGATGAAACCCTGTTCGGCGAGGAACCCGAGAATAGCCTCGCAATTGGCTTGGGCCTGATCGACGCGGGTATCGCCCATGCTGCCCAGCTCCAGCGTTGTCGCCAGGTTGGCCGGCGGAATCGCCGCCTCGGGAAACGCCCTGGCCAGTCGCAACCACGGCGAGGAGCAGGATTCGTCGAATGAACTGCCGCCAGAATCTTCACACAGCAGCGCCACGCCCGCCTTCAAGCGAGCCGCCAGTGGCTGCCACTGCGGCCAGTGTTGCGGCAGTGCATAAATATGAATGGCCGCTTCGAAATCGCAATGCAGGTCGAGAGTGATGTCGGCGTCGCAGGCGTGGCGCAACAGCAAACGGTGCATGGCTTCCAGTTGCGATTTGGGTGCAGGCAAATCGTCGAGCACCTGGCCCATGGTCTGACGAATCAACGCGATATTGGCGCTTGCATCGGCACCCAACCGGTCGCCGATCAATTCGCCCACTGGCGCGCTCAACTCGACGAACGAGCGGTTGAAGTTCTTGCCGCTGCCAAGTTCGAAACGGCCCATGTGGCTGCCTTGCAGGTGCTGGTCCAGACCGATGGGATTGGCCACCGGCACCAGTTCGATCACGCCTTGCAACTGGCCCTGGGTTTCCAGTTCTGCCAGGCGTTTCTTCAGTTCCCAGGCCGTGCGCATCCCTGGCAATTCATCCGCGTGCAAGCTGGCCTGGATGTAAACCTTGCGGGTGCCGGCGCCATAACGAAACACGCTGAGGGAGCGTTCGGTGCCCAGGTGGCTCCAGGGCAGTGGATGGTCAATGCGTTGCATGGGAGAACTCCTGAATATCAAAACAGTGAGGTCCCCTGTGGGAGCGAGCCTGCTCGCGATAGCGGACTGACATTCAACATTAATGTCGACTGACAGGTCGCTATCGCGAGCAGGCTCGCTCCCACAGGGTTCTCATTTCATAGAAATGACAGCATAAAAAAAGTGGCCACCGCGTCAACGGAGGCCACTTTTTTACAGCGTATTAATGACCGTATACGTCAAAGTCAAAATACTTGTCCTGCACTTGCTTGTACTTGCCGTTAGCGCGGATTTCAGTGATGGCGGTGTTGAATTTGTCCGCCAGCTCTTTATCACCCTTGCGCACCGCAATGCCGGCACCGCCGCCGAAGTACTTGGCGTCTTCATAGGTCGGACCAACAAACGCGAAGCCTTTCCCGGCATCGGTTTTCAGGAAACCGTCGTCGAGGTTGACCGAGTCGGCCAGCATCGCGTCGAGGCGGCCGGAGACCATGTCCAGGTTGGCTTCCTGCTGGGAGCCGTAACGCACCAGGATAATGCCGGCCGGTTGCAGCACTTCAGTGGCGAAGCGGTCGTGGGTACTGGCGCGCAGCACACCGACTTTCTTGCCCTTGAGTTCGGTCAACGGGTCTTTGACGTCGGAGCCTTCCTTCATCACGAAGCGCGCCGGGGTGTGGTAGTACTTGATGGTGAAATCGACGTTTTTCTTACGGTCGTCGGTGATGGTCATGGACGACAGGATCGCGTCGATTTTCTTGACCTTCAGGGCCGGGATCAGGCCGTCGAACTCTTGCTCGACCCAGACACACTTCGCTTTCATCTGCTCGCACAGCGCGTCGCCGATATCGACGTCGAAACCGGTGAGTTTGCCATCAGGGGTCTTCATCGAGAATGGCGGGTAACCGGCTTCGATACCGATGCGGATCGGCTTGGCGTCTTCGGCCACGGCGGTCAGGGACAACATCGACAGTGCCAGGGCACCGAACATCACTAGCTTCTTCATTTATAACTCCTGTGTGCGGAGGCTTTTATTGGCAGCGTTCGATTGGTAGCTTTCGGTCAGAGCTTTTTTATTGGAGAAGACCGAAGTGGCGGGCAGTCTAGAGCGGCTGTCGGCGTGCAAATTGTGCATAGGCGACAAATATTTATAAAAAAGGCGAGCTGAATGAACAATGAAATGCGCGGGCTGAACCTGATCCAGCACCACCCGGCTGAAGGTCCGGGCGCGATTGCCGAGTGGGCCGAGTTGCGGGGACTGCCGTTGAATGTCTTTCGCGCAGACCTAGGCCAGTTACCACCCGTGAGTGCGCAACCGCTGATTGTGTTGGGCGGGCCTTATGAGTCCAACGCCGGACCGGTGTGGCTGGAGGCCGAACGGCAGTGGCTTGCGGGCTGCCTGGATCGAGGCGCTGCGGTGTTTGCGATATGCCTGGGAGCGCAGTTATTGGCGCTGGGTCTGGGCGGAAATGTGCGGCGGATGGATCGGACCGAAACGGGCTGGACCTCAGTGACGTTTGCCGATGGCCAGGAGCTGAAAGTGCTGGAGTGGCACGAAGACGCGATAGACCTGCCACCCGGCGCGCAGTTGCTGGCCAGCAGCGATCAGTGCGAGCAGCAGATGTATCGGGTGGGCCCTGCGCGGGTGGGGTTGCAGTTTCATCCGGAGTGGAATGCAGAATCGGTGGCGACGCTCAATGCGCACTTTGCCGATGAGTCGCCGTTGCCGCGGGGAGAACCGGACAGCGCCGCCCATGCAGCCGTTTTTGACTGGTTGCAGGCGACACTGGACAAATGGTGGGCGGCTTCAGGCGCCCGCTGACTCTGTGGCCGATGCCTTTGTGGTAAATGTGGCAAGTGCTTTAGTGTCAGGTGCTTTTGTGGCAGAAGGATTTATGGCAGGTGCTTTTGTGGCGAGGGAGCTTGCTCCCGCTCGGCTGCGAAGCGGCCGCAGTCCTTGCGAATGCGCAGTGACTGAACGAATCGGGTCGCAGTTTCTGGGGCCGCTTCGCGACCCAGCGGGAGCAAGCTCCCTCGCCACATTTGATCAGCGTTGCCTGAAGTTCAGCATTCGCAACCGATGACGGTCACCGCAGGCTGTTGCACCTGTGCGCTCAACTCAAGTCCTTCATCCAGCCACCCGGTCACCCCGCCGATCATTTCCTTGACCGGGTAACCCAGCGCCGCCAGTTTCACCGCGGCCTTGTTGGCACCGTTGCAGTGTGGCCCGGCGCAATACACCACGAACAGCGTGGATTTACCGTAACCCGCCAATCCTTCGGCGGTCAGCAGTCGTACCGGCAAATTGATTGCGCCCGGCACATGTCCGCGCTCGAACGCCTGCGGACCGCGCACGTCCACCAGGACAAAATCCACGTCCCCCGCCTGTTGACTGTTGTAGACGTCGGAACAGTCGGTTTCAAAGGTCAGACGGTTGCTGAAATGCATCAGGGCAATGGCCGATGGTGCGGCGGGAACATTGCGGACCAGGCTGGTCATGGGTCGTACTCCAGTGTCTCGGTGGGTGTGAGAAGACTTTATTCCCCAGTCGCCAGCGGCTAAAGTGGCGCACAAGACACTCACCGGGAACTTTCCGCCAAATGCAGCCCACCCCTGGATTGGTCGCGATTCTGGCCTACGATGGCCTCTGCACATTCGAGTTCGGCATCGCCGTGGAGATCTTCGGCCTGGCACGGCCGGAGTTCGATTTCCCCTGGTACGAGCACCGGATCGCCGCCGTCGACCAGGGCCCGATGCGCGCCATGGGCGGGATTCAGGTGCTGGCCGATGGCGGCATGGAACTGCTCCGCGACGCCCGAACCATCATCATTCCCGGCTGGCGTGATCGCAGCGCCCCGGTGCCCGAAACGTTGCTCGCGGCCCTGCGCCAGGCCCATGCGCGCGGGGCGCGGTTGCTGTCGATCTGCTCCGGTGTGTTCGTGCTGGCGGCGACCGGTTTGCTCGACGGTCACGGCGCTACCACGCATTGGCGCTACACCGCGGAACTGGCTGAGCGATTCCCGAACATTCTGGTGGACCCCGACGTACTTTACGTCGACTCGGGGCAACTGATTACCTCAGCGGGCAGCGCTGCCGGTATCGATGCCTGCCTGCACCTGGTGGCGCGGGATTTCGGTACGCAAGTGGCCAATTCGGTGGCGCGGCGACTGGTGATGTCACCGCAACGCACCGGCGGCCAGGCGCAGTTCATTCCGACACCGGTCAGTCCTACGCCGCGCAGCGATCTTTCACGCGTGATGCAGTGGGCTCGTGAGCGCTTGCATGAACCCCTGGAGGTTCGCGACCTGGCCAGCGAAGCGGCCATGAGTGAGCGCACTTTTCTGCGTCGGTTCACAGAAGCGACCGGTATGCCGCCCAAAGCGTGGTTGCAACATGAACGCCTGGCGCGGGCTCGGGAGTTGCTGGAAAGCACGAGCCAGAACACCGACCGGATTGCCGAACATTGCGGCTATCGCTCGGTGGAAAGTTTCCGGGTGGCGTTTCGCAACGTGGTCGGCGTGCCGCCGTCGGTGTATCGGGAGCGGTTTGGACGGGAGGTCAAAACGGGAATGTGAGGCCCGTGAACACCCCTGACCTCAAGGCTTACGCAAAAGATACGTATCCATAATCCACCCGTTGGCCAACCGCGCGGCCTTGCGCACCCGCTCGATCTCATCCGCCACGTCCTTGAGCTTGCCGCTGATGAGGATTTCATCCGGCGTCCCCAGGTAAGCGCCCCAGTAAATCTCTGTCTCCTGATCCGCCACCTGATGGTAGGAGTCTTCCGCGTCCAGCATCACCACCAGGCTGTCGGCATCACTCACCTGCCCGGCCGCCAACCGCCTGCCGGTAGTGATTTCAATGGATCGACCGATCCGGTTCAGCGGCACCTTGTGCTGCGCCGCCAACGCCTGAACGCTGGTGATGCCGGGGATCACTTCAAACTCGAAGTCACATCGGCCCGACGCCAGAATCGCCTGCAGGATTCTGATGGTGCTGTCATACAACGCCGGATCGCCCCACACGAGGAAACCGCCGCACTCGCCGTCGGACATTTCCTCATTGATCAGCCGCTCGAAGGTCAGCTGCTTGGCAAGGTTCAGATCTTCCACACTGGCCTTGTAGTCCACATCACCGCGCTCACGCTCCGGACTATGCGCTTCAACGAAGCGGTAAACGTGTTCGCTGATGTAGCGTTCGCAAATCTCGCGACGCAGGTCGATCAGCTTGTCCTTGCTCTGGCCTTTGTCCATCAGGAAAAACACATCAACCAGGTTCAGCGCCTTCACCGCCTGCATCGTGATGTAGTCGGGATTGCCGGCACCGATGCCGATGACCATCAGTTTTTTCATTAATACCCTCCCTCAACGTCAGCGCTCGACAAACGCAAACGCCAGCAACCATTGAACCGCAACTCGATAGCTGACAGCGGTTCGACGTCGACCCGATTAAACGACGGGCTTTGCAACACCTGGGTCAACGCCGCACGAATGACAAATGGATGGGTGATGGCAACGATGTGGCCCGGCGTAGCTTCCAGTGTCTTGAGCCATGCAGCCACCCGGTCACCCAGTTTTGCTACCGACTCGCCACCGTGAGGCGCGGAATGCGGATCATCGAGCCAGGCCTGCAGTGCCTGCGGTTCGGATTTCTGCAGATCATCGATCTGCGCGCCGTTCCAGCGTCCAAAATCGCAATCCCTCAGCGCCTCGACAATCTCCACATCACTGCCGAACAACCCGGCGGTTTGCCGTGCTCGACGTTCCGGTCCGCTGAACAGCCGCGGCGTCCCCTTGAACCGGGAACGAAGGGAGCCTTGTGCCGATTGCCAATCCATCTCAACAGGCTCATCCGTAGGAAAACGCGCCAATTTCTGTGCGACGGTTCGAGCGTGGCACATCAGGGTCAAACGGGTTGCCTGCACGAAAGATCACTCGGTTTAAGGAAAAGAAAACGGCGTCAAGCCACCATTCAGGCGTAATTGTGCCGTAAGAAGTGCGATCGGGGGCGTTTCATTACACCGATCCTCCCTAAAAAACAGCGATCTCCGACATCACTGTCAGCGAGGGCCTACAACGCTGATCGACATCCGTGTAGCCCCCGACCTACGGGCATTTCGCCCCATATTGGGGCTGGACAGGACCGCGCAAAAATTCACTAGACATGGGGCGCGGGATAAATAAATACTGCTGTAACGGATTATAAAATGTAAACAACACCCCCCCATCCAGCAGGAGCCCGGATGCCCTCTCCCAGAGACATGAACCACCGCCTCCGTTGCCAGAACCCGACCGGCCTCTCAATTGCATGGGACGCCGAAACAGTGCTGTCCCGAATAACGACTGATTAGAAAAAGAGCGGCGCTGACAAGCCATCAAGCGACCGCCGATTAAACGCGTGGAAACCGACAGTGATAGTCAGGTTCGTGCCAATCGCCGAACCCTTTGATACAGGAGTGCATCCATGCTGGTCTTACGCCCAGTGGAGTTAACCGACCTGCCCCAGCTGCAGCGACTGGCGCGCGAAAGCCTGGTCGGCGTCACGTCCTTGCCGGACGATACCGAACGCTTGCGTGAGCGGATTCTCGACTCCTGCGCCTCGTTCGCCAAAGACGTCCAGGGTCATGGCCCGGAAAACTACTTCTTCGTGCTGGAGGACCTGACGAACCGACGCCTGGCAGGCTGCTCGGAGATCCTCGCCACGGCCGGTTTCGACGAACCGTTCTACAGCCTGCGCAACCGCCATTTCACCAGCGCCTCGCGAGAACTGAACATCGAGCACGGCGTGCCGGCGCTGTCGTTGTGTCACGACCTCAGCGGCCATACCTTGCTGCGCGGTTTTCACATCGATGCGGCGCTGGTGCGTACGCCGTCCTCCGAACTGCTGTCACGGGGGCGACTGATGTTCATTGCCGCTCATGCGCAGCGCTTTGCCGAAGCGGTCATCACCGAGATCGTCGGCTACAGCGACGATGAAGGAGCGTCGCCATTCTGGGATGCGCTGGGCAAACATTTCTTCGACTTGCCCTACGCCGAGGCCGAGCGCCTTTGCGGGCTGGAGAGCCGGACGTTCCTGGCCGAACTGATGCCGCAATACCCGATCTACGTGCCGATGCTGCCCCAGGCGGCGCAGGCCTGCATCGGCCGCATCCACCCCGATGGCCAGGAAGCCTTCGATATCCTTGAACGCGAGGGGTTCGAGACCAACAGCTACATCGACCTGTTCGACGGCGGCCCGACCTTGTACGCGCGTCTCGCCAGCATCCGTTCCATCGCGCAAAGCCAGACCGGCACGGCAACACCGGGCGACGTCATCGATGCTCGCGGCCGCTATCTCGTGAGTAACGATTCGTTGAAGGACTATCGTGCCATCGTCGCCGATCTGGAGTACACCGCCGGACATCCCGTGCCCCTAAGCACCGAGATGTGCACGGCCCTGAACGTGAGCGAAGGCAGCCCGATCCGGTTGATCGCCCTGTGAGCATCATCCGGCCCCATGCCCTGCATTTGCGTCGGCCCGTAGAAGGAGCTGCATCATGATTGTCCGTCCGGTTCACGTCACCGACCTGCCCGCACTGCTGGCACTGGTACGGCAGGCTGGCCCGGGGTTAACCACCCTGCCCGCCAACGAGGATCGCCTGGCCCACCGGCTGCGCTGGGCACAACGGACCTTCGCCGAACAGGTCGAGCGGGCCGATGCCGACTACCTGTTCGTGCTCGAAGACGATGACCAGCAAGTGGTGGGGGTCAGTGCCCTGACGGGGGCCGTCGGGCTGCGCGAGCCGTGGTACAACTATCGGGTCGGGCTGACAGTCAGTTCATCACCGGACCTGGGCATCCAGCGACAGATTCCAACCCTGTTTCTGAACAATGAAATGACCGGACAATCGGAAATCTGTTCATTGTTCCTGCGACCCGATCAACGCCAGGGCAGCAATGGCCGATTGCTGTCGTTGGGACGCTTGTTGTTTGCGGCCGAATTCGCCCACCTGTTCGGCGAGAAGCTCATCGCCGAACTGCGAGGCAGCGCCGATGAGCAAGGCTGTTCACCGTTCTGGGACAGCCTGGGCCGGCACTTTTTCAAGATGGACTTCAGCCACGCGGATCACTTGTCGGGACTGGGCAGCAAAGCGTTCATCGCCGAACTGATGCCGCGCCAACCGCTGTACACCTGCCTGCTCACCGAGCAGGCCCAGGCCGTGATCGGCAAGGCCCACCCCAACACCGAGCCGGCGATGAAAATCCTCACGGCCGAAGGTTTCACCCACAAAGGCTATATCGACATCTTCGACGCCGGCCCGGTCATCGAGGCACCGCTGTCGAAAATCCGTACCGTGCGCGACAGCCAGGCGCTGGTGCTGGCCATCGGCACCCCGGACGAACAGGCTCCGGTCTGGCTGATCCACAACCGCCGACTGGAAAACTGCCGCATCACCGCCGCCCCGGCCCGACGGGTGGGCAACAGCCTGATTGTCGACCGACTCACCGCCAAACGCCTGCAATTGCAACCCGGCAACTCCGTACGCGCAGTGCTACTGCTCAATCAACAGCAACAGGCTGTGGCAGCCTGAAAAGACGGCCTCCCGCCCAGCAGGATGGGGCCCGATCAGGGCCACCCTGCAAATTCGTCATCATTCTCACCCCTGTTGCGTGATAGCCTTTTGTATCTTCGGCGTTGACACTCTTGTTCAAGCCTTTCCATTCCTTTGTATTGGTGGAACTCATATGTCCAGGCTTTCCCATCAGGATTTGCGCCGTAACTTCCGTGAACTGTTCGCGTCCAACAAGTGCTATCACACGGCATCGGTCTTCGACCCGATGTCGGCACGCATCGCGGCGGACCTGGGTTTTGAAGTGGGAATTCTGGGTGGTTCGGTTGCCTCGCTGCAGGTACTGGGCGCCCCCGATTTCGCCCTGATCACGCTCAGCGAGTTCGCCGAGCAAGCCACCCGTATCGGTCGCGTTGCCCAATTGCCGGTCATCGCCGACGCCGATCACGGCTACGGCAATGCATTGAACGTCATGCGCACCATTGTCGAGCTCGAACGCGCCGGCGTGGCGGCCCTGACCATCGAAGACACGCTGTTGCCCGCGCAATTCGGCCGCAAGTCCACCGACCTGATCGGCGTCGCTGAAGGTGTCGGCAAGATCCGCGCCGCGCTGGAAGCACGGGTTGATACGGAAATGGCAATCGTGGCTCGCACCAATGCCGGGATTCTGCCGGTGCAGGAAGTCATCAGCCGTACCCAGCAGTACCAGAAAGCCGGGGCGGACGGGATTTGCATGGTGGGCGTGCGTGACTTCGATCACCTCGAACAGATTGCCGAACACCTGAGCGTGCCGCTGATGCTGGTCACCTACGGCAACCCGCTGCTGCGCGACGACAATCGCCTGGCCGAACTGGGCGTGCGCGTCACCATCGACGGGCATGGCGCGTACTTCGCGGCGATCAAGGCGACCTACGACAGCCTGCGCGAGCAGCGGCAGATCTTCACCCAGGCGTCGGATCTGAGCGCAACGGAACTGACGCATACCTACACGCAGCCTGAGGAATACATTCGTTGGGCGGAAGAGTTCATGAGCGTTAAAGAGTAAAAGCGTGCATCTGTTCTGACGCCAACGCCCGCCGACGATGGCGTCAGCATTGACGACTTGTTTCTTGGCCAACTCCATATCATCCGCGATAACAGATAAATCGGCGGCGCCACGCTCTCAACCTCCGCGTATTCCTCCGGCGTATGAATATTGCCGCCCACAATCCCGAACCCGTCCAGCGCTGGCGTACCCACGCCTCGCCTAGCCGGTGCCCTTCAGCGTCGCGATCACGGGGTTGCGTTTGTCGAGGGGGTGTTCGGCACGAACTCGATGGTGGCGCCGAGTTCTTTCAGTTCATCGATGGCGATATCGCGGACCTGGGTCAGGCCCGGTTCATAACCGGAGCCGGAGTCGGCAATCCCGATTCACCAAAGATTCCACAAGTGCACGGTGTAGCGTTCAGATCGAGTCGATCAGTTCGTGACGCGGCTTGCCATCCCCGCAACAGATCACGCGATTACGGCCGGTGGTCTTGGCTTCGTAGAGCGCCTGGTCAGCGTCGTTGAGCCACAGCATCGCGTCATTGTGAGCCGGGTTGAAGGCGGCGAGCCCAATGCTGAGGCTGACTTTCAGCGCCGGGTTCTGTTCATAACCGAGGGTGGCGAAGCGATCACGAAGCGCATCCATGGCGGCTGCGGCGTGATCGAGCGCAAGGCCCGGGAGGATGACGCAGAACTCGTCGCCACCGTAGCGACCCGCCACATCGGCCGCCCGCAGATTCTGTTTGAGCATCTTGCTCAGCTGACGCAACACGATGTCCCCGGCGACATGGCCGTAGGTGTCGTTGATGGTTTTGAAATGGTCGATGTCGATCAGTGCAATCGCCCCGCCCTGCGGCTGGCGTTTGCCGCGCTGGAATTCGATTTCCAGCTGATCTTTCCAGGCCCCGTGATTGAGCAGGCCGGTGAGGCTGTCGGTGCGGCTCAGGGTCAGTAATTCACGTTTGTGCCGTCCCAGCGTGGTGGCCTGTCGGAAGCAAATCCAACCCAGCGCCAGCGGATACAGGGTCAACAGCGGCAGGCAGGCATACATCTGCAACGGGCTGGTTTGCGGCACGAAGGCCGGCACAAACACCAGAAATCCGACACCGATCCCCAACACCTGCGCAACGGCTCCCACCAGCAGGAAGCGAGGGCCGCCGATGGCCACGTTGTTCATCGCCATCATGGCGATGGTGGTTGCGCTAGGCAGCGGATTGAATTGCATGGCGGCAACCCAGAAGCCACCCAGAAAGGCATCGACCAGCAGATTACGATGTTCGGCGTGATAGGGAGCTTTTGCCCGACGCGCCCATTGGTAAGCCACGTGCGGCCAGAAAACACCGTTGAAGAGCATCAGCGCCCAGACCCACGGCGCCGGGTCGAGCGGGTACATCGCGGCGGCCACACACACCAGCCCCGCGGCGAGCCCCAGGGTTCGCGTTGCGTAGAGCCTCTTGGTTAGTGAAAGTCCTTTTCCGCCCGTTTTTTCCATTGGAGCCTCTGCGCCACTGCACGGAACCTGCTGACACCGAGGTTTCAGGTGTGCTGGAAGTCTAACAGGGCAACGTCAAATAGCCATCACCGGCTGGCAGTCTGAATACCGCGGTATTGCCGTGAAGCAGGCGTCGAATGTTTGGCTATACATGAAGAGAGGGTTCAATACACAACGATAAAAAAGGAGACCCATGCAAACTTTTCAAGTGTTGATCATCGGCAGCGGATTTGGCGGACAGTGTGCGGCGATCAATTTGCTCAAGGCCGGCATCGATGATTTTCGACTGCTGGAGCGGCGGGACTTTTTCGGCGGCACCTGGTGCCAGAACACCTACCCCGGTGCGGCCGTCGATGTGCCCTCACCGCTTTATTCGCTGTCCTTCGCCCCTTACCGCTGGACCCAAATGTTCGCTGAACAGGCCGAACTGCATCGCTACACGCAGTACGTGGTGGATGAATTCGGCCTGCGCGACCGTGTGGAACTGGAAGCCAACGTTGAACGCATCGAATGGGACGACGACGCCAGACACTGGGCGGTGCACACCGCGAACAAAGGCACGTTCTACGCCCGGTTCCTGATCAATGCCACGGGGCCGCTGAGTCAACCGGTCATTCCGCATTTCGAGGGCATGGAGCGCTTTCAAGGCAAGACTTTTCACACGAACAACTGGGATCACACCTACGACTATCGGCAAAAACGCGTCGCCATCGTAGGCAGTGGCGCCAGCGCGGCGCAGGTGATTCCGGCCATTGCCCCGGACGTCGAGCATTTGCATGTGTTCCAGCGCACGCCGCACTGGGTGCTGCCACGGGCCGATCGCGCCTTCGGCCCCTTCCAGCGCTGGTTGCTCGGCCTCAAACCGGCCTACAAGCTGCTGCGCTGGATGATTTATTGGCAATTCGAAACCCGGGTGATCGCCTTCAAATACTCGAATCCGGCGATCCGCATGGTCCAGCAACACGCCCTGCGCTTCATCAAACGCCAGGTCCCCGACCCCGAACTCAGACGCAAACTGACACCGGACTACACCATCGGCTGCAAGCGCGTCATTGTTTCGAGCACCTTGTACCCGGCACTCGGTCGGCCCAACGTAACGTTGCACAGCCGCGAACAGGGCATCGCGTCCATGGACGAAACCGGCATCTTTACCCAGGACGGGCAGCACATCGACCTGGACCTGATTGTCTGGTCCACCGGTTACGACGCCACCGACGGGGTGATTTCCTACCCGGTAACAGGTAAAAACGGCAAGCAACTCAGGGATTTCTGGGCCACCTACCCTCGCGCCTACCTCGGTACCAGTCTGCCGGACTTCCCCAACCTCTTCATCGTCACCGGGCCCAACACCGGCATCGGCCACACTTCGGCGCTTTTCATCATCGAATCCCAGATGAACTACATTCTCGATTGCATTCGCACACTGAAAGAACAGGGTTTGCGCAGCATCGAAGTTCGCCCCGAGGCAGAACGTACCTACACTGAAATGATCCACCGGGAAATGGAACGCACGGTGTGGAAGTCCGGAGGCTGCCACAGTTGGTATCAAAGCAAGAGTGGTCATGTGATTGCCATGTTTCCCGGGTTCAGTTTCAGTTACCACCGAATGACCCGGACGCTGAAACCCGCCGATCACATCTTGTCCTGATCAGAGAGAAGGGAGACGCCTGATGCTTTTGTTGGTTGTCGCAATCGCGGTTTTCGTGGCCTGGAGCTGGTTGAGCTACCCGGCCATCGGTCACTGGCTCTATGACTTGAACATGGCGGCCGAAGCCAGGCTGTATCGGCTGCACAAGATCGTCGTGCCGATTGCCGAGATGACCGTTTCGACCTGGCAGGGCGGACCGTACGAAGCCTCAAGCAGCGTGCTGATGCTGCACGGCTACAGCGCTGACAAGAACATCTGGCTGCGCTTCGCCCGGCATTTCGTCGGCACTTACCGGGTCATCATCCCCGACATCGCCGGGCATGGCGAAACCGGCTTCAAGGCCGGCGGTGGTTATGACATTCCCTTGCAGGCAAAGCGGATGATCCAGTTGCTTGATGTCTGCGGCGTCGAGAAGGTGCATGTGATCGGCAACTCGATGGGCGGCTACATGGCGGCGTGGCTCGCGGCGACTTACCCGGACCGCATCGCCTCGGTTGCCCTGATCGACCCGGCCGGTGTCACCGCGCCCGAAATCAGTGACCTGGAACGCCATCTGGCCAAGGGCCACAACCCGTTCCTGATTAACTCCCGGGAAGAATTCCGGCGCTTCTACGCCATGACCATGGCCGAGCCGCCATGGGTGCCCGGCGTGGTGCTGGACGCCATCGCCCAGCGTTATGAACAGTCTCGGGATGAATTGGAAGAAATCTTCAGGGACTTCCGTGCCAGCCCGCCAATGGAGCCGAAGCTGCCCGACATCAAATGCCCGGCGCTGTTGCTGTGGGGGCGCAAGGACCGCTTGATCGACGTCAGCAGCGTGGCGATCTGGAGCAAAGGCATCGAAGACCTGCGGGTGGAAATCTGGGAAGGTGTCGGCCATATGCCGATGGTCGAGGCACCGGCGGGTACGGCTCGGCTGTATCGTGAGTTTTTGGCATCCCAGCGCACTCAACTCCACGTGTAACAACTGCCAAGCTGGCTATAGCAGTCCTTTGCAGAATGAAGTCCGTAAGATTCTTCGTTTGTCGGCGCCGCTGAAGGCTGCGATCTTTTCCCCCATCCTTCACGTCACCGCGCCTGGAATTTTTTCATGAGCCACCCAAGCTTTGTCAGCCCTGACCTGATCCGCCAACGCTTCTCCAAAGCGATGTCCGACATGTACCGCGAAGAAGTGCCGCTGTACGGCGCGTTGATGGAACTGGTGGAACAGACCAACCGCCATGTGCTGGACAGCGAACCGCAGATCGCCCGGCAGTTGAACAGCACGGGCGAAATCCAGCGCCTGGACCTGGAGCGCCATGGCGCCATTCGCGTCGGCACGGCCGCTGAACTGGCGACTCTCGCACGACTGTTCGCGGTGATGGGCATGCAGCCCGTTGGCTACTACGACTTGACCCCGGCCGGCGTACCGGTGCACTCCACGGCGTTCCGCGCGGTGCATGAGGCCGCGTTGCAGGTCAGCCCGTTTCGGGTGTTTACCTCGCTGCTGCGTCTGGAGTTGATCGAAGACCCGGAACTGCGTGCCTTTGCCCAATCGGTGCTGGATAAGCGCTCGATCTTCACGCCCACTGCGCTGTCCCTCATCGAACGCGCCGAGTCCGAGGGAGGCCTCACCGAACAAGAGGCGCAGGAGTTCGTTCTGCAGGCGCTGGAAACCTTCCGTTGGCACCACAGCGCCACGGTCACCGCCGAGCAATACCGGAAACTCAGCGCCCAGCATCGCCTGATCGCCGATGTCGTGGCATTCAAGGGCCCGCATATCAACCACCTGACGCCGCGCACCCTGGACATCGACATTGTGCAGGCGCAAATGCCCGCCCACGGCATCACCCCCAAAGCGGTGATCGAAGGCCCGCCCCGCCGTCAGTGTCCGATCCTGCTGCGCCAGACCAGTTTCAAGGCGCTGGACGAACCCGTTGCCTTCACCGATCAAGCCGAAAGTCACGGCAGCCACAGTGCCCGGTTCGGCGAGATCGAGCAGCGCGGTGCCGCGCTCACGCCCAAAGGTCGGGCGCTTTATGACCGTTTGCTCAACGCTGCCCGTGACGAACTCAAGGACTTCCCCAACGAAGCCAACGCCGCACGCTACAACGCGCTGATGACGCAGCACTTCAGCGAATTTCCTGACACCATTGAGGGAATGCGTCAGCAGGAACTGGCGTATTTTCGCTATTTCGTTACGGAAAAAGGCCAAGGGGCGGAAGCGCTTAAGTCTTCGTCGCTGGAAGATCTGCTCAGCGGCGGTTATTTGCGGGTTGAACCACTGGTTTACGAAGATTTCCTGCCCGTCAGCGCAGCGGGGATTTTTCAGTCAAACCTGGGGGATGCGGCGCAGGCCCACTATGGCGAGCACTCGAATCGGCAAGCGTTCGAGAAGGCCCTTGGGCGATCGACCATCGATGAGTTGGGGTTGTATGCCGAGACGCAGCGGCGTTCGATCGAAGCGTGTTTTGCAGCGTTGAACAATTGAGTCATTAACAATGCAAAAAAGATCGCAGCCTGCGGCAGCTCCTACAGAGGAATGTGGATTCCTGTAGGAACTGCCGCAGGCTGCGATCTTTTGATCCTATTTCAACTTCGCCAACAACGCTTCCGCCGTGGCCTCGGACGACGCCGGATTCTGACCCGTCAGCAGCAGACCATCGGTCACCACATAACTCGCCCAGTCATCGCCCTTGGAATAAATCCCGCCCTTCTCCTTGAGCATGTCCTCCACCAGAAACGGCACAACGTTCGTCAGTTGCACCGCCTCCTCCTCGGAGTTGGTGAAACCCGTCACCCGCTTGCCCTTGACCAGCGGCTGACCATCCGCACCCTTGACGTGACGCAACACGCCCGGCGCGTGACAGACCGCCGCCACCGGTTTGCCTGCCTTGTACAGCGCCTCGATCAACGCGATCGAGTTATTGTCTTCGGCCAGATCCCACAACGGGCCATGGCCGCCCGGATAGAAAACCGCATCGTAATCGTCAGCCCTCACACTGCTCAGCAGCGCGGTCGATGCCAATGCCGACTGGGCCGCGGAGTCTTTGCGGAAGCGATCGGTGGCCGCGGTTTGCGCGTCCGGCTCGTCGCTCTTCGGGTCCAACGGGGGCTGCCCGCCCTTGGGCGACACCAGCGTCAGCTGAGCGCCAGCATCCTTGAAAGCGAAATACGGTGCGGCGAACTCCTCCAGCCAGAAGCCGGTTTTCTTACCCGTGTCACCCAATTGATCGTGGGATGTCAGAACCATCAGGATTTTCATGTCGCGCTCCTTGAATTCGGAAAATGTTCAGTCACCTCGGCGCTGGGTTTGACCATCAGACTGCGTCGTTCGTTGCACTTTTCACAGAGGCTCTCTGCGTGATGGCCAACCGCCTTGATGCGCAAGAAGTTGCGCAATCGATACGGCGAGACACGTTACTTAAGGGCTGAGCGCCCGACTTTTCAGGCCTTCCGGCCCAGTGCGCAAGAAGTTGCGCAGTGCTGCGCAAGTTCTTGCGCACATTCAGGGGTGAACGTTGCCCGGCAAGCTTTTTCAGTGGCCAATAACATACATAACACACTGATTTATATAACTTTAGTCGTTTATGGCACGGACCTTGATAACAGTCATGCACCCACCGGGCGATATCGCCTCCCGGGCACCTCACTTATTCAGCAAGGAGAGCATCCATGGCAACACCAGCGTACATGTCCGTCACTGGCGAAAAACAAGGCCTGATCACTGCCGGCGCATTCACCGCCGACTCGGTTGGCAACACCTACCAGGAAGGTCACGAAGACCAGGTCATGGTTCAGGCTTTCAGCCACGACGTGATCATCCCGCGTGACCCGCAATCCGGCCAGCCGACCGGTCAGCGCGTACACAAGCCAGTCGTGATCACCAAGGTCTACGACAAGGCCTCGCCACTGCTGCAGGCGGCTCTGACCTCCGGCGAGCGCATGAGCGAAATCGTTATCCAGTGGTTCCGTACTTCGGCTCAAGGTACTCAAGAGCACTACTACACCACCAAACTGGAAGACGCCATCATCGTCGCCATCAACAACAAAATGCACAACTGCCAGGATCCAGGCAACTCGCACTTCACCCACCTGGAAGAAGTGCAGTTCACCTACCGCAAAATCACCTGGACCCACGAAGTATCCGGTACTTCGGGTTCCGATGACTGGCGTGCTCCAGTCGTTTAATTACGGCTGATCGTTACAAGCATCGGCCAGCTCTGCTGGTCGATGTTGTTTACGCCCCTCCAGAATTTCGCGTGCGTTGATCCGCCTTGCGGTCGACGAACGCCGCAGTGCACACGAGGAACAAGGGATGTTCGCGCCGGCCAATCAGACTCACTTTGCCCTGACCATCGAAGGTCTTTCCAACGACTTCCAGGTCCTGTCCCTGCAAGGTCGGGAAGCCATCAGCCAGCCGTTTGTGTTTGAGGTGGAACTGGTCAGCGAAAAGCCGTCCCTGGACCTCGAAAGCCTGCTGCACAAACCGGCCTTTTTGCAGCTCTCGCCCGACGGCAGCGGCATTCATGGCCAGATCTATCGCGCCGCCCAGGGGGATTCCGGCAAGCGCCTGACCCGCTACGCGGTGACCCTGCGCCCGCAACTGTCCTACCTGGCGCATCGCATCAACCAGCGCATCTTCCAGAACCTCACGGTGCCGAAAATCATCGGCCAGGTCCTCGAAGAACACGGCATCCAGAGCAATGCCTACGCATTCAAGGTCGGGGCGATTTATCCTGAACGCATCTACTGCGTTCAGTACGATGAATCGGACCTGCAGTTCATCCAGCGCCTGTGCGAGGAAGAAGGTATCCACTACCACTTCCAGCACAGCGCCACGGCCCACCGATGACCAGACGGTGTTCCCGAAACTCGCGCCGGTGGCCTATCAGCAAGACTCCGGCATGGTCGCCAATGACCCAGTGATCAAACGCTTCGACCTGCGCCTGGAAACCCGCACCAGCCGCATCACCCGCCGCGACTACGACTTCGAAAAACCGCGCATCACCCTCGAAAGTGAAAACCGCGGCGACGCCCTGCCCGATCTCGAAGACTACGACTATCCCGGTCGTTTCATCGACCGCGAACGCGGCAAGCACCTGGCCAAACGCGCCCTCGAACGCCACCGCAGCGACTTCCAGCTGGCCGAAGGCAAAAGCGATCAGCCGTTGCTGGTCAGCGGCCACTTCCTGGCCCTGACCCAACACCCGAAAGCCAAATGGAACGACCTGTGGCTGCTGACCGAAGTCCTGCACGAAGGCAAACAGCCGCAAGTGCTGGAAGAGTCGGTCACCAGCAGCACCACCAACCTGAAAGACGATTTCCACCAGGGTTATCGCAACCGCTTCCAGGCCACGCCGTGGGACGTGCCGAATCGCCCACCGCTGACGCAGAAAAAACCGCGCATCCTCGGCAGCCAGAGTGCGGTGGTCACCGGCCCCAAAGGTGAAGAGATCCACTGCGACCAGTACGGCCGCGTCAAAGTGCAATTCCACTGGGACCGCGAAGGTCAGGCCGACGACAAGACCAGCTGCTGGCTGCGCGTCTCCTCTGCCTGGGCCGGCGCACACTACGGTGGCATCGCCATCCCACGGATCGGCATGGAAGTGCTCGTCACTTTCCTTGAAGGCGACCCCGACCAGCCGCTGATCAGCGGCTGCCTGTACCACAAGGAAAACGTCGTCCCGTACGCCCTGCCGGCGAACAAGACCCGCACCACCTTCAAAACCCTCAGCTCACCGGGCGGCGCAGGCTTCAACGAACTGCGCATCGAAGACAAGAAAGGCCAGGAGCAGATCTTCCTCCACGCCCAGCGCGACTGGGACGAAAACGTCGAACACGACCAGAAAATCCGCGTCGGCAACGAACGCCACGACACCGTCGAGAAAAACAGCTACAGCGAATTCAAGGCTGAAGAACACCACACCGTTTATGAAGACCGCAAAGTCGAAGCCCGCGCCAACGACCACCTGACCGTGGGCGTGAATCAGCACATCAAGATCGGCACCGGGCAATTCATCGATGCGGGCCAGGAAATCCACCTGAGCAGCGGCATGAAAGTGGTGCTTGAGGCCGGGAGCGAATTGACACTCATTGGTGGCGGCAGCTTCATCAAGATCGATGCGGGCGGCGTGACCCTGAGCGGGCCGGTGATCAACATGAACTCCGGTGGAGGGCCGGGCAGCGGAACGGGAGCGGCGCCGTTGTTGCCGGGGGTGTTGAAGCAGGCGGATGCGGATAAGGCTGGGCA
>LNAP01001380.1_pt1 | contig 25844 bp, 22 predicted proteins | sample 602601 | NCBI WGS metagenome assembly LNAP01 (sample SAMN02440304, study PRJNA202911) | soil metagenome | biome: Subtropical and temperate rainforests or woodlands; isolation source: soil samples (1 kg each in a 20% v/v slurry with milli Q water) were... ...
CGCCTGGACGCCCGGCTCGATCGCCTCCGCTCCTTCGGGCGCGCCCTGATCGTCGAGCGCTCCGGGCTCTGGGAAGGCGAGGAGGCGGGGCGGCTGTCGCGGCTGCGGACCATCGCCGCCTATGCCCGCCGTGGCGGCGATCCGGACGCCCAACCCAAGGCGCTGTTCGACCAGGCCTGGTACCTTGCTCAACGGCCCGACATCGCCGGCGGCCGGGCCAGTCCGCTCGTGCACTATCTGCTACGTGGCGCGGGCGAGGGCGTCGACCCCCATCCCCTGTTCCGGACGAGCTTCTACGCCGAGCAGAACGTCGGGGCGCTTGGCTCCGGCCAGACTCCGCTGGAGCACTTCGTGCGGCAGGGAGCCGCCGAGGGGCGCAGCCCCCATCCGCTGTTCGATATCGGTCACTACGCGCGTCAGGCGCCCGACCTGATCGCCTCCGGCGAAAACCCGCTCGGGCACTATCTCCGCGCTGGCGCAGCGGCCGGGGCGAGCCCGCACCGGCTGTTCGACGCCGAGTTCTACGCCGCCCAGCTTGCGGCCGCCGGCGTGTCCGCCAAGCCGTCGCTGGTCCACTACCTGACGCAGGGCTCGGCCATGGGCTTGAGGCCGCATCCGCTCTTCGACCCCGCCTGGTACCGGGCGCAGAACCCGGACCTCGCGGGGAGCGGGCTCGAGCCGCTGACTCACTATGTCCTGGCCGGCGGCGCCGAAGGCCGCAGCCCCAGCCCCTGGTTTGACGCGCCGCGATACATCGCCCTCCGCGGCGCCGACCTGGCGTCTGACCGCAACCCGCTGATCGACTATCTCGAAGGCGGCGCCTGGGCCGTCGCCGAGCCCTGGCTCGGCGTGGCGGTTACAGACTACCTCTCAGCGGCCGCGGATTTTGCGGGCAGCAGGGTGACGCCGCTGGAGCATTGGGCGCGGCGGCAGGGAGGGTAGGCATGGCGCGGATCGCCGCCGGCCGATCGACCTAGGCGGGGCGGAACACCGCGCAGAGCTTGTTGCCGTCCGGGTCCCGCACATAGGCAAGGTGCATGGGCCCCATGCTGCCGTTGCGTTCGCCCGGCGGGTCTTCGATGGAGACGCCGCCGTGGGCGATGGCGGTGTCATGAAACGTCTGCACCTGGTCGGCGGATCCGCACTTGAAGCCGATCGTGCCGCCGTTCGCGCCGGTCGCCGCTTCGCCATTGATCGGTTCGCTGATGCAGAAGGTGGCGCCATCATGGCGATAGAAGAGGCGGTTGTGGCCGCTGTCGGCTCGATGCGAAATCGGCGGCCCCGCGCCGAGCACTCCGAGCACCGCGTCGTAGAAGCGCCTTGATCTCTCGATGTCGTTCGAGCCGACCATGATGTGATTGAACATGTGCTGCTCCTGTTTCCCCCTGATGTTGTAGACCGTTGCCTATCAAGTTCCTCGATAGTGCGGAAGCGGCCCGAGATTTGGACCTCGCGTGACCTCCACATCAGTTGCGACGCCGCAGGGCCCTGCATTAAGTCGCGGATGCGCTCGGTAAGAGCCTGTCATGCTTGCCGGCGGCGTCCGTGATGGCGCTCTTGATGATTTCAGCGCGCGTCTAGACCCCCAGCGCGTGAAGCTGCGACAGCACCTCGCGATAATAGTCCGGGACGTAGTGGAAGGGGCTGAGGCCCCAGCGATGGCGCTTGTCGGCGATGCGTAGCGCCGGGCCGGCGTTCACAGTCCGCGCGGCCGGGAATGCCTGTCGGAAGGCGCCCTCATAGCGTCGCAGCAGGGCGTTGTGCGCTGCGATCGAGCCACGTCGGTCGCCGAACAGCTCCACCTCCGCCGGGAAGTCGTGGAGGGCGTCGGTTTCGTCCACGAACTGGGTCGCCCATTGCGCCTCGTGGAGGATGAGCCGGGCGCCGGCCAGCGGTGTCGCGGCGATCAGGGCGGCGAACTCGGCGAGCGCCCGGCGCCACAGCAACTCGCACCCTGGGCTGTTCCTCGCCACGGTGTGGGCCTCGCCGAACGCCGGATCGGACATTTGGCCGCTGGCTTCGAGCTCCCAGCTATGGGTGACCAGCGTGCCGCCGACCGCGAGCAGATCCACGCGCTCGTCGATGAAGTCGAAGATCACATGGGTCGGCCGGTGGGCGAGCAGCCGTGAGAGGGCCGTCTTGCGCAGATCCTCGACCATCGCGCGGTGGGAGAAGGGGCCCAGCGCCTCAGGGCGCTCACGGCTCAAATCCAGGCCGGGCAAGGGAGAGGCCATCAAGCTCGGCAGGCTGGTCCTCGAAATGTAGAGCAGGTCTTCCGGAGGCGTTTCGCCCACGATCGGCCACAGGTCGCGCGTAATGCAGCTCCCGACCACAGCGATCCTAGACAAATACAAACCCTCGCGTTCCGGCGCTCGTCGGGCAAGAATCCAAACAAGCGTGGCGTGAATCTATGCGGTTGGATGCGCCATTGACATCCCTTCGAGGCCTGATCATGTGTCGCGAGTTTTTGGCGCAAGGCGCCTTCGACTTCGAGCACTCTCCCTCGGCCACGGCCGTCTAGATCATTGACGGCGAACACCCACGGAAATGGCGCGCGGCGCATGAAGATTTTCAATCCGCTTGCGGATCTCCCCGACAACCCTCTCACCCGAGCAATCAAAGAGGGTTACACGCCGCTGGCCTATGCTGGGCTGTTCAGTCTGGTTTCGAACCTGCTGTACATGGCTTTGCCTATCTTCACCTTCCAGATCTACGGACGGGTGATGAGCAGCTACAGCGTGCCGACCCTGCTGGTCCTCACCTTCATGGTGCTGCTGGCCTTCGTGATCTCGGGCCTTGTGGACGACTTCCGGGCCAAGGTGCTGATCAACTACGGTTTGGTCATGGACCAGCGGGTCTCGGGGCGTGTCTTCTCGGCGCTGTTCGACACCGTCATCCGCAGCAATCCGTCGGCGCGCTCCCAGGCGCTGCGCGACCTCGACGCCTTCCGCCAGATGCTGACCGGCCAGACCTTCGGGGTGGTGTTCGACCTGCCCTGGATGCCCGTCTTCATGATCGTGCTGTTCATCATCGACCCGATCATCGGACTGGTGACCTTGCTCGGCGCGGGCTTGCTCTTTCTCGTCGCCCTCATTCAGGACCGCGCGACGCGGCCGGCCCTGAAGGAAGCCAATGATGCGGCGCTGCGCAGCTACGGTTTCACCGACGCGGCGCTCCGCAACGGCGAGGTGGTCCGCGCCATGGGCATGGTCGAGCCGCTCGGCGCGCGCTGGGCGGGCTTCCGGGCCATCACCATGGAGCGCAGCGCCGCCGCCAGCGAACGGGCGAGCGTGCTCAGCAACGTCAGCAAGTTCACCCGCCAGGCGATCCAGGTCCTGATCATCGCCATCGGCGCCTACCTGGTCGTGAAGGGCAAGATCCACTCCGGCCTGCTGTTTGCGAACATGATCCTTGCGGCCCGGGCGCTCCAGCCGATCGAGCGGCTGGTAGGGTCTTGGGACGGCCTGACCAACGGCTATCGCGCCTTCGAGCGCCTGAACGCGCTTTTCGCCGACTACAAGCCTTCCAAGCCGGCCACCAGCCTTCCCAAACCGCTGGGCCAGCTCTCGGTGGAGGGGGTGAACTTCGCCCCGGTCGGCGCGACGCGTTTTGTGCTCCAGGGCCTGAGCTTCAAGATCGAGCTGGGCGAGATGCTGGGCGTGATCGGCCCGTCCGGCGCAGGCAAGTCGTCGCTCGCCCGCCTGATGGTGGGGATCTGGCAGCCCAACACCGGCCATGTCCGGCTGGACGGCGCGGATGTCTATTCCTGGGACCGTACGGAGTTCGGCAAGCATGTCGGCTACCTGCCCCAGGACACCGAGCTGTTCACCGGCACCATCAGGGACAACATCGCCCGCTTCCGGCCCGACGTGGACGACGAGCAGGTTGTGCGGGCCGCGCAGGTGGCCGGAGTTCACCAACTGATCCTGCGGCTGCCGAACGGCTACGACACCGACCTTGGCGAAACCGGCCATGTGCTCTCGGCCGGCCAGCGCCAGCGCGTCGGTCTGGCGCGCGCCCTGCTGGGCCAGCCGCGGCTGATCGTGCTGGACGAGCCTAATGCGGCGCTGGACGCCGAGGGCGAGGAGGCGCTGGTCAAGGCCCTGGACGCCCTCAAGGCCGGCGGCTCGACCATCGTCATCGTCTCGCACAAGCCGAGCGTGTTCCGTTCGGCCGACAAGATGCTGATGCTGCGGGACGGCCGCATCGAGATGTTCGGCCCCCGTGACCAGGTAATGGCGAGGGTGGTGCAGCCCGCCGCACCGCGTGTGATTGAGGCCGGCCGATGAAAATGGACTTCAACGCGCCCAAGCCCTACGTGCCGCCGTCATTCGGCGACAAGGACCTCGCGCCGCTGGACCCGGTGCTGGAGCAGCGCCTGAAGCGGCCGATCCGCCAAGGCGCGATCGTCGTCGGCGTGTTCGTCGTGGGTCTGACGCTTTTCTCTGCGATAGCGAAGATCGACAGCGCAGTGGTGGCGCCCGGTACGGTTCGCGTCGAGGACAACCGCAAGACGATTCGCCACCGCGAAGGCGGTACGGTGAAGGAGATTCTGGTCAAGGAAGGCCAGCACGTCCGCCAGAATCAGGTGCTGCTGACTTTCGACGAGATCCAGCCCAAGGCGAGCACCGACGTTCTGCAGAACCAGTACGACTCGCTGCTCGCCCAATCGACCCGCTTCCAGGCGGAGGTGAGCGGCCAGACGGCCATGGCCTTCCCGCAGGACCTGACCTCCCGCACCACCGATCCCCGCGTCGCCGGAATCATCCGCGACCAGGAGTTGCTGTTCACCTCGCGGCTGCAGTTCTTCGAAACCCAGAGCGCTGTGCTCAGCCAGAAGCTGCAGCAACTGGAGACGCAGATCGGCGGCGTCCAGGTGCAGGTCGACTCGGTCAACGAACAGACCAAGTTGATCAAGGAGGAGCTGGCCGGCTTCCAGACCCTCTACGAGAAGGGATACGCGCCCAAGACGCGGATCCTGGCCTATCAGCGGACCCTGGCCGACCTAGGGGGGCGCAAGGGCTCGCTGGTCGCCGAGATGACACGGCTGCGCGAGCAGATGGGTGAGACCCGCCTGCAGATCACCAACCTGAAGGAGCAGCGGATCAGCCAGGCGGCCGAGGGCCTGCGCCAGATGCAGACTGGGCTGGCCGAGGTCACGCCGAAGCTCACCGCCGCGACTCAGACCCTGCGCGCGGCGACGGTGCGCTCTCCCGCCGACGGCTATGTGCTTGACCTGACGCAGTTCACGGTCGGCGGCGTCGTCGGCCCTGGCGAGCGACTCATGAGCGTGGTTCCGGCGGACGCGCCACTCCTCGTGACCGCTCGAATCAAGCCCCAGGACATCGATGTCGTGAAGGAAGGCATGAGGGCGCGCGTGCGCCTATCGGCCTTCAACGCCCGCCGTACGCCGCCCGTCGACGCCACGGTTGTCACGGTGTCGGCCGACCAGCTGGTCGACGAAAAGACTGGCGAAGGCTACTTCCGCGCCGACCTCCGCATCCCACCCCAAGAGCTGACCAAGTTGCCGAAAGGCGACAAGCTTAGCCCTGGCATGCCGGCCGAAGCGATGATCGTGACGGGGAACCGGTCGATCCTCTCCTACATTGTCAGTCCGCTTACGGACACCATTCGCGACGCCCTGCGGGAGGACTGACGCGTTAATAAAAGGTGTGCGCAAAACCCGGCGTACGGGGGGTTTTCACCCGTTTTTGGTGTTGCGCATCAACCTCGCTTCCGATACGTCTTCCTCGGGCTCGTTTAACCTTCGCCGCAGCCATACTGTGTCGAAGGACAGGACCGCTGGGACCGCTCCATTGGGAAAATGGTGGCCAGCCGTTTCGGGGGTCCATGTGACACAGACTGGAGAGAAGCATGGCTATTTACTTCTTCGAGACGATCACCGCGGAGCAGGCGCTGGCCTTCCCGGCGGTCGCCGGTGATCAACTCACCTTCACGACCGCAGGGGCCACGGCCACTGCGGTGACCACCACCATCAACCCCGCGACGGCGACCTCGCCGCAAACCGTCTCGATGACCTTCGCCGGTCGCACGGTGGTGTTCAGCTCGGCCATTCTGGGCAACCAGGATATCGTCCTTCCGGACGGCTCGAAGCTCTTCGTTGGCACGGCGGGCGACGATGCGGGCATCGTCGGCAGCGACGTCGCTGACGTGCTGCTCGGCAACGGCGGTGCGGACACCCTCGACGGCGGCAAGGGCAACGACTCGCTGCACGGCAACCAGGGCGCCGATTCGCTGACCGGCGGCGACGGCAACGACACCCTGCTCGGCGGCCAGCAAGCCGACACCATCAGCGATGTTGGCGGGGCCAACTACATCCATGGCAACATGGACAACGACAGCATCACTGCTGGTGCGAACGCTGACCTCGTCTACGGCGGCCAGGGCAACGACACCATTGCGGCTGGCGGTGGCAATGACACCGTTTATGGCGACAAGGACAACGACAGCATCACCGCCAGCTCGGGCAATGATGTGGTGTTCGGCGGCGCCGGCAACGATTCCATCACCGGCGACGATGGCAACGACAACATCGATGGCGGTGAAGGTAACGACAGCGTCACCGGCGGTGCTGGCAACGACACCCTGATCGGCGGCGAAGACACTGGCGCCGATACGCTGATCGGCGGCGCTGGCAACAACTGGATCCACGGCAATCAGGGCGATGACTCCCTGACCGGCGACACCGGCAACGACACCATCTACGGTGGTCAAGGCGACGACACCATCACCGCCAGCGACGGCGTCAACTGGGTCCATGCCAACATGGACAATGACAGCGTCACCACCGGCACCGGTGCGGACACGGTCTATGGCGGCCAAGGTGATGACACCATCGCTGCCGGCGACGGCGCGAACTGGGTGTCCGGCGATCTCGGCAACGACAACATCACCACCACTGGCACGAGCGCCAATACGGTCTATGGCGGTGAAGGCAACGACACCGTGCTTGCCGGCGATGGCGCTAACTATATCGACGGCGGTGCGGGTTCCGACACCCTGACGACCGGCGCGGGCGATGACACCATCTACGGCGGTGCTCAGTCCGACACGATCGACGCCGGCGACGGTGATAATTTCGTCGATGGTGGCGACGGCAACGACGCCATCACTGTCGGCGCTGACGACAACCAAGTCGTGGGTGGCGCTGGTGACGACACCATCGTGGCTGGGGCCGGCAACAACGAGATCAGCGGTGACGCCGGTAACGACAACATCACGGCGAGCAGCGCGGCCACGAACTCGGCTACGATCTCGGGTGGTGACGGCAACGACACCGTGACCGGTGGCGACGGCGCTGACGTGCTGACCGGCGGCCAAGGCGACGACATCCTGACCGGCGGTCTGGGTCAAGACACCCTGACCGGTGGCCTGGGCGACGACACCTTCGTCTTCGCCGCTGGCGACAGCAGTGCGGTGGCTGGCGATCTGGATCAGATCCACTTCTGGGAAGCTGGGGACACGATCGACGTGGGTGTTGGCGCTGGCGCCATCTACACCGAACTGACGGCGGCGGACTACGATACCGCGGCTGCTCAGGCGACCACTCTGCTTGGCGCCGGCACCGACGTCGTCGCGGCCCAGGTCGGCGGTGACGTTGTGGTGTTCTACGGCGCTGATGCGGTGGTCCTGGTTGGGGCCAACCTGAGCGCTGTCGACGGCAGCAACTTCGCCTAAGCCCTAGAAGCTGTAGGTGAGAAAGGGCCGCCCATCGGGCGGCCCTTTTTTCATGTCCGGACGGAGCGCGAAAATCTTCTGACTAGGCCAGCGGCGTCTATCGCGTAGATCCGAGGCCGGCTGTTGCATACCAATGACTTGCCTCGCGAGGACGAGCTTGATCACCGCCAAAGCGGTTCGGCCGAGGCGTCAATCAAGCGCCCTATTTTTGCGCGCCGCTGAGCTCCGCACCTTGGCCGCTTAGGGGGATTGCCGGACCCTACGGCGCGGCCGCCAACTCTCGAAGTCGCGCTTCGTCATCAGCGTAGAGATTCTTCAAGAACGCTCGATCCGACGCCGGGATCTCTCGCTCGCCATGCGCCCCAACATGGACCTCGCGGTGTTCAACAGCGCCCCGCGCTCGCGCGCCGACGAATGCGGCGACTCGGGCCAGACTTTCCGTAGGCGCGCTTCGCAGATCATCCGCATTGATGATCAGTACCTGATCTCGCCCGAATAAGCCGAGCACCCTCTCTATCTGCTCGGCATAAAACCCTCGCTCCACGTACGAGAACTCGCGGTGAACGCCCCAGGGCTCTGCCTCGAACAGGCGCTGTCGGCCCTCACGGATGCACCATGAGAATGGGTGGGGTTCCACGCCCCGCGATGTCTCCATGCGCCAATGCGACCAGGCGCGCTCGACGGGATCGCGCAGCATGATGATGAGCTTGATCTGCGGGTTGTAGGCGGCGATCCGCTCCAGGGCGTTTGGCCAATAGATGTAGATCGGCGTGGCTTCGCCGCGGATGGCTGGTCGCGACCAGTCGAACTGCGCATGGTAGGCGGAATAGTCCGGGTTCTCCCAATCGAGCGTGTCGTCGTCGAAGAAGTGCACCTCCTTCGTTTTCGGCAGCGCGTAGGCCGGATCGTCGGACAGGTAATCGAATAGGGCTGTCGTTCCGGCCTTCTGAACGCCGGCGATGATGAAATCGATCTTGTCGGTCATCTGTATCGCTTGCCTCCAAATGTTCGGCGCCGCAACGGCTCGGAACCCTTGGATACGGCTTCATCCGCCCCGCGACACGCGATAATAGAAGCGCAACAATGTCGGCTGGGCGGCGCGCCCGGTTGTCCACCAGGGGTAATGCAGCTTGATCACTACCATCGACGAAGAGCGCGGCGAGGTCATCGTTCGGAACGGTGATCACGAGGTCCGTCACAGTCTGGCCAGCGCCGAGGGCTTCGCCGCCGCTTCCAAGGCCTGGCTGCGCGCGACCTGGGATTCCAAGTACGTTTATTCGTTCGCCTGGATGGGCCGGCCGATCATTCAGTTGCCTGAGGACATGGTTCGGCTTCAGGAGGTCATCTACGCGCTTCAGCCCGACGTCCTCGTCGAGACTGGCGTCGCCCACGGCGGCTCGCTGATCTTCTACGCGTCCTTGTTCGAGGCGATGGGCAAGGGCCGCGTGATCGGCGTCGATATCGAGATCCGCCCGCACAATCGCACGGCCATCGAAGCCCATCCTATGAAGAAGCGGATCGACCTGATCGAAGGCTCGTCCACCGACGCGGCCGTCCTCGACCAGGTCAGGGCGCTCATTCGGCCGAGTGAAAAGGTTCTGGTCGTGCTGGACTCCAATCACACCCGCGACCACGTTCTGGCCGAACTGAAAGCCTATGGCGAATTGGTGCCGGTCGGCTCCTATGTCGTGGCGACCGACGGCATCATGGCGCAGGTCAGGGGTGGCCCGCGGACCGCGGACGACTGGGATTGGAACAATCCGCAGCGCGCCGTGCATGACTTCGTGGCCGAGGATAAGCGCTTCATCGTCGAAGAACCCGCTTTCCCGTTCAACGAGGGCGTCGTCGCCGAGCGGGTGACCTACTGGCCTGACGCCTTCGTCAAGCGGATCGCCTGAGCATGAAGGTCGTCCTGCTGGCTGGGGGGCTCGGCACACGCATCTCGGAGGAGAGCCACCTCCGGCCCAAGCCCATGATCGAGATCGGCGGTCGGCCGATCCTATGGCACATCATGAAGCTGTACTCCCACTACGGCTTCAACGACTTCATCGTCTGCCTCGGCTACAAGGGCTATGTGGTGAAGGAGTATTTCGCCAACTACGTCCTTCATAACGCCGACCTGACTGTGGACTTGGCCAAGGGCGGGATCGAGTACCACGCGACCAATCATGAGCCTTGGCGGGTGACACTGGTCGACACAGGCGCCGACACCATGACCGGCGGCCGGCTGAAGCGCGTGGCGCCTTACCTGGAGCCCGGAGAGCCTTTCTTCCTGACCTATGGCGACGGGGTGGCCGATATCGACATCGGCGCATTGCTGGCCTTCCACAAGGCGCATGGCAAACAGGCGACGGTAAGCGCGGTGTCACCGCCCGGTCGCTTCGGCGCCCTCGAAATCGTCGAAGGGGCCGTGCAGCGGTTTATCGAAAAGCCACCCGGGGACAACGGCCTGATCAACGGCGGCTTCTTCGTCCTGCAGCCGGAAGTCATCGACCGCATCGAGAATGACTCCACGGTCTGGGAACTCGAGCCGCTTGAAGGCCTGGCTCGTGAGGGTGAATTGATGGCCCGGCCGCACGAGGGATTCTGGGCGGCCATGGACACCCTGCGCGACAAGAACACGCTCGAAGCGCTGTGGGCATCCGGCAAGGCGCCCTGGCGGCTGTGGAAATGACCAGGCCAAGCGCGGCCTTCTGGTCGGGTAAGCGCGTCCTCCTGACTGGCCATACGGGCTTCAAGGGCTCATGGGCGGCAATCTGGCTGGTAGCGCTCGGCGCGGAGGTGACTGGCCTTGCCCTGCCGCCGGACCAGCAGCCGGCGCTCTTCGAAGACGCTCGGATCGACGATCTGGTCGATTCGCATTTCGTGGACCTGCGCGACCAAGAGGCGGTCGAGCGGTTGGTGCGTTCAAGGCCGTTCGATCTCGTGCTGCACATGGCGGCCCAGCCGATCGTCAGAACCTCGATCGAGGATCCCGTCGGAACGTTCGCGGCCAACATCATGGGCACGGCGCATCTGCTGCAGGCGCTGCGCAGCCAGCCCGATCTTGCCGCGGCGCTCGTCATCACCTCGGACAAGGTCTACGCGAACAACGAGGAAGGCCGGGCCTTCCGCGAGGCCGACGCGCTGGGAGGGAAGGATCCCTATTCCGCCTCAAAGGCCGCCGCGGAGATTGTCACCCAGAGCTTTGCGCGCAGCTTCTTCAACAAGGCGGGCGTGCCGGTGGGGACGGCGCGGGGCGGCAATGTGATCGGCGGCGGCGATTTCTCCCGCGATCGCTTGGTCGCCGACATCGTGCGCGCGGCCAGGACCCAGAGCCAGACGGTGTTGCGCCATCCCGAGGCGACCCGGCCCTGGCAGCACGTGCTGGACTGCGTGGCTGGCTACCTGGTCTATCTCGAGCGCTTGGCAAGCGATCCTGCCGCTCCGCGCGCGCTGAATTTCGGCCCGCGCCCTGGCGGCGCCGAAGTCACCGTCGGAGAACTTGCAACGCGAGCGACCCAGGCGTTGGGAGCACAGCCATGGCGGCATGAGCCCGATCCGAATTCGATCGAGGCGCGTGCGCTGGGCATCGACGCCAGCCTTGCCCGCCAGGTCCTCGGCTTCGAAAGTCGGCTCGACGCGCCCACGGCGGTCGACTGGACCATGGACTGGTACCGCGGCCAGGCGGAGGGGGGCGACGCGCTGTCCCTCGTCCGCGATCAGATTTCCCGCTACGAAGGCCTTCGATGACTGTTCCCGCCTGCCGCTTTTGTCGCGCGCCGCTGACCCAGACCTTCCTGGATCTCGGGTTGCAGCCTCTGGCCAATTCCTACCTCACCAAGGCCCAGCTCGACGCCGGCAAGGAGGGCTTCTACCCGCTGCATACGCGGGTGTGCGGCAAGTGCTTCCTCGTCCAGGCCGACGATCCGGTAGCGGCGGACGAGATCTTTGACGGCGGCTACGCCTACTTCTCGGCCTATTCGGCAAGTTGGGTCGCGCACGCCAAGCGTTATGCCGACGCCATGGCCGCTCGCTTCGGTCTGGGTGCGGACTCCCTCGTCGTCGAGATCGCCTCGAACGATGGCTACCTGCTGCAGCACTTCAAGGCCATGGGCGTGCCGGTCCTGGGGATCGAGCCGACCGCCAACACAGCCGAGGTCGCGATACGCGAGCGGGGCGTGCCGACCGAGGTCGCCTTCTTCAACGACGCCACTGGGCGTGAGATGAGGTCACGCGGTCTCGCCGCCGACCTGATGGCGGCCAACAATGTCCTGGCTCACGTGCCCGACATCGGTGACTTCGTCGCCGGCTTCCAGCATGTGCTGAAGCCGGAAGGCGTCCTGACCTTCGAATTCCCGCACCTCCTCAATCTGATCGAGAAGGTGCAGTTCGACACGATCTATCACGAGCACTACTCGTACCTGTCTTTGCTGGCGGTGGAGAAGGTCCTGCGAGCCAACGGCCTTCGCCCCTTCGACGTGGAATTGCTGCCGACACATGGCGGGTCGCTGCGCCTGTTCTGCGCCCATCAGGCAGCGAGCCATGTGGAAACCGTCGCCCTCGGCGAACTTCGCGCCCGCGAGCATGCGGCCGGTCTCGATACGCCCGCCGGCTACGAAGGATTCGCGGCGCGGGTGGAGGAGGTGAGGCGAGGCTTCCTCGACTTCCTGGCGACCGCGCGCAGCGAGAAGAAGGTGGTCGCCGCTTATGGCGCCGCAGCCAAGGGCAACACCTTCCTCAACTACGCCGGAGTTACGCCGGCCGACATCGTGGCGGTGTTTGACGCCAACCCGCACAAGCAGGACCGTTACCTGCCGGGCACCCACATTCCGATCCATGCGCCGGAACGTATCGCCGACTTCAAGCCCGACTACGTCGTCATCCTTCCCTGGAACCTGAAGGACGAAATCATGACGCAACTGGCGCACATCAAGTCCTGGGGCGGGCAGTTCGTTACGGCCGCTCCCGACACGAAGATCATCGGCTGATGCGGTTCACGCCGACCGCGGTCGAGGGCGTGGTGGTCGTCGACCTGGATCCAGTCGGCGACGAACGCGGTTTCTTTGCGCGGCTCCACTGTCCGGACGAGTTCGCCGCCGCCGGCCATCCTTTTGTCCCGCAGCAGACGAGCCTGTCGCGCAATGTGCGCGCCGGCACCCTGAGAGGCATGCATTACGAGGCTGAGCCGCACACGGAGGCCAAGCTGGTCCGGGTGACACGTGGGCGCATTTTCGACGTCGCGGTCGACTTGCGGCCAGGGAGCCAGACCTTCCGCCAATGGACAGGCGTCGAGCTTTCCGCCGAAACCGGCCGGGCCCTGCTGATCGGGGAGGGCATGGCGCACGGCTTCGTCACACTCGAGGACGAGACCGACGTGATCTACCAGATCAACCGCATCTTCGAGCCTGGCCACGGGCGCGGCGTCCGCTGGAATGACCCGGCCTTCGGGATCCATTGGCCGGTGGAGCCGACCGTGATCTCGGAGCGGGATGCGGGATACGCGGATTTCCAGGAGCAAGGCTGATGCTGGAGATCGATCCGACCGCCAAAATCTCCAACATGGCCGATATCGAGCCCTCGGCCCGCGGCACGCTGATGCGGATCGGCGCTCGGACGATGATCGACGCCTTCGTGAAAGTGAAGCCGGCGGGCGGCATGGGCGAGCTGATCATCGGCGAGGACTGCGCCATCAACTCCGGGACCGTGATCTACACCGGCAACGGCGTCAGGATTGGCGACGCTGTCCTGATCGCAGCCAACTGCACCTTGGCGCCGACCAATCACGCCTTCGCTGACGTCACGAAGCGCATCCGCGATCAAGGCTTCCTGCCCTCGAAGGGAGGGATCGTGATCGAAGACGATGTGTGGCTCGGCGCCAATGTGGTCGTCCTGGACGGCGCTGTGATCGGCAAAGGGTGTGTCGTGGCGGCCGGAGCGGTCGTGCGCGGCAGGCTGGAGCCGTATTCGGTCTATGCAGGCGTCCCCGCCAAACGCACCGGCGCGCGCGGCGGATGACCGGCTATACCGTCATCGGTGCTCGCGGGTTCATCGGTTCGCGGCTCGTCAAGGCGCTGCGGGCCAGGGGCGACGAGGTCTTCGAGCCCGGCCGCGATGATCCTGACCTGCTTTCCCGCGAACTGGGGGCGGTGTTTTACTGTGCGGGCCTGACCGGGGATTTCGCCACCCGGCCGTTCGACACGGTCGAAGCCCACGTCGGCCTGCTGACCAGGCTCCTGCGATCAGGGCGGTTCGAGCGGCTCGTCTACCTTTCCTCCACCCGCGTCTATGACAGCCTGGGAGCGGAGGGCGGGCGCGAGAGCGACGAACTGCGGTTCGATGTCGCCGCGCCCCGCAATGTCTACGATCTTTCCAAGGCGCTGGGCGAGAACCTGACGCTCGCGCGCTCCGAGGGACGCGGTTCCGTGGCCCGGCTCGCCAATGTGTTTGACTGGGCCGACGAGGCCGGCGGCTTCCTGTCCGATCTTCTGAAGCGCGCCCGCGGCGAGCGGGAGATCGTCCTCGCGTCTTCGCCGGAGGCCGGCCGCGACTACATCCATGTGAACGACGTCATCGCCGCCCTGGTCGCCATGGACGATCAGCGGGCGGGCGGCATCGTGAATGTCGCCAGCGGCGTGACAGTCTCCAACGGCCAGATCGCCGAGGCGATGGCGAAGGCTGGCTGGCGCCTGAGCTTAACCGGACAAGGGATCGCGCACGGCCCTGTGTGCGACACGTCGCGATTGCGCGCGCTGGGCGTCGCGCCGCGCGACCCGCTCGTGGTGATCGAGGAAGCCTTGCGCACGCCCGGCTTCCTCCGGGCCTAGCCGCCCCCGTCAGGCCGCCACCGGGATTTTCCCCTCGGCGCGCGCCCGCGTCACGGCGCCTTCGATCATTGCGTAGAAGTCTCTTGCGAACTGCTGCGTCTGACCAAGTGCGCTGGCCTTGAGCATGGGACGAAGCTCCGTCCGGAGCCGGATGCGGCGGGCCTTGTCCGCGGCCAGTTCCCTGGCGCGTCGTTGATAGTCCTCGATCGAGGTTGCGCAGAGATCGCCGAGTCCGGCGTTCATGAGGATCGAGTAGCTCAGCCGCTCGAACATCGCTTCGCCTACGAGCGTGATGACCGGCACGCCCATCCACAGAGCCTCGCAGGTCGTCGTGCCCCCGGTCTGGGGGAAGGTGTCCAGGGAGATGTCGATGTCGTTGTAGAATGGCATGTGCGCGCCGCGGATGTCTTCAAAACGCAGCCGGTCCTCGCTGACGCCCTCCGAGGCGAAGATCGCGGCGATGTTCTTCCTGAAGGCGGCGGTCCCCCCTTCGGGGCGCACGAACATGAACCGGGAATTCTCCACAGAGGCGGTGACCTTCGCCCAGGTTCGAACCATGTCGAGGCTGTACTTGTACGGATTGTTCGCCGTGCCGAAGGTGAGAAAGCCGTTTCGATCCTCCGGAACGCCTTCGGTGATCGGCCGCTCGGGAAACGCCTTTTCTCCCATAGCAATCCAGCTATGTGGCATCAGCAACGCCTCTTCGACCAACAGGCTCCGGTCCGGCGGGGCGACATGGGGGTCGAGGATCAGATAGTCGATCTCCTGCAATCCCGCGGAGTGCGGATAGCCGAGCCAGCTTGCCGACAGCGGCGCAGGTTTGAAGCCCATCACGCCGAGCTTGTTCATGTGTGTCGAGCCGCCGAGCTCGATCAGCATGTCGAGCTGGTCGTTGGCGATCATCTGGGCGGCGTCGTGATCGTTGATGTCTTTCTCCCAGCGGAAGCCATCCACCGACTGGGTGATGATCTGCTGGGTCGGATCGGCGTTGTCGCCCTGGTAGTAGGAATAGCAGAAGACCTCGAACCGGCTGCGATCCAGGTGTTCAAAGAGAGGCATGGCGAAGTACGCCACGGGGTGATTGCGCAGGTCGGACGACATGAAGCCGACGCGGATCTTCCCGTTTGGCGTGCGCGGCTGCGGGCGGACGATGGGATTGCGCGTGACGGTCTTGGTGACCTCGCGCCCCCAGATGCGGTGCATCTCCACCAGTTCATGCCGATCCTCGGGGGTGCGGACCCGCGCGAGGTGCGCCAGCAACGCCGTGTGCCGGCCCGCCTCGGCCCACTTGCGGCCAACTTCACTGAACGAGCCTAACGCATCGGCGCTGTCGTAGTCGGCTACGCGGATCAGGATTTCCAGCGCGACCTTCAAGGCCGACGGGTTCAGGTCGCTGTTGGAAGACAGCGCGTCCTTCAGCAGATCGTAGGCGCGCTGAAGGTGTTCGGATTCGTCGCCATAGCGTGAGCGCGCCAGGCTTTCGGCGAACGCGAGCCGATATTCGAAGTTGTCAGGCGCCAGGTCGATGGCCCGCTGCATGTGCGCGTTGCCACGTTGGCGGTCGTAATCGCTGATCACGCCGCCGAGCTGGTGGTGGAGCCAAGGTTCGTTGTCGAACTTGCTCCGCAGTTCCGTGAGATAGGCCTCCGCCTCCCGCAGGCGCCCGGACCGGCGCAGTGCGGTCACCCGCCCCTCGTGCAGCCGCGCCGCGTCGGGAAAGATTGCGATCGCCTGGTCAAGGATCGGGATGGTGGCCGGGTAGCCCTTTTGCTCGGCGGTCACGGCGGCGAGGTCCAGCCAGCCGTCGATGTAGTCCGGCTTCAACTTCACGGACAGGTTGAACCGCATGAGCGCCTTGTCGAGGTCGCCCGAGAACCAGTAACCGCGGCCGAGGCTTCGTTGCAGCTCCGCCGAGTTCGGCTGAAGGCGCACGAGCTTGGTGAAGACCTCGACTGACGCGCGGCCATCCTTCAGGTCGTTGTAGACATTGCCGCGGTTACTGATGGCCGAGGTGTTCTTCGGATTGATCTTTTCGGCCTGGCGAAGAGCCTTGATAGCGCTTTCGTATTTCTTCAGGCGGCGCTGCGCCACGCCCAGAATGTTCCAGAGCTCGTAGTCCTTGGGGTGGAACTCAAGGCCTTTCGTGGTCCAGCGCTCCGCTGCCTCATAGGATTGCCGACGAGCGAGCATAGCCGTGAAGTTGCGATACACGCCAGCCGGCGCCTTGGGATCCTTCTCGAGTTCAGCTTCGACGAGACGGAGGCCTTCCTCCTGCTTTCCGGCTTTCAGCGCCGCTTCTGCGGGAGCGAATCTATCGATCGACATGCACTTATCCTGGCGCGCCGGACCCGATCTCTCAGCGCATCGCAAATTGCGCCGCAATCTAGAGGGGGCTTTGCTGGGCGCCAACTGTGGTGCGTTCACCTGCCTCGGAAACGCCACTTCAGGCTGAGGATGACGCCAGAGAGGATCAGGCAGACGGTGTTGGCGGCGGCGACCGGCCAGCTTCTGGTGAGGAAGCCGTAGGCCGTCCACAAGGCAAAGCCGGTGACCGTCACCACGTACATGCGCAGGCTGATCGAGGATGCGTCCTTATCGCGCCAGATCTTGGCGATCTGCGGGGTGAAGCTCGCCATCGAGCACACGGCCGCGGCGGTTCCGATCAGGTCGGGGAGGGAAGGGCTCATGCCGGCGAAACGAGCTGGCATGGCCGCGGTTGCCGTAAGCGGCCGACTTAGCGGGGGCGATAGATCCTGTCGAATACGCCGCCGTCGGCGAAGTGCGTCGCCTGGGCCTTCTTCCAGCCGCCGAAGTCGGCATCGATGGTCGCCATCGGGATCTGTGGAAACTTACTGGCCCACTTCGCGGCGGCGGCCTCGTGGCGCGGGCGATAGTGGTTCTTGCCGATCAGGTCTTGGGCGATGGGGCTGTAGAGGAAGTTCAGATAGCCCTGGGCGATCGTCCGGGTCTTCTTGCGGTCCACGACCTTATCGACCAGCGCCACTGGTGGCTCGGCCAGGATCGAGTAGCTTGGATATACGATGTCGACCTTGCCGGGACCTAGCTCGGCGATCGCCAGGTGGGCCTCGTTCTCCCAGGAAAGCAGGACGTCGCCGATGCCGCGCTGGACGAAGGTGGTGGTGGCGCCGCGGGCGCCGGTGTCGAGCACCGGCACGTGCTTGAAGAGCTCGGCGACGAAGGCCTGGGCCCTCGCAGGCGAGCCTCCGGGCTGGCGCAGCGCCCAGGCCCAAGCGGCGAGATAGTTCCACCTGGCGCCGCCGGAGGTCTTCGGATTGGGCGTGACCACATCAACGCCGGGCTTGATGAGATCGCCCCAGTCGCGGATCTGCTGCGGGTTGCCCTTGCGCACCAGGAACACGATGGTCGAGGTGTAGGGCGTGGAGTTGTTCGGCAGGCGCGACTGCCAGTTCGCCGGCAACAGCCGCGCCTTGGCGGCGATCTCGTCAATGTCGCTGGCCAGCGCCAGGGTGACCACGTCCGCCTGCAGGCCGTCGATCACCGAGCGGGCCTGCTTGCCCGACCCACCGTGGCTCTGCTGGATCACCACGTCCTGGCGAACCTTGGCCTTCCAGTAGCGCGCATAGGCGGCGTTGATGTCCTTGTAGAGCTCGCGGGTGGGGTCGTAGCTCACATTGAGCAAGGTCACCGCCTTGCCCTGGGCCATCGCCGGAAGGGCGGGCAGGGCCGCCGCCGAGGCGCTCGCGAGGCCGGCGGCGACGATCCCACGGCGCGACGGAGTTGGAGCGGTGTCACTCATGGAGATTGGTCCTCGTTCTTCAGCGCAGTTTCTTGACGGCAGGCAGTTCAAGGTGAGGTCCAGCGTTCAGTAACGCCGGGACGCCGCCGCCGGCTCCCGAGCCCCGATCCGATTGGATGCCCTCTCGCCGTCGCTATCAACAAGATATTTCCCATCGAGAAAATAGAAATTGGCTTCAAGCCGCCGCAGATTTCCTGACAAGGGGCCTGCGCGCTCCACGCTGTTCTTGGGCGCCTGTCATTGCGGTGACATAAGGGTCGGGCTTCGTTTGGTTTTGTGGTTCAGGATCGATTCGCCTTGGCGCTAACGCCGTCGTCCTCGCCGTACGCTCCGCCCGCCTGGCTTGGCCCGGTCGGACCCGTGCTGGCGGCCGGTGGCTCGGGCGTCTTCGCGATCCTCGGGTTCGGCATGCTGGTTGGAGCCGACCCGAAGGCGGTCGCCTGGATGGTTCTGCTGGTCGGTGGCGTGACCGGGCTGGCGGCCTGGCATGTCGTTGAGCGCCTCGCCGCGATCGAGCCTCCCGTCGGAAGCTTCGAGCGCGCCGCGCATGAAGATGCGCCGCCCTATGCGAGCCTGATCGACGCCCTGCCCGATCCGGTGCTGGTGATCGCCGCCCATGAACCCGACGATCTGACCGGCCGAAGGTTCGTCCTCGCCAATTCAGCGGCGCGGAAGCTGTTGCGGGTCCAGTACGACGCGGGCCTGCTGGTCACGGTGATCCGCGACCCGGACGTGCTTGAGGCGGTGGACAAGGCGCTGTTCGGCGACGCGGAGGCCGAGGCGGTCTACGAGATGGGCGGCTCCCAGGACCGGGTTATGCGGGCGACGGCCAAGCCCCTGGGACCGGCTCCGGATGGGGCTCACCTGGCCTTGCTGGTGCTGCGCGACGAGACCGACATCCGCCGCGCCGAACGCACGCGCGCCGACTTTCTGGCCAACGCCAGCCACGAACTGCGCACCCCGCTGGCCTCCCTGTCGGGCTTCATCGAAACCCTGCGCGGGCATGCGCGCGACGACGCCGGCGCGCGCGAGAAGTTCCTCAGCATCATGCAGGCCCAGGCCGATCGCATGTCCCGGCTGATCGACGACCTGCTGTCGCTGAGCAGGATCGAGCTCAACGAGCACATCGCCCCTCACGGCGAGGTCGACCTGGCCATGGCCATCGGCGACGTCATCGATTCTCTTGGGCCCCTGGCGCGCGACCGGGGGGTGCGGCTGGAGACCCAGGACATGCCCGGCCGGGGCGAAGCGCTGGTGGCCGGGGATCGCGACCAGATCGTCCAGGTCATCCAGAATCTGATCGACAACGCCATCAAGTACACGCCAAGCGGCGAGGCGGTCCGGATATCGATGCGCAACAAGGCGTCGGCGGCGGCCGCGGCGGCTCCGGGCGATTCTCGGGCCGCGCGCTTCTCGCTGCTGACCCCCGACCGGGCCTCGGATCTCTATGCGGCCGTGCGGGTCCGCGATGCGGGCGTGGGCCTGGCGCGAGAGCACCTTCCGCGTCTGACCGAGCGGTTCTACCGCGTCGAGGGGCAGAAGAGCGGCGAGCGCTCGGGCACCGGCCTTGGGCTGGCCATTGTCAAGCACATCGTCAATCGCCATAGGGGCGGCCTTGTCGTCGAGAGCATCCAGGGGGAAGGCGCGACCTTCACGGCCTATTTCCCCCTCGCCCGGCACGAGGTCGTCGGCGAAGCCTAGGCCTTCGCGGCCGCACGACGCTTTTCGTAATGAAACTGTCACGGAACTGTCGCGTGCGGACATCATAAGGCGGGCAATTTCCAGCCCGGGCGGGCAGGCGACATCGGTCGCTCAATCTCGTCCGTGCAAGGCATGGACTTCGAATGCTCACCTGGATCGCCCTGACGGCGCTGTTGCTGTTCTCGATCGCCACCTACATGGCCGCCCGTCGCCGGGTGGTGGCGGCGAGTGGCGGCAAGACTGCCGCGCTTCATTCGCTGCCCGGCTACTACGGAACCTATGCGGCGCTTTGGGTCGGCGCGCCCGCGGCCCTGCTGGTGCTGGTGCTGGCCATGTTCGGCCCGCGCCTGGAGGCCGGCGTCCTTCGCGTCGATCCGCCGGCGGCGGTGCAGAATCTGACCGGGCCGCAGCAGGACGTCTTCTACAACGACGCCCGGGCCATCGCGCATGGCGGCCGACCCAGCGAGACGATCTATGACGGCCCGCTGAAGACCGCGCTGGACGAGAAGGCGGCCCAGTCGCAGCGGATCAGCGGCCTGATCGAGTACGGCGCCATCGGGCTGGCGGTCATCCTCGCCGGCGCCGGGGCGGTCATCGCATTTCCGCGGATCTCGCCCCAATTCCGGGCGCGCAACAAGGTCGAAGGCTGGATCGCCGGTCTCTTCATCGCCTGCTCGGTCACCGCCGTCCTGACCACGATCGGGATCGTCGGCTCGCTCGTCTGGGAAAGCTGGCGCTTCTTCCAGGCCGTGCCGATCCACGAGTTCCTGTTCGGGACCGAATGGAACCCGCAGATCGCGATGCGGGCCGACCAGTTCGCCGGGGCCGGAGCCTTCGGCGCGGTGCCGCTGTTCGTCGGCACCTTCCTGATCATGCTGATCGCGATGATCGTGGCCGCTCCTATCGGCTTGTTTTCGGCCATCTACCTCTCGGAATACGCCAGTTCGCTGAGCCGCTCGGTGGTCAAGCCGCTGCTGGAGATTCTCGCGGGCGTGCCGACGGTGGTCTACGGCTTCTTCGCGGCGCTGACCGTCGGCCCGCTCTTCCGCGCCTTCTTCAACTGGATCGGCGCCCAGATCGCCGGAGGTCCGTTCGATGGCCTCGGCCAGTACCTCATGCAGGTGCAGAACCAGATGGCGCTGGTGGCCGGGGCGGTCATGGGGATCATGCTGATCCCGTTCGTCTCCTCGCTTTCGGACGACATCATCAACGCCGTGCCGCAGTCGCTGCGTGACGGCAGCCTGGCCATGGGGGCCACCCGGTCGGAGACGATCAAGAAGGTCGTGCTGCCGGCGGCCCTGCCGGGGATCATGGCGGCCATGCTGCTGGCCATCTCCCGCGCCGTCGGCGAGACCATGATCGTCACCATGGCGGCCGGCCTTCAGGCCAAGACCACCCTCAACCCGCTGGACACCGTCACCACCGTGACCGTCCAGATCGTCACCCTGCTCACCGGCGACCAGGAGTTCGACAGCCCCAAGACCCTGTCGGCTTTCGGCCTGGGCCTCACCCTCTTCGTGGTGACCCTGATCCTGAACATCGTCGCCCTGCGCATCGTGCAGAAGTACCGGGAACAGTATGACTGACGCCGCTCTCCCGATCCCAGCGAACGACCTGCGTCAGGCCGTCGAGGCGCGGCTGAAGAAGCGCCATGCGCAGGAGATGCGCTTCCGCCTCTATGGCCGCCTGGCGATCATCGTCGCCCTGACCTTCCTGGTCCTGCTGATCGGTCGGATCGTCCACCAGGGCTATACGACCTTCATCGACTATCGCATCGGCGTTCCGGTCTATCTCGATCCGGCCCGCATCGATAAGGCGGACCCGACCGGCGCCAACTACGACCTGATGGTCTCCGAGGCCGTGCTCAAGAAGTTGGGCGAGCAGGACGACGAGTTCGGCCGCAAGGCCGGCAAGGTCGCCGAGATCATGTCGAACGACCTGGGCTTCCAGCTTCTGGCCAAGGTTCGGACCGATCCGTCGCTGATCGGCCAGACCGTCACGGTGACCGGTCCGCTGAAGTCGGATGCGGCCCTCTACTTCAAGGGCGAGATCAGGCGCGCCATCCCGCAGGGCGAGCGCAAGCTGGACGACCAGCAGCTCGACTGGCTCGACAAGCTCAAGGCCTCCGGCGCGGTGTCGTCGGGCTTCAACTTCGGCTTCCTCACCCGTTCGGACTCCACCGAGCCCGAGCAGGCCGGGGTGCTCGGCGCCATCGTCGGTTCGGCCATGATGCTGCTGGTGACGGCCCTTCTGGCGGTGCCGATCGGGGTGCTGGCCGCGACCTATCTCGAGGAATTCGCCCCGAAGAACCGTTGGACCGACCTCATCGAGGTCAACATCAACAACCTCGCCGCCGTGCCTTCGATCGTCTACGGCCTGCTCGGCCTGGCCGTGTTCATCAACTGGCTGGCCGTGCCGCGGTCTTCCCCCCTGGTAGGCGGCCTGGTGCTGGCGCTGATGGCGCTGCCGACGGTGATCATCGCCACGCGCTCGGCCCTGAAGGCCGTGCCGCCTTCGATCCGCGACGCCGCGCTGGGCATCGGCGCCTCGCGCACCCAGACCGTCTTCCACCACGTGCTGCCGCTGGCCATGCCGGGCGTGATGACTGGGTCCATCCTGTCCCTGGCTCACGCCCTGGGGGAGACCGCGCCCCTGCTGATGATCGGCATGGTGTCCTTCGTGCCAGGCGTGCCGGCCGGGTTCACCGGCGCGGCGACCGTTCTGCCCGTCCAGGTGTTCATCTGGGAGAACGCTTCCGAGCGCGGCTTCCACGAGCGCACCGCCGCGGCGATCATCGTGCTGCTAGTGTTCATGATCGTCATGAACCTGGCCGCCATCCTGGTCCGGCGCCGGTTCGAGCGGCGGTGGTAGCCATGCCCCAAGTACCGAGGCTTTTCATGACCAATCAGCGAGACGACGCCATGGCGCACGACGCCGCTGCCCCCGTCCACATCGCCGTCGACCGCGGCCACGCCACCCTGCCGGTCAGCCCGGTGAAGATCCGCGCCCGCGACGTCTGCGTCTTCTATGGCGATAAGCAGGCTCTGTTCGACGTGTCGCTCGACGTGCCGGAGAAGTCGGTCACCGCCCTGATCGGGCCGTCCGGCTGCGGCAAGTCCACCTTCCTGCGCACGATCAACCGGATGAACGACACCATCCCGGGCGCCCGCGTCAGCGGCCGCATCGAGCTGGATGGCGAGGACGTGAACGATCGCGGGATCGATCCGGTGGTGCTTCGCGCGCGGGTCGGGATGGTGTTCCAGAAGCCGAACCCGTTCCCCAAGACCATCTTCGAAAATGTGGCCTATGGCCCGCGCATCCACGGGATCGCGTCCAGCAAGAGCGAGCTTGAAGGAATCGTCGAATCCTCGCTCAAGCGCGCGGGCCTGTGGACCGAGGTCGCCGACCGGCTCCACCAACCCGGCACTGGCCTGTCGGGCGGCCAGCAGCAGCGCCTGGTGATCGCGCGGGCGATCGCCGTCAGCCCGGAAGTCATCCTGATGGACGAACCCTGCTCGGCCCTGGACCCGATCGCCACCGCGCGGATCGAGGAACTCATCGACGAACTGCGCAACCAGTACTGCATCGTCATCGTCACCCACTCGATGGCTCAGGCGGCGCGCGTCTCCCAGAAGACCGCCTTCTTCCACCTGGGCAAGCTGGTGGAGGCGGGCCCGACCGGGGAGATCTTCACCAATCCGCGGGACAGCCGCACCCAGGACTACATCACCGGTCGCTTCGGTTAGGGGGCCGCGACATGAACGAGCACATCGTCAAATCCTACGAAGACGAACTGAATGCGCTGACCGCCGATTGCGCGCGCATGGGCGGGCTGACCGAGGCGCAGGTCGCCGACGCCCTGGAAGCGGTCGTGCGGCGCGACCAGGGGCTGGCCGAGGCCGTCGTCGAGCGCGACGATCGTCTGGACCTGTTGGAGGCCGACATCGAGCGCAAGGCGATCCGGCTGATCGCGCTGCGCCAGCCCATGGCCAACGATCTGCGCAAGACCGTGGCGGCGATGAAGATCGCCTCCAACCTCGAGCGCTGCGGCGACCTGGCCAAGAACATCGCCAAGCGTACGATGATCCTCAACGAGGTCGAGCCGATCAGCCCGCTGACCCGCTCGATCGAGCGGATGGGCCGTCTGGTCATGGGGCGGCTGAAGGACGTGCTGGACGCCTATACCGGATCGGACCTCGACCGGGCGCTGGCGGTCTGGTCGCGCGACGACGAGGTGGACGAGCACTACAACAGCCTCTTCCGCGAACTGCTGACCTACATGATGGGCGATCCGCGCACGATCACCGCCTGCGCGCACCTGCTGTTCGTCGCCAAGAACCTCGAGCGCATCGGCGACCACGCCACCAACATCGCCGAGATCATCCACTACGAGATCACCGGCGAGGAAAAGATCGCCGCCGAGCGCCCCAAGACCGACGCGCTGCGACTGTAACCGTTAGGAGCATCCGAAATTGACGCCGCACATCCTGGTCGTTGAAGACGAAGACGCCCTCTCGACCCTGCTGCAGTACAACCTCGACAAGGAGGGCTACGACGTGGTCGTGGCCGGTGACGGGGAAGAGGCCCTGACCCTGGTCTCCGAGCGCCTGCCGGACATCATCATCCTCGACTGGATGCTTCCGAAGATCTCCGGGATCGAGGTTTGCCGCCGTCTGCGTCAGCGTTCGGAAAGCCGCAACGTCCCGATCATCATGCTGACCGCCCGCGGCGAAGAGAGCGACCGCATCCGGGGCCTGGACACCGGCGCCGACGACTACATCGTCAAGCCGTTCGCCATGAGCGAGCTGTCGGCGCGTATCCGCGCGGTGCTGCGGCGGATCCGGCCGGGCCTGGCCGAGGATCGCGTCCACATCGGCGATCTGACCATCGACCGCGTCGCTCACCGGGTGAAGCGCGGCGGCAAGGAAATTCATCTCGGCCCGACCGAATTCCGCCTGCTGGACTACCTGATGCAGCACCCCGGCCGGGTGTTCTCGCGCGAGCAACTGCTGGACGCGGTCTGGGGCTCGGACGTCTATGTCGAGGCGCGGACGGTGGACGTCCATGTCGGGCGCCTGCGCAAGGCGCTGAACAAGGACGACACCACGGTCGACCCGATCCGCACCGTGCGGTCCGCCGGCTACTCCCTGGACATGGACGCCTGACGATCCGGCGGCCGCTCGACGAACCGGCCGAACGTGTCCGGCGGCGCATCGACGGGGGCCGATCCCTCCAGTTCGACCGCCGCTCCGCCCCAGGCGCAGGCGTGCTCCAGAGCCCGCTGAATCGGCGCGCCTGCCAAGAGAGCATCGAGCAATCCGGCGGCGAAGATGTCGCCTGCGCCCGTCGCGTCGCGCATGGTCCTGGGCTGGCTGGCCACCGTGATGGCGTCGGCAGGGCCGTGGGCGACCGCACCGGCTGCGCCGTGCGTGACCACCAGCCATTGCAGCCTCGGGCCAAGCCTCGCCCTCGCCGCCTCGTAGGTTAGGGCGCTCGCTTCAAGGTCGTCGGCGGAGGCCACGATCACGTCCGCCTGGCCATTGTAGGCCGGCGCGGGCCAGTGCAGGACTACCGGCCCTTGAGTCGCTTGCGCCCAATCGGCGGCGCCACCGTAGGCGGCGCGGATGAACAGGCCGTCTGGCCGTACGTCGGGCCACGCCGAGGGGGCGGCGATTGACGACGGCCCACCTTGCGCCGGTTCGTCGAGCCCGATGATGGTTCGCTCGCCGCCCGGGTCGATGAAGATGAGGGTCCTGGAACTGGCGCCCGGCCGCAGACTCGTGAAGCGGAGATCGAGGCCGGCGGCTTCCGCGAGGCGGCGCGCCTCCAAACCGTCCGCGTCGTCGCTCAAGCTCGAGGCC
>LNAP01001779.1_pt1 | contig 25843 bp, 19 predicted proteins | sample 602601 | NCBI WGS metagenome assembly LNAP01 (sample SAMN02440304, study PRJNA202911) | soil metagenome | biome: Subtropical and temperate rainforests or woodlands; isolation source: soil samples (1 kg each in a 20% v/v slurry with milli Q water) were... ...
AGTATCACCCGCGCGACGCCCGCGCGGCGCAGTTCGACCGCCGCCGCGACACCGGCGGGACCGCCGCCGATAACGATGACATCGGCGTCGCTCATGCCTCTTCCCGACCCTCCACCGCCAGCGGCACGGCAAGCCGACCCTGGCTCATCTCGGCAAGGCGGGCGTTGCAATAGAAGCCCTGGCAGCGCCCCATGCCGGCGCGGGTGCGACGTTTCAGGCCGCCGAAATCGCCGGGCGGCACGGCGCTGGCGAACGCCGCCTCGATCTCACGGCGGGTAACAAGCTCGCAATGGCAAACCATCTCGCCATGGCCCGGCCGCTGCCAGTCGCGCTCGGAGGTCTCCGTCAGGTTGGGCAGATGCACGGCCGGCGGCTCGGCCGGCAGACGGGCCGGCAGGCCGAAGGTGTCGTGAAGCTTCAGCGCATGTTGGGCGAGGCCAAGCGCGGCGGAAAGCCCGGTCGAGCGGATGCCGCCCAGCGTGATGGCGCGCTGCTCGGGCCGCGCAATCACACGGTAATTCTTCTTCTCGGTGGCCGGGCGAAGGCCGGCATAGACCGCGGTGACGGGAATGCCGGCCAGCGCCGGCACGATATCGGCGCCGCGCGCCAGCAGAGCCTCCAGCGTCTCGCGCTCGACGGTCGCGCGCACGCGGTCCTCCTGCTCCTCGGCGGTGGGGCCGATGAGCACATTGCCGAAGGCGGTGGGGCAGACCACCACGCCCTTGGTGATCTCTGTCGGGACAGGAAGAATGATGCGCGGCACATGGTGGAAGGCTGCCTTGTCCAGCACCACGAACTGGCCCTTACGGGGGCGGATTTCGAATTCGGGTGCGAAGCCGAGGCGCTGATCGACAATGTCGCCATAGAGGCCGGCGGCGTTGACCACGGCGCGGGCGCGGATGTCGCCCGCCGTCGTCGTCAAATGCCAGTCCCCCTCATAGCGGCCGGCGAGAAGCTCGGCATTGCGTAGCAGATGGGCGCCGAGCGCCACCGCCTGGGTGAGATAGGCGAGCGGGGCGGTCCACGGATCGATGATGTTCTCGCCCCGCACCTCCAGCGCGGCGACGAGCCGCCCGGACAGTCCCGGCACGGTGGCGCGGGCCTCGGGGCCGCTCATCAGCGTGAGGCCGTCCACGCCATTGCCCTGCCCCTGCGCGGCGATCGCCTCCAGCTTGCCGGCCTCCTCCGGCGTCCAGGCGCAGACGAGGGCGCCGGTTTCCACCAGCGACAGTCCGAGACTTTCGCGGTCGGCGAGATACTCGGCGCGGCCCGCCTTCACCAGATCCAGTTCCAGGCTGTCCGGCGGCGCGTCGAAGCCGGTGTGCAGGATGGCGCTGTTGGCCTTGGACGCCCCGGAGAGGATGTCGCTGCCCTTCTCGATCACCACGACCTTTGCGCCGGCCAGGGCAAAGCGCCGGGCGACCGCACAGCCCACCACGCCCGCGCCGATGATGGCGATGTCGTATTCGTCGGCTACGGAAGGGGTGTTTGGGGGGAGCATGAGCGCTCCTTTCCTGTCAGTACGCGCCGGACCATGCCCGGCGCGTTACTCGTTAGGGCCGAGCCCGGGCCCGGCCGTGCGGCCCCGCCCGAAGGCGGAGCCGCGACATGCGATGCGTATCAACGATAGGGATAGCCGGCTTTCTTCATGGTCTCGTCGTACTTCTTGAAGGCCGCGACCACCTTGCCCGCGCGCGGACTGGAAGACGCGATCTCATCCCAGAAGCCCTTGGAATCGTCGACCACCTTGGCCCAGTCGGCCGGCGGGAGCTGGGTCAGCTCCATCTTGTTGCCTTCAACGCGCAGCTTGGCCTCGCCGCCCCAGTACCAGACATCACGGTAGTAGTGGGACTGGTCGATGCTCATCAGGAACAGCTCCTTCAGATGCGGCGGCACCTTTGCCCAACTCGGGGAGTTGGCGAAGTAGCTGCCGAACCAGGCGCCGGTGACGGAGTTGGAGAGCGCGTAATTGCACACGTCCGCCCAGCCGACTTCATAGGCCTCGGTGAAGCCGCACCAGGCCACGCCGTCGAGTTCGCCGGTCTGGAGGGCGACTTCCACGTTGTCCCACGGGATCGTCACCGGTACGAGGCCGTACTTGGACAGGAACTTGCCGGCGGTCGGCACGCCGAAGACGCGCAGGCCATTCATGTCGGCGAGGCTCTTGATCGGCTTGTTGACCGTGAAGATGTGCAGCGGGTCCCAGGCGCCGGTGGAGAGCCAGGTGACGTTCGGCACTTCCGCGTAGGCTTCTTCCCAGATTTCCTTCAGGCCGTAATAGCGGAACAGCGCCGGCACATCGAGGCTGTAGCGGGTGGCGAAGGGGAAGTAGCCGCCAAACACGGCGATATCGACCGGCGAGGCCATGGTGGCTTCGTCCGACTGCACGGCGTCGAGCGTGCCGGACTGCAGGGCGCGGAACAGGTCGGAGGTCGGCACCAACTGGTCGGCATAATAGAGCTCGATCACCATCTCGCCATTGGCGGCGGCATTGAAGGCGTCGATCTGCGGCTTGATGACATGGGCGCCAAGCGGCGCGCCGGAATAGGTCTGCAGGCGCCACTTGATCGGGCCGGTCTGCGCGTTGACATAGGGCGCGGCCACCGTGGTGCTGGCCAGCGCCGCGCCGGCGCCAAGGCTGGCCTTGGTGAGGAAGTTGCGGCGGCTGGCGAGGATCTTGTCGGCGGCGGGATCCAGCTTCTTCGGCACGGGCTTCTTGATGTCGGTCATTGGTTTCTCCTCTGGTTTTTTTGGAAGGTCTTGGAGAGCGGGCCCGCGTCAGCCCTTCACGCTCATATGCTCGGGAAGCCAGAGCGCGATCTGCGGGAACATCATCACCAGGGCGATCGTGATCGCCATGATCAGCACGAACGGCCAGATCGACTTGTAGATATCGATCAGCGTGATTTCCTTCGGCGCCAGCGAGCGCATGAGGAACAGATTGTAGCCGAAGGGCGGGGTGATGTAGGCGATCTGACAGGTGATCGTGTAGAGCACGCCGAACCAGATGAGCTGGTTGGGGAAGCCGAGGTCGAGCACCTTCACCAGCGGAATGTAGAGCGGCGCGACGATGACCAGCATCGCCGTGTCGTCCAGGAACATGCCCATGAGCATGAAGCTGCCCATCATCATGATGATGACCACCCAGGGATCCAGATCCCACTGGCGGATGAACAGGCTCTCGATCGCCTTCACCGCACCGAGCCCGTCGAACACCGCGCCGAAGGCGAGCGCGGCGAGGATCAGCCACATGAACATGCAGGAGACCGCCAGCGTGTTCATCGAGGTCTGACGGATCAGCCGCCAGGTGAAGCGCCGCTTGACGATGGCCGCGAGCGTGGCCGAGGCGGCACCGACGGCCGAACTCTCCACGAGGCTCGTATAGCCGAAGACGAACAGCCCGGTCATGAAGAAGAAGATGGCGAAGGGGATGATGCCCGCCCGCGCCAGAGCCAGCTTCTCGCGCAGCGGCATGTTCAGCTCGGCCTCTTCGACGATGGGCGCGAGCTTGGGGTTCATCCGCGCGCGGACGACCACATAGAGGATGAACAGCGCCGCCATGATGAGGCCGGGGACTAGTCCGGCGAACCAGAGCTTGGAGACGGGCTGGCGGGCGATCATGCCGTAGAGCACCATCACCACCGAGGGCGGAATGAGGATGCCAAGCGAGGAGCCGCCCTGGATGACTCCGGAGATCAGCACCTTGTCGTAGCCGCGCCGCAGCATCTCCGGCAGCGCGATGGTGGCGCCGATCGCCATGCCGGCGACGGAGAGACCGTTCATCGCGGAGATGATGACCATCAGGAAGATGGTTCCGATGGCGAGGCCGCCGCGCACGCGCCCGAACCAGACATGCAGCATCTTGTAGAGGTCTTCGGCGATGCCGGACTCCGACAGGATGTAGCCCATGTAGATGAACATGGGCAGGGTCAACATGGCGTACCAGTTGAAGAGCTTGAACACCTGGTTGAAGGGCAGCTCCACCGCCCCCTGGCCGTAGAGCAGCAGGGCCGCGGCCGAGGCCACGAAACCGATCGCCGCGAAGACGCGCTGGCCCGAGACGAGCAGCAGCACCATCGAGGCGAACATGAGCAGAGCGATCATCTCATAACTCATCACTGCTTCTCCCCGCGCAGGACGGCGATGTGCTTGATGATCAGGGAGATGCACTGCATCAGCATCAGGATGAGGCAGACCACCATGAGCGACTTGATCGGAATGACCGACGGGTTCCAGATCGAGAACCGCTTCTCATTGGTGGCGATGGCGTATTGCAGGCTCGAAATCGAGCCGGCGAGCAGCACGCCGAGATAGAAGATCAGGCAGCCTATGGTGGCGAGGTCGACCTTGGCCTTGCCGCGCTCGGACAGCGTCGAGTACCAGAGGTCCATGCGGACATGCGCGCCATTCTTCAGGGTGATCGGCCCGCCCATGAAGTAATAGGCGGCGAGCGTGAACTGCGTGAGTTCCACCGCCCAATGAACCGGCATCTTGATCAGATTGCGGGTCACTGCGTCGAACAGTAGTGTCCCTCCCATGAGGAAGATCAGCGACGCCGCGAGGTAGCCGACATAGTCGGATACGCTGTCCACTATCCTGACATAACGGGCCGCGAGCCCGCCCGCGCCCCTGCCCGCTCCTTTTGCCTCTTCCGACGTCACGCTTTTGCTCCGTTGCACACCGTCCTCGCGATGGGTCGGCATGAGCAGCCGGGCGTGCGCCGGTACCCAGGCGCAGACACGTCGGCGGACCGCCGAATGACGCGCCCTCCTGTTCCAGACCGCGAAGACAGGTTCATCTGTGGTCCCCTCATGCCGGCGGTTGCACGACCTGCGTGCTTGCCCGCTTTTTTGGCATTGCAAGCAATGTACCGTTTCCATCACGAAACGGAAGCCCGACTTGAACCAAAAAAGCCCATATGGTCACAGAATGACTCAAATATGCCCGTTCGGGCAACATATGAAGCATTAACATTGACTGTACAGTCAAATCGTGCTTGGATTTAGCTGGCGGTGAAGGCGGCGTGCACGAACCCACGTCGCATTTGTCCAGCAGTTCAGTCGCATTGACCGCGTGCCTCAAGGCTCTTACGACAACGAACATTGTCGCACGCGGTCCGGGACTCAGCCGCCCTCTGCCTGCCTTGACGTCATCCCTGCCCTCAGGACACTCGCGTGCCGCCCATCGCCCGCCATGACCAAATCCTCGCCCTGCTTGCCCGCTCGGGCGAGTCGAGCGTCGATGCGCTTGCGAGCCAGCTCGGCGTGTCGCGCGAGACGGTGCGCCGCGACCTCGCCCATATGGACGCCGGCGGAAAGCTGCGCCGTTTCCATGGCGGGGCGCGGCCCATCGCGGGGCCGCCGGCGCTGATGGAGAAGGAATGGCCGTTTGCCCAACGCATGGCCCAAAACGCGGAGGCCAAGAGACGCATTGCCGCCGCGGCAAGCCGCCTGTTTCAGGCGGAAGATTCCCTCTTCATCGATACCGGCAGCACGACCGTCGCCTTTGCCGAAGCGCTTGTCGCGGTGCCATCACTGGTCACGATCACCAACTCGCCCCGCATTGCGGCGACGCTGGCCTCGAATTCCAGCCACAAGGTCTTTCTGATCGGTGGCGCTTATGGCCCTGATGCCGGCGAAAGCCTCGGGCCGCTGGCCCTCGAGCAGATCGGCAAGTTCCGCGCGCGCCACGCGGTGCTGACCATCGGCGCCATCGACCCGACCTGCGTGATGGATTTCGACCTGCAGGAGGCCGAGATCGCCAAGGCGATGATCGAGCGGGCGGATCGGGTGACCGTGCTCGCCGACGCCAGCAAGCTCGACCGCCGGGCGGTGTTCGAGGTCGCCGCTCTCGGGCGCATCCACACGCTGGTGACGGACACCGCGCCCTGCGATTCTATGGTTAAGACCATCGCCGCCGCCGGAATCGAACTGATCGTCGCCGGCTAGGTGCGCAGTCCCAGGGTGTGACGGCTTATCAGTGAACGGCCGGGTTTCGCGGCCGCCGGCCATATCGGGCCATAGAGGTCAATCGGCGGCGAGCGGCGGTGTGGTCGCCGATTCCGCAGCGTCCGCATTGTCATCGGTTAGGCGGATCGAAAGCATCGTGCGGTTGGACACGTCCATTTTCTGGAAGATGTGCAGCAGGTGGGTCTTCACCGTGCCGAGCCCGATGTTGAGCGTCTCGGCGATGTGCCGGTTCGTGAGGCCATCCCGGATGAGCTCCGTGATTTCGATCTCACGCGCCGTTAGCCCGTGAACGAGCTGTAGCTGGCGCTGGCGTCGGCGGTCGCGCGGACGGGGATGGCTGCCGATGTGATACTCGATATAGGGCTGCATGGACTGCGCCACCCGCAATGTCTCCCCCGAGATGAGCGGATCGTTGCGACGCTTGAGGATGCCGAGCCCGGCGATCGGATGATTGTCGTGCCAGAAGACGAAATCGAGCACGTCGGTGATCTCGCTTTCCGTCAGATAGCTGCTGTAGCGCTCGAAGGCGCTTCGGGGGGCCAGCGAGCGATCATGGCTCATCGTGGCCACGCGCTTGCGGGACGAGACCAGGCGGTCGATGTTCAGCGGATCGAATGCCTGCATGTCGCGCACATACCGCCCGATGTAACGGCAGCACGGGCCGGTTGTGTCGGCGACGACCATGGAGCGGTCATCGTCGATCCAGTAGAAGACCGCCGAGCTTGCCTGGAAGACGGACAGCGCCACGCTGCGGATCTGCGTGATCTGCTCATCCGCTCCAAGCCTGGGGTGAAACTCCGGAAGCTGAAGCATGGCAGCCGTCTCGCGTCGAGAAATGCGACTCCCATAGGCAAGAAGGCTGCCAACGCCATCCCGGTGCCGCGTCAGGACGGGTGATGACAGCATACCGTGTGGCCGGGGGCGAGTTCCCGGGCCGGCGGGTCCTGTTCGGCGCAGAGCGCGCTCGCCCTGAAGCAGCGGGTGCGGAACCCGCAGCCGGAAGGCCGATGCGCCGGGTTGGGCACATCCCCCGTCAAGACGATGCGCTGGCGCGCATGTTCACGCACCGGATCGGGAATCGGCGCGGCCGACAGCAGTGCCTGCGTATAGGGATGCATGGGACGGCGGTAGAGGTTGTCCCGCGGTGCGCTCTCGACGATCCGGCCGAGATACATCACCGCCACGCGGTCCGACATGTGCCGGACGACCGCGAGATTGTGGGCAATGAAGATGTAAGCGATGCCCGAGCGTTGCTGAATATCCTTCAGCAGGTTGAGCACGCCGGCCTGAACCGAGACGTCGAGCGCCGAGACAGGCTCGTCGAGGATCATGATCTCCGGCTCGACCACAAGCGCGCGTGCGATGCCGATCCGCTGGCGCTGGCCGCCGGAGAAGGCGAAGGGATAGCGGTCCGCTTGCTCCGGAAGAAGCTGCACCTGCTGCATGGCCCGGAGCGCCCGACCTCGGCGCTCCGCGTGGCCGAGAGACAGCATGCGCAGGGGCTCGGCGATGTTCTCGAGGGCCGTCATGCGCGGATTGAGGCAGGCATAAGGATTCTGGAACACCAGCTGGATGCTGCGCCGGTAGGGCCTCATGGCGGCAGGGGACAAGCCGGCAAGCTCGGCGCTGCGGAAGCGGACCTGCCCGGCGGTCGGTCTAATCAGGCCCATTATGGCGCGGGCCAGCGTGGATTTTCCGCAGCCTGATTCACCCACGATGCTCAGCGTCTCGCCGGGTTGGACGTGGAGTGACACGCCCGCTACGGCGCTGATGGCGCCGACCCGGCGGGCGAACACAATGCCGCGCCGAACGGGAAACTCGACGCGCAGACCTTCGACAGCGAGCAGCGGGCCGGTGGCGGCGGGAACAGCGGTCGGCATCACGTCCCCCTTCTCGACAGGTCGGACAGCGACAGTTCCTCCGCGCGATGGCAGGCCACGACCGCGGAGCCGAAGCGCGCGAGGGTGGGCTCGCTGGTCCGGCACAGGGACACGGCGAAATCACAGCGCGGGGCGAAGGCACAGCCGGGCTGCCGGTCGCCGAGCGAGGGCGGCGTGCCGGGAATCGCGTAAAGTCGCTCGGCCACGTCGTCGATCGACGGGACCGCGGCGAGCAGGCCTGCCGTATAGGGATGGCGTGGCGCGGCGAAGACCGGCCCTACCGGCCCGCGTTCGGCGATCCGCCCGGCATAGAGCACGCTCATGCGGTCGGCGAGGCCGGCGACGAGGCCGAGATCGTGCGTGATCAGCACCACCGCCATGCCGCGCTCCTCGCGCAGCCGAGCGAAGATTTCCATGATCTGCGCCTGGATGGTGACGTCGAGTGCCGTGGTCGGCTCGTCGGCGATCAGCAGGTCGGGATCGTTGGCGATGGCGATCGCGATGACCACGCGCTGGCGCATGCCGCCGGAGAACTCGTGCGGGTACTGGTCGAACCGCCGTTCCGGCGCGGGAATGGCGACGGACTCGAGCAGGCCGAGCGCCCGCTCCTTCACCTCGGCGCGGTTTAGCTTCGGGTTGTGCAGGCGGATCATCTCGACGATCTGCGCCCCGATCGTCTTCACCGGGTTGAGCGCCGTCATCGGGTCCTGAAACACCATGGCGATGCGCCGTCCGCGCAGCGATCGCATCCGCCGCTCCGGCGCGCCGCAAATCTCGACACCGTCGAAGCGGATGGAACCGGAGACCGAGAAATGCTTCGGCAGCAGCCCCATCATGGCGAGCATGGAGAGGCTCTTGCCGGAACCCGACTCGCCGACGAGGCCGACCACTTCCCCGCGCCCGACCGAGAAGTCGACATTCGATACCGCCGCCCGCTCGCCGGCACGGAGCGGGATGGATACGGTCAGGCCCTTGATGTCGAGAAGCGGTTGTTCCATGGCTCACCGTCCCCGCGACTGTGGATCGGCAAGGTCGCGCAGGGCGTCGCCGAGGAAGTTGGCGCTCAGCGAGACGAAGAAAATTGCCATGCCCGGCCCGAGGGCGATCCACCAATTATAGAAGTTCGAGGCCCCTTCGGCGATCATCTGGCCCCATTCGGGCGTCGGCGGCTGGGCGCCGAGACCGATGAAGCTGAGACCGGCCGCGAGCAGGATCACCTGGCCGACGTCCATCGTCATGTTGACGAAGATCGGGCTCCAGCACAGCGGCATGATGTGCCGGAACAGCAGCCGACCCGGCTTCACCCCGCTCACGATGGCCGCATCGACATGGTCGAGCTTCTTCACGTTGAGTACCTGCGCCCGCATAAGGCGCGCATAGATGGGCCACCAGACGATGATGAGGGCGAGTGCAGTATTGACGAGACCCGGCCCCAGCGAGGCAGCGATCGCCATGGCGAGCAGCACGGGGGGAAAGGCCAGCGTTATGTCGGCGAACCGCATCAGGACATTGTCCACCACCCCGCCGAGGAAGCCGGCGAGCGCGCCGGCCGTCACACCGATGCTTACCGCTACGGCGAGCACGCCGGCGGCGATCGGCAGCGAATAGCGCGCGCCATAGAGGGTGCGCACCAGGACGTCGCGTCCGAGAGCGTCGGTGCCCAGCCAGTGCGCGGCGCTCGGCGGCTGCAGGCGTCGCCCGGCAAGGCCGATCGGATCGTAGGGCGTCCACCAGGGAATGGTGATGGCGATGACGACGAGGCCGACGAGCACGACGATCGCGAAAATCACCGGCAGATGCGACCAGCCGAGGCGCCGGAACGCACGGCCGATGCCGGCCGAGAGGCGGGGTCGGGAGCGCCCGACGGCGCGAGCGGGGGGACTGAACAGCATCAGCCAGCCGCCCTCATGCGCGGATCGGCGATCGCATAGGCGATGTCCGTCAGCAGGTTGGCGAGGAGGAAGCCCAGGCCGCCAATGATCGTCACGCCGGTGATCGCCGGATAGTCGAGGCTGCGCGCGGCATCGACCGCATAAGAGCCGATACCGGGCCAGGAAAAGATCGTCTCCACCAGCACCGAGCCGGTGATGAGATAGGCGAAGGTGAAGCCCAGAATGGTCAGCGCCGGGATCAGCGCGTTGGCGAGCGCGTGGTGGATCAGCACCCGTAGCCTTCCGGCGCCCTTGGCCCGCGCCATGGTGATGTAGTCCTGCCCCAGCACGTCGAGCATCGAGGCGCGCACCATGCGGGTGATGATGCCCATGACCGACCAGCCGAGCACCAGCGCCGGCAGGACGAGATGGCGCAGCGCGTCGACGAAGGCATCCCAGTTGCCGGCGAGCAACGTGTCGACGAGCATGAAGCCGGTCACGGTGGGCGGCGCCACGGCACGGATATCGAGTCGGCCAGGGCCGGGCAGCAGCTTGGTCTGTACGGAGAACAGGAAGAGCGCGATCAGCCCGAGCCAGAACACCGGCAGGCAGGAGCCCAGCAGCGCGACCAGCCGCGCCAGATGGTCGGCGAAGGTGTTCTTGAATTCGGCGGAGACGATGGCGAGCACGATACCGCCGACGGCGCCGACAAACATCGCGCAGATAACGAGTTCGAGTGTCGCCGGCAACCGCTGGACGAGGTCGGTCAGCACCGGCTGCTTGGTACGGAAGGAGGTACCGAGATCGCCCTGGGCGAGGTTCCACACATAGATCGCGTAGCGCTCCGGCACCGAACCGTCGAGCCCCCAGCGGGCCTTTGCGGCGGCGACAATCTCGGCATTGTCGAGATTGCGCGCGCCGATGATGGAGATGAGAGGATTGCCCTTGGTGAACTGGGCCAGCAGGAAGGTCGCCGTGACGATCCCGAGAAGCAGGAACGGCATCACCAGCAATCGCCGCACGACGACCTTCAGCATGGCAGGTTCAACCCCTCACTTCTTCTCGATTTCGCCAAGCGGCAGGTTGCAGCAGGCGCTGTAGCGCACGCCGCTCACATCGTTGCGATAGGCGAGAACGAGGTTGGGGCTAACCAGCGGCAGGATGATCTTGTCGTCGATCATCTTCATGGCGAGGTCGTGATAGGCCTTTTCCTGCGACGCCCCATCGGTGGCGGCGAGGGCCTTCTGGTACATGGCCAGTTGCTCCTTGCCGTCGAGGCCGGGCACCTTGCCGACGCCGGCGCGCTTGGCCCAGGGCATTTCCGGCATCATGCCGAAATACTGCACATACTGGGCGCTGCCGAAATAGTCCGGGGCGAAGAAGCCGAGGGCGAAGGGCACGCCGGGGTTGTCGATGTCGCTCGCCCAGACGGTAAAGGGCACCGGCTTCAGCGACAGCTTGATGCCGACCTTGCCGAGATCCTGCTGCACCTTCTGGGCGAGCAGGGAGAGATCCACGCCATAGACGTTCATCGCCGGGAATTCGAGTTCCATGGCGAAGCCGTCGGGATGGCCGGCCTTGGCGAGCAGTTCCTTGGCCTTCTCGACATTGAAGACCGGGGCGGGCAAGTCCTTGGTGCCGGGATAGCCGTTCGGGATCGCCGAGGACTGTTCCTTGCCTTCGCCGCCGACGGTGAAGTCGATGATGCCCTGGTAGTCGAGGGCCAGCGCAATGGCCTCGCGGACCTCCTTGGTCAGCGGCACCGGGGCGCCCTTGGCCGCCGGGCTGATGGCGGCATAGACGTAGTTGAAGGACGGTACCGCCTTGAAGGTGGCGTCGGGCGCCGAGACCGTCTTCGCCGTATCGGGGTCGACCTGCATGGCGATGTCGACGGCTCCGGACTGGAGCATCTGCGCCTGCGTCACCGCGTCGGCGGTCTGCTTCAGCACCACGCCGGAGACCGCCGGCTTCTTGCCCCAGTATTTCTCGTTGCGCGCGAGGCGCAGCGAGTCATCGGCCAAGTATTTTTCCAGCACGAAGGGGCCGGCGCCGGCCGAATGGGCGAGGAACCAGGTGTCGGAGGTGTCGGAGGTCGCAGCATCGTCCTTGGCGTTGGCCCCGCTGGCGGAAGCGACCTTCGCATTGATGATGCCGGTATAGGGCGCCGCGAGGATGCCGAGGAACTCGGAATTCGGCGTCGAGGTGGTGATGACAACGGTCTTGTCGTCCTTGGCCTCGACCGCCTTCAGGCTGTCCATCAGATAGGACGGCCCGCCCTTGACGTTCTTTAGCCGCTCCAGCGACCACTTCACGTCCGCCGCCGTCACCGGGCTGCCATCGGAGAAGGTGGCGGCCGGGTCGAGATGGAAGGTGAAGGTCGTCACATCCGGGCTCACTTCCCAGCTCTTGGCGAGGCTGGGAATGATGGTCTGGTTGTCGGCGGCGAGCGTCAGCAGCGTCGCATAGACCGCCGAGAGGTAGATCTGGCAGGTGTCGCAATAGCCGCGCGCCGGATCGAGCGAATTGATGTCCATGGCCCGTGCGATGACGAGCGGGCCATCGGCGGCGGCCGCCTTCTGCGTATCCATCGGCATGAAGAAGACCGACGCCAGCAGCGAGGCGGCGAAGCTCATGGAGAGGGCAAGGCGGGCGGGGCGGGCCATGGGCAATATCTCCGGACGAATGGGGCGAGGAACGGGAACGTTGCTGGACGCTAGGCGGCGGCCGGTGCGAGGGCGCGCACGGCGCGGAAGCCCAACTCGGCGGCCTCGAGCGCCCGGGCGATGTCCTCGGGCGTGTGCGCCGCGCTCAGGAACATGTTGTGCTGCGGGTGGAAATAGACCCCCGCCTTCAGTGCCGCCGCGCAGAAGGCAAAGCCCTTGCGGTAGTCCGCATCGTCGTCGAACAGCACCATCGGCATCTGCACCGGGCCAGTCTGGCGGATGGGGATGCCGTGGGTGGCGCTCAGCGCGGCGAAGCCCTCGCGCAGCGCGGTGCCCATCTTCTCCATATGCTCGACGGCGTTGTCGCGGCGCAGGATGTTCAGTGTCGCCACCCCCGCGGCCATGGACATCGCACCGCACCAGAAGGAGCCGGTGGTGAAGATGGACTGCGTCGCCGCGCGGAAGCGGTCATTGCCGGTCACTGCCGAGAGCGCGAAGCCGTTGGCGATCGACTTCGACCAGGCCGAGAGGTCGGGGCGCACGCCGACGCGCTCCCAGCTGCCGCCGAGCGAGAGCCGGAAGCCGGCGCGCACGTCGTCGACGATCAGCGCGGCGTCGCCGGCATCGGCGGCGGCGCGGGCAGCCTTGGCGAATGCGACCGTCGGCAGTTCCTGGTCCTTGCCGTAGTCATGCTTGAAGGCGCTGACGATGATGCCGGCGAGGTCGCCTTCGGCCTGGGCCACCGCGGCGTTCAGGCTGTCGATGTCGTTGTAGTCATAGGTCAGGATATGCGCCCGGTCCTCGGCGGTGACGCCGACGAGGGAGGGCGAGCACCACGGCACCGCGCCATGATAGGCGCCTTTGGCGACAAGGATCTTGCGCCGCCCCGTGCCGGCGCGGGCGATGGTCGCGGCGGTGGTGGTGGCGTCGGTGCCGTTCTTCTCGAACTGCGCCCAGTCGGCGTGGGGGATGAGTTCCACCATCAGCTCGGCGAGCTCGACCATCGCCTCGCCGGGACCGTTCATGGCGTCGCCCTGCTGGTATTGCGCGAAGGCGGCGGCGTCGACTTCCGGGTGGTGATGGCCGAGGATGATCGGGCCCCAGCTGCACATGAAGTCGAGATATTCGTTGCCATCGACGTCCCACAGCCGGACGCCGTCGGCGCGCGCGAAGAACTGGGGATAGCCCTCAGGGAGATCCTTGGCATGCATGTGCCCCCACATGCCGCCCGGAACCACACGCAGCGCCCGCATGCGCAAGGCGTGATCCAGGGAATTGCTCATGAGTGCTGCCCTCTTGTGCGTGCCTATTTTTCAGACGCGAGGGTGTAAGAGCCGGAGGCGACGGTCAATCTACCGAAAGTAAGAGACGTGGTTTGCGGGCACGAATTGGCCGGACGGAGCATGCCGTCCGAGGCCGTCACCGCCCGGACCCAGGCGTCAACGGGGTCGGCGCGGCCGGCAGCTGGATGGTCGCGCGGCGGCCTCGACAGGACCGCTCACCCGGCAGGTCCACCTCATCTCCGGCCGCTTCCCGGCGCGGGCACAACCTTGGCGCGTTGTTTTCGACAGTTGCGCCTATATTCGAAGTGTCGTTGCGATACGTCGATTCTTCTCGCTCTGCGTGTAGGCGTTTCGCGTGCACCCGTCATGCGGCGAGCATGTAGTTCGAAACTTGAAACAAGCAGTCAGACCAAGCTCTACCTTGGATTACGTCGATACACTCATAAGGCGAGTCATGGCCCCTTGTGATGCTTGTCCGGTTTCCTTAAACACCATCCAGCTGCACGGTGAAGCTGGCGATCCGCAGCGATAGGCGATTCGGTGGGTTCGGGGCTGTAAGCATCATGACGCGTTTAATCGGTCGCAGGGTCGCCGGTCGCGAGTTTGCGCGGGTGCGGGCGGGGCTTCTGAATTCGACGATGCTGAGCGCCGCGGCGCTCGCCATTGCGGCCACGCCGCTGATGTTGCCGGGCACGGCGCGGGCCGACACATGGCTGGGCACTACCGGCGACTACAATACCGGGTCGAATTGGTCAGGTGGGGTCGTGCCGGGCGGAACGGCAACCTTCATCAATAACGGTGCCACCAACAGCCTGACGATCAGCGCCTCCAGCAGCATAAATCTGATGGAGTTTAACGGCTCCGCCCCAACCTATCAGATCACAACCGGCACTAATCTTTCGCTGAGCATCCAAAATATCACGAACAGTTCCGGCGTTGATCAACGCTTTACCGCCAATAACCAAAGCGCTTTCGCTATTTACGGTACCGTCACCGGGAATGTGGTCTTCACGGCGGGCGCGAGCGACGGCTCGATCGAGGTTTTTGCAGGTGCCTCGGCCGGCGGATCCCGGTTCGTTGGCGATGGCGGGTTTCTCACTCTCAGAGGATTCAGCGGTGGAACGCTGGATCTCGGCTCGATCGAGGGTAGCGGTCTTATAAGACTGGTCAGCTCGACGACCGCAACGCTCTCGGTCGGCAGCTTGAATTCAAGCACCACCTATTCGGGCGTCATTCAGGGCGATCTCGCCCTCGCCAAGGTGGGCACGGGCACGCTCACGCTCGCGGGCACCAACACCTATGCCGGAGGAACCACGGTAGCCGGCGGCACGCTTGCGCTCTCCGGGGACGGGGCACTGAACGCCGCCGGCGCCGTGAATATCAGCAGCGCGACCGGGATATTCAGCCTGTCGGGCGCCAATGGCGACCGCACCATCGGCGACCTCACGGGTGTCGTCGGCTCGTCGGTCGTGCTCGGCGCGAACGACCTTACGGTCGGGACGGCGGCCAACACCACCTTCAATGGCGGCATCAGCGGCACCGGCGGCCTCGTCAAGGCCGGTTCCGGCACGTTGAGCCTGACTCGCGCCAGCAGCTATTCCGGCGGAACCACCATTTCAGCGGGCACCGTTTCGCTCGGCAATGCCTCGGCCATCGGCACCGGCGGCGTCAACATGACGGCCAGCGGGACGAGCCTCCTGCTGAACAACAATGTGGTGGCGGTGACCGGGCTGGACGGCGCTGCCGGCAGCGAGGTGGATCTGGGCGACAGCGGCGTTCTCGGGCTCACCGCGACGAGCGGGACCTACAGCTACGCCGGCAACATCACGGGCGGCGTGTCGTCACAGGCGCCGGCGCTTGTGAAAGTAGGCGCAAGCACGCAGACGCTGAGCGGCGACAACAGCTTCATGGGCACGGTCACCGTCGCCGCCGGCACGCTGATTCTCGCCAGCGACACCGCCTTGTCGGGTAACGCATTCCTGGCGGTCGCGGAGGATGCGCTGGTCGAGGTCGACGGTTTCGACGTGACGATCGCCGAACTCATGCCCTCCGCCGGGACCGACGGCGAGGTGCGGTTGTCCGGTGGCAGCCTGACCGTCTCGATGGACCTTGCGACCAATACATTCGGCGGCAACATCACCGGAAGCGGCAGCTTCATCGTCGAGGGAACCGGCCTCGTTCAGACGCTGACGGGCGTCAACACCTATACCGGCGCGACGCTGATAAACGAAGGCACGCTGGTGGCGGGGTCCGATACCGCCATGTCGGAAGAGTCCGCCGTCACCATTGCCGATGGCGCGACGCTCGAAATCTACGGCGATGGCATCACTTCCGTTTACGCCACCATCGGCTCGCTGGCGGGAGCCGGCTCGGTCGTCATCGGCGAGGGCTCGCTGCTGACCGTGGGCTTCGACGAGACGGATACGACCTTCTCCGGCGCTATCACCGGCGACGGTTCGCTGGAGAAGGAGCTGCCGGGCACGCTGACGCTGACCGGCACCAGCAGCATCGGCGGCGACCTGATGGTGTGCTGCGGCACCCTCGATATCAACGGGACGGGCTCGTTCACCGCGGCCGGCGATACCTTTGTCGAGGGTGGGGCGCTGAACGTGACGGCCGGCGGCACCCTGTCGACCTTCGGGCTCAGTGTGGGCGCTGCCATGCTGGTCGACGGCCCCGGCTCCGAGGTGACGGCCTCCGACATGACGGGGATCGGGATATTCCCCGGCGCCTCGCTCACCATCTCCGACGGGGGTGTGCTGAACAGCGAGGGCGGCGCTCAGGTTGTTTCCGCTTTTGATACCGCTACCGTTCTCGTCACGGGCACGGATTCTGTCTGGAATGTCGATGACGTACTGCTCATCGGTAACGACCCGTTCGGCGTCGGCAGCCTCACCATTGCCGATGGCGGCGTGGTCGATTCCAGCGGTGTGACGATAATCTCGCTCGGCAGTTCCCTCTATCTCGGCAGCGGCGCGAATGCCGGCGAAATCCGCGCCGATGTGATCACCAATGATGGCGAGATCGTCGCGGACTTCATCGACACGCTGGACCTCAATGCCGACATCAGCGGCGATGGCACGTTCAGCAAGCTGGGCATCGGCACGCTGATCCTGTCCGGTACCAGCACCTATATCGGCCTCACCACGGTGTCGGCCGGCACGCTGCAGGTCGATGGCTCGCTGGCCGGCGCGGTCACCACCGAAATTGGCGGAACGCTGGGCGGCATCGGCTCGATCGGCGGCGTTGTCACCATGAATGACGGCTCGACCCTGGCGGCTGGCGACAGCCCGGGCACGCTGACCGTCGACACGCTGGTGCTCTCCGCCGGCACCGGCCTCGATTTCGAGCTCGGCGATGCCGACGTGGCCGGTGGCGGCGGCGCTACCAATGATCTGGTGATCGTCGAGAATGATCTGACGCTGGCGGGCGAGCTCAACATCATCGATAGCGGCACCTTCGGCCTCGGCACCTACGCGCTGTTCACCTATGGCGGCTCTCTGACGGAGAGCCCGCTGACATTCGGCTCGGCGCCGATCGGCTACAGCGTCGGCAATTTCGAGATCGACACCGCCACCGTCGGCGGCGAGGTGAACCTGATCGTTTCCGCCATCGCCAGCGACCAATACTGGATCGGCGGCGACGGCACCTGGAACGCCGTCAACACCAACTGGACCGATGAGGCCAACACGCTCACCGGCACCTGGGGTGGGGTGACGGGCATCTTCCGCGGCACCGCCGGCACCGTGACCGTGGAGGGGGCGCAGAGCTTCACCGCGCTGCGGTTCGAATCCGACGGCTATGTGCTGGATGGTACGGGCTCGCTGGCGATCGCCGGGGCGCAGGGCGATGTGCGGGTCGATACCGGCTTCACCGCCACCATCGCCACCACCCTCACCGGCACCGGCCAACTCGCCAAAGGCGGCGCCGGCACGCTGGTGCTGACCGGCGACAATACCTATTCCGGCGGCACGCTGATCGCGGGCGGCGTGCTGTCGATTGCCGAGGACGGCAATCTCGGCGATGTGGCGGGCGGGGTGACACTGGATGGCGGCACGCTGCAACTGGCGTCGGGCAATGTCGAGAGCGCACGTGCCTTCACCATCGGCGCGTCGGGCGGCGCCATCGACACCAACGGCTTCCAGCTCGACCTCGTGGACGTGAGCGGCCCCGGCACGCTCACCAAGCTCGGGACGAACTATCTCGACCTCAACGGTACCATCAACCTGCCCGGCGGCGTGGTGCTGCTGGAAGGCGGTATCGATATCCATCTGGGCAATGGGGCCACCTTCATCGGCGACATAAATGGGGCCGGCGGCACCGAGGTGGGCTTGCTGGCGAGCGGCACGGACAGTGTTTATGCCGGCGTGATCTCGGGCAACTCCAACCTCTATATCGGCACGGACGGCGCCGACCCCGCCACCGTGACGTTGACGGGGGCGAACACCTATTCCGACTACACCTTCGTCGATTTCGGCGCCACGCTGGCACTGACAGGTTCCGGCAGCATCGCCGGTTCGGTCGAGCTCGACCTTGCTGGAACCTTCGACATCTCCGGCACCGACAATGGCGCGTCCGTGGGGTCGCTATCCTATGACGGCACCGTTCTGCTCGGCGACAAGACGCTGACGCTGACAAGTGCCTTCGGCCTGTTCAATGGCACGATCCAGGGCACCGGCGGCCTCACGCTGCTGGCGGGCGTCGAGGGCTTTGCCGGCACCAGCACCTATAGCGGCGCCACCTTCATCGCGCCGGACGCCTTCATGCTGGCGCTCACCCCCAATGCGCTGTCGGCGGCCTCCGCCTTCACGGTGGATGGCGTGCTCGGCGTGCTGGCCGACCAGACCATCGGTTCGCTGGCGGGTTCCGGCCTCGTCGGCCTGGCCGATCCCTCGGAACTGGATCCGGTCGAACTCACGGTCGGCGGCAATGGGGCGAGCACGGTGTTCTCCGGCGCGCTGGCCGGCGAAGGCAGCTTCATCAAGACCGGGGCAGGAATCCTCACGCTGAGCGGCGACCTCTCGGAATTCGAGGGCAGCCTGGCGGTGAATGGCGGTGCACTGGCCCTCAACACCGCGTTCGCCGGCAGCCTCGCCGTGCTGTCGGGCGGCACGCTGCAAGGCTCGGGCACGGTGGGCTCGGTCGACATCGCCTCGGGCGGCGCCGTGGCGCCGGGCAACTCGATCGGCACGTTGACGGTGACCGGCGATGCGACCTTCAGCGCTGGCTCGACCTACCAGATCGAGATCGACCCGACCGGCGCGTCGGACCTGCTCGCCGTCGGCGGCATCGCCACGCTGGGCGGCGCGACGCTCGATGTGCTGAAGGCCGCCGGCAGCTACACGGTTGGCACGCGCTACACCATCCTCACCGCCGATGGCGGCATCACCGGCACGTTCGGCACGCTGACCCAGGACATGCCCTTCATCGACCTCGCGCTGTCCTACGATCCCAACGACGTCTATCTCGACATCATCCGCAACGAGGTGACGTTCCCCTCGGTCGGCAACACGCCGAACGAGATCGCCACCGGCGGCGCGGTGGAATCGCTCGGCGTCGGCAACCCGGTCTATGATTCCGTGGTGTCGCAGACCAGCGTCGAGGCGGCCCGCGCCGCGTTCAACGCGCTCTCGGGCGAGATCGGCGCCTCGACCAAGGGCGTGCTGGTGGATGACAGCCAGTTCGTCCGCAACGCGGTGTTCGAGCGTCTGGTGACATCGGGCTCGGCGGCGCCGTCCGGCATGTCGGTAGCCCCGCTCGGCTATGCGGCTCCGACCAAATCGCAAAAGGCCGACAACGTACCATACCCTGTGAAGGCCGAACCGATGGTTGCCGCCGCCCCCGCCAGCGCGATCTGGGCGCAGGGCTTCGGCTCATGGGGCTCGACCGACGGCAACGGCAACGCCGCCTCGCTCGACCGCGACACTGGCGGCTTCTTCATCGGTGCCGATACGCTGGTCGGCGACTGGCGCCTCGGCGTGCTGGGCGGCTACAGCCAGACCTCGTTCGATGTCGATGCCCGCGCCTCATCCGGCGAGAGCGACAACATCCATGCCGGCATCTACGCCGGCACCAATTGGGGCGCGGTCAACTTCCGCGCCGGCGCGGCGTATACGTGGAACGACATCTCGACCTCGCGCTATGTCGGCATCCCAACGCCGCAACTGCTCGAGGCCGACTACGACGCCGGCACCGCGCAGGCCTTCGGCGAGCTGGGCTATGGCCTGGCGTGGGGCAGCGTGAATTTCGAGCCGTTCGCGGGCCTCGCCTATGTCAATCTCCACACCGACGGCTTCACCGAGACCGGCGGGCCGGCCGCGCTGACCAGCCCCACCGACTCCACCGACGCCACCTACACCACGCTCGGCCTGCGCGCCTCGACCACGTTCGAGACGGGGTCTCTCGCGACCACACTGCGCGGCATGCTGGGCTGGCGCCACGCCTTTGGCGACGTCACCCCGACCAGCGCCTACCAGTTCGCGGCCGGCGGCTCGCCGTTCACCGTCGAGGGCCTGCCGATCGCCGAGGACGCGCTGGTGATGGATGTCGGCCTCGACATGGCGCTGACCGAAACGGCGAGCCTGGGCGTGTTCTACAGCGCCCAGCTCAGTGACAGCGCCCAGGACCAGAGCGTGCGCGGCAGCCTGAACTGGAAGTTCTGAGGAGCATTGAGGCTTGAGTCGCGGTTTCGACTTCGCAGCGGAGCGCTTTCAGGCAGTTGAACATTCTACCGATTGACGTGCCAGCTCATCCCAACATCGCCGAGCTCTACCGCCGCAAGGTAGCTCTCGGAAGCTCTCGACCATCCTGACGACCGACCCAAAACGATGGACGCCTTCCGGCAACTCGTCACCCGCGTCGTGCTCATGCCGGGCGCCAAGCTCGGTGAGGTTTGCGCCGTCCTGCACGGCGACATCGTCGCTATCCCCGATTGGGTGTCGCAAGAAGCGGATAAGCCTCGGAAGGCTCATCCGACTTCCCATTCCGCGCTCGCTTTTTCGCGAGCGTCTAAACCAGTGCAAACCCGGGCTTGACCCGGGGATGAGGGGCGTTGAGGTTCAGAACAACCTTGCGCCGTTCGGGACTTCGCGGTCGGGGGAGAACAGCACCACCTCGCCGGCCTCGTCCGGGAAGCCCAACGTCAGCACCTCCGACATGATCGGGCCGATCTGACGCGGCGGGAAATTCACCACCGCCGCCACCTGACGGCCGACCAGATCCTCCACCGCATAATGCACGGTGATCTGCGCGGTCGATTTCTTGACGCCGATATGCGGGCCGAAATCGATCGTCAGCTTCAGCGCGGGCTTGCGCGCCTCGGGAAACATCTCGGCGAGGATGATGGTGCCGATCCGCACGTCGACCTTGAGGAAGTCGGCAATGGAGATCTGCTCGAGAGGGGCAATGCTCAATTCAACATATCCTTTTTAGGCTGCGACCGGCTCGTCCGGGGCCTTCTCCGTGCGACGCGCGCGCCGCCCGACGCAGGTCGCCAGCCGGCATACGCTGCCGAGAAGGCCGAGCGCCCGCTCGCCCTTGTCCAACTCGCGGTCGAGCGCCGCCATGGTGCGGGCGAGGCCCGGATCGTCGTCGCGCACGAAGGTTTGCAGCACCTTGGCAAAGATCAGCGCCAGCCCCTGCGCGCGCACCGCGCCCTTGAGGCCGGACGTGTCGATCTTGGCACTGGCCAGCATCCATTGCTGCGAGCGTACCGAGAGCCGGTTGAGCCCCATCGCCAGCGACGGGCTGCGGCGCACCGAGGCGCTGAGCGAGCGGATCGCCGGCTTGTAGGGCGCCAGCGCGTCGAGCCGGCGCATCAACACGTCGAACAGCCGGTCACGCGCCGGCTGGTCGTCCATGTCGTCGCCCGCGCCGGCCAGAACTTTCTGGTCGGTGGCGCGGATGAAGCTCGCCAGCATGTCGAAGGTCGAGCCATAGGAGGCGCGCAGATCGGCCAGCGAGACGCCGGCACGGGTCGCCACGTCGCCCAGCGAAATCTGGTCGAACGACCGCTCGCCGAGCAGAGCGAGAAAGCTGTCGAGAATATGCGTGCGCGGATCGGGTGCCGCTGCCGCTTTGGTACCGCCGGGAGATTTTGCCATGGAAGGCTCCTGTCCTGAACGTCGCCAGATCAGGACTCTAGGACTCGTCGGCCTAAAGGAGAAGGGCTTTCAGCCGGCAAGCTCGCGCGAGCGCTTCGCCGCCGCCGCCACCGCCTCGGTCAGCAGCGGTGTGAAGCCGTTATCCTCGTTCATCAGCACGGCAAGCGCCGCCGCCGTGGTGCCATTCGGCGAGGTCACATTCTTGCGAAGCGTGGCCGGCTCGATGCCGGAGCGCGCGATCAGTTCGCCCGCGCCCGCCACGGTCGCGCGCGCCAGCCGGTCGGCAAGGTCGGCGGGCAAGCCGGCCCTAGCACCGGCTTGGGCCAGCGCTTCCGCCAGCAGGAACACATAGGCCGGACCGGAGCCGGAGACGGCGGTGGCGAGGTCGATCATCGCCTCGTCGTCCACCCACTCCACGCCGCCGCTGGCCCTCAAGAGGGCGTCGGCGATGCTCATCTGCTCCGGCGTCACATGGGCGTTCGGCACCGCGACGGTGATGCCGCGCCCGATCGCCGCCGGGGTGTTGGGGATGGAGCGCACCACCGCCATGCCCTGAGGGAAGGCGGCTTCGAGGAAAGCCAATGTGCGCCCGGCCATGATGGAGACCACCAGCGTGCCGGGACCGGCGAGCGACGCGACCTTCGCCAGCACATCGGGCGCCACCTGCGGCTTCACCGCCAGCAGCATGACGGCAGGAGCGATCGGGTTCAGCGCGACGCCCCGCTTCTCCAGCATGGCAACGACTTCCGGCGACGGGCCGGGATCGATCACCGCGACGCCGGCCGGCGTCAGCCCGAGTTCCAGCCAGCCCTCCAGCATAGCGCCGCCCATCTTGCCGGCGCCGATCAGCAGCACCCGGCCGGAAATGTGGGAAATGGGAGACATGGCGGAACTCGATCTGAACAGAGGGACAGGATGGTGGGAACCTTAGCTAGCTGGGCATGCCCTGGCCATGCCTCAGCATCGGTCCATCCTTCGAGGCGCGCTGCGCGCGCACCTCAGGATGACGGCGTACTGAGAGAGCAATCACGGACTGACAGCAGCCGCCTCCACCATAAGCCCGTCATCCTGAGGTGCCCGGCGTAGCCGGGCCTCGAAGGATGCCCGCTTGGCAGGCCGCCGCCCCCAGTACTCACGCCTCGCCGACGGTCTCGAACAGGGTGGCGTCCATGGCTTCACGGGCCGACTTGCCGGCCCACACCACGAACTGGAACGCCGGAAAATAGCGCTCCACCGACTCGATGGCGCATTCCATCAGCACTTCCAGCTGCCGGTCGGTGGCTTCTGCGCCGGCCAGCAGAAGGGCGTGGCGGAACATGATCACGCCTTCCTTGGACCACAGGTCGAAATGACCGATCCACATCTGCTCGTTGATCAGCGAGAGCAGGCGCAGAACCTCGGTCTTGCGCTTCTCCGGCACCTTCAGGTCGAAGGCGCAGGCGATATGAAGCTCCATCCACTGGAACGAGACGTGGCAGTCGGTCCATCGGCCTTCGAGAGAGATGGTGATCTCGTCTTCGGCCGAGCGCTCGAACGACCACTCGTTCAGCGCCGCCATGCGCTCGACCAGATCGAGCGGATTGAGGCGGGAATCGGCTTCAAAATCGGTATAGGTCATGCTCGACCTCGCGAGGGTGGGCGCGGAGGGGGTCGAACGCACGCAACGCGGTGGCAAATCCGGCAAGCTGTTCGAGTCTCGAACGAATCGCCGTACCCGACTATATCGCGCTGAATCCGTACCTCGCTACGACCGTCTGGCCATGATCGCCGTCAAACGATCCTAAGGCCCATCAGTCCGGGATTCGCTCAGGAGCCGCAAGCGATGATACGCGGCGTCCACAAGGCTGGGGTGGGCTCAGCCCAGCGAGTCCGGCGTGGCAAAGCGGGCTTCGAGCGCGGCGATGCGCGCCTCGAGCCGCTCATTCTCTTCGCGCGCCGCGGCGGCCAGGTCTTTCACCGTGTCGAATTCCTCGCGCGTCACCACGTCGAGTTCGCGCAGGATTCGCTCGGCCTGCGCGCGCATCACGGTTTCCACCTCGCGCCGCGCGCCGGTGGCGACGCCGGCGGCATCGTTCATCAGCTTGGCCAGGTCGTCAAAAATGCGGCTGGTGGTTTGGGTCATCGTCTCATGCTCCCGGCAAAGGCCCGTCACAGAACCTGCCTTCTCAGGAACAATGGGGCGCAGGGCCTCCGACTGCAAGGGCGCGCGCGTTGCATCCCACAGCCGTGTTGGGCCTTGATCCTGTCACGCGACACGGGCAAGACCACGGATGAAGGGCGCACCATGGTGTGAATCGTGCGCCGCCCCCGCAGCCGAGACCCGTCGATGCCCCTGCTCGCCCTGCCCTTCCCCGCCATCGACCCGATCCTGATCGAGCTCGGCCCGTTCGCGATCCGCTGGTACGCGCTGGCCTATGTCGCCGGCCTGCTGCTCGGCTGGTGGCTGGCCAAGCGCCTGTGCTCCCACCCCGCTCTGTGGGGCGGCAAGGCGCCGATCGCCCCAGAACAGTTCGACGACGCGGTGGTGTGGATCGCGTTCGGCGTGATCCTCGGCGGGCGCATCGGCTATGTGCTGTTCTACAATTTGCCCTATTACGCCGCGCACCCGCTGGAAGCGCTCACCGTCTGGCATGGCGGCATGTCGTTCCATGGCGGGTTCCTCGGCTCGATCCTCGCCATGGCGCTGTTCTGCTGGCGGCGGAAGCTGCCGCTGGTCTCGATGCTCGACATCGCCGCCGCCGTGGTGCCGATCGGGCTGTTCTTCGGGCGACTGGCCAATTTCATCAATGGCGAGCTCTGGGGGCGGGTGACGGACGTTCCGTGGGCCTTCGTGTTCCCCAATGGCGGGCCCGAGCCACGCCATCCCAGCCAGCTCTATGAGGCGGGGCTGGAGGGCCTTGTCATCTTCGTCGTGCTGCTGCTGGCGGTGCGCGCCGGGGCGCTGGCCCGGCCGGGGCTGATCGCCGGCATCTTCGTGCTGCTCTATGGCTGCGCCCGCATCTTCGTGGAGATGTTCCGCGAGCCGGACGCGCAGCTCGGCTATCTCTATGGCGGCATCACCATGGGCATGCTGCTCTCGGTGCCGATGCTGCTGGTCGGCCTCTATTTCATCGTGCGCGCCGCGCGCCGGCCGGCGCTGCACGCGACGACGGCTCCATGAGCACCCCGCTCGGCCTTGCCTTGGCGCGTGCCATCGCGCTGACCGGGCCGATGACGGTGGCGGACTATATGGAGCAGTGCCTGTTCCATCCCGAGCACGGCTATTACACCACGCATGAGCCGTTCGGCGCCCAGGGCGATTTCGTCACCGCGCCGGAGATCAGCCAGATGTTCGGCGAATTGCTTGGCCTGTGGGCGGCGGATTCATGGATGCGGCTGGGCTCCCCCTCGCCCTTCATATTGGCCGAGTTCGGCCCCGGTCGCGGCACCATGATGGCCGACGCCTTGCGCGCCACCCGCATCGTGCCGGGCTTTCACGAGGCCGCGAGCGTGGTGCTGGTGGAAGCCTCCCCACGCCTTCGTGCCAAGCAGCGCGAGACGCTGGCGGGATATCAGGTCGACTGGTGCGCTTCGCTCGACGAGGTGCCGGGCGGCCCGCTGATCCTGCTCGCCAACGAGTTCATCGACGCGCTGCCGATCCGCCAGTTTGTCCGCGCACCGGAAGGCATTGCCGAGCGCATGGTCGGGCTGGATGACGACGGCGCGCTGCAATGGGGCCTGCGCCCCGGCGCCCGGCTTGATGCGCGCGGCGAAGCCTTGATGCAGCGCGCGCCCGCTGGCTCCATGCTGGAAATCTGCCCGCTCGGCCTCACCATCGCGGAACGGCTGGGTGCACGGCTGGCGACCTCGGGCGGAGCGGCACTGTTCGTCGATTACGGCCATTCCGGCGGTTTCGGTGATACGCTGCAGGCGCTTCGCGCCCACCGCTATGACGATCCGCTGGCGCATCCCGGCGAGGCCGACATCACCGCCCATGTCGATTTTGCAGCGCTCGCCCGCACTGCGGCCGCGAGCGGCGCCCGCGCCTTCGGACCCATCACGCAAGGCATGCTGCTGGAACGGCTCGGTCTGCCGG
>LNAP01001463.1_pt1 | contig 25839 bp, 24 predicted proteins | sample 602601 | NCBI WGS metagenome assembly LNAP01 (sample SAMN02440304, study PRJNA202911) | soil metagenome | biome: Subtropical and temperate rainforests or woodlands; isolation source: soil samples (1 kg each in a 20% v/v slurry with milli Q water) were... ...
GTCACCGCGCCGCGCGTGCTGGCTTCCTACAAGCTTTCATTCGGCGCATCGCTCCTCGCGGCGGGAATCAATACCGTGTTCGGCGCGCTCCTGGCCTGGTCGCTGGTGCGCTATCGTTTTCCCGGCCGGAAGCTCGTCGATGCGTTAGTGGACCTGCCTTTCGCCCTGCCCACGGCGGTGGCCGGGATTGCGCTCACCGCTTTGTATGCGGGCAATGGCTGGCTGGGCAAACTGCTGGAACCCTTGGGCATCAAGGTCGCATTCACGCCGCTGGGCGTGCTGGTGGCGCTGGTGTTCATCGGCCTGCCGTTTGTCGTGCGCACGGTGCAGCCGATTCTGGAAGACCTGGAGCTCGAACTTGAAGAAGCCGCCACCTGCCTGGGCGCGCAGCGCTGGCAGATCATTCGCCGGGTCATCCTGCCCGCGCTCACCCCTGCGCTACTCACCGGCTTTGCGCTGGCTTTCGCGCGCGCCGTGGGCGAATATGGCTCTGTCATTTTCATTGCTGGCAACCTGCCGATGGTGTCCGAAATCACCCCGCTGATGATCATCACCAAGCTCGAACAATATGACTACACGGGCGCGACTGCCATTGCGCTGGTCATGCTGGCGGCATCCTTCATCCTGTTGCTGGTCATCAACAGCCTGCAAGGCTGGAGTGCGGCGAGCAGCTCATCCGCCGGCGGGAGGAAATCCTGATGGCTGGCATTGCACAAACCTTGCACGGCGCCCGCAGGCATCACGATTACCAGGCCAGCCCGGCCACGCGCGAGGTGCCGTGGGTGCGCTACACCGTGCTCACGCTCGCCCTGGGCTTCTTCGCCCTGTTTCTGCTGCTGCCGCTGTTCGCCGTTTTTAGCGAGGCATTGCGCAAGGGCTGGGGCGTGTATTTCGCCGCGCTGGTGGAACCGGATGCGCTCTCGGCCATGCGCCTGACCCTGCTCGCCGCAGGCATTGCCGTGCCGCTGAACCTGGTGTTCGGCGTCTCTGCCCCCTGGGCAATCGCCAAGTTCGAGTTTCGCGGCAAGCAGTTCCTGATCACCTTGATCGACTTGCCCTTCTCCGTCTCCCCAGTCGTCGCCGGTTTGATCTATGTGCTGGTGTTTGGCGCGCAGGGCTGGTTCGGCTCCTGGTTGAGCGACCATGACATCCGCATCATTTTTGCCGTGCCCGGCATTGTGCTGGCGACCATTTTCGTCACCTTCCCGTTTATCGCCAGGGAACTCATCCCGCTGATGGAAGCCCAGGGCCGCGACGAGGAAGAAGCCGCGACAGTGCTGGGCGCGTCGGGCTGGCAAACCTTCTGGCGCGTGACCTTGCCGAATATCAAATGGGGTTTGCTGTACGGCGTGATTCTCTGCAATGCCCGCGCGATGGGCGAATTCGGCGCGGTGTCGGTCGTCTCCGGCCATATCCGCGGGCAGACCAACACCCTGCCCTTGCAGGTGGAAATCCTGTACAACGAATACAACTTCGCCGCCGCTTTTGCTGTGGCGTCCCTCCTGGCCTTGCTGGCGCTGATTACGCTGGCGCTGAAAACTTATATCGAATGGCGTCAAACAGCCACACTTTCACCAGACTCAATGGAGCCGACAACATGAGCATCGAAGTCCGCAATATCCGCAAAGCCTTTGGCACGTTTGAGGCGCTGAATGATGTCTCGCTGGAATTTCCCAGCGGCGAGCTGGTTGCCTTGCTCGGCCCTTCCGGTTGTGGCAAGACCACGCTGTTGCGCATCATCGCCGGGCTGGAATCGGCTGACGCGGGCACGGTGTTTCTCGAAGGCGAGGATGCTTCCGGCACGCATGTGCGCGAGCGCCAGGTCGGTTTTGTGTTTCAGCATTACGCGCTGTTCCGCCACATGACGGTGTTTGAAAACATCGCCTTCGGCCTGCGTGTCAAACCGCGCAATCGCCGTCCCGCCAAAGCCGACATTCAGCGCAAGGTGCATGAGCTGCTGAACCTCGTGCAGCTCGACTGGCTCGCTGACCGTTATCCGGCGCAACTCTCCGGCGGCCAGCGTCAGCGCATCGCCCTGGCGCGTGCGCTGGCTGTCGAACCGCGCGTGCTGTTGCTGGATGAACCCTTCGGCGCGCTGGACGCCAAAGTGCGCAAGGAATTGCGCCAGTGGTTGCGCCGCCTGCATGACGAGCTGCACATCACCAGCATTTTTGTCACCCATGACCAGGAGGAGGCGCTGGAAGTGGCCGACCGCGTGGTGGTCATGAACCATGGCCAGGTCGAGCAAATCGGCACGCCGCAGGCGGTGGTCGAACAACCCGCCACGTCTTTTGTCGCCGACTTCATCAATCTGGACGACCACGGCCCCGACTGGCTGGTGGCCGCGCGCCTGAAGCATCGCGGCTACGCACTTCAGGCCAGTGATAATCAACTGCGCGCATGACCGGCCATGTAAAGTAACGGCACCATGAACTTCCAACAACTCCGCATCATCCGCGAAGCCGTGCGCCGCGATTTCAATTTGACGGATGTCGCCAACGCACTATTTACCTCGCAGTCCGGCGTCTCCAAACACATCAAGGATCTTGAGGATGAACTGGGCGTAGAGATTTTCATCCGCCGTGGCAAGCGCCTGACCGGGCTCACCGAGCCGGGCAAGGAGCTGGCCGAGATTGTCGAGCGCATGCTGCTCGACGCGCGCAACATCAAGCGCCTGGCCGACCAGTTTGCCAACCGCGACCAGGGCCAGCTCACGCTGGTCACCACGCACACCCAGGCGCGCTATGCCCTGCCCAAGGTCGTGGCGCAATTCAAGACGGCATTCCCCAGGGTGCATCTCGCCCTGCATCAGGCCGGCCCCAAGGAAATCGTCGCCTTGCTGCGCGCGGGCGAGGCCGACATCGGCGTGGCCACCGAAGCGCTGGAAGGCGAGCCTGATCTCGCCACCTTCCCCTGGTACACCTGGCATCACTCGGTGATCGTCCCCGTCGGCCACCCGCTGACCCAACTGCAAGGACTCACGCTGGCCGCGCTGGCTGAATATCCGCTGATCACCTACCACGAAGGCTTCACCGGCCGCGGCTCGATTGACCGCGTATTTGCCGAGGCGGGCTTGCTACCCGACATCATCCTCTCCGCGCTCGATGCGGATGTCATCAAAACCTATGTCGAGCTCGGCCTGGGCGTGGGCATCATCGCCTCGATGGCGTTTGACCCGCGCAAGGATAGCGGACTAACCCTGCTCGACGGTGCAGGCATATTCCCCACCAACACGACCCACATCGCCATCCGCCGTGGCCATTATTTGCGCAGCTATGCCTACCGGCTCATTGAACTCTGCTCGGCGCAGCTCACCGAAAATATCGTGCGTACCGCCTCGGCGCCACCCAAAAATGCGCTGGATCAGGACGATTGATTCGATTCAAAATAAAAGTCGGCGCTGATGAAGCCCCTGCACTACAAGGCGGTCGAGCAAAAAACGCTCTCCTCGCCGTAGCGGATGGTGAGACGGCGGATAGCGCAAAACGTGGCATGGCCATTACGCCAATTACGCCAGCGCCAGCTGCGCAAGCTTGACCCAATAGCGGATGCCAGTGGCGATGATCTCATCGTTGAAGTCGTAATGCGGGCTGTGCAGCATGCAGTTGCCCGCCGTTGGCCCATTGCCCAGCCAGACATAACAAGCCGGCCTGGCCTGTGCGAGATAGGCAAAGTCTTCCGCGCCCATGCTCGGCTTCAACTGCGTTTGCACTGATTCAACCCCGACTACTTCTTGCGCTGCGGCCAGCGCAATGGCCGTGGCGTCCGGCGCATTGACGGTCGGCGGATAACCGCGTGCGTATTTCATCTCGATCTGCACGCGATAGGTTGCCGCGATGCCATTGCACACACGCTGCATCGCCGCTTCCAAGGCGTCCTGCAACGCGGTATTCAGCGTGCGCACTGTGCCGCCCAATTGCGCCGTTTCCGGCAACACGTTGTCCGCATGCCCCGCGTGAAAGCACGTCACGCTGACCACCGCCGCATCCTGCGGGTCCGTCTCGCGCGAGACCAGCGCTTGCAAGGCCTGCACCAGGGCGCTGCCCGCCAGCACCACATCCACCGCCTGATGCGGCATGGCGGCGTGTCCGCCGCGGCCGGTAATCTTGATGTCAAAGCGGTCCGTGCCCGCCATCACCGGCCCTTCGGTGACGCCGAAACTGCCTGCGGGCAGCCCCGGCCAGTTATGCAAACCGAATACACGCTCCATCGGGAAGCGCTCGAACAAGCCTTCTTCAATCATCACCTGGCCGCCGCCTTCATGCTCTTCCGCCGGTTGAAAAATGAAATACACCGTGCCGTCAAAATTGCGCACGGCGGATAACGCTTCGGCCGCGCCCAGCAGCATCGCCGTATGGCCATCGTGGCCGCAAGCGTGCATGCGCTGCGCATGTTGCGAACGATGCGCAAAGGTGTTCATTTCATGCAGCGGCAAGGCATCCATGTCAGCGCGCAGGCCGATGGCGCGAGGACTCGTGCCCAAGGAGAGCCTGGCCACCACGCCCGTTTTGGCTATGCCGCGATGCACTTCCAGATTGAGTCCATCAAGATAATCCGCGACTTTTTCCGCCGTGCGGTGCTCATCGAACGCCAGCTCGGGATGCGCGTGAATATCACGGCGAAAGGCCGTTATCTTGGGGATGAGGGCAGCTAGCAGTTGATCATTCAGAGCCTTCGGCATACATCCGTTCCAGCAATAAGTTGATCTTGTATCCTAGCCCAAATAAACAGGCTGCGCTATGCGCCTGAATCCTGGAAGCGAGCCCTTAGCGGCCCAGCTTATTTGCCCAACCCACGCCATTTGCCCAAACTATTTTGCCGGGAGCAGTTTTTGTGGGTCAACCGGTTTGCCCTGCTGCCTGATTTCAAAATGCAGGCGCGGGCTGGCGGCATCGCTTGCCCCCATGAGCGCAATCTTTTGCCCACGCTTAATTTGCTGTTTTTCTTTCACCAGGATTTGGCTGTTATGCGCATACACGGATAACCAAGTGGCATCATGGCGCAACACCACCAGATTGCCATAACCACGCAAACCCGTGCCCACATAAGAAACCGTACCATCGGCCGCAGCCACAACCGGATCGCCCATCTTGCCCGCAATATCCACGCCCTTGCTGCTGCTATCATTAAACGTCGCAAGCAGCCTGCCAGCGGCAGGCCAGGCCCAGCCCTGTGGCGTTACGGCTTCATTTTTCCCATTGGCAGCGGGTATCTCGGCGGCTTTAGGTGCTGCTGCCTGTGCTGTCGCGGGTACTTTTCCCGCTGCGCCAGCGGATGATTTTTCAGCCACCTCTTCTGCCTGGACACGGGCCAAGGCATCTGTCGTAAAGGCCTCCCTACCGCCTTTAGGGGAACGCTTGACAGGCTCTGTTGCGGCAACATTGGCACCAGCCATGCCACTGGCAGGCTTAACCTCGATAATACCTTCCGATGCCACAGGCTTGGCTATGGCAACCTGCGCGCCGTCGGCTTCGGGTGGAGCAACCCGCAATAACTGATCCACCTGGATCAGATTGATGTTATCCAGATGATTCCATTCAGCCAGTTCTTTGTAGTCCCGCCCGTGATCCAAGGCAATGCCATACAAGGTATCGCCCTTTTTGACTCGATACATGCCCGCAACAGGCTTGGAAGGGGCACTCACCGGCGTGCTTCCCTGTAGCGCACCCAAGCGATCAACCACTGGCACAGGGGTTGTGTTCGCGCAGCCCGCGAGAAAAACACAAAACCAGGCGCAGAGCGGCAGTCCGACGGTTTGCATAACAGTCATAAAACGCCCCCGAGCAAAGGCACAAAGCGCACGGCCTCAAAGCGCGATTCGACAAAACCCGCAGGCGTTTTTTCTACCAGGCAAATCACTTGTTCAGCGCTCCCCAAAGGCATCACCAAACGCCCGCCGGGTGCCAGTTGCGCCAGCAAGCCAGGTGGCACGGCATGCGCCGCTGCGGCCAGAATAATCGTGTCAAACGGCGCGGCCTCGGCCAGCCCCAGATTGCCATCGGCATGTTTTAAGCGAATGCGCGTGAGTTTGAGTTGCCGCAAGTTATCTCGCGCTTTTGCCAGCAATGGGGCAATGCGCTCAACAGCAAATACCTGCGTAGTCAAAAGGCTCAATACCGCTGCTTGATAGCCACAGCCCGCGCCAATTTCCAGCGTTTTACCCAGGTCACGCCCTTGAATCAAAATTTCTATCATGCGCGCAACCACATACGGCTGCGAGATGGTCTGCGCAAAACCCAAAGGCAGCGCGGTGTCTTCATAGGCGCGGCTGGCCAACGCGGGTTCAACAAACACATGGCGCGGGATCAAGCTCATCGCATGTAATACGCGTGCGTCAGACACGCCTTGCTCCCTCAAGCGCTCCACCATGCGCGCCCGCGTGCGCTCGGAAGTCATGCCGATCCCCGCCTGTTGCGGCTGATTAAAAAAAACTTTATTCATTAGAATAACTTTTCACCCTCATGACACACCGGTCGAATCCATGCCTGCACATCCGCTAATTGCGCGGGGTGCGTTAAATCAATCTGCAGGGGCGTCACCGACACCCAGCCATGCTCGACCGCGTAAAAATCCGTGCCTTCGCCCGCATCCGCCGCAGGGCCGGCCGCACCTATCCAATACACTGTCTCGCCGCGTGGCGAGGTGGATTTAATCGCCGGTTCGGCCTTGTGGCGCCGCCCAAGGCGCGTCACCTGGATGCCCCGTAAATCCCCATACGGGCGATTGGGCACATTGACATTGAGCAGCACAGGAAAATCAAACGGGCTGGCTTGAAACTGCTCCACTAACGCGCGCGCCACGCGGCCCGCCGTGGCAAAGTGCTGCACTTCCTCGCGCAGATGCGTCACGAGTGAGATGGCAATGGCCGGCACACCGAGCAAATGTCCTTCCATGGCTGCGGCCACCGTGCCGGAATAAATCGTGTCGTCCCCCATGTTGGCGCCAAAATTGATGCCTGAGACCACCATGTCGGGCTGCGTGGGCAACATGCCGGTCACCGCCAAATGCACGCAATCGGATGGCGTGCCATTCACATAATAAAAACCATTGCCCGCCTGACGCAGGTTGAGCGGACGGTCCAGCGTCAGCGAATTACTCGCCCCGCTGCGGTTACGTTCTGGCGCAACCACCGTCAGCTCAGTGAGCTCTGCCAGTCCATCCAAACTCGCCGCGAGCTGCCCGAGTCCGGGGGCAAGATAACCATCATCATTGCTGAGCAAAATGCGCATGGGTCAATCTAACTTGAAAAATAAGCCTATGAAATAATCATCGTAATATGGCGATGCTAATGCAGGTCAGCCTGGCAAGAACGCCACATTGCCCGGACGATTGGCTTGCAAAAGAAAAAAGCGGAAAAGAGCGGAAAAAAGCGGAAAAGATCGGAAAAAAGCATCAGGTCGGATGTGTATTTTAGCCCATGACTCTCACGCTAAAGCGCTGAATAAGGATAGGATGCGCCAACATGAAAATAATTCTTCATTCTGCCGCAAACGATATCCCGGATGCTGACTGGGCAAGCCTGGATCATCAAAACGATCCCTTCATGAGCGGTGCCTTTTTGCGTATCGCTGAAAAAGTGATGCGAATCGGTATCCAGCAGAACGGCGCTGATGAAGCCACTGATGAGGCACCTGCACAGCAAAAAGATGGCCAAGCAAAAGACGCCCTGACGGAACCCCTGCGCAGCAGGACAGACGCGCCAAGCGCGCGCCCCTCGCCGCTGCAGATCCGCGCCGGAGCGGATGCTGATACGGCGCTCGGTTGGCAGGCGCAGCATCTGGCGCTATATGACGCAACCGCACCCGGTGGTGAAAGGCTTCTTGGCCTGTTGCCATGCTATCTGCGCACGCATTCCTTCGGCGATTTTTCACATGACTGGCACTGGGCGGCTGCCTGGGAACGCGTCGGCCTGGCCTACTATCCCAAACTGGTGAGCGGCGTTCCCTTCACCCCATCCCCCGGCCCGCGCCTGCTGGTCCGGCAAGGTGTCGCCCGGCTGCCTGTGGTGCAGGCGTTGATCGAAGCCGCCGCCCATGTCGCCCGCACGCAACAGGTTTCTTCCTGGCAATGCTTATTCGTTGAAGAAGCCGACCATGATGCGTTAGCCGCCGCTGGCCTGTTGATCCGGCGTGGCGTGCAATTTCACTGGATCAACAAAAATTACGCCAGCTTTGATGACTTTCTTGCCGACTTTACAGCAGACAAGCGCAAAAAACTCAAACGCGAACGTCGTGCAGTAAGGGAATCCGGCTTGCGGCTGGAAGTGCGCCACGGGGACGAAATTGACCCAGCCTTATGGCACATCATCCATCGCCAATACCGCGACACCTTTGCCCGCTACGGCAACCATCCCGCTTTTCCACCGGCGTTCTTCATCGAAGCCGGAGCAGCCCTTGGCCGCCAGTTGCTCGTCTTTCTCGCCTTTGATGGCGAACGGCCGGTCGCCTCCGCCATTTGCTATCGCGATGCCACGACATTGTATGGCCGGCACTGGGGTTCGGAAGTGGATGTGCCCGGCCTGCATTTCGAGCTGTGTTATTACCAAGGCATAGACTACTGCATTGAACACGGCCTGCAACGCTTTGAGCCCGGCGCGCAAGGCGAACACAAACTGGCGCGCGGCTTTGAACCTGTGCCGACCTGGTCAGGCTACTGGATTGCCGACCCCGGCATGCGGCGCGCAGTGGCAGACTTCATCGCCCGTGAAACACTCGCCATGGAAGATTACGCCGCTGAAACGACGGGCCATTTGCCATTTAAAAAGTAGCAAAAGTTAGCCGTTGCCGCCCCCATCATCCGCCGTGGCTATCCCACGACGCCCACGGCGAACGGGCGCTGATCCGCCCATTCGCCGCGCTATCCAACGCTCATGGTCAGTAAATGCCACCCGCCGATGGTGAAACACGCGAAAGACGGCGTAAAGGAGTCCCGTCCCCGGCCGACTTTGCATCGCCAGCCGACTGTGGCGGCGCACGCAGTCGACGCGTTTTACCGAGACGACCCGCCCGCAAAGTTTTCAAAGCGCGTGTATTCGCCGATGAAGGTCATGCGCGCTGTGCCCACGGGACCGTTACGGTGTTTGCCGATGATCACTTCCGCCGTGCCTTTATCCGGCGTGTCCGGTTTGTAATACTCTTCGCGGTACATCATCATGATGATGTCCGCATCTTGCTCAATGGCGCCGGATTCACGCAAGTCGCTCATCAAGGGGCGTTTGTCGGTGCGCTCTTCGACTTTGCGGGACAACTGCGAGAGCGCGATGACGGGCACTTGCAGTTCTTTGGCCAACGCCTTGATGGAGCGTGAAATTTCCGAGATTTCCGTGGCGCGGTTTTCGCCGTAACCGTTCGAGCTCATAAGTTGCAGATAGTCGATGACGATCAAGCCCAACTTGCCGAATTGGCGGTGCAGGCGCCGCGCGCGGGCACGCAGGTCGGTGGAATTGATCGCGCCGGTTTCATCAATATGAATCGGCGCCTCGTGCAGCTTGCCTAATGCTACCGTCATGCGGTCCCATTCGTCATCGGTCAGGCGGCCCGTGCGCAGCTTGCCTTGGTCAATGCGCCCGACGGAGGAAAGAAAGCGCGTGGCGAGCTGCGGGCCGGACATTTCCAGGCTGAAAATCGCCACCGGCTGGCGCAGCTCAACGCCGATGTATTCAGCAATGTTGAGTGCAAAGGCTGTTTTACCCATGGACGGACGGCCGGCGACCACGATCATGTCGCCCGGTTGCAAACCCGATGTCATACGATCGAGATCAACAAAGCCAGTGGGCACGCCGGTAATGTCGGAACCGCTATCCCTGGCGAGCAGGGCTTCCATTTTTTCAACAACCTCGCCCAGCAAGGGTTGAATTTGCACAAAGCCGCCCGCGTCGCGGTTGCCCGTTTCGGCAATTTCCAGGATGCGCCGTTCAGCATCGTCCAGTAACTGCTTAACGTCGCGTCCTGCAGGATTCAATGCCTGGCCTGCGATTTCGTCGCCCACGGTGACGAGCTGGCGCAAAATGGCACGCTCGCGCACGATTTCAGCATAACGGCGCACATTCGCCGCCGAAGGCGTGGCATTGGCGATCTCCGCCAGATAGGCCAGACCCCCGGTTTGGTCCACCTCGTTGGATTGCTCGATGGATTCATAGGCAGTCACGACATCGGCCGGGCGGCCGCGCTGGATAAGCTTGCCAATGTGGCGGAAAATTCGCTTATGGTCATCGCGATAAAAATCGTTTTCACGCACCACATCGGCAATGCGGTCCCACGCCGCGTTGTCGATCAACAAGCCGCCAATCAGAGATTGCTCGGCCTCAATGGAATGCGGTGGCAGCTTGAGCGCAGCTACCTGCGGATCAAGAACAGGGGGGGCATTAAATGATCGAACGTTGGCCATAACTATCTCCGCAATGAAGCCGACCAGTGTACTCCGCACCGCGCTCGCTGGTAAGTGCATAAGCTGTGGAACTTGTGTGGATAACTTGTGGAATGGGCGTGCATAAGTCCATGACATCCATCACCCCATCGAATCAAGGGCTGGCAAATGGGCCCGGGGCCCGCCCATCCTTCCCTCACGGGAAGGCTACGCTATGGCCCGCTGCGCCCGGTCATTACGTCATTACTTGACACGCTTGGCCAAGTATTCCACATTGAAAAAAACGAGCTGCCCCGATGAGGGAACAGCCCGTTTTCTTGCCCAGCAACGGCACACCGGGCGTTAGCCCAGTATGGCAGAACCAGATTAGTGCTCGCCCAAGACGGACACCGTGATCCTAGCCACCACATCGCTATGCAAAGCGATTTCAATTGCCGCATCGCCAATGGCTTTGAGCGGACCTTCAGGCAAACGAATGGCGGAGCGCTCAACGTTGTGGCCTTGCGCTTTCAACGCGTCCGCAATGTCGATGTTGGTCACGGAACCGAACAAGCGGCCATCCATGCCGGTTTTGCGCGTGATTTGCAGCATCAGCCCATCGAGCTTGGCAGCTTCGGCTTGCGCTTCGGCCAATCGGGCTTGTTGCGCCGCTTCGAGCTCAGCACGCTTGGCTTCGAACACCTTGCGGTTCGCTTCCGTGGCGCGCTTGGCCTTGCCTTGGGGGATCAAATAGTTACGTGCGTAACCGTCTTTAACTTTAACTTCATCACCCAGGTTACCGAGGTTGACGACTTTTTCCATCAAAATAATTTGCATGGTCTACTCCTCGATTATTGGTGCAAATCAGTAAACGGCATCAAAGCCAAAAAGCGCGCACGCTTGATAGCCGTTGACAGTTGGCGCTGGTAGCCGGTTTTGGTGCCCGTGATGCGGGCGGGCATGATGCGTGCGTTTTCAGCGATGAAGTCTTTCAGAATCTCGACATCCTTGTAGTCGACTTCTTCAATTTTCTCGACGGTAAAGCGGCAAAACTTGCGCCGTTTAAACATGCTCCGGCCTTTTTCGCCTTTGCCCCCTTTACCTGCTGCTAGCTTACCTTTGGGTTTAAATGCCATTTTCAATTTCCTTCCACAAATTCAATCGTATTGACATGCAGTACGGGTGTTTTCCGTTTCAAACTGCGTGCCGCTAAAAAACCACTCACTGTTAATGCTGTACCGGGTTTGACGGTTGCCAGTATCTGCGCCTGATTTCCTATCGCGACACAATCCATTTCACAACCCACCTTGCGTTCAACTGAAGCTTCGATTTGCATCGATTCGTGCATCAGGCTGAAGTCAAGCACCGCAACACCTGCCGGGGTGCGCCGCAGGGCGCCACGCTCCTGCAAAATGCCGGACAGCTGGGCGAGGTTGATAGGCAATGCAAGCGTTCAACAACCGTCAACCATCAAGCAGCTGCAGGCGTCTCGACCGCTACGGGTTGTGCAGCAGACAGCGCAACGGTCGCATCACTTGGCGCAGCGGCACGACGGTCTTCTTTCATCATGGGCGAAGGTACCGTAATCGCCTTGCGCATTTTGATGACCAGATGACGCAGCACGGCATCGTTGAATTTGAATGAATTTTCCAGCTCAGCCAGGGCTTCGCCATCGCACTCGATGTTCATCAGCACGTAATGCGCCTTATGAACCTTTTGGATCGGGTAAGCCATTTGGCGGCGACCCCAGTCTTCCAGGCGGTGGATGACCCCTGCACGTGCGGTAACCAGCGCTTTGTAGCGCTCGACCATCGCGGGCACTTGCTCGGATTGGTCAGGGTGAACGATAAAAACGATTTCATAATGTCGCATGCAATCTCCTTTTGGTTAAGTGAAGCCCCCCCGCATGCGTAACGGGTGGAGCAAGGTGAGCCCGCGACTATAGCAGGCAATGGTGCCCAGAGCAAGCAAAAATTCAATGCCATGCGCGACAATTTGCCAAAGGTTCAATTAGTTAGCGCAGCCATCGGTTTTTTGCCCATGCGCCTATGCATAATATTGACTAGAATCATCGCCATGCTAGATAAGCGCTCGCAAACCCTGCTCAAAACCCTGATTGAGAATTACATTGCCGATGGCCAGCCGGTAGGCTCGCGCACGCTGGCCATGCGCTCCAACCTGGACCTGTCGCCCGCCACCATTCGCAATGTGATGTCCGACCTGGAAGAAATGGGCTTCATTACCAGCCCACACACCTCTGCTGGCCGCATCCCTACCTCCTTGGGCTATCGGCTGTTTATTGACTCGCTGCTTACCGTTCGCCCCCTCAACGATACGGATTTATCGGAAATCCAGGGTGCGATGCAGCCTGATCAACCGCAGCGCGTGATCAGCCATGCCTCCCAATTACTCTCGCAACTTACCTCATTCGCGGGCGTAGTGGTGGCGCCGCGCCGACAACAGCCGCGCATTCGGCAAATCGAGTTCTTGAGCCTGTCGGACAAGCGCATCCTGCTCATTATCGTCACCGACAATGGCGACGTGCAAAACCGCATCCTCTTCACCCCGCGCAACTACACCCCGGCAGAATTGACCTATGCGGCAAACTACCTGAACCAGAATTGCGTAGGACTTGCCTTTGACCAAATTCGCACGCGTGTCACGGAAGAGTTAAGCCAGCTTCGCTCGGACATGTCCACCCTCATGTCGGCGGCTTTGGATGCAGGCAACCAAGTGATGGCCGACACCGCCGACCAATACGTGATCAGTGGCGAGCGCAACTTGCTGGGCGTAGAAGACCTGGCCTCCAACATGACACGCATCCGCCGCTTGTTTGACTTGTTCGAGCAAAAAACCCATTTAGCGCAGCTATTGGCTTTATCGGATCAGGCCGAAGGCGTGCAGGTGTTCATTGGAGGCGAATCCGGCATTGCGCCGTTGGATGAATGCAGCGTGGTAGCCGCCCCGTATGAAGTTGACGGACATGTCGTGGGTTCCATCGGCGTGATTGGCCCGACCCGCATGGCCTATGAGCGGGTAATCCCGATTGTGGATATCACGGCCAAACTGCTGTCTTCCGCGCTCTCGGCGCCATAAACCGCATCACGCTTGACCAACGCAAAAACCTATGCCTCGCTACCTCCCTGAACCTGCACATCTGCATGGTGCGGCACAGAAAACGGCTGTTTTACTGGTGAATTTAGGCACGCCGGACGCACCCACGCCATCCGCCTTGCGGCGCTATCTCAAGCAGTTCTTGTGGGATCCGCGCGTCGTTGACATCCCGCGCGCGCTCTGGTGGCTGATTTTGAATGGCATCATCCTGAATTTGCGCCCAGCCAAGTCTGCGGCAAAGTACGTAAAAATCTGGCTCACCGAGGGCTCGCCCCTGCGCGTACACACGGCGCGGCAAGCCAAGTTGCTCAAGGGACTGCTAGGTCAGCGTGGCCATCCCGATATCGACGTTGCCTACGCCATGCGTTACGGCAAGCCATCCATTGCCAGTACCCTGAATGAACTCAAAACCCGCAGCGTCGAGCGCGTCCTGATTCTCCCCTTGTATCCACAATACGCCGCCAGCACAACGGCGAGCGTAATGGACGCTGTTGCCCACTGGGTCAAAACCACACGCAATCCGCCGGAATTTCGCTTTATCAAGCAATACCCTGATCACCCCGGCTACATTGCGGCACTGGCCAATAGCGTGAAGGAGCATTGGACAACCCATGGCCGCGGTGAGCGTCTGGTGATGAGCTTTCATGGCCTGCCGCAACGCTCCCTTGCCCTGGGCGACCCGTATTTTTGCCTGTGCCAGAAAACCGGCCGCTTGTTGGCCAAGGCTTTGGGCTTAGCAAAAGAAGACTACCTCATCACCTTTCAATCGCGTTTTGGCAAAGCCAAATGGCTAGAACCCTACACCCAAGCCACGCTGGAAAAACTGGCCGGTACAGGCATCCGGCGCGTGGATGTGATCTGCCCGGGTTTTGTCGCAGATTGCCTGGAAACGCTGGAAGAAATTGCGACCGAATGCAAAGACGCCTTTGTCGCCGCCGGGGGCAAGACCTTTTCCTATATCCCGTGCCTGAATGAGCGTGCCGACTGGATCACGGCCCTGGGCGACATGGCGGCCACGCACATGGCGGGCTGGCCATTGGATGCGGTGGTGAATCAAGCAGCAGACGAACGTGCCCGATACCTGGGCGACCTCGGCGCCAAGCACTAGCGCAATCAACTTGCCGCATCAAGACGCCCAAAGATTTTCAACCTGTTTTAATCCCCACGCCTCAGCCCTCTCGCGGCTGAGGATTTTGTCTTTTACCCCACGCTGGGAAAGATCAACCAATTCATTGGGTATATGGGCCATGGCCCTGGTTGAGAAAAACACCTTAACCTGCGGATGCAGCAAGGATTTTTCCGACTGCTCAACCACCACCCCGAGCCTGCCTGACGCCAGGCGAACCAGGGAACCAATCGGATAGATCCCCAGGCATTTGACAAAAGCCTGAAAAACTCTCTGGTCAAAGTGCCCATCGCACCACTCAGCCATTTTGCTGATGGAGATGGCTGGATCCCAGCCTGGCTTGTACGGGCGATTGGAGGTAATTGCATCATAAACATCGCACACGGCGCCCATTTTGGCGTACAGACTGATTTCATCACCCTGCAGACGTTTGGGGTAGCCAGTACCATCGGTTTTTTCATGGTGATGCAGAACCACATCAAGCGGAATCTCACCCACAGTGGTATGCGCCAACAATGTATCAAAGCCCAATTGCGGATGGCTTTTAATGACGGCAAACTCGTCATCCGTGAGCTTGCCCGGTTTGTTCAACACGCTCACCGGAATATGCGCCTTGCCTAAATCATGCAGCAAACCCGCCACGCCAAGCGCTTTGACTACGTCATCGGCCAAACCCAGCTGACGCCCCAAAGCAGTCATCAAGGCGCAAACAGCAACTGAATGCAGGTAGGTGTAATCATCTGCATTCTTTAACCGGGCAAGGCTGATAAGCGCACCTGAATTGCGCATGACCGATCCGGAAATCTCAGCAACCACAGCGCCTGCCGCTTCCATAGAAATGGCATTACCCATGCGGACATCCTGAAACATTTCAATGACGGCGGCTTTAGCGCGCGCGCAAATCTTTTCTGCGCGCAACAATTCTTCAGCCATCGGTGCTGTCTGGAACAACGGGGATGGCGCCCCTGTGCGCAGCAAAGTGCGATCCGCCGCACTCTCAATATCAGCATCAGAAGCCGCCTCCATGACGGTTTCAGTCGCAGGCACATCATCCCCCCTGCTGACATCAATCCACACCTCGGTGATGTCGCTTTCTTTTTTAATCCTGCGCAAGTCTGCCGGATCACTCAGCTTGAACTGCGAACGCCAGAAAGGGTGCTCCATCCAGGAACCACAAAACTCATGGATGTACATGCCTACCCGCAAATGCTCAACGCTGACCTTTTTCAACATACCCGATATCCCAAAATAAGAAAGAAGGCCAACAAACAAAAGCCGCCCTTGTGCGTATTCCCTTGTGCGTATTCCCTTGTGCGTGCTCCCTTGCGCCCCCCTTGTACGTTTAGATTCTAATGGGCGACTTGGCAACATAGAGAAAACATCCAACCTGGAAGCCGCCCCGGGAAGGGAGAACAAAGGATTGAAAGACTTGATCTGGGCAAAGCAAACAAGAAAAAAGTCGGCGCTGGCAAGACGGCGGAAAAATCATGGCGCCGCAAGAGGCCAGCTTGGCCAGCTTGGCCAGCTGGTGAAAGAAGGCACACGCCGCCGCCAAGCCCAATACTGCCCAATACCCCCCAATACCCCCCAAAAACCGTGCCGAATAAAGCCATCCCACCTCAGTGTTCATGCCTTTTTCTCTTGCCGTCAGGATCCAGGCAGACCTATAAGCCGCTTGTGGCTGGGTATAATTCCGCCTTTCGCCTTTCATTGAACACCCCCGGCCATGCAGGAAAAATATCAACCGTCTGACATCGAACAGGCTGCACAATCCTTTTGGAACACCGCGCAAAGTTTTCGCGCCACTGAATCTGGCGACAAACCCAAATACTATTGCCTGTCGATGTTTCCCTACCCCTCGGGCAAGCTGCACATGGGGCATGTACGCAACTACACGCTGGGCGATGTGCTCTCGCGGCAGCACCGCATGCGCGGCTACAACGTGCTGCAACCCATGGGCTGGGACGCGTTTGGCCTACCGGCCGAAAACGCCGCCATGCAGAATAACGTGCCGCCGGCGCAATGGACGAATGACAACATTGCCTACATGAAAAAGCAGTTGCAATCCTTGGGCTTTGCCATTGACTGGCAGCGCGAGCTGGCCACCTGCCAGCCCGAGTACTACAAATGGAACCAATGGCTGTTTTTGCGCATGCTGGAAAAAGGCATTGCCTATAAAAAAACCCAGGTCGTGAATTGGGATCCGGCCGATCAAACCGTGCTGGCCAACGAGCAGGTGATTGACGGGCGCGGCTGGCGCACCGGCGCCGTGGTTGAAAAACGCGAAATCCCCGGCTATTACCTGGCCATTACGCGCTATGCGGATGAGCTTTTATCCTCGCTGGATACCCTGCCCGGCTGGCCCGAGCGCGTTAAAACCATGCAGGCCAACTGGATCGGCAAAAGCACCGGCGTGCGCTTTGCGTTCCCCTACACCATCGACGGCAAGGAAGAAAAACTGTGGGTATACACCACGCGAGCCGACACCATCATGGGGGTGACGTTTTGCACCGTGGCGGCAGAACACCCCCTGGCTACCCACGCGGCACACAACAACCCGGCGCTTGCCGCGTTTATTGAAGAATGCAAACACGGCTCGGTCATGGAAGCGGATATGGCCACCATGGAAAAAAAGGGCATGCCCACGGGGCTGTTCGTCACCCATCCGCTGACCAAAGAACCGCTGGAAGTCTGGGTAGGCAACTACGTCTTGATGAATTACGGCGATGGCGCGGTGATGGCCGTGCCAGCGCATGACGAGCGCGACTTTCTATTTGCCAAAAAATACAACCTGCCGATCAAACCCGTGGTTGCGGTGGCAGGCGAGACCTTCTCGCTGGATGCCTGGCAAGACTGGTATGCCGACAAGCAACGCGGCGTGTGTGTGAACTCCGGTCAATATGACGGCTTGAATTTCACTGCGGCAGTCGCTGCCGTAGCGGCTGACCTGACTGCACTCAACCTGGGCGGCACGCAAGTGCATTACCGCTTGCGCGACTGGGGCGTCTCGCGGCAACGCTACTGGGGTTGCCCCATTCCGCTGATCCATTGCGAAGCCTGCGGCACGGTGCCTGTGCCGGATGAGCAGTTGCCAGTGGCGTTGCCCACCGATTGCGTGCCGGATGGTTCGGGCAATCCGCTGGCCAAGCGCGCTGATTTTGTGAACTGCGCCTGCCCCAAATGCGGCCAACCCGCGCGGCGCGAGACGGACACCATGGACACCTTTGTGGATTCCTCCTGGTATTACGCCCGCTACTGCGCGCAGGATAACGCCAACGCCATGGTGGATGGGCGCACCAACCACTGGATGCCGGTAGACCAATACATCGGCGGCATTGAGCACGCGATTTTGCACCTGCTCTACTCGCGCTTCTGGACCAAGGTGATGCGTGACCTTGGCTTGGTGGACTATGACGAGCCCTTTGCCAACCTGCTCACCCAAGGCATGGTGCTCAACCACATTTTTTCGCGGCGCACCGCGCAAGGCGGCATGGCCTACTTTGCCCCGGAAGAGCTGGACTTGATCAAAGACGAGGCCGGCCGCATCACCGGCGCCACCGCCAAGGCGGATGGTCAGCCGGTGGATTACCAAGGCATCGGCACGATGTCCAAATCCAAGCGCAATGGGGTGGACCCGCAATCGCTGATTGAAACTTATGGCGCGGATACCGCGCGCTTTTTCATGATGTTCGCCGCCCCGCCGGAGCAGACTTTGGAGTGGGCTGACTCGGGCGTCGATGGCGCCGCGCGCTTTTTGCGCCGCGTGTGGGCCATGGGCTACCGGCTGAAAAATACCATCACCCCAGCCACTGCACCGCCCAAAGCACTCCCCGAGCCTGTGGCCAATTTGCGCCGGGAAATCCACCTACAGCTGCGCCAGGCCAATTACGACTTTACCAAGCATCAGTTCAACACCGTCGCCTCCAGCGCCATGAAAATGTTGAACAGCATGGAAAAGGCCTTGCAGGACGCGGCAAACGACTTCACCCAAACCCCGGCGGGCATTGCCACCATCACCGAGTGCATGAGCATTTTGCTGCGCCTGCTCTCGCCACTCACCCCGCACATCTGCCATACGCTCTGGCGCGAGCTGGGCTATGGCGACGACATTCTCGCCGCCCCCTGGCCTGAACCCGAAGAAGCGGCGCTGGTGCAGGATGAGCTTGAACTGGTGCTGCAAATCAACGGCAAGCACCGTGGCAACCTGCGCATAAAAGTCGGCGCTGACGGCACGGCGGATAAAGCTGCAATTGAAGCCGCCGCGCTGGCTTCAGACGTTGCGCAAAAGTTCATGGCAGGCAGCCCGGCAAAAAAAGTGATTGTTGTACCGGGACGCCTGGTGAATATTGTTATTTAATGCAGCCTTAAGCCCTGCTGCGGAAGGTTCAAGGAAAACCCATGCCAAACCCCAAGCGCGCCACCCGGATGTTGTTATTGCTGGTTTTAAGCGGCCTGCTCGCCGCCTGCGGCTTTCAGTTGCGCGGCAGTTACGGTTTGCCGTTTAAAACCATGAGCATTGCGCTCGACCCCAGCTCGGCGCTGTATGCGCAAATAAAACGCGGCATTGAAGCGTCCACCGCAACGCGCGTGGTGGATGATCCAAAAGAGGCTGAAGCCAACCTCATCGTGCTGGGCGACCAGCAAGAAAAAGTCATCCTGTCGTTAAACGCCGCTGGCCGCGCGATGGAATATGATCTCGTGCGCACCTTCACCTTCAAGGTCACCGCTGCCGACAACACCGAGTTCCTGCCGCCCAGCCGCATCACCCTGCGGCGTGACATGACCTTTAACGATGATCAGGTGCTCTCCAAAGAGTCCGAAGAAGCCCTGCTCTGGCGCGACATGCAAAGCGACTTGATTCAGCAGGTTTTGCGCAGACTCTCGTCCATCCACCTTGTCCATAACGCAGCAGAGGGTGCCACCCATGCAGCTACGCCTTGAACAGCTCAGCGCGCATCTTGACCGTCCCTTATCACCGCTGTATCTGCTGCATGGCGATGAACCCTTGCTGGTCATCGAAGCGGCCGACGCCATACGCCAGGCCGCGCGCCGCCAAGGTTTTACGCAGCGTGAAGTGATTGTTGTCGGCAACCATTTCCGCTGGGACGACTTGTTTTTGGCGGCGGGCAACCTGTCCTTGTTTGGCGAAACCAAGCTCATTGATTTACGCATCCCCTCCGGCAAGCCCGGGCGCGAAGGCAGCGAAGCCCTGCAACGCTATATCAAAACCTTCAACGCAGAAACGGTCACCCTCATCACCCTGCCCGAGCTTGACTGGCAAGCCAAAAAAGCCACGTGGGTCACGGCGTTAAGCCAGGCCGGCGTCGCCATTGAATGCAACGCCCCGCCCTTGGCGCGCTTGCCGCAATGGCTGGCCGAGCGCCTGGCGCGGCAAAAGCAAAGCACCTCGCCCGAAGGACTGGCTTTTTTGGCCGCGCATGTGGAAGGCAACCTGCTTGCCGCGCATCAGGAAATCCAGAAGCTGGGCTTGATCTATCCCACCGGCAAGATTGCCCTGGCGGACATTGAAACGGCGGTTTTAAACGTCGCGCGTTATGACATTTCCGACCTGCGCGATGCGCTCAAAGCGCGCGACACCGTGCGCGCCGTGCGCACGCTGGAAGGGCTGGAAGCCGAAGGCGCGGCCCCCCCCTTGGTGCTGTGGGCATTAGCCACCGAAGCACGTACCGCGAAAAATCGCCCGGCGCTCATGCAAGCCGCCAAAATTGACCGTCTGATCAAAGGCCTGGCCAGCGGCGATTTATGGGATGATTTTTTGCAACTGACGTTACGCTTGACACGGCCTGCGACGCGGCCAGGTCCTGGAACGTCTGCCCGCATGGCCATTAAACCCGCCCATTAAACTTGCCCATCCACTTGATTATCCAAGGATAGCTTCATGACACTCCAAGACACGCTAACGCACATCGGCCAAGCGGCACGCGCCGCCTCACGCGCCGTGGCGCGCGCCTCCACCCGCGATAAAAATGCCGCGCTAATCGCCATGGCCAACGCCATCCGCAACCAGAAAGAACAGCTGCTCGCCGCCAATGCCGACGATCTTGCCGCCGCCCGCGCCGATGGTCTGGATGCGGCGATGACAGACCGCTTGACACTGACCGAAAAAAGCATAGAAGCCATGGCAGAAGGACTGGAGCAAGTAGCCACACTGCCCGACCCGGTAGGCGAAGTCACTGATTTAAAACGCCGCCCGTCAGGCATACAGGTCGGCAAAATGCGCGTGCCGCTCGGCGTTGTTGGCATCATTTATGAAGCGCGCCCGAACGTTACGGCAGACGCCGCCGCACTTTGCTTGAAATCCGGCAACGCCGCCATTTTGCGCGGCGGCAAGGAAGCCATTCGCAGCAACCAGGCCATTGCCGCTTGCGTAAAACAAGGGCTGGCTGCGGTCGGCTTGCCGGAAACCGCGGTCCAGGTGATCGACACCACCGACCGCGCCGCCGTGGGTTATCTCATCACCATGCCGGAATATGTCGACGTCATCGTGCCACGTGGCGGCAAAGGCTTGATCGAGCGTATATCCAAGGAAGCGCGCGTGCCGGTGATCAAGCATCTGGATGGCAATTGCCACGTGTATGTGGATAGCGCCGCCGACCCGCAAAAAGCCATCAACATTGTTGAGAACGCCAAGGCGCAGCGGCTGGGCACATGCAATACCGCCGAATCCCTGCTCATCGCCCGCCCGATCGCGGCAAGCTTGTTGCCAAAAATCGCCGCGATGCTCACCGCAAACGGCGTGGAGATCCGCGGTTGCGCCCAAACCTGCGCACTGGTGGCGAATGCCAAACCCGCCACGATCGAGGACTACGCCACCGAATTTCTGGCAGCGATTATTTCCTGCAAAGTGGTGGCCGATATTGATGAAGCCATGGCTCACATCAACCAATACTCTTCCGCACACACCGAAGCCATCGTCACGGAAAACTACACCACCGCCCTGCGCTTTTTGCGCGAAGTCGATTCCGCCTCCGTCATGGTGAATGCCTCCACACGCTTTGCCGATGGCTTTGAATACGGCCTGGGCGCGGAAATCGGCATCTCCACCGACAAATTCCACGCCCGCGGGCCGGTGGGTCTGGAAGGCCTAACCTCGCAAAAGTGGATCGTGCTGGGAAACGGCGAAGTGCGCGGGTAAATCAATCACGGGAGATGATGGCCGGCATGCACCCGCGGCCTTCGCTATCTTTATCACCTGGCTGCCACCGCCCAAGGGAGCCGTCCAAGAAGGACAACTTTGCACGTCTTGCGGCCGAATTTAAAGCTGCGCGCCGTCTCGCCAGCGCCGACTTTTTCGGGTAACACACAGCAGGCCGAATCCCGATTTATGCCGCCATGCGCATTCCACGCGCCTTACTCCACGCCCTTCACCAAGCTCCCCGCCTTGACCGTCCCGTCCGGATAAGCACCATTGATCAGGCGCAATTGCGCTTCTGCATTAGGCAAGCTCGCTGGTGCGCGTTTGCTCAGCTGGGCAAAGCCACCCGTCGGAAACGTCACCACCTTGATCCGCCAAGGCTTGGCGAGTGCGCGATCTTTGTCACTGATTGCGCGAAAGGTTTTTTCTGCGGCCAGCATCATGCCACGCTCGCGCTGCAAAATCGCCGCATTTTTTGCCATGTGCATAAAAAGATAATGCTGCTGTTCAGGCCCCGTAATAATTGTTGCATCCACGCTTTGCGTGCCGACTTGGCTACCCGATTGTCCATTCGGCTGCACGCGCGCAGTGCCGACAAAATTCGTCGCCGCAAAGCCATTGATTGTCGTTTGCGACGTGCTGCCATTGATCGGGTTAAACAGCTTTTGCACGATCTCGGCATGCGTTGCGCCCGCCTCGGCGGGCACCGTACGCATGACGAGCGCCGCATCCCCCGCACCGTTAATCACCGTCAAATCGCTGGATGAATTCTGTATGCGCCAGCCCAGCGGCGCGGTCAGGGCAAAGCCCAGCGGCTCATGAAAAAATTGCTGTCCGCGCGTCACGCCTTCTTCCCTGCTCTCGCCAAAAAAAATGCCGTTAATTGCCTGTAAATAGCGCTCGCGCCCAGTGCCGGCCCTGGGATTGTGATTGAGTAAAGCTGTCTGGCGAATATCCTCCAAACGCTTCTCGCTACTGGGGTGGGACGCCAGCCAATTAGCCCACGGTGGCACGCTGCGCCCCGCCTTCCTGGCGGCATCTGCGGCAAACGCTTCCTGGTTTTTGAGCATCTCGATCACATCAATCATGCGTGCGGAATCGTAGTTATTCTTGGCCAGGTACTCCGCACCCAGCTGATCCGATTGTGACTCCTGACCACGGCTGTAAGACGCGATATAACCCGCCGCCGTGATTTGCGAGACCTGATTGGTCAAATCCCCCGCCCCGCCATAGCCCTTGCTCTCCAGCACCGCCCCCAGCACATTCGCCAGCAACACGCCCACCCCCGCCGCCTGCTGGCGCGTAGCGCGCTGCGAGGCATGGCGGGCCGTCACGTGGCCAATCTCGTGGCCGATCACGCCCGCTAACTCAGCCTCGTCATTCAAATACGCCAAAATCCCGCGCGTGACATACACATAACCGCCCGGCAAGGCAAACGCATTGATCTCCGGGCTGTCCACCACCGTGAAATGCCATTCCAGATCCGCCCGTTGCGACGCCTTGGCCAGCTTCTGGCCGATGCTATTGACATACGCCTGCACCGCTGGATTATCCAGCGCGCGGTATTCCTTCAGCACTGCCTGATGCGCCTTTTGCCCCTCGGCCAGCTCGGTGCGCTCATCCATCACCGTGCGCTCATATTCGCCTGTCACCGGATTGCGCACCGTCGCGCACGACGTCAGCAAAGCAGCTACTAAAAAAGATAAAACCAGACGATTTTTCATGTCGAAACACCTTTATTCAAGCCAACCAAACCGATCAATCCACGCCTCCCTGACAACCCACCAGCCCACCACAACAAGCGCCATAGCTTACTGCTTGGGGCAAGCTTCGGCAATCACCGGCGATAGGACATCCATCCACACTTCAGCCTGATTTCAAATGGGGAATCGCTGGCAAAGCCACCCATCAAGCAAAGCGAAACCACTGCGGTGTTAATATCCTGATCCATGCAAAACCATCAGCTGAACCGCTTGCGCATTGCGCTCCTCGCCATTGTGCTGGGGGCGTTGTCCGTTTCAGCGCTTGCCCCGTTTGACCGCACGGTCTGGTGGGCTGAGGTAATGCCCGTGCTCATCACCGTGCCCATTTTGCTTGTCACGGCGCAGCGTTTCCCACTGACGCCACTGGCCTATTGTCTCATCGCCTTTTTCGCCCTGATCCTGATCCTCGGCGGCGCGTACACCTACGCCAGAGTGCCTATCGGTTTTTGGTTGCAGGATATTTTCGGTTTTGCGCGCAACCCATACGATCGCGCCGGCCATTTCTTTCAGGGCGTCACGCCCGCCATCCTGGGACGCGAACTGTTGTTGCGCACCTCGCCGCTGCGGCCAGGCAAGTGGCTGTTTTTCCTGCTGGTGCTGGCCTGTCTTGGCATCAGCGCCAGTTACGAACTGGTCGAATGGGCGTCAGCAATCTTCTGGGGCGACGGCTCAGCTGCCTTTCTTGGCACCCAGGGCGACCCGTGGGATGCCCAATGGGACATGTTCATGGCGCTGCTCGGCGCAGTGAGCGCCCTGCTGCTGCTAGGCAGCCTGCACGATCGCCAGCTGCACAGAATGCAGGCATAATTGGACGATGAAAACACAGCGGTATCGGCTGATTGATGGTACGACGACATCCCAATTCCGTCCAGTCCGCAACCCCCCGCGTCAGAATAGTTGTCGCCCCGATATGATCTTGAACTTGGGGGCGATAAGGATCAGCGATGGCACGGTACGGAGAAGCATTCAAGAACAGGGCGGTGGCGCGGTTGCTGCCGCCGGAGAACGCCGATGACTGAATGTCCTGTTAAACAAGGGAGCTGCTCATGAACCAATCCAGCAAGCCAATCGTCGCCGTGGGCTTCGATCTGGGGCCGCAAGCCAGGGAGAAAATCGAGGGCATCCTGACGCCAGTCGCCCAAGTCGAGCACTTGCAAGGCATGAATGCCGAAAAGCGTGCGCTGGTGCTGCGCAAGGCGAAGGCGCTTCTGGCATGGGCGCCGCATAAGGAGTTTTCCGATGCTGAACAACAACAGCTTGGCAGCGATGTCTTGCTGCAACTTCTCTCGGCCGGCGTGGATCATCTGGATTTTGCGCGTATCCCGGCCGGCCTCCGCGTGGCGAGCAATGTCGGGGGCTACGCAAGGCCGATGGCCGAGCATACGCTCGCCCTGGTGCTGGCGCTGGCAAAGCGGCTGTTTGCCCACCATGAACAGTTGAAGCAGGGCGTTCAGAGAACAAGGCTTTATTTGGCGCAACTGCCGCGATTCTCGGCTATGGGGGAATCGGCAGGGAAACGGCCAGGCTGCTCAAGGCATTCGGCGTCCGTATCCTGGCGGTCAACCGTAGCGGCAAAAGCCCGGAGCCTGCGGATTTTCTCGGCACGCTTGACAGCCTGGATGATGTGCTTCCCCAGGCCGACATCATCGTCATCGCGTTGCCCCTGAACCGGTCAACCCGTGGGTTGATCGGCGGGCGCGAGCTCAAGCGCATGAAACCTGACGCCATCCTGGTCAACGTCGCCCGCGGCGAAATCATCGAGGAAAAGGCCCTCTACGAACACCTCAAGGCTACGCCCACCTTCATGGCCGGGCTCGATGCCTGGTGGATAGAACCCTTCCGGCATGGCCGCTTCGAGCTGAACTACCCTTTCTTCGACCTGCCCAATGTCCTGGGCACCCCGCACGATTCCGGCCTGGTTCCCGGCTCCTTGCTCGATGCCGTGCAAAAAGCCACGGAAAACATCGCGCGCTTTCTCAATGGAGAAACCATCGCAGGCGTCGTGCAAAGGGAAGACTATCTTGATTGACCAGGAATCATGCCAAACGAATCATGCCAAACCTCCGGGCGAAAACGTCCCCTGGGGATCAAGAGCACGGCTACCCAGTGCTTTGCGGGCGTGCCGCACCGCGTCGCCCAGATGTTGGGGCGTTTCGATCAATGTAGCAAAACACAGCAGGCAATCGACTTGATGCGGGAGAATCCCGGCATGACAGCGTATGCAGCAGCGGCTCATGTTGGCGTTTCTGAGCAGGCTACCTATGGCGCAATGAAGTGAACAAAGGCCGTCAGGCAAGACCACCTTGGTTCGGATGCTGATGGCAGATATTCAAGGT